>Ga0247815_10002323_pt1 | contig 14084 bp, 16 predicted proteins | sample UWRJL194509B1_FD_181014 | JGI IMG/M metagenome (GOLD analysis project Ga0247815, IMG submission 181014) | Plant litter microbial communities from Arlington Agricultural Research Station in Wisconsin, United States - UWRJ-L194-509B-1 | ecosystem: Environmental > Terrestrial > Plant litter >... | reverse complement strand
ATTTCGCCGCGCCAGCGCAGCGCAACCGGCCGCCGATTCGGCATTTGCAGAACCTTCGCCCGCGAATCCCTTTTCTGCCTCCTACGTAGCCATTAGACACTATACACGAGACCTCAGCTGCCACGATACTGTCATTCACACGGAAGGTTTTCGGTTTCGCGCTACATCGCACTACATAAGAACTCACAAACTGAATAGGTTGGCAGCGTGCACTCCTCCCTGTTCATCTGTTCAACACCATGATATCCAAGATTGCTTCTCTTATGTTTGGTGCCGCGCTTGCCGTGACGGGTGTTCAGGCTGCCGCCAACCAGCTGCAGCAGGTTGTCGCTCATCTTTCACACTGTAGTGGCACTAGGTACTCATCGTGTATCTCTTGTCCCCCCAGATCTCGGGTATATCTCCCAATCCGACCAACCTTGGGTTCTATTCATATAAACCGACAAATGTCAAGTTGAAAGCTCTCATTGTGGCGATCCATTACTGGTGAGTGTTATTCAGCTTCCGGGTGTTTGATCAAGAACCAAACGCATGTTTGCCGCTCCTTCAGCACTGGCACAGCGCAGGGATACTTTAGCGGTACACAGTTTGCCAATCTCGCGGACACTTATGGCTATTACGGTGAGCTCACTCGTGACTTGGAAACCATCAGGCACACGCTGACTTGACTGTACTGCTAGTCATCTATCCCGACGCAACGCGCTGTGGGTCAAGTTTGGGATTGCAAGCCTGATCAGAGTCCTGATCGCCATGCAGCGGGCAAGTGCTTCGATGTTCATTCCGCTGAGACGCTCAAGCACGACGCCGGTGGCGACTCCCAAGGTATCGCCTCAGCAATCAAGTACGCTATTTCCAACTGGGGCGTCGATCCGAAGAAGGTTTTTGTGACTGTAAGTTGCCGAAGTATCTACCAAGGAAATCTCTTATTTACGTTTTCGCAGGGCGGGTCCTCTGGTGCAATGATGACCCAAGTCATGGCGGGCTCTTACCCGGATCTTATCACAGCAACTAGTGAAATTAGCGGCGTCCCATTCGGTTGTTTTGCTGGCTCGGGCGAGTGGAACAACGCGTGTGCAGACGGTCAGGTCAACAAGACGGGTGCTCAATGGGTATGTTCAGTTGATCTGCTGCATGCAGGAGCTGCTACTGAGCCAAATTACGTGTCCAGGGCGATCTCGTCCGTGCGGCGTACCCAGGATATACCGGGTCTCGCCCGCGAATGATGCTGTGGCACGGCAGCACCGAGTGCGTCTCTCATGTAGCACCAAGTTGGACTTGGATAGTCGTGTCTGACAGCACATTTAAGCACTGTACTCGATCCTAAGAACTTTCAAGAGGCGGTGGAACAGTGGACAAACGTTCTTGGGGTCTCGCAAACACCCGTTGCAAGCTACAACAACAACCCGTCGGCGAACTACCTGAAGACGGTTTACGGCAGTACAAAATCTCCTGTAGTCGTTGGATATTACGCAACCGGTGTTGGTCACTCGGTCCCGGGCTTTGAGACGTGTGTCACATCGTTGCGGCAGTCTGTAGAGGATACTGATCTAGGGGACAACAGGATGCAACTTGAATGGTTCTGTATCATATCGGGCCCGCTCTGCCCGGCTGGCAGCACGTCAACCTCTACGTCCACGTCTACTTCGACTTCCACCACTACTTCGACCACCACTACAACTACGACTACAACAAGTGGAGGAGGTGGTAAGTGCTGTTCGCGCATTCGTAGGTTCTCCGGCACTGATCCATCCCATCTTGCAGGTTGCACCGTACCCAAGTGGGGCCAGTGAGTCATAGTCTCCCTGATGAATTACGGGTTTCTGAGACATATTTTAGATGTGGTGGCCAGACATACTCAGGATGTACGACCTGTGCTTCTGGCTCAACATGCACCTACTCCAACCCTTGTACGTGTCGCACAGTCCGGGCTGCAACGATAGCTGATGTCGGTCTTCATCTATGGCAGATTACTCGCAATGTATTTGAGAAGAAGATACTCTCAGTGTCTTTGAGTTCGAACACGAGGCGATGTGGCGTTGGCAACGATGTCCACTGTTGCATGCCTCTATATCAATCAAACCTTTCGCACTGGGAAAATGCATCTGTAATGATGCTGCTCGCATTCAAATGAATCTCGGGTGAGACTGTGGAGCCCTTCGTGGACCTGTGAACTAGCCGCAGCTTGAAATTATGTGCAGGACGAGCCGTAGATACCGATGCTTGCCAGCACCACGGTGCCTCATTTTTTGAAACCTGCGGTAGACCTTGGTTCCTGCCTGTCTGCGGCCTGTGTCGTTCTGACTCCCAATTTTGCTCGCTCTCTTACATTTGCTTCGACATGCGACTCTCAAGTTAACAAGTGCATGGAACGAGAGCCAAGGATCAGGCCACCAGATGCGCGAATGCGAGCGAACTTGTGCAACTGTTGCCTCAGCGATACCCGTAATTCCAGGTTCCAGATGATATCTATGTTTGCAGCGCCTGATTGAAGGGTGAGGAACATGTTCGATCATTCGCAATATCCCGTTCGGCAGTACTCCGGCACGCGCCACGCATGCGGAAACACATTCCGCATCCGGTCGCTCCTTGCCCTCCTGAATCTACAATGTCGCTATACACCGCCACCACATCTGAGCGCGAACGTGTTCGCGCTGAAGCTCAGCTCGCACGCGCCGCTGAGCAATCTAGGCACGAGATCAGCAAGCTCGCGCTTGAACTTCTGCAGCAGCGGCATCACGCGCAACATCTCGTGAACGTCGAGAACAAGCAGCAGGCAACGGCGCTTGTCGAGGACAAGTTCTCGAAGGCCGCTGTCGAGCTCGCTGCCAGGCACAAACAGGAGGTCGCCGAATCGGAAAACGCCAAGTTCGCGCTATTCGAGGAGTTCGACACAAGGCGCGTGGCGTGGGCTGGCGCGAGCGCGATAACGGCGACTGAGCCGCAGCTGGGAGATGAAGTGTCGAAGCACGCGGCCCTCATCGAGACCATGATGGAGGATAAGCTGCGGGAAGACAATGAGGCGAGGCAGACGCTGCAAAGCACCATGAACTATCTCGATCGGACTTATCTGTGCGTTCCTACTCCCACGGAAACAAAGTTGTGAACGTCAGAAGAACTTACTAAACGTGTAGGCCTGGTGCTACGATCGACCAGCTGATCAAGGAAGCTCGTGAACAAGCTGCGACAACTCAAGGCGAGCGAGAGCGGGTTCACGTCGAGCGTCTGGCCAGCCTCGAGGCGAGCTGGAAAGTCCGCCAGCTTGAGCTAGAGAACACAGTCCGCCTTGGAAAGCTGCAACATCGCCCGACTCGCCTCAAGCTCGAGGACGAGTACCAGATTCGGCTTGGCGAGCTTGTCCAGCAGCAAGAGGCCGTTCGGCAGCGCCAAAAGCGTGAGCTCGAGACGCTGGCGGAAGGACGGACGTCTGCGCATGCTGGTGTACTGGCAGCCTCTGAAGCCGCGGATGCCAAACTGCTGGATGAGCGCCAGCAGGTGGATGAATGGTGGAGTAGCCTGCTCAACGAGGCTGCTGCTCGGCAGCAGCAGATCGACAAGGACGAGCAGCAGGTGCTCGACAAGATCAACCTGTCTGAGATTTCTGATGTATACGAGGTGGGTACAAAGATCGAAGTGGTTGAGGGTGAGTTGGAAGGGGCTGCGACGGAGGCGGAGCAGAAGGCTAGTATCACAGTAGACAACTCGCAGCATACACCAGCTACTGAATCCGCCGGCCCGGTCACTGCATCATCGTGCATGCAGAAACGAGCACCCACGCAAGTATCAGTCGATGAGTCGAAGGCAGCCGCCAGTAACAACGCAGCAAGTACGGATACATCTGTAGTTGCAATCGCCTCCGAACAGCTGCAGACTCCTGCCGCGGCCCATCCTTCATTCGATACAGACACCATTGCAATGTCTACCGGTGTTGATGCGCATTCGAGCTTCGGTCTAGCTCACGCCATTGACTTACTGAACCCCCGACCGACCGATGGCAGCTTCGCGATTCCAACCTGCCCGTCAACCTTGTCGTTGCAATCCCAGACTGAAAGCCCTTCGACGCCAGATTATGAACTACTCGATGGAGCAGGTAGTCCATTGATTCTCGCAGAAGTCGACCTCCGATCCCGTACAACCCGAGAACTTAGTAGCTCGCCTCGTAGCATCGGCTCCGATTTTGTGGAAATCTAGCGCTGCACCCTGTGTGCTTGTGGTGCACCTCAAATTCGTAAACTCCGACTTCATGTGATGCGCATTTCAATCATTCGCAGTATCCCGCTCGGCAGCAAACCGCCACAAGTCGCACATGCGGGACCAAATTCAGCATCCGGTCGTTCCTTGTTCTTCCAATGTCGCTATACACCGCCGCCACATCTGAGCGCGAACGTGTTCGCGCTGACGCTCAGCTCGCACGGGCTACTGAGCAATCTAGGCACGAGATCACCAAGCTCGCGCTCGAGCTTCTGCAGCAGCGGCACGGCGCTCAACACGTCGTGAACGTCGAGAACAAGCAGCGAGCAACGGCGCTCGTCGAGGGTCAGTTTTCAGCGGCCGATGCAGAAATTGCTGCCAGGCACGGTCAGGAGGTCACCAACTTGGAAGCCGCCAAGTTCGCGCTATTTGAGGAGTTCGACACAAGGCGTGTGGCGTGGGCTGGCACAACAAGAGCAACTGCACTGGCGGATGAAGTCGCGAAGCACGCGGCCCTCGTCGAGGCTACGATGGCTGGCAAGCTACGTGAAGACAACGAGGCGCAGAAGCTGCTGCAGCGCACCATACACAATATACAGGTGTATAATGAGTGCGTTTCTACTCCAACGGAAACGAAGCCTTGAATGTGCCGAAGAACTTACCAGACGTGCAGACCTGTTACAGAGTGCGATGAGCTGGTCAATCAAGCTCGCGAACAAGCTGCGAAAATTCAAGCTGAGCGAGAGCTGATTCACGCGGAGCGTCTGGCCAGCCTCGAGACAAGCTGGAAAGCACGCCAGCTCGAGTTAGAGAACACAATCCACCTCTGAAAGTCGCAACATCGCCCAGCTCGGCTTGGGCTCGAGGATGAGTACCAGACTCGGCTTGGCGAGCTGGTCCAGCAGCAAGAGGCTGTCTGGCTGCGTCATATCCGGGAGCTCGAGACGCTGGAGAAAGAGCGGATATCTGCATATGCTAGTGCACTAGCAGCCTCCGACGCCGCGGATGCCAAACTGCGAGATGAGCGCAACAAAGTCGATGAATGGTGGAACAGCCTGCTCAACGAGGCGGATGCACGGCAGCAGCAGATTGACAAGGACGAGCAGCAGGCGCTTGACAAGCTTGACTGTGTCAAGGCATCTGAGGCGACGCAGACGCAGAACGCAACTGGATCATTTGAGATTGACATGGAACCGGTAGCAGTCGAGGTATCTCATACAACGGATGCAGCAGCGGTAATTCATCAGCGTACCTCAACTACTGGAGCTGCCACAGTGGTCGTTGCATCATCGCTCCAGCAACACATGACATCCGAGCAGGCGCAAGTTTTTGAATCCGGAGCGACTGACGGTTACGAGGGGGCAGACGTCGTTGCAGCTGGAGTTTCAGCAGCTACCATCCAACAGATGCATGCCCCTACCGCGCCGCCGTCAACCGCGGTCATTGTTGTCGATGCTACTCGTGAGGAAGGGATTGGGCATCCACTCTCTGGTCCAGTGCGCACCCCAGGGGAGCCGGATGCCTTGCACATCGACGGCGGCTTCGCGACTCCGAGCGACTCGACCACTTTAGTTCCCGAAACCGAGGATTCCCTGCCATCTGGATACAAACCTTCCGGAGACGCAGGCAGCCGGTACATTCATGTCGATGCCGAGGTCGCCCTTGTTGTACAGGAGCGTAGCGGTTCGCCCGACAGTATTGGCTCCGACTTTGTAGAGATTTAACCTCCATATTCGAAACAAACCGCATGTATCACTATAATTTCCACTAATCTCATCTCGTTAAATGCGCTGAAGTCGATCCGCTCCGTCTTTCATGATGTTCAACGCAACAGTCTCCGAGTTCAATCATGTTATTAGTCGACGCGCGCGCAAGCATTGTGAGTCAGTGACCACAGAGCGGCGCTCAAATTGTTCGGAATTATTGATACTGTAATCTTAATGCACCACTTAATTCGTGGATCTTATTTCAGGATCGACACTTGGGCGCAAACATGGACCACAATGACTAGGCGCTCGCGAAGTGAGTTCCAACCTCAGTTGACAACTGAAGGCGATTGTCATCTATAAGCGGAACGTCGTGTGGCGAGTTCTTGCGTTTTTAAACCTCTCTCCATGTCGATTGACTCGCACTGCTCCGTTGTGGCGGCTTTGAGAGTGCAGGTCGAGAAGGTGAGGGTCCGGAAACGCCAGACGACGCTAGTATCCGGCCCTAACCACCTCGTTAGCTCGAGCAGAAGAAGGAGCTCGAGAACGAGAACGAGCAGCTCAAGCGAGACCAGGAGTGGCTGCGTCTTGAGACCGCAGAGCTCGAGAACGAGAATGAGTTGAAAGAGATTGCAGTGAGCATGCATCCGAGCCTGACCCTACGCGTTCGCAGCTTAACGTTCTCACTAATGTCCAATGCTGCAGCTGCAGGATCTACGAATGAATGAATTGTCTTCTGGCTGGTTCCAGGTGTCGCCTGTCGCCCCTGAGTTAAGCCGCGAGTCCGCACGGGCCACCGCGCGGTGCTCCCGCGATGCTTTAGACTCGGGACATGCCGTCAGCAAGCGTGCGCTCGAACTCCTACACCAGTTCCACGTAACGCAGGAGGTCGCAAACCTCGAGACAAAGGAGCGGTCGATGGTGGCTCTGGAGGTTAAACTCGAAAACGACGCCGCCAACCTAGCATTGAAATACAACAAGGAGACGACCGAGTCCGAAACTGCCAGGATCACTCTGTTCCAAGAATTCGACGCAAAGCGGGAGACGTGGGCGACCGCGCCAAAGGTGGAAGAGGCCGAGAGGCTGCTCGCAGAGGAAGGCTCGAAGCATACCGACCTCATCGAATCTATGAGAGCGAAACATCTTCGCTATGAGGAAGAAGCAGAGAAGGTGTTGCAAGAGTATATGCAGAAGCTTGAGAGTTCTGGACGAAGCTCGTTCTGGTGAGTAGCAATATAGAGCGGCGCGCGGCTTCAAAGTGCTGAATAATGTTTCAAACCTCATGCAGGTGGGACGACAAGTCGCAGTGCTACCAACAATCCATCGACCCGAGGATCATTCACGCTCGCGAGACTGCTACAGCCAGCCGACACGAGCTGCGGCGTGCTCATGAAGAGCTTCTGGCTGGCCACGAAGCGCGCTGGGCAACACGTCAGACCGAACTACGCGACCAGATTTCTTTCGGAAAGCCACAAATAGAGGCTCGCCTCGAGCTCGAAGACGAGTACCACTTTCGTTATTGAGAGCTGGCTCAGGGTCGGAAGGCTCTCCAGCAGCGTCAGGCCGAGGAGCTTCAGATGATGCAGGGCGAGCGAACGGCCGCCCGTGCCGCTGTCCTCGCCGCCTACGAGGTCTCGCAGAACATCCTGCGAGATGAACGCCGTGCTGTGGACAAGTGGTGGATTCGTCTATCCAATGATGTGGTCGTGCGACAACAGCAGACTGACGAGGATGAGCTGGACGCACTCGAACGGATTCAACATTTGGAGGCAGCTGTAGAGACGGGCGCGGAGAACTCGACTCGGTCGTGTCACGGTGGGGTCGAGAGTACAGTCTCAACGACAAGAGCTGACTCGAACAGTAATGTCGGAGATGAAGACGGCGGAGCTCTGTTGGATGCCAAAGTTGAGAAGAAGAACTCTGTCCACCTCGTCTCGCGCCTCCACGCCATCATCAAAATCTTTGTCAAGACCCCCTTCAACAAGACCATCACCCTGGAGGCCATGTCGTCTGACACCGTCGACAAGATCAAAGCAAAGATCCAAGACAAGGAGGGCATTCCCCCAGAAGACCAGCGCCTGATACTCACGGGAGAGCAGCTCGACGATGATCACACTCTCTTCGACTACAGTGTCCAGACGGGGTCGACGTTATACCTCGTTCTTGAAGGACGACACGGCGCGCGCAACAGCGCTTCTGCTTCCGGAGTCGAGAAGATTGGATCTTCATTCAACAATTGTGTGGGAGAGGAGAAAGATGGATCTGTGCCCGAGGTCGAGCGCGACGATGCCCCTCATTCGACGATCTCTGACTGGGAGGAAGAGCGGGAGGAGGAGGAAACCTCAAACTACTCTGAGTGGGAGGTGGAGCCAGAGGAGCTGTCGAGTGACGCTCCGTGGAGGCAAGATGAGAAGGAGGAAGAAAAGGAAGAGGAGGATTACGCTGATTGGTAAAAGGCAGGACACGCGGACGCCGGAAACGCATTCAGCATCCGGTCGCTCCTTGCCCTTCTGAATCCACAATGTCGCAATATACCGCCACCACATCTGACCGTGAACGCGTCCGCGGCGAAGCGTTGCTCGCGCGCGCTGCTGAGCAATCTAGGCACGAGATCAGCAAGCTCGCGCTCGAGCTTCTACAGCAGCGGCGTCACGCGCAACATGTTGTGAACGTCGAGAACAAGCAGCGAACAATGGCGATCGTCGAAGAGAAATTCTCGACAGCTGCTGCAGAGCTTGCTGGCAGGCACGGCAAGGAGGCTACAGATTTGGAAGACGCCAAGTTCGTGCTGTTCGCGGAATTCGACACAAGGCGCGTAGCGTGGGCTAGTGCAACAACGGCGCACGACCCACAGCTGGCGGAGGAAGCCTCAAAGCACGCAGCCCTCATCGAGACCTTGATGGCCAACAAACTACGCGAAGACAATGAGGCACAGCAGACGCTGCAGACCTCCATACCCAGTCTGAGGCAGGATTATGGGTGCGTTTTATCTCCAACGGAAACGAAATCGTGAACGTGAACGTGCCGAGGAACTTACTGAACGTGTAGATATGGCTTATACGGTGATCATCAGATCATACAAGCTCGCGAACAGGCCGCGACAATTCAAGCTGAGCGAGAGCAAATCCACGCGGAGCGCATGGCTAGCCTCAAGGCAAGCTGGAAAGCACGCCAACTTGAGCTTGAGAATTCAGTCCGCCTTGGAGAGCCGCAAAACCGCCCGGCTCGACTCGAGCTCGAGGATGAGTACCAAACTCGGCTTGGTGAGCTAGCCCAGCAACAGGAGGCAGTTCGGCAGCGTCAGAAGCGAGAACTCGAGACTCTGGCGGAAGAGCGGATTTTCGCACATGCTGATGCACTGGCAGCCTCCGAGGCCGTGGATGCCAGCCTGCTGGATGAGCGCAAGCGAGTCAATGAATGGTGGAACAGCCTGCTCAACGAGGCGGATGCACGGCAGCAGCAGATCGACAAGGACGAGCGGCAGGTGCTCAACAAAATCGACTCGATCGAGGCATCGGAATTAGACGATGTGGGTACAAAGATCGAGACACTTGAGGGTGAGATGGAAGGGACTCTGATTGAGACGACGAAGAAGGCCAGTATTACAGCAGACAACTGGCAACATACACCTACTACTGGATCCGCTGCCCCGGCCACTGCATCATCGTGTATGCAACAAGGGGCACCCACGCAAGTATCAACCGATGAGTTGAAGTCAGTCGCCAGAAACAATGCAGCAAGTACGGATACATCTGTGGTCGCAATCGCCTCCGAACAGCTGCAGGCTCCTGCCGCGGCCCATCCTTCATTCGATACAGACACCATTGCAATGTCTACCGGTGTTGATGCGCATTCGAGCTTCGGTCTAGCTCACGCCATTGACTTACTGAACCCCCGACCGACCGACGGCGGCTTCGCGATTCCAACCCGCCCGTCAAGCTTGCCGTTGCAATCCCAGACCGAAAGCCCTTCGACGCCAGATTACGAACCACTTGATGAGGCAGGCAGTCCGTTCATTCTCGCAAAAGTCGACCTCCGATCCCGTACAGTCCGAGAGCTTAGCAGCTCGCCTCGTAGCATCGACTCCGATTTTGTGGAGATCTAGTGCCGCCTCGTATTTGCTTGTGGTACACCTCGCGTTCACTCACCATATCCGTCACGTACGACTCCCAGCATTGTGTCTCTGATTGATGACAATTGACTTGGTAGTTCTCAAACCGAGCACGAGTTGCTGCACACACAGGCTGCACGATTACATTCTATTCGTTCAGGATCTCTAACATGCTGGGGGTGTCAATCGGGTGTCAATCGGCCCCACAAGCCACGTTGCATCATTGCAAACGCAGGCTATATAACGAGCTCATCATGTTTCCGATTATTCCGCGAAGTGCGGTCCGACCTCAGTTAACAAGATGAGTCGGAGGGGGCACGCGGCATGTGCCGACCCCCTGTTTGACTGTGAAGCACCATGTCTCATGGCAAGATTAAGCCCAAAATCGAAGGTTTGAAGCAGCAAGTCGCAAATGTGAGGGCTAGCAAGGCATATAATACAAGAGCACTGACTAATCAGCTCGATAGCTTGAGCAGGAGAAACAACAGCTTCAGCGAGAGAAGCAGCAGCTCGAGCAAAGAGCAGAACAGCTTGAGCGAGAGAAGGAGCAACTTCGGCATGAAAACGAACAGTATAAAAAAGCGAACGAGCTCGAGTTAGCGGTGAGCATACACGTCAGCACGGCACGGTGCTTATCCCCGCTGAGTTGCTGGTTCTCCAGCTGCGCCAATTGAAGAAGAATCTGGTTGTCTCCGCAGCGCCGCCGGAAGCCGCTCCTGAGCTGAACCGCGAGTCCATCCTCGCCTCGGTCCAATCCTTGCGCGCTGCGGAGCGTTTGAGGCACAATGTCGGCAAGCAGGCGCTCGATATTCTACGTCAAGGTTCTCAAGCGCAAGAACTAGCGAATTTCGAGTCCAAGCGGAGGGCAATCGCGTCTATCGAGGCCAAGCTCGAAAGCGATGCCATTGGTCTCACTGCAAAACACAATAGGGAGGTAGCTGAATCTGAGGCATCCAAACTTGCGCTATTTCGAGAGCTTGACTTGAAGCGAGAAGCGTGGACGACAGGGTCAAAAGTGGACGCCGCGAAGCTGTTGATGGAGGAAGGCGCGAAACACGCTGGACTTGTCGAATCTTTGACGGCAAAACATGCTCTGGACGAAGCGGAGACGCAGAAGGTGTTATTGAAGACTCTGCAAAAGTCGAAAGGGTCGCTCTCGTACGTAACGATTTGATCTAAAGCGGCACGCTGGTTACGGTGTACTGAATAACGTTTCAATCACGCAGATGGAACGAAGAGTCTCAATCTTACCAACAAACCATTGACCCAAGGGTCACTCAAGCTACGGCCAGCCGAAACGAGCGACAGCGGGCTCACAATGAACTTGTCGCCAGCCACGAAGCGAAATGGAAAGCACGCCAGCTCGATTTAACACGTCAGATCTCTCTCGGACAGTCACAGCTCGAGGCGCGAGTCAGATTCGAGGACGAGTACCAGACTCGACTGCGCGACCTGGTCCACGACTCTCAAATGGTTCAACAGCGTCAGGCCGATGAACTTGCTACACATGCGAGCGAACGATCAGTAGCAATTGCCGCTGTCATGGCCACCTACGAGGTTGCGGAAGCCGAAGTGCAAGAGGGGCGTCGCACTGTAGACGAGTGGTGGACCTATCTCTGCAACGAAGCCGTGGCGCATCGGAAGCAAATAGATGAAGACGAGCAAGACGCGTTCGATGAGATCGACCGTCTACAGGCAGCCCAGTCGACGATGGAAGACGCCAGCACCAACGATATTGCGACTCCACTCACGCCTTCCATGGACAACTACTCAGAGCTGCAGCCCGATGTCAAAGGCCCTCACGGGTTCGATATTCAGTCATCGTTCCAGCGCCGCCCGATCCCCGTTCAGCTCAACTTTGGGTCCACATAAGCAATTATCGGCTCTTTTAATGTAAACCAAAGTATTCCCGATCAAGTTTCTCGGAAATGGCTACATTTGTGATTGCAATGATGCGACGTACCCAGTGCATCTCGCCCAGCTAATGGATCCCCGCGACACCGTATTGAAATCATAGTATGACATCTGGCGTTCATTATCTCCGTGACACTCGGGATACGTCCCGAGTCGTCACGCCAGACTTTGACCCCTGCAATCGCAGTTTTCTCCGCGTACCACTAGATGGCTCACAGCACTATACTCGGCACCTCTCTCACCCCTCGATTTGCCCACTCGTGCCGTAGCGGACCTCAGGAAGACACCTCTCTGCTCAGTTCTCAGGGTGAGCGACACACGGTGACTCTTTGTGTTGACCTCGTATGGCGGCGGAGAATACTTTTTAAGGAAGGACCGTTACTCTAAAGGTGCAGGCGCTGCAATAAATCTGTCATCGCTTTACCTCCCCTGGGCGGCGGCTTGGCAGTGGTACATAAATAGTGCGCGAAACTCAACGCGAAAGTCACACGCACATCTTTCTCTAACTCCACACATTCGCTTCACGAAACCCTCCTCAGTAGAAAAAATGCGTTTCTCTCTCGTCGCAGCTTTTGCGCTCGTCGTTGTCGTTTCAGCGCAGAGAATTGAGAATCTCTCTACTTGCGCTCGTGCTTGGATTGCAAGGGCCGCCGAGAGCAGTGGTTGTGATGGTGTGCAAGTGCTTCTTCGCCACCTCGTCTCAAATTGAGCTGAGCTGCTCGCTGATAACCGAATCTGTTTGTCGAAATAGAAATACAGACCCTGCGTGCTTTTGCAACAACGAAGCATTTGACCGCGGGATCAATAATTCATTCGCCACCTGTACAGCCGAAGAATAGGCTGCGGCGAGGCAGTCTCCGAGCCTTGCCTGTAGTGACATTACATCCCCATCTGGCAGTTCCTCGGATACCGACGGCTCAGTACCTACCGGTAGTGATTCTTCTGGCGTACCCACAGGCTCTGAACCTGGTTCCATCGAGACAGAAGGCGCCATATCCACTGAAAACAGCCCAGCCGCCGGTCCCACTGGCTCCAACAATGTTGACAGTCCCTCGAGCACACATTCATCGAGAATCCCATGGCCCAGCGTTAGATCTCCGAGCGATGCCGCCTCCAGCGTCTGTTTCAGCCTTACCGCTTTAGTTGTTGGTGCTGTTCTTGCTCTGTCCTTCACTGCACGTTAGATGCATTGAGGCGAGGACTATCCTCAACACCAGACGACTGTCTCACCCGCGGTGTAGTCTTTTGTACTGCTGCACCCTGCTCCCGTATGGCTGGCTCGTGGGTATCAGTATATAACCACTACTGTGCTACGTGTAATATATACCCAATTCCCTCGGTATTCCTAGCGTTTTGATCTCCCTGCGCGGTTAATTCCGGCATTTCAAGCGCGCTGAGTGAGAAACCCGCGCAGTATGATCGTACCAAACCTCCATATACTGACAGAAGTGGGCCGTAATGAGATGTTTAGAATGTTCATGGGAAGACGCTTCCCAGTGCACGAGCCCAGGAACAAGGGTCACCATAACGGCCAGTGGCGACTTCACAACCTTCACTGCCGTGGACCCTCCGTCTGACTAGGCCTCATCACAAAGGTTAAAGCGTCTATACGCAACTAGCAGCAGTGATCAGGTCCGCCTCTGAGCACGAGATTCCCAGCGATTTAGACAGTACTTTCATTTATGCCAAAGTAGTTTTAGCTGGTAGTTTTAAGCGCCACGATTCACACAACAGTGCCAGTGTCAGTTCCTGGTTGGACTTGGTGGAGATTTTCTGTTCTGTACAAGCACAAGCAATACGCCACATACCAGCCATCTCTGCCTTCGCCCCCACGATGCACCAAGCGCCTTGATTTTGGAACGGATCTACAGACTCGCGTCGTTTGGCGTGGAGTTTATAACGGTAGAATATTTCCCTTCTGTCGGTCCGCCATGCGCCACACATGCGGTCATTCAGCATCCGGCCGCTCCTTGCCCTTCTAATTCCACAATGTCGCTACATACCGCCACTACATCTGACCGTGAACATGTCCGCGCTCATGCCCAGATCGCGCGGGCTGCTGAACAATCTAGGCACGAAATCAGCAAGCTCGCGCTTGAACTTCTGCAGCAGCGGCACCGCGCGCAACATGTCGCGAACGCCGAGACCAGAGAGCGAGAAATGGC
>Ga0247815_10002322_pt1 | contig 14096 bp, 18 predicted proteins | sample UWRJL194509B1_FD_181014 | JGI IMG/M metagenome (GOLD analysis project Ga0247815, IMG submission 181014) | Plant litter microbial communities from Arlington Agricultural Research Station in Wisconsin, United States - UWRJ-L194-509B-1 | ecosystem: Environmental > Terrestrial > Plant litter >... | reverse complement strand
GTTTCAAGATCTGACGCTCAGTGCTATAGACTCAGCGCGACCGTCCAGTCACGCCTTCGGATGGTGATAAGCATCTTCGTGCTCCATCACGGGACGGCTCGCGCAGTCCGAGCAAGAGCGAGCAGGAAGAGCTCCACGGACTCAAGTAAGTGCCACAGCCTACCATCCCGCCGAAGTTAGCTGACTTTCTCTTGCAGGCACATCGTCCAAGATCTCACCAAGGAAAACGTCTCTATTCAGAGCCAGAACCGTCTCCTCGAGGCCGAGAACAAGATGCTCGTCTCGGAGACGGAGGAGCTTCGCGAGGTGTGTGGTACGATGCGTGTCGTGCTGTAGTGTACTAAACTGCCACTTCAGGCCGTCAAGCAACTCGAGGCTACTGTAGAGGAGAGCATTCTCCGTGAGGAGCGTGCGCTGAATGGCGAGATCGAGGCACTCGATGCCGTCAAGGAACGCGATATTTTGCCTAGTGATGTGCAAGAGCTTCACGGCATGTGCGCGGCGTTGACGGTGCGTTTCATTCGTCATCTTTCATGAAGTCTGATTTGGTTAACTGATCGAATTGCTGAGCAGAAAGAGGTGGACGGCCTCAAGAAGCAACTGACGGCGCAGGAGCAGAAGAGTGCAAGGACGATTCACGATGTGCGTATTCCGGATCCTCTCTCGAGATGACTAGTTACTTACGTCCCTCATAGCTCAACAAAGAGTTGAGCGAGCTCGAGAGTCTGGTCGAATCCAAGGTTCGTTCTGATTGTAACTCTAGAGTTCATCCAGGCTAACCTTCTGAACAGATCTACCGCGAAGACGAGCTAGAGCGCGAGATCGAGCGCCTCAAGATCAAGGTTGCTCGTCACGATACCATCTCGTCTCCGACCACCTCGACAAACACGCATCGCTCAACGTCTTCTCGGTCATCAGCGACCTCCGTCGACTCGGCGCCGACCACCGCTGCCGGTGATGTCGTTTGTGAAATCTGCGAACAACACGGACACGACATCTTCACATGCCCCGTGCTCAAGAGCGATGAAGGCGGTCATGAACGCCGTGACAGCGGAGACTCCTCTAGGTTGTACTGTGAGGATTGCGAAAGCTACGGTCATCTCCCCGAAGACTGCCCACACTCCGCGGAGGTATTTTAATCGTCCATTTCCCTCGCATGCTCACGTGTATGCTGTCGGCAACGCCTATGCGTTTTGCTCTCATCCCTACCTTATTCCGTTCGGCTGTTCGCTATCGTTGCTCATTGCTGCTTGCACTCGTCATGCATTTGCTGTTACGACCTATCACGAACCCCTTCACGATTACATCGTTCACCTCTCGGCGCTGTTCCCCTTCACTTGCCGTTCGGTCTGGGTCATGTCGGTTCGCAGTCTACTTATCGTTCACCTCACCTCTCCGTCGCATGGTACTTACAGGAATGGAACTCGTTTAGTCTGCTCAGTCACTCATGTGATACGTAAGATTTCTACTGCGTTCTTCTATACAGCTCCGCAAGTACTAAGCGCCGCGTTGACGCGAGCAACTGCGTCGCAACATCGGACGAAGCCGACAATGTCCGCAGCTCTATCTTGTACTCCTTCCTCATGCCTCGATGAGAACACCGCCAGCCTACACGCGCCTTCTAGCGTCGGCGTCGCGTGCTTTGTGCCGCAAAGGAGTGCAAACCAGCCTGATTCTTGGGCTCGTCGTTCTGCTCATTTGGTACTTGTATCAGCCGCTCCTCCAACCCACGCCCGTGCCACCACGTGCGGGCCACCAGGACTCGGCCATATTCGCGCCAGGCCACGTAGCCAGTCGCACTTTACTGGTTTCAGCGTACTTCCCGTTGTCTAAATCCAAGCACTCTGGCCGCGAATACCAGCGATGGTTGACCAACTTCCTGGCCAATATTCGCAGCGATGTCTTCATGTTCACGACGCCTAAAATGGTCGGCACATTGCAGGCAGTGCGTGGGTCGCTGCCCCTGCAGCTTAATACGACATTCTCCCATCCGAGCGACGCGCCAGTGTTCGACGGCCTGCGCGAATCCTTCCGCGCGCAGTGGAAGATTGATCCAGAGCAGTCGATTCACAACCCGGAACTGTACATGGTTAGTCAATACATGTGGCCTGTCCTTTAAACACAGGCTCATTAGATCTCAGGTGTGGGCGGCGAAGCCATACTTTGTGCGCGAAGCAATGCGCACGCTCCGTGCTCAGAATCATTCGTACGACTACGTCTTCTGGATCGATGCTGGAAGCCTCCGGGAAACCCACTCCTACTCAGACTGGCCAGACACCAGTCGACTTGACGAGCTTTGGCAAGAAGGTGCTTCATGGACAGGCACGCCGAAGGAGGATCTGCTGTTCCTGCCGATCGAGCACGAGATTCCCGCACGTTTCGCGACTTGGACTGAGAACGACGGTCCTATTCGGAGCTCATCAAGCGAAGGTGGGCACGTCGTCTCTTTGCCTGCTGCGAATAACTGACACTCTTACTTTTAGGTTCGTTCTTTGGTGGTGCACCCGCTGCCATCGAATGGTATCTCGACGCATTCATGACCTACACGCGTCATTACATGGAACTCGGATACTTCGCTGGGAAAGACCAGGAGATCATCAACACGCTGCTACTATTATATCCAGAGCGCTTCATCACGCTTTTCGCGCGCGACCCGCGCGCTCCATCGTCTCCTGGTCAGTCGTACTATGGGTGGCTCGGGTACTGCGGCGATCCTTGGTGCGTGCCATCTTCTTCGCCACATTAAAATCTTGCCTAGGCTAACATCATGTAGGTATTACTTCTTATTCCAGTTAGCAAACGAGCAGGAGCGACTTGAGATGAACACCATCTGGCAACATCAATGGCGGATCGACTACTGGCACGGTCAGCGACTGCCTTGTCGCGGTACTCGGATATTACCAATCACCAACATACACCTTTACTCGCTAGGCGCTGCCTGGCAGAAGCCCAATATCGCAGTTCAGTTGCAGCATCTATAAGGCGTTAGCTGTGAAGGATAGTGGAGGATCCCACAGCATTATCTCGCGCCAAGGTCCACACCTGCTTGGTCAATCACACTCCATGATTTGAAGATTTGGCTCTGGATATTGATTACTTGTTACAGCCAATCGCACCTCGCCAAACTGCTTTCGCCTGGCCCAGCCGATGTTGAATGTGCCGCGATCTTTCACTTTGTTTATGTCCATTGTCACATACAATCTCAGTGTGTTCAATCCTAACGCCGCTTTGCGGCATTCTGGTAGCAGTGTTTATTGTATACGCGGAATTACAGCAAGCACTGCCAGGGGATGGCTGTAAGTATTGGAAACCCGCTAGCCTCGTGCTTGGGCACGTTGCATTTCCTCCCTCATGCCCATCTCCTGCAACGCAGTCGGCGACATCATTGCGCTGGTCCAGCTCGGCATTAAAGTTGCAGAAGTGCTGAGCGAGTCGCGCAAAGCTCCCACTAATTGTCGCGCTCTGTGCAACGACCTCCGATCCCTGGAGCGACTGATAGCCCTCTCGCGCCGTACGATCGACGAGTTACAAGACCTCACGTTGCGAGAAACCGTCATAGAACGCCTTAACGACGTTTCACGGCAAATTCTGGACGGCTTGAAGCTCATCTGCAACTTCGACGCCGCATTCGACGTCTCGGCAGATCACACGGAACGAGACTGGCGTCAGACTCTCCGCCACTGGGGCGGGGTGTCGAAGCAGAGCATCGCTTGGGCTTTGAAGCACAACGCAAGCGCGCGGGATGCTCGTGCAGCAATTGCTCAAAGTTATACTTCCCTCATCTTTGCACTTCTTGTGTATGTTCTCGATGCATCCACTTGGCAGAGTCGGAAGATGAGCTTACTATCTCATCAGGGCATTCCAGACAGATCAGCGTAAATTTCTTCAAACGCTGCAAAACGCTTACGATGCATCAACAACGCATATCGTGCAGTTGGCTCATAACCTTGCACTTTGTCAAGATGAACTTCGGACAGACATTGTCGGAACCAAGTTGCTATTTGACAAGCTGCTGGCGGCGCTCGATGTTGCTCACAAGGAATTGGGTGGGGTCGGCAAGCAGTTACAACGAAACCTAGTGAGAACGCACATCGATCTTGTGGCAGTGAGACGACAGCTCCACGAACTCCAGAATACTGCCGCTGCTCTTCAGCGCGCGGAAACGCTCACACAGGAGACGGTTGAGCGTGTAGGAGCATCCAATCAGCGAGCGACACAGGAGTCAATTGAACGTCTTGGCCTGATAGTTCAGCAGGGCTTCACCTTGATTGAAGCTCGCTTTACTTCTGGCAACCAACTCTCAGGTGACTGGGATCGACTTGCTACCTGGCTCAGCGTCAATCCCCTGGTAATTGCCTTCACTCGACTCCTAATCTCGCAAGACGAGCAACAGGTCGATAATTCTTCTGCGAATCGCTCGAGTATGGTTGAGCAACCTTTGCAGGCTCTAGTCTCCCGACTTTCCCGCAACGTCGCCTCTCCGCCCCTTATTGCGGGAGCCTTCATCCTGGCTCTTCGGGCGGACTTTGGCAGTGAGCGAGCGGCTTATGCGATGCTCACATTTCTGCTCTTTCTAGCGAGCAAGATGATGCAGCTTTATAAGACACCGACTATTTCGCACGTCATCTTCGTCGTCGACATGTTCGATGTTTGCGTCGAAATCATCTTCTCGAATGCCACTTCGTCCGCTGTAAGCTGTGCTGCTGCTGTGGCGTCCGGTACGTGATCTGATCTTATTCTCAGTCACTCCATCGTGCCCTTGTAAGCCATTTTGACGGAAGACTCGGACACGTACTGCTTCGAAAGCGCAAGTACGAGCTGCGCTTTGACAAAAAGGATTCCAGCGGATCGCAAAGACTTCCCGTAGGCTGGGTGGGATTGCTCAAGCCAGGAGACCGCATCTTAATGGACGCATTAGTGGAGAAGCCGAAGGACGAGAGGGCCATCGTCTGCCCTGCATGTTCCACCAGCATAATATATCGGATCACAAGAGATGAACAAATTGCCGGTTGGATAAATTGGTAAGTGGCTTTTTGAACCATCGACAAGATAACCATCTCATGAACCATTTGATTATGGAAGCCCTTACTGTCCGACCACCGTTCGCGTGTCAGAATCGACCGTTATATTCAACGAGCCCAGTGGCGCCGCCGACGGCCCCGAGCCTTCCCGGGCCGATGGTCAGCGTGTTGATCAAACTTTGGATTCAGCGTCGGGAAGTCGTGTTCAAGGGCACGAAGAGGAGCGCTCTAGCGAGGAAGCGGCGCTCCGGCGCTGCCGAAGAATACATATTCTCGAGTTAGCTTCTCGGCTTAAGTTTAGCGAAAGCGCATCCGACTTCAGTCCCCTGCAGCAGACACCACTGCCCCAACCGGTATCGATACGTGAGTAAATCCATCGCCACTTTGATATCATTCAAGGTCTATGCGACCAAAGACTGATACTATTATATAGCCCCGCCTTCCGCACCGGCTTTTGAATCAGCCGGACCGGCTGCGTCAGAACGGTCAAAGGCTCCGGTAGCGAGCCTGGAAAAGCAGGAGAAACTGACGAAGGCACTCCGAGCCAAGGCAGCCGAAAGAGCCAGCAAGAGGAGAGAGGAGATGGAGACGGAAGAGAGGATTGAGAATGAGAGGCGGCATATGATCGGCGACTCAATGATATCCATCGAACGATTGGAACACTACTTCAAGGGAAGCAAGAGAGTCAGCTGGAGTCAACCTTCTAAGCAGGCGTCGCTTTGGACTGTGGATATACTGGGTGAGCCAAGTGTTTGCCATGCCCTCGACGGTGACTGACGGCATGGCGCGATGCGTAGTTGATGGTGTCTTCTTGAGTCACGGAATTGGAACGAGCATCCTCGCAGCCAAAGAGATGGCTATAAAAAGCGCGTTTAATGCTCTGAAGACGCGTGGCTTTCAAATATAATCTAGCCTCGCTCCAAGGTTGGTCGCTCGCCACACATGTACATGCATGGTGTGCACCATGATACGTTTTGTCGCCATCGTCGACATTTAACTTGCAAGAACAGGGGTGTCAAGTGAGTGCGACGACGTTAGATAGTAACTCCACGTACAGAACCAATTTAACTTAATTACTATGATCTCGAAAAAATAGGTAGCCCGCTAGAAGTACCGACCGCTGCAAGACTTTGCACCACAATGACACACCATCTCCTTCAGAGTCGCATTCTTTTTGGTGCGCCTATTGACGGGTTTCTTCTTCTTCCCGTCAGCCTAGCAGAAGACCCAGTTAATGCCAGCTTTGTAAGTTGTCTCCAGAAGACAAATTAAACTTACACTGTCGTCTGATCCGCCGCCGCCGTACCTGAATGTAAGCTCTTCTCCGTTTTTGATTGCCTCCTTGGTGAACATGCATAAAAATGGCTTGAACACATGCGGTTCATTGATGTACACCGCAACAACGACACAGTTGGGTTCACAGCTGTGGTTCTGTATGATGGTGTCAGTGAACCTCATCGGCGCCGAAGCTGAAACAACGTACAAGAAAGCGGGTAAACTATAGAGTATGTCAGTGTGGAAAACAGATGACCTCAGAAGACAGTCCACGTACGTTGCCGACATGAAACGCATCAACACAAAACATCCTGAACTGGTCTTGGTCGTCTTCTGGTTCAAAGTTGCCCAGCGGTTCCTTAGCACGCAACTTGCGCAGCTTCGTCCGATAGCCCTGCTTGAGGTACCAAAAATCGGCAGAGAACTGGTACGTTCTGCCAAATATATCATAGATACTGGCAGGCCTGAGTCAGTGTATATCTGTTTCCGCAAAGGGGATGTACATACTCGCCACGGGAGTCGGACTCATTCAGAGTGATGAGTTCTCCTGCATAGATCCCGACGAAGGATCGAGCAGGTACATCCTCCTTTGCAAACACACCTGTGGAACGATGTTAGACGGTGAAATCGGTAAAAGAGACCTGGACACACCCCAGCCCTTCCGCAAGGTCTTCTTGACTTCTACCGAAAACTTCCTACCTCGCTGGACGACCTAGAGAGCAGGCCAACCAGTGAGCATGCCTTCCCGGCTCACAGTGTCGCCACATACCCGGTTCATGCACCCCTCGTCGCACCCACACTCGTCGTTGCACTCGAAAATCGGGAACTCCGGTTCAATGACGTGCCCATTCTCGTCAACGTTGAACCCCGTCCGCTCATATCCCAACAACTTCCAATACAGCCGCTGGTGCTTCACGCACTCGCACGTCTTCGAGTCCGGCTTGCATCCTCCCACGCACCCACATCGTACTAGCCGCTCCGGGTTCCCACGCCGCACGTTATTCCCGTACACGAGTCTGTTCGAGTACGCAAACTCGAATGGTGGACACGGTTCGTCGTCGATTGTGTTGGCGACGGTGATGGGCGGAGCGTCCGGTTCGTCGTCGACCGCACGATCGGAGATGATGTTGCAGAAGACGGAACGCAGGTGGGGGTCGGTTTGACTGCGTGGGAGTAGATTGGCGATGGTGTCGTAAATGAGGGTTGGGAGGCGTTCGCCGGGCCAGCGGATCTGACGGGCGGCCTGGAGCAGGTTCGCCTTGTTGGCGTGATCCTTAACAAGTTCCCTGATCGCAGGAGTTGCCATGGATGGACGCTCTAGAGATTCCTAGAGGCGCATGTCAGAGGAGCCAATTGTGGGTTAGAGCAATAGCTTACTGCGCGGGACGACTCTGGTGGCGTGGGCGGTAACTGGTTTGTCGATCCACGAGACTTCTTGGCAGCGCGTCCGCGAGGTACACTTGGACCATCGTCGACGCGCATATCGTCCGTCGAGCGGGACGCCGATCTTGTACGCTGCCCCCAGTCCAGCTCGATCGATTCCAGACCGGCTGCCAAAGCTTGCTCTGGCGACACCTCGCCTGTAAGTAGCAGCTCGTCCTCCGAGTCCACTTCCATCGTCCCAGAACCATCTCCACCAGCAGAAAGCAAGTCTGATGAATTGGGCGACAGCGACAACCGTCGAGTACCATCGATGTGGTCGGCGATGAGAGTTTGGACGAGCAAGATCGCAGCCGCATCGTCCTCTTCGTCAGGCGGAGGCGATACAGCCTGGGGCTCTGGTGCCTGCCACGATTCCGGAACTGCGGCAAGAGCATGTAACTCATCAGGTACCGTGGAGTCGGTCTGCACTTGCTCTGCAACAGACTCGAGCAATTCGAGTGAGACGTGAACCTCCTGCGCGATACGAGCGTTGTGATGTGCGGCAGCGGTCTGCTCTGCGTTGACAGGCGGAGCGAACGAACTCGGAGCCGCCTTCGAAGTAGTGGCGATGGACGAAGGCTGCGATGGGGCATTGAGTGAAGTCGTCGGGGCAATTGAATGGGTAAAGGGAAGTGATCTGCCTGTCCGCGCCGGAGCTTTAGGAGTAGCATCACTAGTGTTGGCCGTTGTGCCTGTCGTTATCTTGGGCGTTGTGGCGACCGCCGCCGTCACCGGTTTGCTTGCTCCATCCTGCTTTTGCGGCGTCGAAGGCGGCTTGGACGAGACTATGCCCGCCTGGGTGGCAAGTTGATTGTCGTTTAGCACAGACGAAGAAGAAGACGCTAAATTAGATGTAGACTGAGGAGCAATGGGTGTAGGCCTGGTTGCAAGAGACCGCGGAGGAGTCGGTGGCGGCACATCGCAGTATCCAAGATCTTCACTGTCTGAAGAATCCAGAGCAGATTTACGAGGTCTCCGCGCCGGCGTAGTAGCTGTTTTGGCTGCAGAGTTCGACGCTGGCAAAGCAGATGGCCGGCTGGCTGAGTTCTCTGACGAAGCTTGCTCGGCTGCCGATAGACCAGCAATAGGCGGGAGCGCTGAAGCAAATTGCGCAGATGCCGAGGGCGGTGGCGTCGCTGACGATAGAGACGATCGACTTGCAGGTGCCTTCGACGACGACGGTGGCGGCGAAGTCGCCGCGACGGACGCAGAAGCCGATGTGGATGGTGCGGACGCTGGGACTGCCGGCACGAGCGGCGAGCGCTGTGAAGCCCACGAAGATGACGGCGCGGGCGACCGCCCAAAGGGCCTTCGAGCAAAAAGAGACCTCGCGGGCGGCGGAGTGGGTGTCTGGTGCGCCGAACCTCCTGATGAGGGAGGCACAGATTCCTGATTCCCAGAGCCAGGCGAGGAAGACCGACTTGGCGATAACGTAGCAATGGGCGGATACGAGATCGCACGAAACGGATCACGCATTGACAGAGTACGTGGGTCGTCTTCTGGTTCTTCGCTGTCGCCGTTCCACGATACTCGATTGTCGCGGCGACGCTGACTGGCCGTACGAGGAGGTGCTGGAGACGGGATGTTCCTGTCGATGTCCATTTCCTCCGAGTCCTCGCGCTCGACCACAGAAGCTGGGGTGGGAGCGTTGGCGGGGACTTGAGCGTTCTGAGCTACGCCGGCAGGTTGAGGCTTCGGAGATGGGAAAGCCCAGTTGTCAGAGCCGCTCACGAAACCGCCGTCATCGTTGTTGAAGTCCCCGCCGCCCGAATCAAAGTCCTCAGCGCTGCCACCATCTTCATTGTCCACAGAAGTGGGAGATGCCACAATCTCCCGTGACGCTAGGCTCGGACCAGTCGGTGCTGGTGCTAGAGGTGCCGGACGCACCGCGTCGTTGCGCTGCGATGCTTCACGGGATGGTCTTTCGCCATCACTATTGAGGCTGATTGGAGACTTCGGGCCTGGCTTCGGTTGCGACCCCGCAGTGGGTCTTGCAGCGGGCCGGGAAACAGGCTCGTCCTCGTCACTCGATAGCGTAAGGTCAATGACATGATGACTTGGAAGCTTTGCCGGCAACGATTGTCGCGCTTTGAAGCGCGGAGGCGGTGGGCGGCGAGCACGAACAGGCTCGTCGTCGTCGTCGTCAATTTCGATGATCTCGACGTCAGCCTGCTGAGGGTTGCGAGGAACCTTGAAGCGCAACGGCGATGCCTGTTCCACCTTTGGGACTTTGACCCGAGAGGGCTGAGCCGACCGAGTTACTAGCCTGACCTCTTCCAGACGCTTGTCCAGGTCCTCGATCTCCTTCTGCGCCTGGCGCGCAGCTCGTTCGTCCACTGCAGGAGCAGGTATCGTCGCGAACGCCCGCTCACGAAGTACCTCAATGTCTGTCGGCCCAGAATGATCACTCACAGCCTCTTCCGAGTCGCTACTAGGAATCTCGATGACACCGTCTTTGTTCATCGGGAGTTTCTTTGAGGGTAGCGACTTTCGAGGCGGAGGGAGTGGAAACGGTTGCGTCCTGGCGCGCAGTTCCTCGCGCTTGTTGGGGTCGTACTGAGCGAGGCGATCCATTCCTTCGGATATAGCATCGGGTTCGGGCCGGGGACGGGAAGGCTGCGAGCTGCTTATGGTCTGGCGACGGTTCTCGTGTAGCAGCTGCGCGCGTCGATTGGGCATAGGCTGAGACAAAGGTCCTAAAGAGTGCGAGCCACCTGGTCGACGCTGCTCATATTCAGCAGGAGTGAATATAATGGGTGATGGTATGTGAAACGGACCTGGGCATGGTGTGGCATGCTGGAGGCACTACCATTGTTTCTGCTTGTGCCTGCTGGGATCCGCGTCTGCGCATTGTGTGCACTCGGAATAGAAGGCATAGGTCTTGCGGTTGGCGATGACGATAAGTTCGGACGGGGTCGTTTGAACGCGCGGCCATCTGAATGGTCCCCAATGTCTTTGCGTTTTCGCTCGGCCTCGCTCATCCGTTGTGCGTTAGATGAACCAGCATGTGAGCCTGGTCTGGCGTCCTTAGCCCCAGCGTGATGACCACGCTTGTTGTCGTCGTCTTCATTGTTGTCCAAAGAATGCACCGGACGCATACGGGAGACAAAGGAGGAACGCACACCGGGATCTCCCGTCCAACCGCGCAAGTCCGATCTGGTTGCGAATCCCGTGCCTCGCTTTCATCTCTGATAAATTATATTTTCAGGCTCAAACACAAACTCAGGGTGGCTCACAGCCACCCTTGTCTTCACGACATGCATCTATGAACAACGGCCATTCACAAAGGCTTATCCTATTTAGATGTACTTCTTCTCCTGAAGGTACTCTACAATAGTCTTGACGCTCTGCTCCACGCTTGACTGATCTGTGCGAATATGGATCTCTGCACTCTCTGGTGCCTCGTACGGTGCAGAGATACCTGTAAAGTCTGCAACAGACCACCATGTCAGTAGCTACCTCGACATATAAACGAAGCGTCTCACCCTTGATCTCTCCCGCCCGTGCCTTCTTGTAGAGACCCTTTGGGTCTCGTGCCTCGACAACCTCCAAAGGCGCATCGACATAGACCTCAATGAACGGCAACTTCCCCGCATCATGCAGACTCCGTGCCACAGCTCTGTCCGCACGATATGGCGAAATAAAAGCCGTGATTGCGATACTCGAGGCGTCCGCAAAGAGCTTTGCAACCTGTAAGAGGAACAGGGTCGAAGGTCGTCATAACGCGGAATAGGGGCTACGTCCACCCGCCAAGGCAGGCTTTTCGGACTCACCTCGCCGATGCGACGAATGTTCTCATTGCGGTCCTTTTCGGAAAATCCGAGGTCTTTGTTGAGTCCGAAGCGGATGTTGTCGCCGTCGAGACGGTAGGCGAACTTGCGGAGATGAAGCAGATGTTGCTCGAGCGCGGTGGCGATCGTCGACTGCAGGGTGATTGCTCTGAGTTGAAGCTTGCTTAATGAATCAGTGACATACCTTCCCACTGGCGCTAAGTCCGGTGAGCCAGATCGTGAGTCCCTTCTGACCGAGGAGCTCTGAACGCTCTGCTACGTCTACCGCGCCTGGAAAGCCGAACGCTCAGACCCAACATCGCAGCAGTCCAGGACACACTCGCGCACCAGGATGGAAGGTGATGTTGGTAGCCATTTGGTATGAGAGACTGAGGGAGAGAGACAAAGACGAGAAAGCGGGGATGGCGTGCTCATGTCGCTTTGGCTTTCGCGGACCGAGATCTGCGCGAACGGAAGCTGCCGCAGGGATCGGCGCAATACTTGACCTCTCTCCGCTACCATGATCCGGACTCAATACGGCGAACGAGCCAACAAACAACGTTCGGGGAGCTCAGAATTTCTTGCGGTCCTCATCGCAGGCTTTGGCGAAGAGTGCGTGTGTATGTTGGATATGACTCGGCCAGCACTGAATTCATCTTTGCAGGCTGCGACCGCTCACATCTGACCACAAAGACGAGTCTTCACCGAAATCGCTGCTTGGGATCGGAAACCGACCTTTGATCTCGTTTCCTCTGGCATGGCTCGAGGAAGGTGGCGTGACTGGTACGCACGCAACGAAATCGCAATCTCAAAGACTCGCGCTGACTCTACGCAGACGTCTTGTTGCTCTGCCCCGAGTCTCACGCCAACGCCATCTCGAACCACCTCGCCAGCGATGCTTCTTCGAGTTTATTTCCTAAACTCTCGATTGCAGTGCGGACGTTCTCAGACTCGTATCGTGGCGACTCTGTCAACGGGACTTCGTCAGTGCTGGCGCAATTCACCGACGAAATAACTAGCGACTTTATCATCGTTCCTTGCGACTTTGTTCCTCCGCCGTCGCTGCAGCTGTCCACACTGTTGGACAGGTTTAGGATGGACCCTTCAGGTCTGCTCATGGCTGCTCTCTTCTACGAGACTGCGCCTGCTCCTTCAACGGCGCTGGTGCCAGGCGACGAGCCCGATCCACCACCAGCCGTTCTCTTTGACGACGCAGGAACGCTTCTCAAAATTGACGACGATGTAGACGCCGAGGAGCTCGACGTACGGATGGAGATGCTGTGGACACACCCACGATCGCGTCTGCGGACCGACCTACGCGACGCTCACGTCTACGTCTGCAAGTCCGACGTCGCCACTCTCCTCTCCGACGACGTCCACCGTTTCCAAAGCATCCGCTCCGACTTCATCCCATGGCTCGTTGAAATCCAACACCGTGCACGTCGTCGTACGAAATGGGCCGCGAGACTTGCGCCGGTACAAGGTCTGAGTGTACTCGAGCACTCGACGGCACATTCTGCACCTGCGCGGAACCCACAGTCCGGATCGCACTCGCCACCCGCTGAAGACGCGGAGGGCCAGAAACCACCGCAAGTACGAAGCGACGCCGTCGTGACGCGATGCGCGTTGCTCGTACATACACTCGCAGACGGTCCCGCTCGACGCGTAAACACCCTCACCGCCCTCCTCGAAGCCAACCGCGCAGTCCTACAAAACGTCACATTCTCAGCAGACGCGTCCCATATCATCGAGAACCAAACCCAGATCGCACCCAACGTCATCCTGGGCAGCTCGACCCGCGTCGGCGAGCGCGCGACGCTCAAACAGTCTGTCATCGGCGCGCACTGTACGATCGGCAAGAACGTGCGGATTACGGGTAGCGTGGTTATGGATCACTGTGTCATTCAGGACGGCGCGAAGATCGAGGGGTGTATACTTGGCCCGCGGACGACGGTGGGCGAGAAGACGCAGCTTACGCAGTGTTTCACTCAGCCGGGGTATGAGGTCGATGCGGGAGGTCAGTGTTGCGCTGTGATTGTTAGAGCTTATCATGTTGACGTGCTCGTGCAGGAGCGATCAAGGGAGAGAAACTTGATCATACGGACGATGCATGGGACGAGGACGAGGATGATGAGGAGACCGAGACCGAGGAAGAGGACGGGAGTGAGGCATAAATATAAATAATTACTGCTTTTAGATTTTCGAGACGGTAGTACACGATCAGGTTGCAATGGCCATGCGGAAACGCAAATCATGATTGAAGGCAGCGTCGACTGTTGGCGCGCAGGCAGGAGGAGAAGATGTCTTTGTGCTCCGACAACGCGTCTCGTTCTCATTCCATCGCGTCGGTCAGCCTCTTCACAGCCGGGCCACTTGACTCTATTCGAATAGCTCAACTGTATCGGGCCTGGCGCTTCAAAATATATCGAATTACCGCTACATCCATGTATGTTATCGTAACTGCAAGCAAAGACAATGGAAGACTGAACAAATCATCGATACAGTGTTGCTAAACTCCTGCCTCAACTTGATATATCATTCACACGAGTAGTCATCGCCGCTATTGGTCCCTTCAAACCCTATTCTCTGTCCTCGCATCCTTCATCTC
>Ga0247815_10002321_pt1 | contig 14101 bp, 25 predicted proteins | sample UWRJL194509B1_FD_181014 | JGI IMG/M metagenome (GOLD analysis project Ga0247815, IMG submission 181014) | Plant litter microbial communities from Arlington Agricultural Research Station in Wisconsin, United States - UWRJ-L194-509B-1 | ecosystem: Environmental > Terrestrial > Plant litter >... | reverse complement strand
GGCGATGATGGCGCATTACCAGATGTCTTCAATGGTCTGCTTCAGCAACTCATGAGCAAGGAGATCCTCTACGAACCTTTGCGCGATCTCAGCGAGAAGGTGCGCCACACGCATTCCGCGCGTTGACCCCTCGCATCTTAACTATCTGCAGTACCCAGCATACATCTCCGAACACCGCGCGAAGCTACCAGCAGATGATCTCACGCGGTATGAAGCGCAAAGTGCGCTCGTCACGCGGATCGTCAAGCTATTCGAGCAGCCGGACTACTCGGATAGCAACCCAGGGAAGGCGGGCGAGATCCTCACGCTCATGAACGAGGCAAGAACCACCATCTCATCCCAGCAATACTCGTGTTTGCTGACTCTCACACAGATGCAATCCAAAGGTTCGCCGCCGCAAGAGATCATGGGCGACATGCCGCCTGGCTGGGATATGGGACCAGATGGTCTCCCGAAGCTACCAGACAACTGTACGATCACTTAAAGTTTAATCATTTGAGAATATTGCGTATGAACACATATTGTCGATGCACGAGACTGCACGTACTACCTTCACGTCGCTCACACGTCAAGACGCGGTCAAGACCGACCAGAACCTGTCTGTTGGTCTTCAGGCGACTTGCAACACGGCTCCGCTCGCCTCATGCGCACAGCTATAACCGACATGTGGATGCACAGTCGGAGGTAGATGCGCGATTTAGAGTTGTTGTAGGTTGCTGTGGCTACACGGGTTGGCCAGCTATTTCGCTGGTTCAACGAGTCGATTGATGAGAATACATCTCGACGCTTGAAGATCATGGAAAGCCGCTCCCTAAACACATACCAGAGATAAGTCTCCCGTTATCTTCTTTAGTGGCATCTCTCTACTTTACAACTGTGCTTTTGCACTTGTCGCATCCTTGCTTGCCTCAGTTAGCGACACCCTTCAGGCTAGAGCACAGTCTCATGTATGGTCACGTTGATATTGCATTGGGGACAGTCCTCGCAATACTTAAGCAAGTTATCTCGACTTCTTTCAGTTCGTTCGCTACTGAGCTTCACCATCCGCACCCAACATTATACTAGATGCGCCGCTCTCCCGGTCCTAAGCGAATCCAATATGGACGGCGTCATGGGACGCGAAGAGAGCCGGTCCACGAGGTCTAAGGTCGACGCCGTGATTGCTCAGGTCGGTGGGCTTGGCCAGCATGCAAACAGCTCGCGGTCAGTAGCCTCGAGCTTCGGCGGCCCCATGCTCGCTGCAAACACACAATATATAAGCCGGGCCTTGCACGCGACGAAATGTACTCTGAGTGTCGTCCCCCATTTCCGCGGTAGCACACCAGCTTGACCGCTTGACGCACTGGCAACAATCCAAGGGGCAGTATGGAGCAAAAGAACCCGATCAAGATGAGCAGCGCAGTATTTGTGCGTCCGTGTACGCGCTTTGGTCCTGAGAAGTTGCTAAGGATGCTACCTTGCAGTTCGCCTTGATCGCTGCTGCTGCCGCCGCCATTGTATTCCTTACCGTCCGCAAGACGCTGCGCATGTACCTCAGCCGAGCAAGACGCCGACGACGCAACGCTATCAGCGCAATGAATGCTGCTCTGCGCGAAAGTTCGTCTCCATCAGATAAACGGTTAAAACGACCCGTACTTTGGGATGTATGCGTGTCCCGACCAGCGCGTTGTAGCAGACCGGACGTGGGCTGGACCGCACTCCAGGTTCGTCTTGGCCTCGTGACACCTGGCAGCAGCCGTTGACGCCACAAACCCGTATGTAGCCGCTGTCGCTTGGTACGGAAGCTGAAAAGCTACCACCACCACCACAACCACCATTACCACCGGTACCGCAAGCCAGGCCATCGGCTCTCCGAGCGGCATGGGAGCGGTTAGCGAGGTTGCCCGCCCTGCCTCCAGGCGCGCAGGCCTTTATGTCGCCAGACCCGCGCTCAAGATCGCGGATAACAGTCTGGGGCTTGCAGAGAGCCGTTGGCTCCATGTCAGATGCTGGTGTAGCAAGAAGAGAACGTCGCGGTGTGGCCAGCAGCGGAAGCAGGAGTCCAGTCGCTGTCGGTGGTGAGCCCGAGACAGACTTGCCTCAGCTCGTCGAAGGACAACCTGTACGCGTTGGCACGTTGGTTTATATGCCTGGTGGTAGCTTCACACTTGGGACAATGGATATGCACCTCTCGGAGATTAGGTAGCAATCACAGTCTGTGGCGGCGGTTGGCTGCCTCTGCGTTGCGAAATGAACAGTGATGATAGCAGAGTGGAAAAAATTATTCTGAAGTGAGCACCATTGAGGCGGCGTGGGAAAGCGGTATTAGTTGGTCGCAGAACTAGATCAAAGTTGAGAGAGGAAGCTAATGTGCAGCGCGGAGCATGAAAGCGTGTCTCTCGCATCTTGCGTTCCTAATGCGCGCCTTTTCCCTTCTGCGATGAACCCCTGCGTTCCCCTGCCTTGCGTTGCCAGCACAGACACAGATCCTTCTCAGCCTGCTGCAGACGACCCAGACATTATAGACATTCCCTGGCTCTTTACCGATAGCGACATTGAGAACGCTGATCCGCCTCCTGGTGGCTGGAACCTCGGCGACTCATACGATATTGGCACGGACGAGGAAGAATCGATTACTAAAACTACTCCTCTGCTCAAGCCTATCGCGCCCGTTTTAACGACTCCAGCGGTTGCCAAGCACGCGACAGTGCCCCTGCTCCCAACCACGACTCTCCCTGCCAGCACCAGCGCCGTTCGCGCGTGGGCCTCACAGACGGCATCGTCCCCCATGATTCCTACAGCACGTATTCTCGCCAAGGTCAAGCAGTCGCCACTTAGACTGCGCGGCGTTTGGAGGAAACATCTATCCGTCTCAGACATCGTCTCAGTGGCATGGTGCGTGCCGGCAAAGTGTGGCGGGCATATGGTGATTGATTGTAAAGCAGGTGCGAGCTCCAAGTTGATTATTCCATCAGAGGGCTTCGACATTTACCACTGGCGGAGCGGCCTAAGACGTTCAAGAGTCGGGAGGGCAAGACAATCGCGCCAAAGGTCGAAGTGGCACAAACCAACAGCGAGCGCATGGATCGCGGCACGGTACGCGATGTCCCGTCTGTTTTTGAGCTGCTATGTGCTAAATTGATTCACGCAGGCCGTGCATAAGAAGCTTGAGAAAGAGATTGCTCCGATTCAGATTGTTATCACGGCCAAGGGCAAGGAGGAGATGTGGGCGTTGAGGTTCGAGCAGCCCACACCGCCAGCCTTTCGCTCAGCTAACCAGCAACTGCAGACTGATGAACATCATCGTTTGCTTCAGGTCTTTAGCCACACTCGGGGCTTGCGTGCGTATTTCGTTTTCATAATGTTCGACTATCTTGTGTCTGATGCGACGTTCAGCGCGAGATGCCGGTATTTGGATTTCTAAAGGATACGCTTGTTTTGGGGGTCATTGTGCGTTGAAATATCTTACTTTGGTTCTATCTGACTTTCCATAGGACGAGATTGTCACTAAATCTTCCTCCGAGCTCAACATTATGAGTAAGACGAGTCAATTATCCGATCCCACGACAGCCTCGACAAGGAATGTTTCAACGGGAGAAACTACTTCACTCTCAGCATTGAAACCCGCGGAAGAGTTGGCAGTACCACAGAAGGAGCAACTGGTCAGGCTATTCGTTCTCGACAGCAAAACACGCGGCTCGCGAAGCCTTCCACTACGGAAGGACATGAAAACGACCAGAATGCAACTCATGATCTACCGCCAGCTTCTCTGTGATCTTCTCTATCCGACACGTCCCCCTGCAGCTCTGACAGTCTCAAAACTTGAGGAACCCACGAAACAATCGCCGCTGTCAGAAAATCTCACCATCGGTCGGGCGACCTTCGACTTCGTGCGCGTCTGGAGCCGTGCGGGCATCAATTTCCGCGCACCGTTCTCGGATGCATTCAGCGCTCAATTGCTCGAGGTCGCTGAATCAAACGACATCCCCTTTGAAGCGGAGCGGATTCGAACTGTTGAAGCCATTGCACAACTGTTTGACAAAGAGGTTTCAACCTTGAAGGCGCGAATATCGGGGGTATCGCGAAGTCTTGAGGTGACTTATCGGACCAGGAAGGCATCCAAACCTCTGCCACCATCGTCTGATTCTCTGGATCGGAAACGCAAACGGTCGACATCGCCATCTATTCAAGCGGCCTCCGCTTTCGAAAGCAGCGAGATTGGGATGGAACGGTTGCGCAGGAAGCGGAGGAATGAAGTATCTCCAGAGCCATCCTCAATTGAGATCAACACATTGATTACGCAGGAGGTGCAAATGACGCGGTCTACCGCTGCGATTGCGGACGACGAGGACTTTGCATTGCAGGCTGCTATAGCGATGTCTCTCGCCGACTCACCGCCCACCCCGCCGGACACAACCAAGGATGTCGACATGGAAGCGGACGCGATCGAACTTCCCGTGATCTCATCGTCTCAAAGGCAGGCTGTCAGCGGCTCGGAAAGATATGTCCTACCGACCCGTGATACCCTTGTGGTCGATGCGGCAAACGGGAATTCTATCAAAGGTAAGTCCCTTACTATCATATTGCTTTTATCTTAGTCCTTATTTCTGTTGATTGGGATGCTTCAGGCCTTCCCGGAGAACCGGCCAGCGACTCGGATGCGTCCTCTACATGCGATCTCGTTGACGAGACCAAGTCAAAGGTCAAAACTCGCAGTATCACGACGACCGGGCTGCTTGGCGTCCGTCGGTTCCGTTTTAAGGCGGCAGAACTTGGCCAGTTTGTTGCTCGTGCGCTCGACTACTGGTCTGGCGTACATGACCCGGTGGGCGTGGAAATCGAGAATATCGACCGCTGCATGTGTGTCCCCCTCATCCGTGATCAGCATGCATGCGAAACTCACACGAGGCGCTCAGGTCGTGCGAGTATATCGATGATTGCGAATGGCGAGCGAAGAAGGCCCAAGAAGCACAGAATGAACAGACCCAGAAACGCCTCAAAGTGACAGCAAAGGCTGCAGTTGTAATTGCCGCTCCGTCAACTACAGCCTCGTAATCTACTACAGCGTAGACTGCCGGAAACAAATACACGGTCATTCGCACGGACCTCGACCGCATAACTGTTACACAGTACACACTCTTCGCCTCCATTACTCCGAGCTTCCTGCTTGTTTGATCGCTGTTGTAAATTTACTCTGTATTCTATCGCACACCGCTCAGTCTTCAATGCAGCAAAATCGTCTTTTATTCTATTCGAGATGGCAACAGCAACTCGAGAGTAGGCTTGCGCCAACTAGGACTGCTTGACTTCGCGCACTGCTGCCCTCTCTTTGTTGAGCAGCATGCAATAGTCACCGTATTTGTTGCGCTCCTCGAGTCCAGGGAACCAGAGCGCGCGCGTGAGAAGCGGCGACTCGCTCGAGTCGAGGAAGCGTTGACAGTGTACCCGATGCCACTTGTCCGACTGCACAGCGTAGCGCGGCTCGAGCGTGCTGTAGGAGTCAGTTGGGCGGTGAGGATAATCGAGGTCGAGAAGGTAGTCGCACGTGTCCGCATCGACCTGCACGGCAATGTCAGACCTTCAATGCAAACGGACAAATGGCTATAGCACTCACGTAACGGCTCATCTCCTCGCGATTCAGGTCGTTTAGATCGCTTGGCACCCTCTTCGTTACATCAAGCCTCTTCCACAATCCATCCCAGCTGATCAAGGATGTGCTGATCGCATCCTCGTCGAAATGCCGCGGCAACTCTCCTGCGAACGCGCTCTTGACAAACTCGACCCGGACGCCATTCGGCACCAAGAAATGGCCGGGGAAGCGGTACCATTCCTTGCCGAGGCAGAGCGTCAAGTTGAATTGAGCAAGAGCTGTGAGGTCGGCATCCGGACGATCGCGCTCGTCTTGGCCGGCCTTGGTGTCTGGAGTCCAGTGCGGCAGGAGACCGGTAACATTGAGCAGACGTGGAAGCTCGTTGTACTCGAAATGGTGTGCGAGCGAGATCGGCGCGTGATAGTAATGGTAAAGCGCAAAAATGCGCGAGACGGAGAGGAGCGAGGTCACGATGACGGCGGCGAGGGTGGACCAGCTGAACATGGTGGTAATGGATGCCTGCATCGAGATTCAGATACTCCCGAAGCCTAGGTCTAGGATATGAGAAACGTACTCGGTATGGGGATTTGGTGGCTTTGACGAACAGCGTCTCCATCCAACCGCGAATGAGGTAAAGCGCAACCGCGGCGTTGAAGCAGATGAGTGGGTACACCGGGAACATGAACCGCTCTTCTTTGTGCGGCTGCACAGTCAGCACTCCCATCCATAGATAAAGTGGTGCGAGACGGACGGCCAGTAATGTTGTAGCCGAGGAAACATGCAGTGACTTCATGACGTTTTGTGTCGTCGTCTTCTGTTGGCTGGCCACAGAATGTGCGAAGATGCGAACGTATCCGGACTCAATCCGCTTGTTATCAAAGTAATGGCTGGCGAAGAGCGCGGGGAGCGAAACGAGAGCCAGTGGAAGTAGGATGTTGAAGTTGAGAAGAAGGTTCATGATGTAGAACGACGCCGGCTCGGTTCCGTAGAGCTCCGGGCCACGCTCTTTGCCGCCAAAGATGTTGTAGAGGACGATGTTCAGTGGCGAAAGGACCCAGCGACCGTAGCCAATGGTGTCGATCGCCAGTACGGGAACCTACGGAATGGTGAGTACTATACATAGTCTCCATGTGGGCCAGCGACTCACGATGATCAGACTGGCAACGAGGCCGCATGTGACGAGTCTTGTTATCCTCTGCGTCCACCAGGAACTCGGCGCGCTGGGGTCGACATTGTCGGCTCCCTCGAGGAAGAGTTCCTCGAAGACAAACGGAACTGCCAACAAGATGGCGAAAGGCCATCCTACGACAGCACCGGCAGCGAAGCTGAGAGTGGCAAGCAGCGTGCGGCGCATGCCACTGGAGAATGTGTGAGGAAGCCTCGTGCCGGTGAGCGACGTCGGGAAGATGAAGTAAGACATGGCGAGCATGGTAGTGTACATCGCGAATGTCGATGGGAGGAATGCTTCGAGTCGCGTTAGTGCACGCAGAATTGTGTGAGAAACAAGCTCACCAGTGGTTGCGTTCCACATGCCAGCGTTGAACAGAAGCATGAATAGCATATAGCGGCCAACCCGCTCATGCACGCAGTCTGCGACTGAACGATAGAACTTGGCCTCGACGAACGACGACACTACGGCAAAGACTATGCGTAGAGCAAAGAATGATTGGCGCTGTGTCGCAGTCATTATATGATTTGCAAGTCATGTGCGAACGCGTGCATACCTTGTGGAGAGCGAGCAAACTTGTTGGCAGCATTGAGAACGGCGCATGAAGCAGGATATAGGCCCAGCTGCGGATAGAGTACTCAGGTGAGAGTTCCCATGTCTGGAATCCGTAGCCCTGGATTGCGAAATGCAACGGCTCCCAGAAGTTGAATACTGCAGGAGCAGCGTGAGCATGACCAACCAGCCAACGGGAACGCAACCAGACTGACCTTCATCGCAGTCTGTAATATTCGAAAACATAGCACCGCCGACTCTGACTATGAGTAGCATCCTGGCGGCAAGTAGCAGCCGGGGGTTCCATATTGTGCGGGCTGTTCTGTGGCATACATTAGCTCCGGCACGACAGCTTCTCAAAGTCAAGTACTGACCTCCTGACCTGGTCCTGCAGAAGCCCGACGTGTCGTAGCTTTGGCTTATCTTCTCCGTCTGCCTTCTTGACCGCTTGTGCAGGTCTGTTGCCTCGCAACCGGAGTGTCTGTACTCCGGACGACATTTCAAGAGCGCGACACGTTTTCAAACACAGCGCGCCGTGTCGACATCCTGCCTTCCTGCTTTCGTTTGTTTCCACAATCAACACCTCTTTGCACGTACATCTGTCAGCATTCTAGTTGAGAGGCCAAGCCGTGAAATGCACTACCATCAGAATTTCGTTGACGTGTGGAGCCGACTGCGCCCTGTGCAATCCACGGTGTTGTCGCTGGCAGGATCTGGTGTTGTCAGTGTTCTCGTCAAATTTCTGTGGCATCCATATCAGAGATTCCAGTGGGAAACCAATGTTTTTCAGTTATGGTCAACGAGCAACCCTGAAGTTCGTTGCGGTGCTGGAATTATTGCCATGCCACACCCAGACTCGGATGCCTTCGTCGCCCGAGTCCGATCCTCCGACCCAGCCAGTCAGACATGATCTGTTTGAGCGGTCAGGCGCCGACGTTGTGTCTGGCATGGCCACACGTAGCTGCCTTGCATCTGTCGATTTCCAATGTCATCTTGCTACCGAGTAGCCGACGGACGGATTCATTGTTGCTATATCAGATGTACCGTCGCTACATGAAGAAAGCAAGCATACAGCCAATAAATTATATGTATTGAGAACTCCGGGCCGCGCGCGATGCCCAACGAAAGAGATCGAAGCCCGGAGGAGCGACAGTGATGATCCCTTGCACGCGACAGCTTGTTGATGGACTGGTACTTTGCTTCTCTCACTCTCTCCCTCACCTCGCCTTGAGCGCACACCCGCGCAGTCCTTGCTGTGTTGGCGCAGGACCATGAGCGCACCGTATGAGCTTGCTCTGCCAGCCTCCTCCTCACTATTCGTGTACGATTGCGCTGGCCCTGACCTATTCTTGTTCCCTTGTACTGACGCCTCGTTCCACCAGTTTCGCACCTAGTAGAGACGGTGATGTCCTGACCACTTGGAACGCAACATATACTGGCTCCAATACATGGCCTGCTGGTGGTGCCGATCCGTCAAAACCGGAGGGCCATCCCTACCGACGCACACAGTTTGGCAAGGCTGGCTTCACTATGTCTTTCGAGGGTACTGTCCTTTGGCTCTGCCTGAGGTCAAATGGCGCAGGCTACCACTTGAGCGTTGATGGCGCAGCACAAACCTCAATAGGCGTTGTTGAAGAGCTCTGCAAGGACTACCTCGATGCCGAACCTGATATGCGCCCGGACACGGTCATTGTCACACAGGACCTAGAACCTGGCCGCCACAGCGCGGTCCTCGACGTTTCAGCGTCTCCACAGAATGAATTCCGCTTCTGGGGTGGCGGTATCGTTATGCGAGTGCCAACAGCAGGTCATGTCATCGACGAGGTCGAGATTGATGACCAGGCCGACGGATGGGTCTTCTCTCCAGCCAGCGGCGACCAGGCGTGGAAAGCGTCCACAGGCGTGTCTGGTATGTACCAAAACACTGCCACCTCCAACTGCGTCTACGGCGCTGGAATCACAGCGGCGTACCGCTTTAAGGACGCCGCCGGCCTCATCCTGAAAGGCCACGCATGGTCACAGTCTAGAGCCTTCGGTGTACAACTCGACAACCAGCTCACTGGCATGTATGCGACCACGTCCTGGGATGACGGAGCGGCAGTCTTCTTCGTCTCTGGTTCCCTCGACCCTTCGCGCTCGCATACGATCACTTTAATCAACTTCAACACCGAGGACAACGACTGCCCAGCGCGTCGCGGAGAACCTTGCTGTATCGGCTTCGACTCGATCATTCTCTTGCGAGCCGGCACAGATTTGTTACCGTGCGCATGACCCCCCATTGAACGGACCTCTCGGAGCGCTCAACTGACTTGACCTGCAGAAGCGGTGGCAACGATACCCACGTCACGCGTACAGGCACGCTCGACCCCACTTCCTCGCCCGGCAGCTATCCCACCAGCCAACCCACCGACGCGCCAAGCTCGTCCGGAGGAGATTCGCTGAACGCAGGGACCATTGCGGGGGTTGCTCTCGGCGCTACGGCGGCCCTTCTCGCCGGCGTACTTCTCATTATCTGTTTCCTCCGAAGGAGAAAACGTAGGCGAGCACCAATGGAGTCGGAACCTCGCGCTTTCTCGTTACAGGACCGGTCGCCGTCTCAGCATTGGTCTCCATACGAAATTGAGCCGCTAACGCCGGCTCCACTGCTCGCACCGTATGACCAGCCGATCCACGCTACCGGTTCGACTTCCAGCTTACAGCCACCGCGGCCTGTCTTTGCTGCCGATAGGAAATCGACACCGAGCGTGTCTGTGCAGACCACCACGGCCCCAACATCGGGGATGGGTGGCCCACGTTCAGACAACGACACCGACAGCACGTACGAAACCGTGATATTCTCTGACGACGCTGCAACAGTGCCGTCCGCACGATCAACACTTCCGAGCGGCGCAAGATTAACGAACGAGGACCTCGACCATGTGCTCACACTGCTAGCACATCGGATAGACCGACCATCACCTCTGCGACATAGCGTCCTGACTTCGGACGCCGGCGACTCGGAATTACCAGCATATCAAGAGCCGGGACACTAGTATGGTTCCGCAAACGGACTACAATCTCGTAGCATGCACTTTGCGCTGACTTTGCTATCGTTCTCGAACTCCCAATCTTACGCTCTCTATCTAGCATCTGCACTCGCATTACTCTTCTGATTGTTTGCCACATTTACCCCGTCTGCATTCGTTTTATTGCACTGACAAGCATCACCAGCACCACACCCGCTTCGCGCCAAAGTGTACGTACAATGTCTCCTGTAATGGTGACCCGGACTCTGTAGGACCACACTGTGTTTCTCCCCGTCATCGCCCGCCGTTCCGTCCCATCCACCTCTGTGTTTTCGTTGTTGCCCCCTACGAGGCTTGGCATTTACATCGCCTAGACTAGTCCTCCTTACACAACACGCAGACTGCCCTTTGTTGGCGCTACGAAGGCCGCCTTCAGCACCTTCCCCTTAGGTCCGACCACCTGAATCTTCTTGCGCCAGCCAGTGGCCTTGTCAAAGTTGAGGCTAGCAGCCGTGATCTTGCTGTCTTTCCACGAGATATTGACACCAACGCCACCGCGCACGCGGGCGTTGCGTACGGAGCCAGTGCCCCAGGCTGCTGGAAGCGCAGGGAGGAGCCTGATAACAAGGATGTCGCCGAAGAGCGCAGTGTTATCAGCTTGAACGATCATATTGATTGTAGCGCCAACGGCGCCGTAGTTGGCGTCTGCCTGGAAGAGCTGGGTGTTTTTGCCGGCGTACACTGCATGCGGGCCAAAAATTCAGTAAGTGAAATCTGTAAGAACGGGGCCAGCCACCCACTCGAGAACAGGTTCGACTGCATGTTACGGGAAATAGTGAGCTGGTACTCGTAGTATGCCTGAGCTATTCGTTAGCGAGTTCAATGAAGGGGCAGTGGACCGTCAGCTCACTCCTGTTGAGTTGCCGAGCTGCGAGTATAGAAGCGAACGATGCATCTTCGCCCAACCTGGGTCGTCATCGACGATACCAGGGCCACGAGAGACGAGTGTGACTGCGGCTGCAGCAAGAACCTGTTCACGAGACGGCGATGTACCGTTGTAAGCCGAAATGGCGCTGACCAGATGTCAGCAATTGACAATTTGGGTATCGACGAATGGCTCACTATCCAGGCGCCAAGCCAATGAGGTGAGAGATGTGGCTGCAGGATGGTCAGTCAGTACTCTCCATACGCTTTTAGTGAGCGTACCGATGCGTGTCAGTAGGAGAATCGAGGTCGCGCTTCCACTCTACACTGGATGTAAGCCAGAGTTTAAATGTGCTCCGAAACCGGGTTTATCTAACCCTGAATTTGTCCCCAGCTGCCAATACGGATCCCCGTATCAAGCTTTGCTAGCTTGCCCTTGACCTCCTACAACATTGTTGAGCGCGAAGCGACTACGTGAACCATGAAATGCGCACCTGGAGGAAGGAAACGTCACGGTCTCCCGAAAGTGGCCAACCCTTGATGACGTTGTAGAACACGCTACCGTGAGGGAAGAGAAGCAATGAAAACCCAAATCCGTACGCCAAATCTGTACAACTCACTCCCAGATTTGTTGTTGCCAGTGAGAGCAGCCTGTTGTCGAGGTCAGTTCGAATGCTTGTACTCAGAGGTCTCGCAACGCACCATACGTCGGTGGTTGCTGACGAGGGTTCTCTGGAGAGTTACAAGGGTTGACTACCAACAAACCGTCTTTAGTCGCAAGATCGTCAAAGAGATTGTCGAGCCAGAACTGAGCGACGCCCTGAGCAGCCCAACAGATTAGAACACCAGTGTTTCGATCTGCTGGAGTCAGCCGACCTTGATCAATGGCCAGCCCTGACGTCTGAACCACTCCTCATCACCGCGGAAATCGAGTTCGTCCCACACGTGCTGCATCATCCAGGCTGCTGCTGCTGGATAATTCGCCCACTATTCGCCAAATAACGATATATCAGTGTATCCCCCTGGCTAAGCTAATTGGTAGAAACGAACCTGCGGCGTGCCCGGATCATCCCCGAGCTTCATACCGGTGTGACCGAAGATGTTCATTTCGTTGTGTGTGACAAATCCACGCGAGCCGTACACCAGCTTTGCGGTCTCGGACCCACGGGGCATCCAGGTTTTTTGCATGTAGTCGAAAAGCGGTGGAGTGGTCGCGCCCAGATTTGTTTCCTGGGCACCCCACTGCGAGAAGTCTTAGCGGAGGTCAAAGGTAAGGGCAGCGCGAATTTTTGCTCACAGTCATCATCTGGAGATTGATGTTGGCCTGAGTGGTATGTGTTAGTCTATAGGAAGAACTCGTCACGTTGGCCTCACATGATAGTCACCCGACCATGGTGCCCAGAGACCAGTCGTCCAGACGGCCTGCAAACCGGGCGGGAGGATGCCACGGTTGCCACTGATGATGCTGCGTAACGGTTTAGACTATAGATTGTGAATAATGGGGCCGGTATACGCACAAGAACCGACCCAGGCTGAACGTCAACCACTCAAGGTAGGGGTTGCCCTCGCCAGTTTGGTACGCCGCCACCAGCTCGTCTGTCGACCTCTCGTTATCAACCTTCTGCCCAATGTCGAGCGAAAATCCATCGAATAATGCCGTGAAGTCTCGGAGATGGCTCGACAGCAAACGAGCCAATCCAACCTTTGTTGCGGTGGTGAGGCTCTTGAGTGCAGCCGCATGAGGATCAGGACCCTTGAACGAGTACCCGGCCGCTTTGGTACCAGCGTCGATGTTGTACTCCGTCTCGCCCGTCCAGACCAGAGTCTGGCGTTTCCCGCTGGCAGTGAGCGTGGCGTTGCCGACGGTGGCAGCGCTACAAGAGACCGGTCCATCGGAGACAATCCGTGCCAGAATTTCGTAGGTCATGCCGCTAGCTTCAGCCTGTCCACGATACAAAAGGGTGTTGTCATCGTAGCAGGACACGGATGCGATTTCGGGCGTGCGCAAGGTGTCAAAGTAGTAGGTTGTGCTGGCAGCTGGTTTGGTAGATGCTAAGGTATCGACAACGCAGGCCTTGTCCGGATAGCTGCAGAAGTAAGTCCTCGTGTAGGAGGTTTTTCCTTCAGACCACGTGGTGTTAACCAGACCTTGGTCGAGGTACAGCGACCGAGAATACGCGGTGGCGTTTGTTTCGAGAGTTCGCGAAATGCGAAGTGAGCCAGCAGAGGTCAAACTGCCGTAACCATTCGCATCGGCCTTGAGAAAGGGTCAATATTTCATGAATGAGCTGAGAAAACCGCTCACCATCTAATCAAATTTGGTCAACGCTCAGAGTGTCGCTCAAGAACGGAATCAACGCACAAGTGGTAGTAGCTTGGGAGTCTCTAGTGCCCACGCCTTTGCGCGGATATCATCGAGAGCCGATTTTGGCACAGCACTGGTAGGATTACCACCTATGTACTGCATAGACAAACATCAGTTGAACTCCGAGGAGTGACGCAGGACAGACATTCGGGACGACAAACGGGCCGCCTGCCCACAGGGACTCGAGGTTCAGTTGTACGTCGTCCCAGTCAGGGCGGCTACTTTGCATCATGCCCTGGTAGCCATTGCCAACAGGGAGGTACTATTGATGGCCGGGGTCAGGTTATTGGACTGTCGCGTGCGGCCGGCCTCTGCCACGCTCACGTGAAAGTACCAGATCTCGCCAGGTTTGCGATACCACAACCTGTTTCCAGGACTGGCAGCTGATGTGGTTTCAGATGAGGCGATCTCCTCGTTGAACACAGGCGTACCCAACGATGAGCTCGCGAGACTCGCAGCAAGAATAACGACAGCAGCAGACAGCATCGCGTTCACACGCACGAAGTCTCACCTTCGCG
>Ga0247815_10002319_pt1 | contig 14107 bp, 6 predicted proteins | sample UWRJL194509B1_FD_181014 | JGI IMG/M metagenome (GOLD analysis project Ga0247815, IMG submission 181014) | Plant litter microbial communities from Arlington Agricultural Research Station in Wisconsin, United States - UWRJ-L194-509B-1 | ecosystem: Environmental > Terrestrial > Plant litter >... | reverse complement strand
GATTTGCGACATGCTCCTGCTCAGCACAACCTGTATCAGGCTCCTCCAGGCCGATCAATTCATTGATATAAGTGAGTCCATGCTCCAGCGGAAAGCCATCAGTTAATTCAGCAGGATCTCCTATGGGCATCCTGATCATAAAGCTGGTACCTTTGCCCGGACTGGATTGGAAGCTAATCGTCCCCCCGTGCAGCGCTATAAAATTTTTAACCAGATAGAGCCCTATACCGAAGCCGACCTTCAGCGAAGTCTTATTCATGACTTTATAAAATTTGTCAAAAAGCTTTTCTCGTACATTTTCAGGAATACCGGGACCACTATCGCTGACCTCTATATGAACTTCATGCTCCGCTTTCGTGATCTTAAGGCTAACCGTTCCACCATCAGGCGTGAATTTTAACGCATTTGACAACAAATTAAAGAATACGATTTCGAGCTTATCGCGGTCTGCATTAATTGTTAACGCTTCATCCTCACATTCAAAAATATAGTCGATATGGTTGTTTTTAGCCAGGTAACTGAAGCAAAGAAAAATCTCCCTGGCAAACTTATTCAGGTTAATTTTCTCCATATTCACCACGTCGTTTTCACTTTCTGTTTTCCTGAAAAGCAACAGTTGATCAACCAGGCTAAGCAAGCGCCTGGCATTCCGATACACTACATTCAAATCATTTTTTTCCTGGCCGGCTTCCTTCTGCTGCAGAATATCCTTGATCGGGTTTACGATCAGCGTAAGCGGGGTACGCAATTCATGAGAAATATTCGTAAAGAAGTTAAGCTTTTTCTCGTTCAGTTCTTTCTCTTTTTCCATGTTCAGGTTGGCGATTGCTATCTCATGCCTGAGTCGCTGTTGCTTGTTCCTGTAAGCCTGAAACACATACATCGCCACGGAGAACACCGTAATGTAAATACAGTAAGCCCACCAGGTAAAATACCATGGTGGAAGGATTGTAACCAGGATGATTTTCTCATTACTGCTCCAGGCGCCTTCGGTATCTGTACTTTTAATGTGTAGCTGATAAGAACCTGGGCTGAGTTTAGAATAGTACGCTGTAGTGAGCTTGCCCACATAGTTCCAGCCCTTATCCCAACCTTCCAGATAATAAGCATAGGCTATCTGATCCTGAAATGAAAATTCAATAGCAGCATAGTTAACGGACACTGCCGCATTATAGGGTACATCAATTTTCCGAAGATTGACTACGGATAGGTCTTTATAAGCAGAGTCGAGATCGATGGGAATGTTGTTGATCCGAAAATCGGTAAGTACAATCTTAGGGTTACGCTTATTTTCCTGGATATTTTCGGGATAGAACAGGTTAAAGCCATTAATCCCACCAAATAACAATGCACCATCGCTTAATTTTAACGCGGCGTTGTAATTGAACTGATTGCTTTGCAGACCATCAGACGTATAATAGTTTTTGAACTTTCCTGTTGCGTCATTGAATCTTGCCAATCCGTTATACGTACTACACCAAAGATTATTTTTTGCGTCAAATAATATAGTCAGCACTGCATTGCTGGGTAATCCATCCTGCTCGGTAAATCTCTTTAAATTTCTGGTTAAGGGGTCAAATCGCAACAAGCCTCCTCCCTCTGTCCCGAGCCATAAACGATGTGCGGCATCTTCATTGATGGTTCTGACTGCCTGGTTAATTTTGATGATCTCGTGTTTCTTTTTCAGCGGGTCTATATGGATGAGTTCTGTATAGTTGCCGGCCCAAAGCCTGCCCCTGCTATCCTGAAACAGGGTATGTATATCTTTGAGTCGGTTATCGAACAGTTCGAACTGATCCGCCGTGCGGTTGTACCGGTAAAGTGCACCGCCCCTGGTTGTGCCTGCCCAGATATTTTTGTCTCTGTCCTGGTAAAGTTTCCAAATGTCTACTTCGGCAGCACCTTTCACCGTATTATAGCAGCTGTAATGTATAAATTTTTGCGTAGCCGGATCAAAACGGTCAATCCCTCCACTAAAACTGGAAACCCAGATCCTGTTATCCGCATCATTTAAGATACTGGTAATGAAATTGCTTTGTAACGAGCCCTTGTCTGTCGTTTTTACGAAATTGACGTAGGCATTATCCCTGCGGTTCCAGCGACTCAGACCAGCGCCATCTGTTCCGATCCAGATCGTATGATCCGCATCCTCGGCAAAGGAGAGCACGAAATTGCTGATCAAAGAATTTCTGTTCATCGGGTTGTTCCTGACACTTCGAAACTGCGTGCTTTGCTGGTCAATAATATGTACGCCTCCCCTCAGCGTTGCAATCCATTTTCTGGACTCATGGTCTTCATAAACCTGGGCCACCGAATTGCTGCCCAGCAAGCCCTTTTCCCTGCCTGCGCCCAAGTGACTAATCGTGTTTTTCCGCGTATCAAAAGTGTACAGTCCTGCGCCATCAGTAGAAATCCACAATTTCTTCTCCCGGTCTAGCATGAGGTTCATGATGTTGTCGTTGTTCTGGTACTGAGGGGCTCTTACAAATGTCCCGTACCGCCTGTCGAACTGGTACAAGCCATTTTGCGTACCGATCCAAAGCGTATGCTGATCGCCGTTAATAATTTTGGTGACGTTCCTGAGTCCTGGATTGACCAGCTGTATTTGGCGGTGACCAGGGTTTAACCTGCAAAGACCTACATCTTTCACGTACAGCCATAGCGTTCCATCGCCCGCGAAACATAGTGCCTTAACTGATTGATCTTTCCCTTTAATGAGCTGGATTTGCGTTGCTGTATCATACCCTTTTCTAACCTCGAAAAGTCCCTTTTCATCAGTGGCAATATAGGCTGTTCCAGTTGTACTGATGGCAATAGCGCTTATTGCTGATGTCAGCATCGTCCGCTTCCCATTTTCAGGATAGCATACATGATGAAACCTGGAATCCGCGTAGCTGTAATACGAAATACCCTTTTGTGTCCCAATCCAGATCCTGTCACTTTTATCCCCGTTCAAAACGGTAATGTGATTATTAATCAATGAATGATTTATACCCTGGATATTTCTGAAAACCTTAAAATTATATCCATCGTAGCGGTTCAGTCCATCATAAGTACCCATCCACATAAAACCAAAATGATCCAGGTAAAGGGAGTTGACGATGTTATTGGAAAGGCCGTTTTCGACACCCACATACTTGATCAGCGGCAGCGGTTGAGAAAAACAAGCACTGCTGTACAAGCATACAGTCGTTGCAAAACCGATAAGAATCTTATATAGAGAGGACATAAGTTATACGGAAGAGTAATATTTGGTATGTACTAATATAGTGAATCCTGCGAAGCAGTCAAGAAATACTGTGAAATTTGCCTGCTAAGCGCTCCCTTATGCTATCTTTGCAGCATGATAGCTATTGGACAATACAATGATTTAAAAGTCGTGCAAAAAACCGAAAAAGGACTGATCCTCACAGACGGGGATAAAGAAGTCCTTTTACCGTATCACCTGGTGCCGGCTACGCTGGAAATTGGTGGCGACCTGAATGCATTTGTATATACTGATAAAGATGGTAGTTTGCTGGCCACTACAAAAAGGCCGTCGGCCTGTGTGGGTGACTTTGCTTTCCTAACTGTCATAGACGCTACTGACGATGGTGTTTTTATGGATCTGGGAATTGACAAGGATATCTATGTGCCTAACCGCGAACAAAAACGTCCGATGTTCAAAGGTGATAAACATGTGGTTTACGTTTTTCTTGACGACAGCAACGACCGCATGGTCGCTTCTTCACGTCTGACCAATTTTATTGAGGAAGATGATATTGACCTGGAAGAGGGTGATGAAGTGAGTTTGCTCATTGTTGACCGCTCAGATCTTGGTTTCAATGCCATCATCGATAATAAATATATCGGTTTGTTATATACGAATGAGCTTTTTGATGAACTTCATCCCGGAGAAGTGCGCAGAGGCTGGGTTAAAAAGATTCGTGTTGAAGGAAAAATCGATTTGAGCCTTCAGCCAATGGGTTATGGGCATATTCTGGATAGCAAAGACATTATTTTTCAGGAATTAAAATCAAGTGGCGGTATTATTGCCCTTGGCGACAAGAGTACACCTGAAGAAATCTATCATCGTTTCAAAATCAGCAAAAGTGCTTTCAAGAAAACGATAGGTTCTCTATATAAAGAAAGATTGATCACGATTTCTGATCATGAAATTAAAGTAAACATCGACGAAGAAGCAGAATAATTCTTTTTTTTAAAAACACTATCGATGATAAGCTGTTACATTATACAAAAACACGTTTATCATGAAATACAAAAAATTATTATCCAACTGCACATCCAGCGGATCCGATTCTTCTAAAGCGATTGTAGCACTTTTAGCCGGTTTGGCCGTTGGTGCTGTATTAGGTGTTTTATTTGCGCCTTCTAGTGGAGAAGAAACCAGAGGCCTCATTGCCGACAAAGCTGATGATCTGAAAGAAGATCTAAAAGATAAGTACCAGGCTGTTAAAGACAGGGTAGCTTCAGGAAAAAGTGATCTTGTTGACCTTAAAGACAGTGTGGTTGACAAAGTGAAGAGCAAGGCTCAGGGCTTGTCAGACGAATTCAAGGCGTACAAAGAAGAATCTTTAAACGCAGTAAAAGATGCATCTGATGATGCAAATGATGCTGTACAAAACGCATAATTAAAAATCTAACTGAGGAATGCCCCTATCAAGGGGCATTTTTTTTGAGCAAAATTAATTACTGAGTTCGGCCGGGCTATTGAGATTGCGCAGGACCTTCCGCACAAGTCCTCCTTTGGAACTAATACCTTCAATAATAACCTGACAGTCTTTAAGGTTGACAATTGGCTTAAATTGAATCTTCGCCCTACCGGTTTGATCGGTAATTACGTCGGGTTTCCAGAAGATTGTCTTTAATACTCCGCAAGCCCCGGAATCCCTTTGATAAAATTCAGGCCTCTGGCTAAATATAGGCGGTATAAAAATTGTGTTTGGTGCCGCATATGTAGTACCCCCTGGCATAAACTTGCCTTTTTTCGTTGTGATCAAAATCACCCCACCGGCACCCCTGATGCCATAAGTTGCTGCGTAAGTCATATCTTTCATGAACTCGATGCTTTCCACGTCGCGCGGTGATATTTCATGGATATCCATAATTCCTGGAACGCCGTCTACCAACACCAGTATATTCGGGATGTGGCTCATGTCGGGTGGTGCTGACCGTAATCTGAAATCAGCTTTGCCCAGATAGACAATGGGCAAGAGCGCATCCAGCCGTCCCAGATCAGGGATTTTTTCAAGTGTTTCGGGAAGAATGGTCTTGTCTGCCTGTCCGGGTCCATTGAGATTCCAGGAATGGGAATCAGGAATCTTTTTCTTCTTTCCGAATTCCCGAATGTTCACATCCTTTAGCCTATTGACCCCTTGAAAGCTGAAAGCGCTGGCAATTCTATCCTGTTCAGCAACACTGGTTTCAGCATGCGCTGTCATTTTTTTTGCTCCAGACAGTTGCTCAGGCATCTCCAAACGCCGTGGGCCATGGTACGCGGGGAGATCCTCCGCATCCATACGAATTTGATACCCGGAACCCTTTTTTCCTTTTGCCTGAAGTCTCAAAGGCATATAGCCGAGAGAATCTGGTAAAGAAAAACTAAAATGACCCTGATCATCAGTCTCGGCATCCAACAACAAGCCGCTTCCAAGTTCACCTGCCAGGAGCGTTATGGGTACGCGAGCGACTACAGTGTTTTTTGAATCGCCCAGAATTCTTCCGCTGACCTTAATATTTTGTTCCAGCTCAAATTCAGGCGCGTCCGTTTCTGTTGTCAGTTTAGACCATGAGAATCTGCTCCACCGCTGCGTAAGCATCAGGTTATCAAGTGCTATTGCTTTCTGCTCCGCAGGCTCAGTCAGATCATAACTGGCCGGCCCAACAAAGTCTTTCAAATCCGAACTCAGGAGCAGATTGGTATAAATTGTATGTTCATCAGCTGCAGGTGCAAATTTGGCAGCGATTACAGAGACCGAAAAACTGCCAACTGCCGGCTTTCCCGCACGGTCCCTTACCAGCAAAGACATGTCGACATTTTCACCCGGTGCATAAAAGGATTTGAGTCCCGAAATTTCCATATCCAGGTCGTCTTCATACCTGTTAAAAACTAATCTTTCCGAAACCAACTGATTTGATCCATTTAGCAGGCTAAGCTGGATAATGCCAGGCGGAAGCTTTGCCTTAGGTATCGTCAAACTGACTAGCTGATCAGGAAGGGTAGTTTCCATATAAAACAACGGTCTCCCATTCGTTAAAGGTATGAATGTCATCTTTTCCCTGGCCAACAGATCCGCTGTACTATGAATTTTAATATACAGGCTGTCAGGATCACTATTATCTGCAGTCAAGATACAGCCACTTTCCAGCACCTCGGGTAGCTTGATGCGTTGTTCAGCGCCGCCAGGCAGCCTAACCACCGCATGATATGCTTTTCCAGGACCTGGAGTGATGCTAAAAGCACCTATTCCGCTATTTCCCGATTGGAAATCGAGGATACTATTGCCGGATTCATCTTTCAGCGTAGCGCTGATGTCAACTCCATTCCCATCCTGACTAACGGCCTTAAAGCCGACCATGGAACTTACACCCTGCAGTAAATGCCCACCCTCGGGATAAAAGCTAATTTTGTAGTCTTTCCCCGCTTTAAGTGCACCGGCATTCGTTTGGTTCGTATGCAAGGCACTACCCGGTTTTTTAATGGAGTTATTTACCAGAAACTCCCTGGTAAAAAAGAATTCCGGATCGAAATTCCGCATCCAGCTGGTATATCCGCGGAGCTGATAAACACCTCCAGACAGGCTGTCTGGCAACAGAAATCTTCCGGAACTAAAGCCGACAACAGACCTGAGTTTTAACGCCACCATCCGTCTATTTCCGGCATCGAAAAGATCGACATAGAGTATATGGCTCAAATCACTTGGAATATTTTTAATGGCATTTACCACATAAGCCGCAAACCTGACGGTATCCCCCGACTCATACGTTGGCCTATCTAGATGTATATGTACTTTTTCCTGAGGGAACTGCTCCTGATACGTTTTGATCTTTTCAATCAGTACGTTACCCGCTGAAGTTTTCTGGGCAAAGGCTTCCGTCAAACCACAAATAAAAAGCATAGATAAAACCAATACAGGAATTTTCATACGGAGGTTATATATTTGGTTATATTGACTGACACTACTAATTACCAGCAATATAGCAACAATTCCGAAATAAAAAAGCCGCACCATTTAAATGATGCGGCCTCTTTAAGATTCAGTTCTTTAAAACTATTTCTTGTAAGCTTTATATTTTGATGCTTCTGCACCTGTTGCGGGATAAACACTTACCGCAGCACCGCCGCCATTAGCCAGTTTCAGATTCAAGACCGTAGACTGAGTCACTATCACCTTAGAAATTGCGTAAGCTTCCGGATTTTTCTGCCAGTCAGCTGCCGGCGCATCCGCATAAATCGTTGCAATATATTTCTTTCCTTTATCCAGGAAGTTCAGGGGAATATTTGTCGTTCTGCTATGCTCATCAGTGATGGCACCTATAAACCAATTGGCAGTGCCTTTTGCTTTTCTGGCTGTAGAAATGTAATCTCCCGGTTCAGCTTCCACAACTTTTGTATCATCCCAGTCGGTAGCTACATCCTTAATGAACTGAAAAGCATCCTGATGGGCCTCATAATTTTCAGGAAGATCTGCTGCCATTTGCAATGGACTGTATAACGTAACATACAAAGCAAGTTGTTTAGCTAAAGTGGTATGTACTTGTCTTTCGGGCGCAGCTGCTGCATAACCTTTTAGTTTAAAGATCCCTGGGGTATAATCCATCGGGCCGCCCATGTAACGCGTGAAAGGCATAATCGTTTCGTGATCAGGAGGATTTCCAGTGCTAAATGCATTGTATTCATTCCCGCGACCAGCTTCAGAAGCCATCCAGTTAGGGAAGGTACGGTGTAGGCCCGTTGGGCGGTTAGATTCATGCGAATCCAGCATCACGTGATGATCGGCAGCTTTTTGTGCTACACGCTGATAATGGTTTACCATCCACTGTCCGTCATGATGTTCCCCTCTCGGGATGATCTTACCTACGTAACCGGTTTTTACAGCCGGATAGTTATAGGTATTCATGAACTTAAAAGCGGTATCCAGGTATCTTTCATAGGTCGTTGCTGCGCCAGATGTCTCATTGTGCATGATCATGCTTACCCCTTTGGCTTTTGCATAATCGGCAATACCTTTTACATCAAAATCGGGATAAGGTGTGGTAAAATCAAATACATTTTCCTTCCATGAGCCAAACCAGTCTTCCCAGCCTACATTCCAGCCTTCTACCAATAAACCCTTGATGCCGTTTTTCGACGCGAAGTCGATGTATTGTTTCACGTTAGTCGTATTAGCTCCATGTTTTCCGTTCGGGATCAGCTGACCATTTGTATTCAGCGTATCCTGGCTATCTGCATAATTCCAGCCAGTTCTGCCAATCTGCAGTTCCCACCAAACACCCATAAATTTCATCGGCTTGATCCAGTCTGTGTTGGTTAGCTTAGTTGGCTCATTCAGATTGAGAATCATTTTAGAGCTCAAAATGTCTGTAGCTTTGTCACTCACGATGATTGTTCTCCAGGGTGTGTTAAAAGGCGCATATAAGTATGCCTTGTTTCCTGTTGCATCCGGAACAAGGCTGGCAGACATACCAAAATCACTGGTATTGACATGCAATTGCATAGATGGATAGTTCACAAGAGCGGCCTCATGGATGTTGATATACAGACCATCAACAGTTTTGAGCATGACCGGTGTAGCCACCGAATGCTGATCGGGAACTTCGCGCACCACGATATCGGTGGCCAGATCTCTGATTGCCCAGGCGTCTATCGCGCTGAGTGCTGAAGTCGTATATTTATATTCATTGGTATCATAATCTCCTGGAATCCAGAATGCTTTATGATCACCAGTTTGATTGAATTCAGTCAATTCTTTGCTGACCACAAAATGCGTCAGTTGCTTTTGCTTTGGAAAAACATAGCGGAAACCTACGCCATCCTCAAAAACCCGGAAAACGATATCCAGCATGCGGAACGGTGCATTTTTTTGTTTCAGGTGCACTGTAAGCTGCTCGTAATGATCCCTGATTGAACTCACTTCCCCCCAAACCGGTTTCCAGCTGTCATCATGGCTTATTTTCTGACTGCTGGTTACTATAAAGTCTTTCGCAAAGGCTGCGTCGTTGGATAATTCAAAGCCCATTGCTGAAGGTTTGATGGCCTTCTTCCCAGCGTAATCCACCTGATAAACCGGTCGGCCGGTGTTATCCAGCTTAAACTCCAGTTTCACTTTGTTCAGCTGCGCGCTCAGCGGCTGACTTTCCTGCGCAAAAACGCCGGTGCTCAGCAACAATAAGCTCAAAAAACAGGTACTCTTCTTTCTCATGTCGTATCTTATCTAGTTATTAGTCTGTGTGTTGTTATATTCAGTCGAATAGGATGGTTTAAACTCAGGATAAAGGTCTTTATAAAAACGATCAAATTCACTGCTAAAGGTATAAGTAATCCGGTCTGAACGGTAAGGAAAGGCCGTTATTCCTTCGGGAGTAAGGAATTTTACAGTACGCTGATTGTTTCGTGTAATATTTACACTAACTCTGCCTGCGCGCATAGGGAATATCAATACTGATAAACCCTCCCCGGCTGTCATATGCTTCCCATTGAGCTTAACCTCCGCCGGCGCTCTAAGCAAGGTCACCAGCTCAATTGAATCCTCCCATTCTGCAGGAATCACTTCTTTCTTAAATGCTTTCACAGGAATATTAAATGGATGGGGAACAACGTCATGCCTGTACTTTTTAAAGAACACAATCGCAACATCCCGATCAGCATAGGGAAAGGGCTCTCCTTTCCAAAGTCTTAAAAAAAGTGCAAGGTCGCAAAAAGCAACCTTACACCATCAACCAACCAATTGAATCTATTAATAGCCTGGATTCTGTTGTCCGGCAATCTTCGCATTGGAGTTAAACTCGTCCTGCGGGATTGGCCAGGAATAGGCTTTATTTTCATTAAACTGCAATGAACTTACCGTAAGCGTTGAACCAAAATAAGCCGCTTCAGATTTACCAAGTCTCCATCTGCAGACATCAAACCACCATTGCCCTTCGTTAAACAATTCAGCCCAGCGCTCATAATATAAAGGATTATTTCCCAGCACCGGATCGTTGATGGCTTTCGTTTGTGCAGTCAGGCTGGCATAATCTATCGGAGATGGTGTATTGATGGGATAGCTATAGGCCCGGCGTTTCACCTTGTTCAGGTATTCCAGTGCAGTTGCCTGATCACCAGCTCCCTTTGAAGCCTCTGCATAGAGCAGGTAGATATCTGCCATCCTCAGGAAATACCAGTTCCAGGCATCAGCCTGCACGGTTTCAATCCGATAATCCAGTGCTGCATATTTACGGTAACCCCATCCATACGTATTGGTATTGGCAGCCAGATATGGCGGTTTCGAAACCGGAGCCCAGTTTGCACCATCGAATTTCAGTGAGTCTAACCAGGGTTGTACTGTGTTGACAAACAATCTTGGATCCGCCAGTTTGTTGGCACGTACCGCCAGCGCCTGGGCTTTGTAAACAGGATCCATTACTTTAGCCGGATTACTGTAACTCGCAGACTTAGCACTGTTAAAGTTCGGATTATTGACCAGGGTGTAATAGCCCAAAGGATAACCAAAGCGTTTGATATTCTGATCGTGGATGTCCCCGTTTCCGGTATAACCCAATCCATGCGCCGCGATTTCAGTTCCATCAGCACCCAATACATTTGGCGACCAGATCATGCCGTTCAACGTGGTGGCATTTGGTGTACTTCCATAAATACCATAATCTCCCATAGGGTCCTTATCTACATTCAGTTCAAACAAAGATTCTTCATTGAACTCATTGGCAGAGTTGCCGTTGAAGGCATCCCTGTATTTATCATAAGGCATCAAAGTTTTACCGCTGTTCTGGATTACGTCCAGTAATACAGGACGTGCATTTGCCCAGTCTTCCGTAAACACGTACGATTTGCCCAGTAAAGCTTTTGCCGCCCATTCAGATACCCTGCCTGCGTCATTTCCAGACCACACCTTGCCTTTAAGCAAAGCCGCAGACTGTTTTAAATCCTTCTGGATGAAGTCCCACACGGCTCTTGATTTAGCTCTTGGCTGTTGTGCAGCTTCCAGATTGGCTGGTAATGTTTCATATATCGGAACACCCATTTTATCGCCGCCTGTGGTTCCCTTAATATAGCTTTCACCATAAAAACACTCCAGCTGGAAATAGTAAAAGGCGCGCAGGAACAGCGCCTGGCCACGGATATAATCAATGTTTTGTTTATCCGCCGCTGTGCCATAACTCTTCTCATAAAAATCGGCTGCCTGCAGGGTCACGTTACAGTTCTTTACACCTGTATATAATGCACTCCAGGCATTGGCAGAGAAGGTATTGTTCACACTCAGGTTATTCGCCATCCATTCCGTCCAAACAAGATCGCCATAGGCACCATTAGAGGTATGCGTAGCATTGGCCATCGCCTTTGGCATCAGCTCAAAGCCGTAGAGCGCTAAACTCCGAAGGTTGGAATAACCCGGAGACAGAATACTCTGCAGGTCGTTCATTGATTTAGGATAGTTTGAGGTAGAATAGGCATCTGTAGGCCCTACATTATCAGGATCCTTCTTGCAGCTGCTCAGCACGGCGAGCATCAGGATGGCTATATATATTTTTTTATACATGACTTAAGTTTTAAGGGTTAGAAATTCAGATCAACACCAAATGAGTAGATGCGTGTTTGCGGATACTGCGACACTGCGTCAATACCACGTGTTGTTGGACCAGCGTATCCGGCCTGAGAAAAGGCACTGCCCAGTTCAGGATCAAGCCCTGAATATTTAGTAATGGTGAACAGGTTGTTGCCCATCGCAAAGATTCTTGCACTTTTTATCTTAATCTTGCTTAACAAATCAGCAGAGAAAGTATAGCCGATCTGCAGGTTCTTCAACTTCAGGTAATCTCCCTTTTCTACGAAATAACTGTTTACTGATGAATAATTCGAGTTCGGGTCCAGCGTGAAATTGGTTCCATTTTGAATACCGATCCGCGGTTGTGAAGTCACGCCGTTACCACCCAGGAAAGAAGCGCCAAATACTTTTGGAGACGTATTTCCATCAGCAAACGGGAACATTTCATAGGCTTTTGTACCGTTGAAGAGATCAACGCCTGCAACTCCGTTAAATAAAAAGGCCGCATCAAATCCTTTGTAACTGAAACGCAGGTTAATACCATACACCAGTTTAGGATTCGGATTACCAATAACCTGCCTGTCGGCAGAAGTGATTTCAGGATTTCCGTCTATATTTTCGAAAATCAGGTCACCAGCATGTGCAGTATTACCGTTTACTTTCTGACTGGCTGCCTCGGCATCCGTCTGGAAAATCCCTTTTACTTTATAGCCGTAGAAGGATCCGAATGGCAGTCCGGCCTGGCTGATTGTAATGCGTTGGTTTGGCATGATGTTAAATCCGGCATCACCGTTGTTGTAAAAGTTATATCCGTCATATAACGCGTCGGTAGTAACGCCTGAAAGACTCAGTACTTTGTTCTTATTGAAACCTGCAGTAACACTTACATCATAGCTAAAGTCACCTGCCTTATCCTGATAACCCAGCATAAAGTCAAAGCCTTTACTGTTCACAGAGCCGATATTGGTTAGATACGGACTGGTGATTCCAGAACTCAACGATACGGGAAGTGCATATAGCAAGTCTTTAGTAGTTTTGTTGTAGTATTCTGCAGTGAAGTACAATTTGCTGTTCAGCAAGGCAACATCGATACCGATATTGGACTCACGTACCGTTTCCCAGTGCAGGTCAGGATTAGGAATAGCGCCATAGCTGTTACCCAATACCAATGGTGTTCCTGGTGCAAAGTTCTGTCCTCCTGCAGATCCCTGTCCGAATGCTGTAAAGGGACTATAAAGTGCCAGATAGCTGTAGGGAGCGATATTGCTGTTCCCCAGTTCTCCGTAACTTCCTCTCAGTTTCAAGGTATTGATTATTGGGAATGCTCTTTTCAGGAAAGGCTCTTCAGAGATATTCCATCCGGCGGAAGCCGCAGGAAAAACGCCTTTTTGCTTGTTTGGACCAAATACTGTGAAGTTCGCGTCCTGTCTGATGGATCCGGACGCATAGTACTTGCCTTTATAGTTGTAGTTTAAACGACCGAAATATGATTTGATCAGTCCGTTGTTATCTGTTTTACCCGTAACGGCATAGGTGGTTGCTGTAGTTGGAATAAAAGAATATCCCGGCAGGCCTATGCTGTTTTCACGCACATTGGAACTGAAATAATTGCTGCTGATTTGTTCGAAACCCGCTACCGCATTGATGTTGTGCCCACCGAAAGTCTGATCATAGGACAAGACATAATTACTTAATAATTGCCTGCTATCTATAGCCAGCTTGGTTAGCGAATTATTGGCATTAGCGCCATTACCCGAAAATACATCCTGGAAATAATCCTGGGTTTCATGATAATAAGAATAGCCGAAGGTTGTCCTGAAGTTTAGATGGAGCGGTAGAATTACATTTGCATATACGTTACCCTGAAAGTTGTTCTTAAAATTCTGGACATTGGCCGCATTGGCGGTTGAAAGTGGGTTCGGTCCTCCAAAAGTAAAACCGTTGTATCCGCCAGGAACCGAGCCGTAAGATCCATCCTTATTGTATTCTGGAATAATGGGCAGTGTACGGAAAGGGGCATTATGTAATTGTGCCTCCACGCCGATCGGCGGCGCTGTTTCTCTTTGAGATACCGCGAGCTGCTCTCCTATTTTAATGTATTTACTCAGGTTCAGGTCTGTATTCACCCGCGCTCCGGCAATATTGCTGAAGTTCCTGATGTAGACCCCCTCCTGTCTGTTGTAAAAACCTGATACCAGGTAATTAACCGTAGGCGCCGCTCCGCTGATGGATACATTGTAATTCTGCTCACTGGCATCGCGGTACAATACCTTGGTCCAGTCTGTATTGGCCAGGGTATCCGTTTGCGTTGCGTTAGAGAAATACTGCGGACGAATGTAGTTCTG
>Ga0247815_10002317_pt1 | contig 14115 bp, 15 predicted proteins | sample UWRJL194509B1_FD_181014 | JGI IMG/M metagenome (GOLD analysis project Ga0247815, IMG submission 181014) | Plant litter microbial communities from Arlington Agricultural Research Station in Wisconsin, United States - UWRJ-L194-509B-1 | ecosystem: Environmental > Terrestrial > Plant litter >... | reverse complement strand
GAAGGAGAAGGGTGCTGCAGCGTTCTTTGACTTTATCCTGCTGAGTGGCGAGCGCGGAGAAGTCGATATCGGATCGAATGACAACGCGCTCGTTCCAGGATGGACGCCGCTGACCGTCGCAGAGGCGTTGAAGAAGCATTATACATAGACAATCACGTGCATAGTATATGTACGCTTTATTTTATTAAGTCTCATCTTCAATATGTAGACACGACTCTTATCGCAACTCCGATTTCCGTTCAACGCGCCATAGACAGCAAGTCCATAGGCACCGTCTGAGCCATATGTTTTGTCGCATGCTTTCCTCCCCATTAGGTACAGGGCTACAGCTCTCGGCTGGCACAAAATTCAAGTGGCGTTGGCAGCCTTCGCCTTTGTGTCATCTGTGGGTCCAAAGCCAGTATTTCGAATGTCTCTACGTATTGGAGCATTGCAGCTGATGGCCCTCAACAGCTCATGCCTTCCGTAACCCCTTCCCATTCTCCTCCACTATACTCTACTCTAATCCTATGTGCTGTTATCATCTAACTCATCTACGCAAAGGGGACAGCTGCGCCTTGGATCCACGCCCTCCGCGGCCAGTGGTCGCAGGTACGTCTAGTGTACGCCAACGACCCACCATGCATTCGACCTTGGTGCATTCCTCGTACCAGCTATCAGCTTCGTCATCGTCGTTTGCGGATCGCGCATGTCGATCCTGCATGTCGAATGCGACCAGAGGATAGTTCTTGGCACTCATGGCATAGAGTGTGTTCTGGATCTGGCCGACGTATGTACGATCAGCGAGCTTGGTATAAATGAGATCAGCCTGGTTGTCTCCGATTCCGATGAGCTCGGCGATATGGGGACGCGGCTGTAGCAGTGCGATAGGATCGGCGTGTCCTTTGATGGCGATAACGTCGAATATCGCAACACTATGAAGATGCGAAACAGCGGTGGGGCAAAGTGTAAGCGAAGTAGAGCAAAGAATGCGGCTACGAGATCATCACAGGACGCAGGCGTGGCACTTACATGGGGTGTTCAAATTGCGGCAGGAGCCAGTCGACGACCTCGGACCGGTTTGTGGAGAAAGCCCAAAGGTGACCTCGTGGATGAGACTGCACGTAGATAGCATCTGGTGTCTTATACCAGCGTATTTGCGGCGAACTGTCGATATTGCTGGGTCCATAGCGCGAGTACGACAGTTGCTGGATCTTCGTGCCACCAGCGACGACGGTAACATAGTAGTCTGCAGGTTCACGAAATATGATAATAGACACAATAGTGATTAGTAAAATATATGTGGGAGCCAGTTTGACGAGAGCAAAAGGCGCGTTACGAACCTGTTCGATCAATCGAGACCGTGGGATTGCGGCCGCGAGTGCGGTTGCGTCGGTTGTCATCTAAATCACAGTAAAAAAGCTTATCGCCCCACTTGCAATCCTCTTTGACGTCGACGCTGGATAAGATGCGACCAGTGAGGAGGTCGATCTTGAGACGTGATATCTGTCTCTTGCCGACGAATGTACGTGAACTCTCTTCCGACGCAACCATCTGGAATGGCGAATGCTCGACAAGATCTTCGACCGAGATACCGAGTTTGTGTAGGAGTTTGTTGTGAAGTGGGCGGGGTGGCAGGACAAAGATGTCACCCGTCTGGGGTTCGATGACATACGTGTCGCTGTCCAAGTCCACGTCCTCGCGGCCCACCATTGCACTGCGCGAGCATACAAGAGGGGTGATCGTTGGTCCAGATGGCGAATGCTTGGGGGATATCACTGTGGGCATAGACCATTGAAGCTGGCCTGTCGCTCTGTCGACAGCATGGAAGTGGCCATCGACGGACGCCACGAGGACGGTGTTGAGTAACTCGATTCTATTGTAATGGTCGTCCGAATTGATGCTGGATGTGCCCGCGACATGTCTGCACAATAATGTCACTACAGAGACCAATTTGATTCGTACCATCTCAAGTGTCGCAACGGTGGATGGTGAAGTGGCGGCAAAAGACGTGGTGGCGGAAGTAAAAGCCCACTAGGCGAAATTCCGTCAATTGCCGGATTTTCGCTCGAGCAATTGTCAGATAAATAGTAAAATATTGCTCGTATCTTGCATGGTAGATGTTTATGTACATTGGCAACGCATTGAGGCAGCCTGCTCAGAGATGTATAAGGCCATCACCAACTCTCCTGGAGAGCTTCATTGCTCGATCCAACTACTCCTCTGAACCAAACATAAAGTTCTTTCAAATCTCTCTCTCTCTCTCTCTCTCTCTGTGTGTGTGTGTGTGTGTGTGTTTCTGTCATCGTGCTCTTCAGCTTTGTGACCGCCTCTGTTCCTCCGTGCTGCGCGCAGCTTCCCCGCGGCACGGTCGTGTTGAAGTACGCTCCATTGCGATAACCATCGACCTCGGCAGTGCGCTAATATCTCACTACAGCAATGGCCGGGGTTCAGAAATTTATTTGCATGCTCAACGATGACATGTGCTCTGGAATCTCTGTAATTACGATGATACGTGTCAAATGTGCTTGATTCAACCCAAATTCTGATATTAAAACTTCGGCTTTACAGGTTCAATTTTCTGCAAAGTGAGATTTTTGCATCAGAGCATCAGTTTCAAGGCACCTGAGACGATAGTGGGAGGTGTGCCGTGTATTATGTCATCGGTGTCTCCTCCTGCCCGCTTGTTCCGTTTCGGCATACCTCAAGCTTGAGATGGCAAGTCAAAATCTCAGCCAATCTCTTCTGTGATTGGACGACCTTGATGTGACTTGAAGCAACTGTCCGGGGGGGGGGTCATCGTTCATTTCGAGCTCCGCATACAACCTGCAGCACTCCAGTGCATCATTATCTGTTGTTGGCTCGACACGCAATATATTTGCGCTAGGTGTATAATTGCGTGTTTGGTGCGGAGCCTCGATATGTGTCGTTTAGCGGTCTCAGAGACGTCGTCCGTTTGTGGGGCATCGTGGGTGACATATCAACGTACCGGGACCGCAGCTGAGCGAGAATTCCTGACCCTGTCTATTCAGCCACTCATTATTGCCGCTGAGTTAGCTTGACTGAGGATGTACCCGTTCGGCAAGGGGATAAGGGGGTATTGTTGAGGCACATTACCGGTAAACGGAGTGCCGACGACCGGAATAACGATGTGCGGTCAACCGCAGAACATCATGCTGATGTCTTGGGGCCAGCGGATCAGCCGTAGAGCTCACATGAACAAAGAAATTCCTATTTTTCTCGTGGAAAGGGAGGCTGTAGCAGGCCAAGTATACCCGCGAACAATTGGTCAATGATAGTCTCTGCGAAGGACGAACAAGACCGTCGAGCCAGCAAAATCCGATCGAAGGTCACTTCATGAGAAGGTGAATAGCTGTTGTATCGCATCTCGAGGACACCGGCACACGATGTCCGGTAGACCGCATCTCCTAGGTCCGGTTGTCAACGCTCCGTTTGCCCGTCCCGTGCCTGTTCGGAGAAGAGTGTGGCCGACATTACTGAGGCTCTCTTCCCCTCTAAATGGGTTTTGTATCGGCTATAAGGGTTCATTTGAATCTCAGGCAGGCACTCGTACACCGCTTCGATTGCCAATAAATAGCTGACATCCCGCCGCCAACTCACTCAAACGCAACCCTCCCGCTGCTCATCAGCAGACGAACAGCGACTTTCGAACCTCTCACATCGTCAATGGAGATCGTCTCAACAAACTACGGCAGCGGGGACGTCACTCAGAAGTCGCGGGAGCTCTGGATCGTTGACAACGACATCGCCGTGCGCAGCGATGAGCCCGGCTTCCCGGACTCGTGGCCCAAGAACCCAAACAAGACAGCTTCGATGCTGTACCGTGACGGGGACAGCCTGCGCATTTTTGTGTGCCACAACGAGACAGGCAATTTCCTTATCGCACCTGGCCCAATTCACTCACTGCGGGGCGCGGAGATACACGAGGTCCACCGGGGTCAGCCTCCTCGCCCGGCGGGTGCGACCATTACGATTCTCGCCATGACGTGGGGCCCACAGGTCCTCGAAAAGGAAGAGAGCTATGCGTACGTGTACGCTTGTCATCTCACAGGAACCAAGGTCACGTTCGATAACGGGAAGTTTGGCCGCGGAGATCCCTGGAGTGGTCGTGGGAAAACCGGTGTCATCTTCTATACCATCGACGGCGATGACGAAGTCAAGCAGCTTGCTGGCCAGGAGCATACTTCAGCTGAATTTTAGTTGTGCATGTGTGAACATTGTAACAGCAGTCAGTTGTCCTGTAGAGTAGATGGCGCGCCGGAATGTATCATGTCTTCAAATTGCCATTTCTATTCCCAACAGTAGACATTATTCCCCGTGGCAATGGCCAACGCAAAAAGCATGAGTTCACTTTTGAAGAGACCGAGATATTCAGATAGACCCGCTCTGCCCCTCTTGTGAACGACGACGAGACGATACCTGCAGATGGTGGCACAGACCTCGGATCGCACAAAGAGCACGCCCAGGTGGTAAATTGCAGCATGTAGGGGAATATTGTACATCAAGAACCTTGCATCGAGTTCGTCTGGCTTAACATTCGGAGCCGCCGGACAACTCCAGGTCGGAGGTGGATTGAATGGCAGGCTCAAGCGCCAGTCGCGATACTTTCTGCTTCCCACTGTGTCTAAACTGAAGTCGAAGCTGTTACGTGGTGCAGGAGCAAGAGGAATCGGCAGTTACCGGTGAACTTGTCACTGCTATACTCCCTTGGAGCGACACTGGACCACCTAGGCTCTCATAAATGCTTGAGATGGTTTCGCATACTTGTTGAAGCTTATAATCTCCGCAGTTTGTATAGTCACGGAGCCAACTCGACATCAAGTCTAAACGCCAAGTTTATTGACTGACCCCCAGAATGTTATAAGCACATTACGATCTTGCCTCAGAAAGCCTCCAAATTCATGACCCTATCTATGCATGAAGTATAAGTCTGAATCGATCTCGTAATCGAGTTCGTGAAGAAAGGTCGCCAACAGCCGGGATCACCTTCTCTTTCAAGGCGCTGTTGCGTATTCTTTAGGTTAGATGTATTACCTAATCAAAATGTTTGAACCTGTCAGACAGCCGGCAGGTCTATGGAGTCATTACCGGTGTTACACAGCACTGCCTTTAATTACCGAGCGTTCTGCCATCAGTCTTCACTGGCAACTCACCTCTTGACTGCTCACGAACCACCGCGCCGCCACCTCTGCGTCCCCCGAGCTATCAATGGAGCTTCTTTCGACCAACTATGGTGGTGCAGACGAGACCGAGAAGTCGCAGGAGCTGTGGAACGTCGGCGACAACATCTGCGTGCGCAGTAACGAACCAGGTTTCCTAGACCCATGGCCCAACATTGTCAAGACGACCTCAATGCTGCACTGCGACGGCGACAGCATGCGTATTCTTGTGTGCTCTGAGAACACTGGCAACCACCTCCTTGCACCGGGTGCCGTTCAGTCGCTGGACGTTGAGGACGCCGAGTTGCGCGAGGTCAACCCGGGTCACCCACTGCGCCCGGCAGGTTCGACAATAACAATTCAAGCTATGACGTGGGGACCGAAGGTTCTGGAAGGCGACGAGTACTATGCGTACGTGTATGCCTGTCATCTCAGTGAAGCCAAGGTCAAATTTACGAACGAGGCGTTCGGGCGCGGCGTGGACACCTGGCCGAACAAGCACAAGAGCGGCGTCATCTTCTATATCGTCGACGGAGAAGACGAAATAAGACAGCTCGCTGGCCAGGAAGGCACCAAGGTCCGGTTTTAGGTTGCGAACAATGCGGACCGTATCGTTTAGAGGCAGACGCCACTCTTGGACTGTATTGTTTATGTAGATTCCTCTTCGCTTGTAGTATGTATGTACCCTTGCGGTATGCGCCAGTACCATTAGTCCCTTCAGGTCTGATTAAGAATATGTAAGACTGGCGCAGAATTTACTTCGGTTACGTCTGAATACGAAGAACTGGTGGGTTCATCCGCTCGTGACGCGTACCCAGACGAGGCTCGCCGTGCTTGGCTCTCATCAAACTTTTGCGCCAGCATCGCCATTTGCTCTCAGTAGACTGAGGCTCAGGTCTCATGGATCAGTGACGTGGCATGTGGGTCGCACCAAACATGTCGCGTGCAGCAGTCACGATAGAAAGAATAAAACAACATGCTATTAGTCGAGGGCAACACGAAGTACATCCTGCATGAGTCGGTCGATAGAGGAACACACCTGAAAATAAAAATCTTCAACGCCGTCAGCACACCTCGTTTGGCAGTTCGCAAGAGGACGGGAGCAGAAACGAGACGATAACAAAGGATCAGATAGGGTTGCCCGAAAAAATGAGCTGTGGCGGGCAGATTCGTGCATGGGAGTACGAAGACCGTCGTGATAAAACATCATGCAAAAAGCAGCGAGTGTTGGGCATGGACGCGCGATGCTTACCTCGAGGATCTGATCTGGTCTCAAAGGTTGCGTGCACCCTAGATGAAATGTCTATGTCAGCATCACGTTTGACGATGCGAAAGAGGCCGATGGGTAGCGGAAAGATCAGACAAAAGTATAAAATACAGCCATGGAGTTGTCGTCATCGGCAAGCGCGGTTGCGGTGCGCAAGCCTTGGGCGGTAACTCCTTAATACATCACGAGAGGGGGGATCGAAGGGGGATGCGGCGCCGGATGCTCACCTGAAGGAATTGTTGCAATGAAAAATCTTGCGCGGGGTGATCGGACCGTCCGAACCTTAAAAAATAGGGGAAAGACTTGAGATGCGTTAGCTCAGGGTGCGATAAGATGGAGCAAAGACGGGGGAAGGATCAGAATAAAAGATAACTGCATGGCGGGTGTGCCGCTCAGATACTCTAGTTTGAAAATTTGTTTTGATGCATCAGGGAGGTGATGCAGGCTATAATACTCACAATAAGGCAGTTGCGGTAAGCAAGAAAATTGTGAGACTAGATCGGAGCAAGGGGATCAAGTTCGAGCAGAAAGTCAAGAGGAAGAGACGCGAGACCCGGTAGAAACCGGCGCGTCGCTTTTGAGGGGCCGCGCGGAGCTTGAAGATCCTCTTGCTCTCGCTTCTTTTGTGGCTCGACCAGCATGGGTCTTTACTCGCACCTTGATCGACTAGCAGTGACCGCGTCCAAGATCAGCAACTTTGAGCTCGACGACCCTCCGCAACCGATCACACGCGCACTCCTAGATGGGGCTGTGACAGCTCTGTTCCGCCACGCAGATGCGGACGAATGCAATCTGTTTACAAAGAACACTCACAGCTCGGCAGCACATGCGACTAATGTTGCTGCGACATCTGCGGTGCCACCAACGGCCATTGCGGGTGCAGCTGTGGCGAGACATGCGATCCCAATGGCAACCCCGCTACGCAAGACAAACGCGCCGCTTTATATGCAACAGCCACGCGAGCAGCCAGGTCCGGAGGTTTATTACAAGGCCGCACTCAAATATGTGGACAAGTATGCCGCGTTTAGGGACCTTGCGGCGACGCGCGCCAAGATCGAGTCGGCGCTTAGCAAGGTTGAGGAGTTGCGCGATGAGATCGACGAGGCGGAGGTGGGTGACTTATGATTTATCTAATGTGACGAGTCGTTCTACATTGCTCGAGCATGTACTCGGAGGTTGAAGGCCCCATGTCGAGACAATACTGACGCAAGTGCGCAGTCTGCACCTGGTGGTGTACCGCCAACCCCGAAAGCAACAGTCAAGGACGACGAGCGTCAACACCGTCAGTTGCAGGCTCGAATCGCCCGTGTTCAGCGCCAGGTTCGTTCGTCGTATCAATAACAGCGCGCGTCGTTCTGATCCCTCTATTCTGAACTAGCGAGACGCGCTCAAGAGTCAGCTCGCCCGTGTCAACCGTTCTGCAATCGCCCACGCACCACTCCCAGAGGAAGATGAGGAAGATGAGGACCAAGACGAAGACACGCAAACCAGCTTCTGGGCCCCAAAATCAGCAATATCCACATCGACTGACGACAACTCGAGCAGTATCTTTGACCAGGAGCTCGATGCTGACGACGACGTGACGTTCAACGGTAGCCCGCTGGCGAAGCGGACACCTCGTGCGAAATCAGCAGCCACTCGAGACCGGTCTTTGTCGCCAACCCCGACTTCTTCTTCCTCTGCTGCTCAGAAAGAGGCGACGCCACCCGCCCCGCGTCCTCTGTTCAACTTCACCAGACGTCCACGTATCGTGCCTGGACCTAAAACGCCGCCTCGTACAGCGCCTGATCCAGACTATGAGCCGCCATCGCCACCTGCAGCAGAGCAAGATGATGCACCTGACCCGGATGTCTCGATCGACTCTGAGATGACGGACGAGTCGACAGTGATGTTGGCTGCGCCGCCAGCAACTCCTCCGCGGGACCCGAACGCTCCTCAGCGTCCTCCCCCAAGCACTGCGAAGCGCAAGCGTGTCGAGGTCCTCGGATTACCGGACGTCCCGCGTATCACGAAACGAATCTGGGATACGATGGGCGAGGTACTCAGCGAAGGCACTGGTACGCCTGCCGATGCGGACCTGTCGCCCGAGGCAGTCATGTGCGTCGCTCCGGCTTATTCACTGCTCCAATTTCTGCTCACAAGTACTGTTGTCCAGGATGCTTCTCGAACGACTGGCCCATCCATCACTCATGCCCTCTTCGACCGATACCACGGGTGACATTCCTACACTACACCGCCTCATAGCACGCATGCTTCTTGCGCTCATCAGGTCGGAAGGTCCACCGCGACATACAATCCCTCAAGCAATGCTGCGTGCAGAGATTGCGGCGGCAGCTGTGGCGATCAGCGCCGCAACTGGCGGAGGTATGTTTCCGTGCACCAGCAAGTGCGTGAGCAATGCAACTGACTATTTGCTTTAATTGTGCAGAGGAAGAAGATTTCGGCGTGCAGTGGCTTTATGGATGTGTGGCCAAGAAGTGCGTGAGAATTGATCGTGCTACGAGAGAACAGAGAATTGGGTTCGACTTTGGGGCCTAGATTGCAACGGATGGCGGTGTCCTGTGCTTAATAATCATTGTTGTATCGTTGCTTGATTGTACTAACTTCAAGTCCTTGTCTATGGGGTTCAACGGGGGCTGGCTACATCCGACGCCAATAACCTGAATCGGTACACAACTCGTCTCATTGACCTTCAATGAGAGAAAAGAAATGCGAATATGCTTCTCCGGATTTATAAGCGGGAAATATGTGCCTTGTCAACGAAATCTAAGTCCATCTCTAAAAAGCCTCCGGACAAGAGCGCGTCGCGCTTTTCTATCTCCGCATTCATTGGCTTGATCTCTGGCCTTCTTTTACTCCAAATGTCTTCCTCGCCACGATTGACCTTCGAGTCCTCGGATGACGCGCCGATGGACGAAGGCGAGCAGCAGAACCCGCAAGCTCCTGGTACACCGTTGTTTTTGCCAGCGGGAACGCCGAGTGAACGGGGTACGCCTCAATACGGCGCATCGAGCTCGCCGCTGCGCCGACGTGTAGGCCAGCAGTCTGTGGCTGCTGCCGGTGGAAGTGTGTAACAACTGCGCCTGTACGCGTTGTCCGATCTGACGTATTTATGCAGTGCGTAGCTCGTCGCCGCCGATGGACTTTCCCAGCTCAGAGACAACAACTGGCCAAACACCCCGTGCGCGTCGTGGCCAGCCCAGCGATGCCAACCGTGGATCTGGCTTGAGCTTTCCAGCATCCTTATCATCTGCCGAGTAAGCATTTGCTGCCTTTGTTTCGAGAGATCATAACTCACGATGTCCGCCACAGCATGCAAGGCTCCGACAGTCGGCAGCGAATCCGACGCGGTGACATCCATTCGAGCATCGAGTTCAATTCACCTGGCGGACAGAACAACCGCAACCGCGTATTCCCTGTTCCTGGTGCCGGCTCTGACGCGTCTGCGCTGTTCCAGAGCGACCAAGTAGTGCCCGAAGAAGAACTCGACGACCCTCGGCGTGCCATCTGGGGCACCAACGTGAACCTGTCTGGAGCAATGCAGCTGTTCAGCCAGTTCCTGCGCGGTTACAAGAACGCTGAGGGCATCCGTATCTACGAGCAGTTTGCCCGCCGCATGCGCCGCACAGGCGAGACCAACTTGAACCTCGACACCAACCATCTCAAGGCGCACAAATCTACGACGCGGCTCCACGGCCAGCTCATGCGGTTCCCGCAGGAAATCGTCCCGATGATGGATGTCGTGTTGAAGGACTTTGTCACGGGTATCGCCGAGCAGGACAAGTCGAACGGCGTGGCCGAACTGCAAGGTCGGCAGGGCGAGGAGGAGCTGAGGACACTTCATGCCGCGACGTTCAAGGTTCGGCCGTTCGGCGAGAAGGCGATGAACATGCGCGATCTTAACCCAGGCGGTCAGTCAGAGTTCGGTCGCTCTGCCAACTAACTCGCTGCTGACGTTCCGCTGCAGACACCGACCGCCTCATAAGCATCAAAGGCCTCATCATTCGCGTCACACCCATCATCCCCGACATGAAAGGTGCCTTCTTCCGCTGCCTCAACTGTTCCCACACCCATACAGTTGGCATCGACCGTGGCCGTATCGCCGAGCCAGACAAGTGTCCCCGCGAAGTCTGCGGCGCCGTCGGTGCCATGACCCTTGTGCACAACCGCAGCGAGTTCGCCGACCGTCAGGTTATCCGCCTACAAGAAACTCCCGACGCCGTGCCTGACGGCCAGACACCCCACACGGTTGCGTTGTGCGGTTACGACGAGCTTGTCGATCTGGCGAAGCCTGGTGACCGGGTGACGATTTCGGGCATCTTTCGTGCGGTGCCGACGCGCGTGAACCCGCGTCAGCGTACAGTGCGGAGTGTGTTCAGGACGTATGTGGACGTGTTGCATATTCTGCGCGGTGACGGCTCGCGGGTTGGTATGGACAAGTCGACGCGTGTGGGCGAAGCGAGGGCACCAGGTGTTGGTGTTGGTGGAGGCGACGATGCTGACGAGGAAGAAATCATGGAGACGGACGAGAATGGTGCGGAGAGGGTGACGACGCGCAAGGCGGAGCTTGAGGCAAAGGTGAAGCAGTTGGGTCTACGACCTGATGTGTACGAGCTGTTGGCGCGCTCGCTGGCGCCGTCGATCTGGGGCATGGACGATGTCAAAAAGGGGATCCTGCTCCAGCTGTTTGGAGGGACGAACAAGAGCATATCGAGGGGCGGCGGTGCGGGCGGACCACGGTACCGTGGCGATATCAACGTTCTACTCGTTGGTGACCCTGGTGTCTCCAAGAGTCAGATTCTTTCGGTGCGTCTGACCGAAGCTGGTGGTCCTTCGTATTTCCCTGACTTTTCATTCAGTATGTTCACAAGATCGCCCCTCGCGGTGTCTACACGTCGGGCAAAGGATCATCGGCGGTCGGTCTCACCGCATATGTTACGCGTGACCCAGACTCCAAGCAGTTGGTTCTGGAGAGGTGCGATAAACTCCACTTTGTTTGGAACTCGCGGCTGACTCAAATTTCAGTGGTGCTCTCGTGTTGAGTGACGGCGGTGTCTGCTGCATCGACGAGTTTGATAAGATGTCCGACGCGACGCGCAGCGTCCTTCACGAAGTCATGGTTCGTTCAATTCTAGCACCTTTAACGCTGCTCCCGCTGACCTATCCCAGGAACAACAAACCGTGTCGATCGCCAAAGCGGGCATCATCACGACACTCAACGCGCGCACGTCCATCCTCGCCGCCGCCAATCCGATCAACTCGAAGTACGACGCCAAACTGCCAATCACCAAGAACATCGATCTCCCTCCGACGCTCATCTCGCGCTTCGACCTGCTTTACCTCATTGTTGACAGAGTCGACGAGAGCGCCGACCGCCGTCTTGCACAGCACCTGGTCGACCTGTACACGGAGGACGCGCCTGAGACTGGCGGCGAGGATATCTTGCCTGCCGAAGTTCTGTCGGCATACATCACCTACGCGCGCTCGCGAATCAATCCTGAGATTACAGAGGCTGCGGGCAAGGAACTGACAGCGGCGTACGTCGCGCTCCGTGGTATGGGCGGGTCTGACCCGCGTGCGCGCGAGCACCGAATTACCGCGACAACCCGGCAACTGGAGAGCATGATACGACTCTCAGAGGCGCATGCGCGGATGCGATTGAGCAAGCTGGTCGAGGTCGAAGACGTGCGCGAGGCGAACCGGCTTTTGCGCGAGGCGATTCGGGCGAGCGCGACGGACCCGACGACTGGACTAATCGACCTCGACTTGATCAATACAGGTGCAGGGCAGCAGCAGCGCAAGTTGCGCGGAGATATGCGACGGGAAATCCTGGCGCTGCTCGAAGGTTCATCGGGGAGGTCTGGTGTCAAGTGGGTGGATGCGGTCAAGCAGCTCGGAGAGCAGAGCAGTATCACGATCGACGCCAGCGAGTTCACGGATGTGGTTAGGGCGCTCGAGACGGAGGGTATTGTCAAGATTGTGGGAGACAGGGAGCGGCGCGTCATTCGCAAGGTGTCGGCGGAGTAGGTGGTTAGCGTTGGCACAGGACCCGCCTTCTGCTTGTTGCCAGGACTAAATCTCTTGTTTGCTATACACTGGCCTCGCATGTATATGTGACTGTAGAATACAATGAGACTGCGTGGTATGATACCGTTTGATGTAAGGCTCCGTACTACTTCAGCACCTTGAAAAGGCCAGCGACATCCGTGGCGTGTAGTCTTTCGCAAAAACGCCTATCATTCAATCAAGATTGCCAAATACAAGGGGAAATGAGACGAGGATGATTTTACGAAATATCCGCAACACGATGGTTCATGCATAGTGCTTCTTCAACGCCTCCGCGACGGTCAGCGGCGTCCATCCTGGGACAAGCGCGTTGTCATTCGATCCGATATCGACTTCTCCGCGCTCTCCACTCAGCAGGATAAAGTCAAAGAACGCTGCGGCACCCTTCTCCTTCACGATCTTCTCCACCTCGGCCGCATCGCGATGCTTGGCTGTAAACTCTCCGCCAAACACCTGCCCGAATATCGGCACGATCTCGAGCAGTGTCTTCTTGTCACCCTCCACCCGCAGCACAGCGTTCCTCAACTGCCTCTCCGGAAGGCGAGTGAGCGTGTATGCAGTGAAGTGTGCGATGTCCGGCCGCGTCGTGAAGCTGATCTTGGAGTTGCCGCGGCCGACGATGGTGATAGTCTTGCCAGCAACGTCAAATCCGAAAGGCGGTATAAAGTCGTAGTCTGTAAACCATCCGGTGTAGTAGAGGGTGTAAGGCAAGTCGATCGAGCGCAGGTGAGCCTGCAGCTGCTTCTTGAAGAAGAGCAAGCTGTCCTCGGCCACGGACTCGGTAGCGTTACCGAACTCCCTGTGATGCGAATGAGCAAGCTGATCAATGAGATCAAGCGACTTTTGGCACTTACGAAGGTACGAAGAGCTTCGCGCCTGCTGCCTTAGCGGCATCGGCGAGAGCAGGCTGAGACGGGAAACCGCCGGCGTTGAGTGCAGAAACTACGACCTCGACACCGGAGAGCGCATTGACGAGGCTGTCCTTGTCGGTGTAGTCAACAGCGCGCACGATAGCACCCTCAGGGACGGCGGTCGAAGCAGAGCGGCTGAGAACGACGACCTTGGCGCCTTGTGCAAGGAGCTCCTTGGTGATGAGGGAGCCGAGACCGCCAGCACCACCGGCGACGGCGAACGAGGAGAAAGTGAGCTGAGAATCAGACATATTGAAGTGATTCGAGGGGGAGTTGACGAGCTGTCGAGGGATGGCAGTTGGGTTTGTTGGTGATGGTACCAGACCAGTCTACTTCAAGCGAAGTTTTATACTCGGGCTCATGAGACAATGCGTCATATACGGCAAGTCAGCACGCCATACGCTTTGCAAGCTCTCCCAGAGGGTCTCAGCGACAGATGGGATGTCGCCATGTGTCGCACGGGCTACCTGGGGATGATGACAAAGCTTGCCCACAGTGCGCCACAGTCTCTCAAGTGCGCATAATCCAGTAGTACGGGGCCTCTCCGGTATAAACCAGCCACAGACTATTTCCCTGGTATGAACCGAACGCAGACTTTCGTGCCATGCCTAATGTGTACCCTGACCTGTCTTAGTTGAAAATAATGATTTTGAAGTGGCAGGTGCATACCACTCAGATTGGTATGCTCCAACAAGGTGTTGAGGTCAGTCAA
>Ga0247815_10002315_pt1 | contig 14123 bp, 12 predicted proteins | sample UWRJL194509B1_FD_181014 | JGI IMG/M metagenome (GOLD analysis project Ga0247815, IMG submission 181014) | Plant litter microbial communities from Arlington Agricultural Research Station in Wisconsin, United States - UWRJ-L194-509B-1 | ecosystem: Environmental > Terrestrial > Plant litter >... | reverse complement strand
CGGAATTGCTTGAAGAGTATAAAACACTCCTTTCTGAAGCGACGTTGCTCAATGCATTTAATGAATTGGAAGATGCGGAGCTTTCCACAGATGAATTTAGTTTTTACACCTCTGTAGCATCTGTTTATTCTAGCAAAATTGAAGGTGAGCAAATCGAATTGGATTCTTACGTAAAGCATAAGCGTTTCCACATTGAATTCCAACCTGACTATACATGCAAAATAGATGATCTGTACCTCGCTTATCAATTTGCCTCCACAACCAGACCTGGTAAAGAAACTTTTGCAGAAATGCATACTATCCTGGCAAAACATATTGCCGCGACCAATTGGCTTGGTAAATTCAGGAATCAGAATATGTTTGTCACAACGAAAGACGGACGCATTGAATATGTAGCAGCTTCTCCTTTTGACGTGGCCGCTGAAATGGATAAATTATATGCGGATCTTGAAATATTGTTGAATACTGAACTGACTATTGCTGAGACCTTCTTTTTCGCCAGCATGATTCATCTTGTATTTGTAAAGATACATCCCTGGAATGATGGTAATGGTCGAAGTGCAAGATTGTTTGAAAAGTGGTTCCTAGCCCAGAAACTAGGCAATAAAGCATGGTTTATTCAGTCGGAAAAATATTATTATACGCAGCATGAGACGTACTATAATAACATCCGGCTTTTAGGTTTAGAGTATCCTCACCTGGATTATTCAAAAGCTTTATCCTTTTTATTGATGCTGCCTAAATCAGTTGCGGAAAAAGATTAGTTTGCCCGGCTCGTCTCCAAAAGAGTAATTATTTCTAATTCCCCTCGCTGTGCCCTGAAAAAACCTTACAGGTGAACAATTTTAATCCTTTATCTTCCTTACATCAATTTCTTCTTAATCCTATATAGAGTTTACAATATAATAAGTAAAGGCACATTTGTAACGATATCGGTCAAGTTCGTAGCACTGCCCCCTGATGCACTAGCAACAATTCCGGTTTTGCCAGTATAAGTTCGGCGGTATTTTCGGTGCAGCGATATGATTTCTGAGTCCAGATTATTTCCTGTCATTATTAATAAACAAAATAAGAGGTAATTGAAAACTGAAAAAATAATCGGTTCGCAACTGCGAACCGATATTTAATGATTTTACACCGAGGGAAGAACGGAATCGCTTGTATTATTCCTGGTCCTAAGAAGTAACAGTCCGAGGATACATCCTTAGCGCCTATCCCCATATTAATTTAATAGAAGCGAATTATAAGATTTATGTATTCAATATTTAGTTAGATAATCTGCCCACGTTTTCGGGTACATTTCTACTATCTCCTTTTTTATTGTTTCTGGAACTGGTTCTTTACCATAGTCTAGTCCTTTGTATTTTAAAAAAGAAATCACATCTAATTTTTTATTGTATGTTTCGCTATTTATATCCATCAAGCACTTTCTTAACTCCTCTAAAATATATACCTTATGTCCATCCATTTGAGTATAAATTGGTAGACGATAGTTTGCCCCTTTCTCCAATAAAAACAATGCAACGTCCATATTATTTGAAAGAATAGCTTTTGAAAGTGGTGTCTCAATATGATTTTCATTGTAATAGTTAATGTCAGCACCAGCTTCCACCAATATTTTAACTCTCTCCAAGCTATTATCATCAAGATAACGAATGGCACTAATCAAAGTATTGGATATAACTTTGTCACCACCCGTTTTTGATCCCGGTTCAATAGAATTCGGATCACCATTATACTTAAGAAGCAATCTTAAAAATCTTGCATCTTTTTTTTCAGCGGCCTCTATCATAGCAGAAGTACCTCGGTATGTATTTCCCAAATTTGGATCAGATCCCAATTGTAAAAGTGCTTTTGCACTGGCAAAGTTGCTATTCATAATAGCTAGCATTAATAATGTGTTTCCAAATTTAGGCTCTCTAAAGTCGGGATTAATTTTATTAGTTACTATTTCATTTTTTATTTTCGTTGTGTTCCCGTCTTGGACTGCCTTGGCTAATGTCCATGCCCGGGTATTTTTGAATAGACGGTAATCATTTCCGAATAACTCGCTAGAATTTGCTTTGTCTCCGTCTTGACAGGCTAAGCTTAGGGATATACAAAAAAATAGGATAATATTACTCTTCATCTTTTGGAAGTTATAAATGGTAAAAGTAAAACATTATGGATGTATCAAATAGGATGGAAACGTCAATATTTGTGTCTTCTTATTTTCCGATCACACTCCCCCGTGTATCCTTAGCTAGCTGCATAAGAATTTATTTGCAAGCACATCTTTTGCCGCCTCATCGACAGAATCTTCTGCATCTATTTCCGTCGGATATGCTGCAATTCTTTTAAGAGCTTTTATTAGCTCTGGAACAAGTTTATATTTCGAACGCCCGATCAAAATATAAATAACAAAATACTTCCACATGCTATCCTCGCTTTCAAGTATAAATAACAGATCCTGTGCTATCTCATTAACATGAGGAATCAAATATCTGGCTATTCCTGGAGCAACCTCCCAATGTGTATCCTTTATCCACTCCAATAGTACTGGAACATCATCCTTAACAAATTCAAACGGTAATTGTATAAGACATTTAACTGCCGCAATATCACGACTATTTTGAGGAATGTGATTTTTCTTTTCCATATATTATTCTAGACCTCTTACTGATGCCCCAACTTTCTTCGTATTTATAAGAGTATTTTCACCTTCGTTTAATCGGGCTTTGCTTGCTGCCTAGGCAGCTAATTCCTTGGCAGTGACATTTTTCTAAGCTATTTGTACTTGTTAAGTATGTATATTTTTAATTTTCGCAATAACACTTTTCGTTTTTTATTACAATGCCGATACTGTCGTACTCATTATTTAGCGCATTTGACCTAAGGCTATCTAGTATTTTTCGCATACTGGTTTTTCTATTTGTAGCAAGAGGAAATATCCCAAGTGCAAGTCTCTTTTGCTTAAGATCTAATAAAAAATGGTCGTCTATTGTAACGAATATATTTAAAATTTTGCTACGCTTGTGCGTTAGGCGAATTTTTTGTTCTTTACCATTTACATTAATAGATAGGATTTGATCCTTACTAGCCTCAAAATTGAAGCACTTTAATAACTTACTATTATCAACTCGCGAGTTTTTGATAATGGTGTCCAATAATACGCTATCATTAAGCTTTGCGCGAAAACTAACTTTCTCTGAATAAAACGCTTGCGCAGGGTTAAAAAATAGAGCACATCGCATCATACTGTGATTAGAAGAATTGCAACCAATGCTTGTAAATAAAAACACTATTAAAAATAAAAACGAATTAAAAACTTTCATATTGATCTAATAGATACTTATTAATTGCTAATATGGAACTCGTTTCATAATATCCAAATGTAATGTTTAGTTTAAATTGTAACACAATAATGAGCGGGCTTATAGCTTAAACTCTAAGGCAGAATTATTTGAGATTACCTTCCAGTCATTTCCATCAAACAGATAATACCCGAGAGGAAGATATAAGTAGTTCTATAGCCGCTCTCCAGAAATTCTACAGAATCATTATATACTATTGAAATAATTCATAAAACTCACTTCATTATGAAAACATTCACTAACTTATTAGCTATCTTACTACTATTAACATTTGGTGTATCTGGCCAGATGCAGGCGAATACAGGATTCTATCCCAGCGAAACAGCAAAAGCCGGTTTCCACCAACATTTTCCGGCAGCCACGCAAGTAAAATGGGAGAATGAAAATGGGGATTTAACGATATTGTAAACCGATACAAATAGTTTTACCATTCTATCTTACAATTTTAAGCTATGAAAAGCGAATTGTTAAAACAAGTTGAAGAGTTCGCTACCTCATTGCTAGAGCATAGGCTAAGTGAAATACTATACTTTCATAACCTGGCTCACACCTATGAAGTGGTAGCCGCTACAATAGATATTGGCAAAAACTGTGGGCTCAGCGAAGAAGAACTGGAAACAGTGACCATTGCTGCGTGGTTTCATGATGTTGGCTATTGCGACATTTATAAGGGGCATGAGCAACATAGTGCAAGTATAGCTGCTAAATTTTTAGGTAAATCTGGTACAGACCAATTTCGGATTGAACAAATAATTTCGTGTATTCTCGCCACAAGGATGCCACAGCATCCCATCACCCTGTTAGAGATGATCATATGTGATGCTGATTTCTATCATTTCTCGCGAACAGATTACCCTCAGCATGAGCAAGCGCTTAAAAAAGAATGGGACCTCAATCTCCATCTGCAATATACTGAAGCGCAATGGAATAGTCTCAATGCCAAGATGCTCAAAGAGCACCATTACTGGACGCATTACGGAAAAACAGTCCTACAGCTAAAAAAGGAAGAGAACATTGCGCGATTGGATATTCTGAATTCTTATTAATACTAACAGAATCGATAATCTTAGCAACAACACAACTCTGTAGCGATTCTGTAGAAGCACCCTTCTTATTCAATCAGCGTAAAAAATAACTTAAAATGTTCCACTAAACGCCAGCCCAACTGCTCTTTCCTGGTAAGTGGGTGTCAGCGAGTAATTCAAGCGTTTTTTGCCTGCAAATATTTTTTTCACCCGCGGATACAGCAGGTAAGCTATTTTAGTGGATGCAATGCCGAAGCCGGCGCCTGCCACTACATCACTTACCCAATGTCTATTGTTATACAGACGTAAAACACCTGTTGCCGTTGCTACGGTATACCCTGCATACCCAATCCATGGTGAAATATCCCTATACTCCTGATTTAAAAATTCGGCTGCAGCAAACGCACTAGCCGTATGTCCTGATGGAAAAGAGTAATTATCTGCACCATCAGGCCGCTTCCTGTCTACTACCCTTTTGACTATGGAAGTCGACCCTCCCATAATTGCCATAGAAAGTACATATAATCCAGTTTGGTCAATTACACGATGTTTACCTTTAATACCAGCCAGATTTAATGCATACACAGCTGCAGCGGGCACATAGCGCAAATAGTCATCCGCGTGATTTGCAAATATGGGATGGTCTTCCTGAAGTTCATTCCTTGTACTATAGTCAAGATTTCTAATAGCATTGTTACCTAACGACACAATTCCATAACTTATAAAAATAGCAGGAATAATAAATGACTGGATTTTTGGCTGGTTTTGTTCATGCTCAACGATAACAGATTTTCGCGAGGCATGGGTAGTATCAACATCCGTTGAACGAGAAATCTGGCCAGATACCAGACATGGCATGTATAAGACGAGAATTAAAGAAACAAACTTCATAGGGTGGTATTAATAGATGTAAATTTACGGTATCGACAAATTACCATTCGAAATCTGAAAACATTCTGAATTTCGGCCCGATACTGATAAAATATTATATAAAGAGAAACCAAATTCAGCTACCTGCTTTTATAAAACATGAGGTTGGTGCAGAGAAAATGGACAAAAAAATTTATAGTTCCTATTGATGCATACCGCCGCTTTTGAACAGATCGTAAGCAGTTTGATAGTAAGCTATCGCTTTATCAACTAATCTTAAAGGTAACCGTGCAGGAAGCTGCTCATTTTTTTCCTTATCATAAATAAATGTTTCTGTTTTTTGTTGTGGGCCTAAGATTACCAGGCTATCCTGACTCAGGTAGGCCAGCTTTTGGTAGGTACCTAATACAGCCCGGGGATAATAGTGTGGGTTCAATACATTTTCCCCGTAAAGATTACTTTGGTAGTTCCAGCCCAACAGGGCAAATAGTGTGGGATAAAGATCAATCTGTGAGCACATCTTTGTAATCACCTGCCTGCCGCTATTGGGCAGGTTAAGGATCATACATGGAATGTGGTATTTGCTGATATCGATTTCGTTTTTGCCGGCACTAGAGGCGCAATGGTCTGCCACAATAATCACCACTGTATTTTTAAACCATGGTTTCCGTTTGAGGTGTTCGATAAACTTTCCAATCGCGTAATCTGTATAGCGTACAGCCCCTTCCCTGCCACTGCCGGAAGGTTGGTTAATCTCACCTGATGGATAAGTAAACGGACGATGGTTAGAGGTCGTCATTACAAAATTATAAAAAGATTTTCTGGCTTTATATTGCATATCAGAGCCTCTAAGCACCGCATCAAACAGATCCTCATCACTGATTCCCCAGGCATTTTCAAAATGTACTTGTTTGTCTGCGATCACGGTCCTTTTAGTAAGATAGGTGTCTCCAAGTTTCAGATTTCTGCCGCGATCGGTAATATCAAATCCATTGCTACCAAAATACTCGTTCATATTGTCAAAGTATCCATCTCCACCATAGTAAAATGCATCAAGGTATCCTTGCTGGGTGAAAATATGGCCCACAGTACAAAGGTTTTCGTTCTTCGGCCTTCTCACAATGCTACTTCCTGGAGTTGGCGGCACGCCTAAGGTCAAAGCTTCCATACCTCTTACTGTCCGGGTTCCTGTAGCATACATATTAGTAAAAAAAACACTGCTGTCGGCCAGTCCGTCAAGTACCGGCATCAATTGCTGTCTGTTGCCAAAATGCCGAAGAAAATCTGCACTTAAACTTTCCACGGTGATCATAATCACATTCGGCTTGTACAGGGGTCCGTCATTATAAATCTCCCTTTTGATAGAGTAACCATGCTTTAAAAAGCGGCTTTGGTCTTCTTTTAACTCATTCCTTATGATCTGATAAGCTTTATCTTTTTTTATAAGAGGATAAAAATCATTGTAATTGAGCTCATTATTTTTAAAAGCAGCAAAGAAAGAATAGATTCCTGCTTTTGATAGCTCATTCTGGTATCTGTTGCTACCCTGGTCGGCAAAAGAGTTGCTTAATACGAGCGGAAGCAGGATTGTTAACAGGAGCAAACCACCCGAGACCATTGCCCTTCTGCTAAAAGGCATTTGATCATGAAAAGACTGCAGAAAGATCTTCTTTTTAGAAAAGATAAAAATTACCAGTAAAACCATCACGACCACCCCACCTATCAATAAGGGCAGTGGGTATGACTCATTGACATTATTGATTACTTCATAGGTGTAAATCAGATAATCTACAGCAATAAAATTAAAACGGCTTTCAAATTCCTGCCAGAAAGTCAACTCTGCAAAGAATGAAAAAAAAGATATCAAAAGTATAAGGAACAACCATGTGTAGGTGATGATTTTATGCACGTTAGTTTGGCTCCAACTTGAAGATATGAACAAAAGGTATATGTTAAATGTTGACCCCAGCAATAATGCAACAGCACAGTCATATAGAAAACCCAGACCATATATTTCCAATATGGATATAAACCCTATGTGTGTTTTTGGCAGCGATAGTACCAATAGCCCCGACCGGATAATGAATGAGGTAAAGACAAATGTTGCAAAGAAAGAAAACAGTATACAAAACCTACCCCTAAATATCATTTGATAACCTTAAGTTGAATAAAGGCGAAAGATATCAGTCAATTCTGTACAAAATCTGTACAGCGGGTAAGGGCGGGTATTTCTGAGCTAAAATAATGATTAGGGCAACGTTCAATTAACTTTTCCATTTAAAAGTAAAACGATGTTGCTGACCTGTAAAATCATAGCTAACATCCACGCCCGAATGATCACATATCTGTTTTACGATAGAAAGTCCCAACCCATTGTGTTTACTGTATTGTTCTTCTTTATAAAAGCGGCTAAAAAGCTTTGCGGCATCAAGTTCATTCGACTTTGCAGTGTTCAAGATCTCCAATTTATTTGCTGATAAATCGACGATGATTTCTCCCCCTTTAATGTTATGCCTACCGGCATTGCTCAAGAGATTGTTCAATAAGATGTCAATCAATTCCGGATTGGCCACTATGATTGACGACGATAGGTTTGCCCTGATCGTGATTTGATTTGACTTCCAAAATTCATGAAACTGTCCCAGTTTTTCCTCTATTCTTTCTTTTAGGTCGACGGTTTCTACGTCAGTGAATTGCCGATTTTCAATTTTTGCCAGCAATAACAAAGACTGGTTTAATTTCGATAACCTGCTTACAGCAGCATAAGCACTTTTCAACGCATCGGTTTGTCCCTCTGAAAGTCCTTCATCCTGTATTACCAGGTCCAGCTTAGAGCGAATAATTGCCAATGGGGTTTGGGTTTCATGTGAAGCATTTTCTGTAAACTCTTTTAAAATCCGGTAGTCATCTTTTGCGCTGTTAATGGCCTGCAATAGACTTTGGTTCATCAACGTAAATTCATCAATGTCGCTGGGTGGCAAAACAGGAGTATTTTTTCCCAGCTTAAAGTTTTTCATCTCCCTCATTGCTGCATAAAATGGTTCCCACAATTTCCGTAACAACAGATAATTCAAAATCACTGAAACAACAATGATCACCAAGAGTATCGCCAAAGTGCTGTAGGCGACGGTTCTGGTTAACAATTTAGTTCCATCCAGGGGTTTAGCCACAGCCACTTCGTATAGCTTATCTCCTACCTGCTGGGTAAAAACTATTTGTCTGAAGGTCTCAGATTTGCGGTCGTCAATATTATACAATTCAACCTGGTTTATTTTTTTATTAATTTTATGTGCAGTAACATTATAATTAACCAGTACTTCTTCAAAATTCTTAAAAACTGGTAGCGAGTCATTTTTTTCTACATACTGCTCTACATGGTCCTTATACTTCTCTAAAGCCTCGTCAACTTCATGCACCAGCACCTTACTGATCAGTATGTAATAAACTGCACCTGCTATCAAAAACAAGATGCTCATTACCGTGAGATTAATCCGGTTATATCTGGTGAATAGTTTCATATCTATCCTAAATTCGGAGCCATAAACTTATAGCCCATGCCATAAATTGCCTTAATATAATCAGGACAACCGGCATTTATCATCTTTTTTCGAAGATTTTTAATGTGTGAGTAAATGAAATCATAGTTATCTGCCATGTCAATATCGTCTCCCCAAAGATGCTCTACTATAGCTTCTTTAGTCACCACCCTGTTTTTGTTACTTAACAGGTATAATAGTAATTCATACTCTTTACGGGTCAAGGTGATGGGTTCACCATTAAACAGCAGCGATTTATCCTGCAGGTCTAGAACTAAGGGCCCTACTCTGATCTGGTTACGACCGCCAAAAGATTTGCGACGAATGATCGCAGACACACGTGCGCCCAACTCTGGCAAATGAAATGGTTTGGCCAGGTAATCATCGGCACCAGTATTCAGGCCTATGATTTTATCATCCATAGAATTTCTGGCACTGACAATCAACACACCCTCCGCCTTGTCCATTTTTTTCAATTCTTTCAGCAGATCAAGGCCATTACCATTTGGCAATGTGATATCGAGAATAATACAGGAATATTCATTGAGATGTATTTTTTCTCTCGCACTATTATAGTCGTAAGCAGCCTCACAAGTAAATTGTTCGGTATTGAGATATTTACTAATACTATATGAAAGCTCTTTTTCGTCTTCTATGATTAGGATTTTCATGGCAAATGTTGATTGTTCAGTCTAGATTATTATCATATCCTGCACACAAATAAAGGTATACAAACTGAATTAATTCTGAAGTTTAAGGCAAATACTCTGCAATACGACTACTCACATTTAACTATTGCCCTAATGATTTAACCTGCTTGCCACCCAAGATTGAAATTGTAGAAATACTTAAAAATACTATTTTAGCAAGTAGCGCATCAATCCAATACCATGAAGAACATCCATGTTTCTAATCTAAGCCATTAAGACGTATTAAGCTGCGCAACAAAAAAGAAAGCAGGTTGCTCAAATACTTAATCTACTGAGCATTTTTACTATTAAAACTTTCAATTGTTTTGTAAAGGAGTAAGAGGTTATCACCTAAATCGACCGCTTCGCGAATCCTACCATTTATGTCGTAGTCAATTCGTATATCACCTATTTGACGAATCCGGCCGTTTATATCATAGTCAACACGATCATCTCCTATTTGGCGAACCCGGTTATTAATATCATAATCTATTCGTTTATCCCCAATTTGACGAACACGGTTATTGATATCATAGTCAATCCGATCATCTCCTATTTGACGAACCCGGTTATTTATATCATAATCTATTCGTTTGTCCCCAATTTGACGAACACGGTTATTGATATCATAGTCTACCCGATCCTCTCCTATTTGGCGAATACGATTATTTATATCATAATCTATCCGTTTGTTCCCAATTTGACGAACACGGTCATTAATATCATAATCAATTCTATCTTTTCCTATTTGGCGAATACGTCCATTAATATCATAATCAATTGGTAGACCAACAATTTCACTCAATCGACCATTAAAGTCATATTTCACTGCTTTATCGACCTTGCTGTCAATAATAGGAACATTTTTGTTTTGAAGCTGTCCTTTTGAATCTAATCGTACACTTAAGCCTTCCTTTTGAACGATGAAAACATTATGTATATCTTTCTCAGAAAGGTCAAGCTTAATGGCTTGTGAATAAACGGTAGCAGAAAAAATAGAAAAACAAAACAAAAGGAGGACGATTTTCATAAGGATTAACTAGAGTTACTCATTGTTAGCCAATGATAGTGAAATATAGCTAATTTCTTTAATCGCTCCAACAATAACCATAAGTTGCCATTACAAAAACTAATTGCAAGACCAGGTTTTTAGTAACAACTAGGGTTTCGGCTGTTAATATAGTAAGATTGGTTCCTATTAACCGCGCAAGACAAATGAATGAAAGCTATCACCCCATAGTTGTAACTCGAAAAAATAATTTTTGTTTTGTTTACAAGAGTTGCTTATATTAGGTATTAACTATAATTAACCTCAATTACACATCTGTAATATGAAAAACGCAATCAAAAATACAGTCACTCCAGGGCTACTTTTTTTGCATTCCAGATGAATGCGTTTAATCAGAACGCGCAAATTGAACAAATAACCCAAATGCCGGATTATTCAAGACCTGGAATTAATCTTGCTTCGCTCGTCCAGTATGTCGGAATCTGGGACTTTCAAGATCAGAACTTACCATTTGTCAAACAACAACCCTAATAATTACAACATCATGAAAATCACTATTTTTAAGTTAATTGTTATTGGTACATGCTGTTTTTTTAGCATTAAAAGCTATAGCCAGCAAACACCTGCACAGAAAGAAGCGGCCATCGGGCTTACTGTGCATCAAATTGAGGATGCCTGGAATAAGCACGACGCCAAAGCCTTTGCCTCTGGTTTCGCCGAAGAAGCAGAGTTCACCAATGTAATTGGTGATTCGGAACACGGCAGGGAAAAAGTAGAGGCCTTCCATGCGCCTATGTTTGCGACAATATTTAAAAACAGCCATGTAAAGCAGACAGTTACCAAAACAACGTTTATTAAGCCCGATGTTGCTGCAGTAGATGTTAAATGGCAAATGACCGGAGCAATGCAACCTGACGGTAAACCATGGCCGGATAGAAAAGGCCTCACCAGTTATATTATGGTTCCTGAAAATGGGGTATGGAAGGTGCTCATTATGCATAACAGTGAATTTTAAATAAATACCGACTCGCTCAACTAACTCATGCATAACTAAGGGCTGTCAGCGGATAAGTATATTATTCTATATTCAAACGGTCAAGTTGAGCTTCAAATGAACTACTAGTTAGGGCAAAACCATTGTTTAACGGGTTTGACAGCAGTGCGACTCCAATGGATAGTACTAGTAAAAATCACTGGACTCGCACTGCTTTGACCGCGTTTAAAATTTGGTTTCGACTATATCAGGACCTCAATTTGATCAAATACGTTCTCACATACTATTTGTAGAAATTTATAATATTCTAAAGGGAAAGAATGGGACACATACTTTTTTTTCAATAATCCTGCTGTATTTTTGTATTGCTTTTAAAAAAAACATAGTATAACAATTATCAAAGGAAATTATTCTTATTATGTGCCTGTTTATTATTCCGGCCGTTGCAAGCTCTATAACATTTAAGAAGTCACGCTATATTAACATACTATGATAAAGCATTATAATGACAGCCACCGACACCATTAAGACCTATCAAATGATCAGATATATTTCCTTTCCGCTATTTTTTATGCTCCTGTTTACTCAGTTTGTGTGTGGACAGAACAATCATACTTATGACAAAAAACTCCATATTTTAACATTGGGTGATAGCAATGGAACATTTCCATATAGTTGGCCGGAACAATTAAAACTCAGCCTACCCAACTCACAGATATACAATATTAGCAAGTCCAGTAGAACAATTGGGTTCCTGAATCTTGGCGACAGCTCATTAAACTCACTTTTAGTGATTGAAAAGAATCTTCAAAAAGCAGCCGATGTAGCTGGCGACCAGCCTTATGATTACATCGTTATTGATTTGGGAACAAACGACGCAAAAGCTATATTCAATTCACAACAGGAATTAGTACCGAAAAATTTAGACGATTTAATAACCAGTATTCAAACCAATAAATCTGTTACTATTAATAAGGCCAAAATTTTGATTGTTTCGCCTACGCCCTACGGTACAAAAGCTGAAAGCACAGAAAAATACAGAGGTGGTGGCATGCGTGTTAAAGCGATGGCAAAAAGTTTTAAAACCATAGCAAAACAGAAAAAATGCCTTTTTGTAGATGGATACAAAACCCCGGGCTTAAACATGGAAAACATGAGCTCAGATGGCTTGCATATGGATGCAATTGGCTCTGCTAAGCTCGCCCAAACGATTATTGCGGTGCTTAAAAAACACGAGGATTCAGAAAGATACTAATTCTTGTTGCGTGGCGGGAGAATATTTCAACTTTCTGATCTATTGTTCAACCTGTAAACTTTTACATTACTAACCAACACTTTCCTATTTTAGTAGCAAATAGGATGTATTATACTTCAATTAGCCTGAAATGAAAAAACACCTCTGCCTGGCGGCGATCCTCACCCTATCAATGTTTTCTACTATGGCCCAGTCATCAGGCCCGATTGATGTACAGCAATACAAATTCCATATCCAGCTAAATGATGAGAACGATGAAATAAAAGGACAAGCCGAGATTAAAATAAACCTGGCAAATACTGATGCTCAATTTTCGTTAGATCTAATCAATAAAGGAAGTGACGGAAAAGGGATGACCGTTCTATCTGTCAAAGAGAACAATCAGCTGTTGAAGTTTAAACAGGATAGTAATAAAGTATGGATCAGTCCTAAATCAAAAAGCACGGGTGCCCACACATTTATCATTAGTTATGAGGGCATTCCATCGAACGGATTGGTCATTGCTAAAAATATGTATGGTAAACGCACATTTTTTGGCGACAACTGGCCAAACCGGGCTAAATACTGGCTACCCTCCAACGACCATCCCTCAGATAAAGCACCTGTTGAATTTTTGGTTACAGCGCCTGACCATTACCAGGTTATTGCGAACGGTTTAAAAATCAAAGAATCAGTTTTGCCCAACCATTTAAAATTTACCCATTGGCGGGAAGAAGTCAGTTTGCCCACCAAAGTAATGGTAATTGGAGTAGCCGACTTTGCCATTGAGCAGTCTGGAACAGTAAAAGGCGTACCTGTTTACAGCTACGTATATCCTGAAAATAAGGAACGGGGATTTAAAGATTATGCCTATGCGGTGAAGATCATCCCATTCTACGATAAGCAAATCGGCACTTTCCCCTACAAAAAACTGGCTAATGTTCAATCTAAAACTATGTTTGGAGGCATGGAAAATGCCAGTGCTATCTTTTACTCAGAAAGCTCAGTGGGACAGCCCGGTGTAGAATCGCTTTTCGCCCATGAAATTGCCCACCAATACTTTGGAGATGCAGTTACGGAAACCAACTGGAAACACGTATGGCTAAGTGAAGGGTTTGCAACATATATGACCAATGCTTATACCGAATTCAGCTATGGTGCAGACTCCCTTAAAAAAGCAATGGCACAGCAACGTGACAAGATATTCAACTTTGAAAAGAAGCGCTTTACCCCAGTTATTGACAGTACTGTAACCGACAATTTTATGCAATTGCTCAACGCGAACAGCTATGAAAAAGGAGGATGGACGTTACACATGTTACGTCGCAAAATTGGTGATGATGCCTTCTGGAAGGGAATTCAAAACTTCTATAAAACCTATAGTGGCGGAAATGCCGGAACAGATGACCTGCA
>Ga0247815_10002313_pt1 | contig 14129 bp, 10 predicted proteins | sample UWRJL194509B1_FD_181014 | JGI IMG/M metagenome (GOLD analysis project Ga0247815, IMG submission 181014) | Plant litter microbial communities from Arlington Agricultural Research Station in Wisconsin, United States - UWRJ-L194-509B-1 | ecosystem: Environmental > Terrestrial > Plant litter >... | reverse complement strand
CGTATTTCCATCAGCAGCCAGCCGGTAAAGAAGTGTATAATACAATTACGACCGCAAGAGGAGAGCAACTGCCATTTCCGGTGACGCTGTCTGATGGCACTGAGGTCTGGTTAAATGCTCAGTCAATTTTAAGCTTCCCCGTTGCCTTTAATGGCAAAGAGCGTATTGTTAAGTTGTCGGGGGAAGGGTATTTCAAAGTGAAACATATCGCCGCCAAACCTTTCAAAGTACAAACCGCCAGGCAAACTATACAAGACATCGGTACCAGTTTCAATGTCAATGCTTATACCGATGAGCAGAACACAGTTACCACTGTGGCTGAAGGTAGTGTCATGATTAACCGAATCACCCTGAAGGCAGGCGAGCAAACAGATGGTACTAAGGTTAGTAAGGTAGACTTAGCACGCTATTTAGCCTGGAAAAACGATGATTTTGATTTTCAAGGCGACCGCATTGAAACGGTTATGCGCTCATTATCGCGATGGTATAACCTGGAAGTTGTCTGGCAGGGCCCGGTAACCAACGAAATATTTTATGCTACGCTTAGCAGACAGAGACCGATCAGTGGAATCTTAAGGGCGCTTGAGAAAACTAAAGGTGTACATTTTACAATCGAGGGAAGGAGGGTCGTAGTATCGAAATAGATTAATACAACTAAACACTATAATAAAAAAAGTCATCCGGCAATCTGCAGGATGACCAGAATGAATTTATCAACCGCCTGCACCGGCCGGTCTCGACAACTTCCGGTACAGACAAAATCCAAACTTTTCAAATGTACGATTTTTACAACCGATCTGCAGGGCTATGCTATGCAACTAAAATCTTATTAGTCATGAAATTCACGACGTTACTGATGCTCCTGGGGATGATGCATGTGAGTGCAGCAACGCTTGCCCAGAAGATCTCACTTTCTGTTCACAAAGTACCGCTGACCACGGTCTTTCAGCAGATCAGAACCCAGACGGGTTATGATTTCGCCTGTACAGGTAAAGCACTGGAAAAGGCTAGTGTTGTTACTATAAATGTACAAAATGCCGACCTTAAAACTGCGTTGGACAAAATATTTGCTACTCAGCCATTAGAATATTCTATTGAGGATAAACTGGTAGTGGTATCTGTGAGACAACCAATTCTCATTGACAGGATTAAAGCTTACATTTCTCAGGGCAATCAAATGACCATTACGGGTATTGTTACGGATCGCGACAATCTGCCTATGATTGGTGTCACAGTAAAACTCAAGGGGGCAACCAATGCGGTGATAACCGATATCAAGGGCCGCTTTTCGATGAACAATGTTACACCAAACCCTGTGCTGATATTCGCTTACATTGGTTATGCTACGAAAGAAGTAGCAGCTACTGATAAATCGGAGATGCATGTTTATTTAGAACCCAGCCAGAACCCATTGGATGAAGTGGTTGTTGTAGGCTATGGTACAGTCAAAAAAGCAGATCTAACCGGTGCAGTAGCTCAGGTGAACATGGCCGATATCAATAAAGCGCCGGTGGTATCTTTTGAAGATGCCCTGGCTGGCAGGATGGCTGGTGTTAAAGTAGCTTCCACACAGGGGCAACCTGGTGCAGCAGTAGAGATCGTTATAAGAGGGGCCAATTCACTTACGCAGGATAATTCTCCGCTGTATGTGATTGACGGCTTTCCTATTGAAAATCCCAACAATTCTGCAATCAATCCAAATGACATTGCATCTATCGAGGTATTAAAGGATGCATCTGCCACTGCGATTTACGGTGCACGGGGTGCTAACGGGGTAATCATCATTGAAACCAAAAAGGGAAAACTTGGTAAAACTGTAGTTGCCTACAACGCTTCTGTTGGTATTCAGCAAGTAAATAATAAAATGGAAATGATGAGCCCATTTGAGTTTGTAAAACTCCAGTTTGAACTGGATTCCACAACTACCAAATCACAATATTTAACAGGTCGCACTTTAGATTCATATCATTCTGAGGTTGGATATGACTGGCAGGACCAGATCTTTGAAACTGCGCCAATGCAGATGCATACCCTGTCGCTCTCAGGCGGAACCGATCAAACAAAATATGCCATTTCGGGATCTGTTTATGATCAGGATGGAATCATTATCAATTCAGGTTTTAAACGTTACCAGGGCAGGTTTGCACTGGATCAGACGCTAAATAAAAAAATAAAAGTTGGCATTAACACAAACTACAGTTATATCAGGACATTCGGCCGCGTAGCGTCGGAGGTGGGAGCCGGTGGCTCAGCATCAAGCTATTTGCTATACAGTGTTTGGGGATACCGTCCGATTAACGTTGGTGGTGACCTCACCGGATCGCTCATAGATCCGGATATCGATGGAAATAATGACTTTAGGGTTAACCCGGTTATCTCCACCGAGAACGAATTGATGCAGAGGACAACCCGGAGTTTAGTAGCTAATGCGTATGCCAATTACCAGATTACAAATGACCTCACGTTGCGCATTACCGGAGGTATTTCTAATCAGATGCTGCGTACCGATCAGTTTTTTAATTCACAAACTGTACAGGGAACTCCTTTGCTGCCAAACAACGTAAACGGTTCATATGGTTCTGTGCTCTTTCAGGAAACCAACAACTGGCTCAATGAAAATACGCTGACCTGGAAAAAAACATATGGTGACCATAGATTGGAAGTTTTGGGGGGATTTACAGCTCAGGGCAGAAATATTAATAACTATGGTTCGCAGGCAGTAAATGTCCCAAATGAATCACTCGGCCTAAGCGGTTTGGATGAAGGTACCCCTTCAACAGTTATTTCCGCCATATCAAAAAGTACACTGGCCTCGTTTTTAAGCAGGGTAAACTATGCTTTCAAAAACAAATACCTGCTCACAGGTACGATCAGAGCTGACGGATCTTCTAAATTTTCCAGCGGCCACAAATGGGGCTATTTTCCTTCAGGCGCTTTTGCCTGGAAGATGACTGATGAACCATTTATGAGATCGCTCCGGTTCGTTTCCCAATCCAAACTTCGGGTAAGTTATGGTCTTACCGGAAACAACAGGGTAACAGATTTTGCATACCTGGCATCTTTAAACCTGCCAGCACTCAATTCATATTCGTTTAACAATGCTACACCAGGCAAAGGTGTAATCCCTGTTACTTTACCCAACAGCGAACTTAAATGGGAAACCACAACTCAACTGGATTTTGGATATGACCTGAGCCTCTTCAGTAACAGGATTTCAATTATTGCTGATGTTTATCAAAAAACAACGCGTGATTTGTTGTTAAATGCAAATGTGCCTTATTCTACAGGTTACGCTACGGCATATCGTAATATTGGGAAGATCCAAAATAAAGGGCTGGAACTGACACTCAATACGGTCAACATTAAAACCGCTAAGTTCAGCTGGAATTCCAACTTTAATATCAGCTTTAACAGAAATAAACTGTTAGCCCTTAATGATAATCAGGATAATCTTCAAACGCCAATTGTTTGGGAAACAGCATTTTCTACCAATCCTTTATATATTGCAACAGTAGGCGGACCAGCTGCCAGCTTTTATGGGTATCAGTGGGACGGTGTATATCAATTCGGCGACTTTACCAACACTAATGGAGTATATACGCTAAAAAGCGATGTAACCACCAATGGAGCAACGAGAAGTTCAATTAAGCCGGGAGATATAAAGTATAAAGACATCAATGGTGACGGCGTGGTTGATGCGAATGACAGGACTGTCATTGGTAATCCCATTCCAAAGCATACCGGAGGATTTAGCAATAACTTTACCTATAAAAACTTTGATCTCAACGTCTTCTTCCAGTGGTCTTATGGCAACGATGTTTTCAATGCCAACAGGATTATTTTTGAAGGGAACGCCTTGGGATACCGGAACCTGAACCAATATGCCAGCTACACCGACCGCTGGACACCTGCCAACCAAAGCACCACCCTGGCGCGTATCGGAGGCGCTGGACCAAAGGGTGTTTACTCATCTAATGATGTCGAAGACGGATCATTTCTCCGTTTGAAAACTGTTTCCTTCGGCTACCGCTTGCCGGTATCAATGCTTAAGGCGATGAAGATTTCTGCAGCATCCTTTTCCGTTTCTGCACAGAACCTTGTAACATGGACAAAATACAGTGGTATGGATCCGGAAGTATCAGTGCAGAATACAGCATTGACGCCAGGCTTTGATTACTCTGCCTATCCACGTGCAAGAACACTCAGCCTCGATCTTAAAGTTTCATTTTAATTTTCAATGACAGTATATATGAAAAAGATATTTTATTTATTAATAGTTTCACTTACGTTCTGCCTGAGTTCATGTAAAAAGTTGCTGGAAACTACCCCTACAGATTTTTTATCGCCCGTAAATTATTACGACACAGAAGTGCAACTGAATTATGCTCTAAATGGGGTATATGATATCCTGGGCCAACGGGGAGTGTATGGTGATGCCCTCATCAGCAGAATGGGAACTGAGGCTGATGAAGGCTTTTATGCGGTCACTACTTTTAATGGCCCTCAGATATATAACCATTCTATCTCAGATACCTATGTAACAACCCTTTGGCAATTGCTGTATTCAGGCATTAACAGGGCGAATGTGCTGATCGAGAACATCAATAAGCCTGTTATGGATGAAAACAAAAGAACAGTTATCCTGGGCCAGGCTAAGTTTTTGAGAGCCTATTATTATTTTCTTCTGGTGAGCAACTGGGGCGATGTTCCGCTGGTGATGAATGCCACTGCCTCTGCAAGCAATACCAGTATTGCCAGAACGCCTGCTGTAGATGTTTACAATACAATTATTTCTGAAATGACAGCAGCCGAAGGAATGGTTGAAACAGCTACAAAGGTTGGGTTTGGGGGCCGTATCAACAGATCGGCCATTGACGGTGTACTGGCGAGGGTATGTTTATATATGGCTGGCAATCCGATCAAAGATGTAACAAAATACAGAGAAGCACAGGCCTGGAGTCTCAAAATCATCAATAGCGGAGAGCATAGCCTCAACCCGTCTTTTCAGCAAGTTTTTATCAATTACTCACAGGATCTGTATGATATCAGGGAGAGTATCTGGGAGGTAGAGTTTTGGGGCAATACCGCTGGTATTTACCGCGAGGGTGGACGTGTTGGAATTAATACAGGCGTAGCCAATTCATGGACCACAGCAAATACAGTGGGTTATGTTTATGGCTTTATACAGACTACTGCACGACTGTTTAATTCTTATACGAGCACAGATTTGAGAAGGGACTGGGCTATTGCTCCCTGGAGATTTGTAACACAGGGCACTGTAAGGCAGAATTGGACCGCTACCCAAATTTACGAACGCTACTGCGGAAAATGGAGAAGGGAATATGAACTGGTTACACCAAAATCGACAAATGATTCTCCTGAAAACTTTCCTTTATTAAGATATGCTGATGTACTTTTGATGTATGCTGAAGCAGAAAACCAGGTTAATGGACCTACGGCTGCAGCTTACAATGCCATTAATCAGGTAAGGAGAAGGGCTTACGGAAAACTGATTGCCGGAGCAACAAATCTGACGGCCGGGGATGTGCCTGCTGGACTTGGTCAGGCAGCGTTTGCAGATTACATTAAAGCGGAAAGATCCAGGGAATTATGTTTTGAAGGTTTAAGGAAACCCGATCTGATCCGCTGGGGAATCCTTGGCTCAACGATGAAAGCAGTAGCGGCAGAGATTAGCACAGGCGCGCCGGCGGTATTGAAATATGCTGCTACGGCTGGCAATAATATCACAGAACCTAGGCATTTGCTTTTGCCGGTTCCGGCTTACGAATTAGGAGTTAACCCTCTGCTTACACAAAATATCAATTGGTAAAATAAAGACTTAGATATGAAATATAAACTAATAGTGATATTAATCGTTTCTATCCTGTTTTATGTTAAGGCCGGTGCGCAAAAAACTGCTGAAAAATTCAGGGTGGTAGGATACGTGATGGGTAACCTTGATGAATTAGGCGCAAATATTGATTATAAGAGAATTACACATCTGAATATAGCTTTCCTCAACCCAGATTCCGCGGGTGTTTTTAAAGATGTTGCCGGTTTAAAAACAGTGGTAACAAAAGCACATAAAAGTGGAGTTAAAGTATTAATGGCTATTGCAGGTGGAAGGGCGCCAGCATATTACCGGACTTTGGTTTCACCAGCCAGACGAACTCTATTTATCGCAAACCTATCCAAATTTATGAAAGATAATCAACTGGATGGTGTGGATTTGGATATTGAGGGGGAGTTGATCACTAATGATTACGAAGGGTTTGTGCAACAACTTGCGTTGGCGATTAAACCAGGCTCTCTGTTAACTGCAGCGGTCGCGACGGAATATGGGAGTCACCTCAGCGAGGTTGCATTGGCGCAATTCGATTTTATCAACATTATGTCTTACGACAAAACTGGTCCGTGGCGGCCTAATGCTCCTGGCCAGCATTCGCCATATGATATGGCTGAATCTGATCTGGACTATTGGAAGATTGAACGTAAAGTAGATGGCGGGCGCCTTAATCTTGGTGTGCCGTTTTATGGTTATAGTTTCGGGTTATCGGGTGCGGGAAGCCACACCTATAAGGGAATCATCGAAAACAATCCAACTGCGCCGGAAAATGATGAGTTACCTACAGCTGATGGGGGAAGGATTTTTTATAATGGCGTATCCACAATCAAAATGAAAACCCGCCTGGCACTTGCGCGTACCGGTGGCATCATGATCTGGCAGCTATTTCAGGATGCCACTGATGCTGATTCGTTACTTCGGTTAATCGATAACGAAATCCGGTCATCAGCTAAGAAAAAATAATAATTGACAGCACTGTTTTAGCCTTTTGGCTTCTATTTGAACTGTTGCATTTTTTGCAACAGTTCATTCTCTTGTTGTTATTTTTCTTTATAAATATTGTTTGAATGCCTTGAAATTGTAGACTTTTTTTTGCCTTAGCAGAGTTAGCCAACATACTCAAGTCCCCATATGTACAATTCATTAATGATTGGCTCTAATTTTTCGCCTTTTGTAGTTAACGTATATTCTACAGTAGGAGGGACGGTGGCAAAAATCTTTCTAGTGACAATCCCATTTGCTTCCATATTTTTTAATTCCTTTACCAGCATTCTGGTGTTAATTTTTGGAATCATCCGCTCCAATTCGCTGAACCTCTTCTTCCCTTTAAATAAGGCATAGATAATCGACATTGACCATTTTCCTCCTATTACACCCAAAATCTCCTGAAGCGCACAACGTTCACCACATTTATTATTTTTATTATCGTCCATAAGTATCTGATTTTCTGCGATCCTTTACTATCTGTTATTACTGTACAGAAGTGTTACTACTTTCAAAAGTAAAGTATTGTATTTTACTTTGCAATTCATTTATAAAGAAACTATATGGATACTAACTTAAAAGACCAGGTTGCTCTGGTCACAGGCGGAACGAAAGGTATTGGCAAAGCCATTGCCGATAGATTAAGCAAAAGAGGAGCACAAGTGATAATAACTGCACGAACTGCACCTGAAGAAAACACAAACGGACACCATTTCATTGCAGCTGACCTCACTCAACCTGAAACTGCAGAAGCTATTGCTGAAGAAATTCTTGCAAAATATGGCAAAATAGATATTATAGTAAATAATGCAGGTGGTAATTTAAGTCCAGGCGGTGGTTTTGATGCACTTTCAGACGAACATTGGTATAATGACTGGCAGTTAAATTTTTTGTCGGTCGTGCGTCTCAACAAATTGCTACTGCCTGCAATGATCAGACAAAAAAGCGGTGTTATCATCAATATTTCTACTGGTGTCGCAAAACAGCCAATATGGGAGATGACAATGTCTTATTCATCTGCTAAAGCAGCATTAAATGCATACAGTAAAGCGTTGGCGAATGAATTAGGCTCAAAAGGAATTCGTGTAAATGTAGTTTCGCCGGGTGTAGTCAAAACGCAATTGATGCTGGATTTTATCGAGGATATAGCGAATTCTTCAAATATTACAGTTGATGAAGCTTTCAAAACGGTGATGGACAAAGTAGGTGTTCCGGTAGGCAGGATGGCCGAGCCTGAAGAAATTGCCGATCTTGTAGGCTTTTTAGTTTCTTCGGAAGCTAAGTATATTACAGGAGCTAATTATTCTGTAGATGGCGGTGCATCACCCACTGTTTAGAAAAAACAATTAGCAGCTTAGAGTTTTAAATTGAATAAAGCTCATGAAAAAGCCATGGATGCGTGGCTTTTTCAATCTTTATATGTTCATCATTTCATTTTGGTGAAGACTTGCGCTTCGTTTAGTAAAGCGCGCATATATTTGGATAACAATAACTCATAAATTGGGATTAATTGGTATAGTTTACTTTTCAATTTTTAGCGCTTTTGTTTTTAAATCAGCTAATTCTTCTTTACTAAAATAGTAACCGTTACGTATTACCGCATTAATTTTACGCAAATACCGTATGTCTTCCAGCGGATTGGCATCAAGAAGCACCAGGTCGGCAATTTTACCTTGCTCTACTGTACCCAGATCAGTTGAACGGTTTAGAAATTCTGCGGCATTGGTTGTTGCTGTTTGTAAAATGTGTAGTGGAGATAAACCTGCTTTTGCAAACTCTTCAAACTCAAGCTGCAGTGCTTTACCGTTTTGATCGTCAGTCCCTGCGAGTAGTTTAAGACCCATGTCATCATATATTTTCACAAGCTTTAACTGAAGATTATATGCGTTTTTTAGTATTTCCTTTCGCTGGGGAGTCAATTCCTTTTCAAATTTTTCGGTAACCTTTATATGCTTTTGCTCCCTTTCCGTATTGTCATATTTGTAGCCAGGTTCGTTTTTAATTTCTGGAAGGTAGGCCTGTTGGTATTGACGTAAGTGGGCCAACGTAGGACATTGCCAGGTACCGTTAGCGAGATATTTCTTTGCATTTTTTCTTGCTTTGACCTCGCTGAATGTCAGGACAATACGGCTGATGCGTTGATATTCTTCATCAGAAGTTCCAACGGCCGGGTTCATTAGGGTGCTTTGCAATAGTTTCATAGACAGATTTTCCATAAAAGCAGGCATGTAATGGAGTATTGCGGGTTCCTTAGGAGCAATAGCTATTAAAGCGGCCTCTTCGGTAGAACAGGCTGTCAATCCTCCATAGTTTAACCCTAAATGCTCCACGCTTCTGAAGCCCGAATCTGAGGCTGCCATCATATTTGCATCAGCAGTAACGTGTCCAAGGACCGGAATTCCAATTCGTTTTGCTTCAGACAAAGTCGCGAAAAAGATATTTGGAGATAACATTCCTATTTTTATGAAATCAGCACCATCAGCTTTTTGATCGCGCACATTGCGCTGTGCCGCTTTTATGTTATGTGTGTTCACCGGTGTTAGCACACTTCCAGGCATTCCCAGCATAGATGGTTGCTGGTCTTGTATTGGAAGTTTATGGTTCCGTTTGAGTTTTAAAAGTTCGGACGAACCGCTCATCTGGCGGAAGCCGGTAATTCCATAGCTCAGCATAATAGCCAGATTTTCTGATGTATAGGGGTAATCAATTACATGCATGTGCATATTTATTAAGCCAGGCACAACATACTTACCAGATGCATCAATGACTTGCGCATCCTGTTGAGCTGCTGCTTGTCCGGTTGATGCTATCTTTCGGATTTTTCCATCAACCAGTAAAATGTCCATGTTTTTAAAAAGGTTGCCACTTTTTGTGTCTACGATGGTTACGTTTTTTAAGAGGATTGGCCGGGAATTGGTTCGTTGGGTATAGACTTGATTATTAGATAATTGATTAAGTTTATTATTATTTCCATCTGGACTTAATGCAAAATATCCTACTGTACCAAAAACCATTACCAGTAATGCAGTGATTGCAACAGATTTCAGCTTGTATTTTATAACTGTTAACTGCACTAAACAATGGCGATGAAATGTATTAAGTTGGTCAACTAGGTTAAAACTTATATGTTTCTGCTTGCTTTGCATGATTAGGAGTAGATTTATTTCTTTATTAACATCACAAAAGTATTGAACTGATTCAGATTAAAATAGCGATATTAGTTATAAAAATAATCCATTACGGTTTATATGAATATCAATATTACAGGCTCAAATAATGATTTGGATGCAGTAGCTATAGCAATTGGGACTACAATCGAGGATGAAACAATCACTATCCCTGGCAATTTAGGGGTTGGTAATATAAAACGATTCGACTTTTCTTCCTCCATGAAGATGATCGTAGTTCAATGTATTATGCACGAGGAAATAACCTTCAAACGTCAGTCATTGGAAAGTGAAGAAATTATTACCCTTGCCTTTCGTAACTTAGTTCCTCATCGGTCTGACGAAAGTAATGTGATAAAACAATCACCATCTGTATTAGTATCCCGAACAGAATTTGAGATTGAATTTCTATATCCCGCCAATACTCCTATTAATTTAATAATAATTATTATTAAGGTTAGCCTGTTAAAAGAGATGCTTTATGCTAATAAGGAGGTAATTTCACAACTTCAACGCATATTTTCAATAAACCACCCATTTCATTTTGAAGAGATGATGCCGCCGGAAATAAAAGGTATCGCTGGTCAGTTGCAAAAAGTGGATACAAATGATCGCCTCCGTCTCTTTTATTGCAGAGTTAAAGCAGAAGAGATGATCTATTTATTTTTTCAGGCCTTATTAAAAAGAAAAGAAATTTATAATTATGCCCTTAATAAGGAAGATATAAAAATAATGTATCAGCTAAGAGGCCGTTTAATCCAGGATGTGAGTGAAGTACCAAATTTACCTGAACTGGCCAGATCTGCGTGTATGAGCGAGAGCAAAATGAAAAAATTGTTTAAGCAGATATTTGGCAGAAGTATATACAACTATTATCAATATTTCCGGATGATGGAAGCTGCGTACGTAATCAGAGATAAGAACTTTTCTGTCTCCCAAGCGGGACATCACGTTGGATTTACCAGCCTTAGCCATTTTACTACGGTATTTGAGGAGCACATTGGCATAAAGCCTAAAAAATATTCTAAAGAAAAATTTTGATCCGGTAAAAAAATATCCACGGCATAAGCTTCTTGCCAAATGACAAGTGGTTCTATGCTTTTTAGGATCAACTTTGCTCTGTAAAAAAATAACAGAGATGAAAAAATCAGCTTTAATTACAGGTGGAAACAAAGGGATCGGACTTGAAATGGCAAAACAACTGGTACAAAATGGCTTTTACGTTTACCTCGGTAGCCGGAATTTAGAAAAGGGACTGAAAGCAGTGGAATATTTGAAAGCAGAAGGACTAACTAGTGTCGAATGCATTCAATTAGATGTAACAAGTCATGATTCAGTTGCACGTGCACGTACCGAAATCGGTAAAAAGACTGACGTTTTAGACGTGCTAATTAATAATGCTGGTATCAGCGGTATTTACGAAAATCCTTCTGAGGCCACTGTTAATACTTTTAAACAAGTATATGAGACCAATGTTTATGGGGTAGTGCGGGTTACGCAACAATTTATCGATTTACTGAAACAATCGGATGAACCACGCATTGTAAATGTAAGTTCAAATATGGGTTCCCTTACACTCCAAAGCGATCCAAATTATTCTGCGTATGATTATAAGGTTCTGGCAGCATACGCTTCATCGAAATCGGCAATGAATATGTACACGGTACATCTGGCCTATGAATTGCGAAATACAAAATTTAAAGTAAATTCGGTCTGTCCAGGTTACACCAAGACAGATTTTACAAATCATCTTGGAACTGGCACAGTTGAGGAGGCTGGGAAACGCATTTTGAAATATGCGTTGATTGAGCAAAGTGGGCCAACCGGGAAATTTTTTAGTGAAGAAGCTAATCCTCTAACAGGTGAGATTCCCTGGTAAATATATGGGTTGAATTAATTTTACAAATGAAAGAGTTTTTAGAATACGTATTACAGTTTTGTCAGTTGAACCAGCAGCAAATTGCTTTGATTTCAAAAAAAGCAGAACAGATAGAACTTCACAAAGACGAATATTTTTCGGAGGCAGGAAAAGTGCCAAAACAAGTAGGCTTTATAGTTGAAGGTGTAATGCGTGGTTGCTACTACAATAATAAAGGTGAAGAAATTACACGTTATTTTGTCACCGAAAACAACATTATGTTCGACTATATTAATTTTGATGCAGGAACTGCCTCTTCAGAATATTCGCAGGCATGCACAAACTGTAGACTAATTGTGTTTTCGAAGCAAAATTGGGATGAGCTGTTGCACACTATTGTAGGTTGGGATAACGTAACAAACAGGATGATACAACTCTGCACTTTCCAGAAGTACAAAAAAGCACCCGTCATTTCAGAAGATGCTACAACACGGTACCTGGATTTTTTAAACAAGTTTCCAGGTTTAGCAAATCGCATCCCACTTAAATATGTGGCTTCTTATTTGGGTGTAACAGATACATCATTGAGCCGTATCAGAAAAACATTAGTTAAGTAACGTTATCAAACATTAAGTACACACCACTTAATGTTTGATAACGTTACTTAACTAATTGATGGATCCTGAATATATGAGGCCCAAAGCTCATCCAGATTTTTACCGGTGATTTTATTCCAGCTTTCTGCAGTATAAGTATGGTCGCGCAGTTGCTGGTCTATAGTTTTGATGATGCCTGGTTTAACCTTGTTTTCCATCCAGACAAAAAATCTGGCAGTGATACGGTAACTGTTTTTATAGGCATGTTCTGGCTTTAATGCAGGCAGAGTCCAGCCGGCGCCTGGGTTGTCGATGCCAAATTTATACCTGACATAGTCGGCAATCCCTTCGGTAAGCCATCCAGGGCCAACGCTTCTTCCATAATTCTGAACGATATGCATCCCCTCGTGGGTTACCACATCTATGTCGCCGGCATGTTTGCTCATGTAGGCAGGACTAAATACGATAACACCGTTAGCTGTAGCGGCCACACCTTTATAGGCTGTATCAACAAAGAACTTTACTTTTTTGAGGGTTTTAGGGTTGTATTCTTTAGCGAGTTTTGGGTAGACCTCAAAAAAAGTAGCGATTAATTTTTCTTTCAGTTTAGGGTCAAAAGTCTTATCGTTACTCTCGTACGTAAGTGTGTACTTTCCTTTTTTGATGACTTCTTGAGCGTGTATCTGAGTGGTTGTCACGGACAGGCCGATACATGCCAGAATAAGTAGGTTTCTTTTTTTCATAAAGTGTTTGCGTAAGTTAAAAGAGGAGACGCCACTGCTGCACGTCTCCTGTGATCTTATTTAATAGCCCGGATTCTGCTGCAAATTAACATTTAAATCTCTTTGTTGCTGCGGAATTGGGTAAAGTGCTCTGGTAGCTGCCGTTGGAGTGTGATCCCACCATGTACCAGTGGTAAACTTCCCAAACCGGATCATATCATCTCTCCTGAACCCTTCAAAAATGAACTCCCGGCCACGTTCAGTGAGCAACTCATCAAGTGTAAGTGTGGCTGCAGTATAGGGTACATAAGTGCCGGCCGCATAAGCACGTTGTTTGGAATCATTGATCAGCTGCAGCACCTCAGCATTTGCGGTACCTCCATTTTTGCGCATGAGTGCTTCTGCTTTTGCAAAATAAATCCAGGTTAAACGGTACACATTCCAGTCGGTATTGTTATAGTTCAGATCGATTGGCGGAACTCCACCCGGACCGGCAACCTGGTTTCCAAGTTTATACTTATTGAAGCGAACACCGCTGTTTTCTTCGCCTTCGCTCATGTTGGAAACCGTAGAGTTGGTTTTATTTTTTTGAATATTATCGACGAAGGTTAATTGCAGTCCGTTGTATTCCTCAGAAGCTAAAACAGGTGTTTTTCCATCTGCAAACTTAACCTGCGGACCGATGCTAAGCCAGTTTGACTTGCGCAGATCATTTGCCTCGTACTTGGTGTAATTACCCGGGACCACTACAATACCATCATTGCCACCGCGGCCGCCACCGTAGATTTCCTGCTGCTTAAAATGGTAAAATTCTCCCGGCCATGATGGTTCAAAGTTTGCAATGCTAAAGTTATAGGCGATGGAGAAGATCACTTCTTTAGATAATTCGTTTGTGCTCTTGTACTGATCTGTGATATTTGGATCCAATGCCATAGTTCCGTTTTGTGCGCCGCCGGC
>Ga0247815_10002307_pt1 | contig 14146 bp, 8 predicted proteins | sample UWRJL194509B1_FD_181014 | JGI IMG/M metagenome (GOLD analysis project Ga0247815, IMG submission 181014) | Plant litter microbial communities from Arlington Agricultural Research Station in Wisconsin, United States - UWRJ-L194-509B-1 | ecosystem: Environmental > Terrestrial > Plant litter >... | reverse complement strand
CGATCGTCGTACAACTGAAGAAACAATAGTTTCAAAGGAATATTCCGAGTTTCTCGAACGAACTTTAGCTGGAATACCCGCCAGAAGTCGCGAAATCTTTAAACTCTGCAGAGAGCAAGGTAAAACCTATGAAGAAGCCGCAATTATCTTAGGTATTTCAAGAAACGCCATAAAAAACCACATGGTTGCGACAATGAAAGTTCTGAGTAGCGCCGTTCAGCAGGATTTGGGAATATCTTTGAGCATATTTCTGGTCACATTACTTAAATAATTAAAAAAAATTAAAATAACAGCTACCCTACCCCATCTGTTTTATTGTCTTTATTGTTGAAGACCCAAGAATTATGGAGGACAAAGCATTTTACAAACAGTTGGTAGATCGTTATGTAGCGAAATCGCTAACCAATGAAGAACTGGAAGTTTTTGCAGAATTGGTTAAACAGGGAAAGCTGGACAACGAACTCGCATCAGCCATGGAGCGGGAAGAACAATTGGATGAAACCTTTATTTCCCCTACTGCACGTCGTCTTTGGCCACGATTGGCTGCTATAGCCGCCGCAATTGCGTTAATCGGACTTGCAGGCTGGTTCTTCTACAATTCAAATGACTCATCAGAAGCAGCCGGTCAAAATAAATACGCTAAAACAGATGTCGCCCCCGGGCACAATGGTGCAACACTAACATTGACAAACGGCAGGGTAATTAAACTCAGTAATGCTAAAACTGCGGTAGCTATAGGTGCGAATACACTCAATTATGATGATGGTTCTGCTGTAGTGGTTAATGAGGCAGCTGCCGGCGATTTAGGCAATACGGAAATTACCGCAGCCACCGGTCGCGCCCAAACCTATGCCGTAACACTTCCCGATGGAACCAAAGTTTGGCTCAACGCGGCAACAAAACTTACATTCCCAACCAAGTTCAGTACAAGCGGAAAAAGAATGGTAACCCTGGTTGGCGAAGCCTATTTCGAAGTGTACAAGGACAAGCTCCATCCCTTTGTCGTGAAATCTCAGGAACACAATGGTATCCCACAACAGGAAATAACGGTGCTGGGAACCCACTTTAATATCAGCGCCTATAGCAATGATGAGCAAATGAAAACCACTTTATTGGAAGGAAGTGTAAAGGTTGATGTATCTGACATTGCATCCAGTAATGCAGCATCCGGCCAAACGGGCGTAATCCTGAAAGTTAACCAGCAATCAGTTGTAGCAAAGTCGACTAAAATAGCTGTCGAAAATATAGACGCCCAGGAAGCAGTAGACTGGAAGAACGGCAGTTTCGTTTTTGAGCACCAGAAACTCAGTGATATCATGAAAAAAGTGGAACGCTGGTATGATGTGGGCATCACGTATCAGAACAACACCCTGAAAAACCAAACCTTTACAGGTGAAATCTCGCGGTACGACCATGTTTCGGAACTTTTGAAGATCCTGGAACGGACTGGCAAAGTCAATTTTGAAATTGATGGCCGGAACATCGTCGTCAGCAAATAACTATCAAAGAATCAACTAAATCATCAACATAAACTCAACCACAATGAGAAAACTCTACGATCCGTAACTAAACGGGTTGCCAAAAAAGAAAGGGATTCCGACTGCGAATCGAAACCCCAAATGACCGGGCAACCAATTCCACCCATTTATGACAACAGTTTAGTTAGAAACCCAATCAATACAAACATATGGATAATATTATTCATTGTGCCGTAACGCACGATAGAAGTAGTTTACGCACACAATTTTGGAGAATTATGAGGTTAAGCTTCATTTTTATTTTTGCTGCATTAATGCAGGTTAACGCAGCAAGTTACGGCCAGCGTGTTACCCTCAACGAAAAAAATGCCACCATTACCCAGATCCTCAATCAAATTAAAGTACAGACCAGGATGAAAATTGTATATGCCGACGAGGCATTGAACAATGCAGTTCCGGTAAGTGTAAAACTAAATAATGTAAGTCTGGAAGATGCCTTAAAAGCCACTTTACTGAACCAGAAACTGGAATTTAGCATCCTTAACAATACGGTAATTATCAAGGAAAAAACACCAGGTTTCCTGGATAGATTAGCACAGCGTTTTGCCAATATAGATGTAGCAGGGCGAGTGATGGATACCGACGAGAAAGGCATACCCGGCGCAACGATTACCATTAAAGGCACCAAAAGATCAGTTGTTTCTGATGCAAACGGCCGTTTCATGATCAATAGCGTAGATGAAAATGCAACACTGGTGATCTCCTATGTAGGTTATGCAATGCAGGAAATTAAAGCCAATGCGGCGCAGCCTGTTATTATACGCATGGAAGCGGAAGTAGGAACTTTGGACGGCACGGTCATCATCGGTTATGGTACCACCACAAAGAGGATGAACACAGGTTCGGTAACTACTGTAACTGCAAAAGAAATTGCACAACAACCGGTATCTAACCCTATTGCAGCGTTGCAGGGCAGGGTTGCAGGTTTGGACATCAGCTCGTCAAACGGATACGCCGGTTCTGGAATGACGGTGCGCCTGAGGGGAATAAATTCAATCACCGGAGGTAACAGCCCCTTATACATTGTGGATGGAATTCCCTTCGGGTCTGAAAGCCTGAACCAGTTTTCTGGCGCCAACGGAAGTACAAGTCCTTTAAACAGCATCAATCCTTCGGATATTGAACGTATAGATGTGTTGAAAGATGCTGATGCAACTGCGATTTACGGATCAAGGGGAGCCAACGGGGTAATCCTGATCACGACAAAAAAAGGAAAAAGCGGAAAGACAGCTGTTGACGCAAACGTTTACGGCGGAATATCTTTCGTAAACCATAAGGTTGACATGCTGAATACGGCACAATACGTAGAATTACGTCGTGAAGCATTCAGAAATGACGGCACTACTCCAACAGAAGCTACTGCACCGGATTTATTTAGCTGGGGACAGGAAACGGATAACAACTGGGTAGACAAACTGATTGGCAACACGGCTAAAATGACTGAAGCACAGTTATCGCTCTCTGGCGGTTCAGAACAAACGAATTTCCTGTTCAGCGGGACTTACAGAAATGAAACTACGGTTACACCTGGTAGTCAGGGCTACTACCGTGGTTCGATCAATTCGAATTTAAACCATCAGTCAGTTGACAAAAGGTTTGATTTTAGTATGTCTGTAAAATATGTGGGCGACCAGAATAATTCGATGCCTACGGATGTGACGCAGTATTACAATACGGCACCAAACTATCCGATCTACAATGCAGACGGCACTTTTTACTGGCCACCAAGCGGTCAGAACCCAATGGCTTACCTGGAACGTGGCTACGACGCTACCATGCAAAACCTGATTGGTAACGTATCTGCAAAGTACAATATCTTTAAAGGACTGAATGCAAAAGTAGGCCTGGGTTACAACCGCATCAGCATGAAACAAACTAAAACCCAGCCGCAGAACACTTACAACCCAAGTTTGTATGTTGCAAGTGAGGCCTCTTACGGGAATAACTCCGTAAACTCCTACAATATTGAGCCACAACTGGATTACACCACTAAAGTAAGTAAAGGGATATTAAAACTGTTGGCGGGTGGTACTGTACAGTCGAGCACCAATGAAGGCTTGTATTTGTTAGGTTCGGGTTATGCAAATGACGACCAGCTGAACAATCCAAGGGCAGCAACAACACTGGCTACTCAGGCTTATAACTACAGCCAATATAAATATGTGTCCCTATTTGGAAGGGCTACCTACAACTGGGATGAGAAATACATTTTGAACGGTACATTTCGCCGCGACGGATCTTCACGTTTTGGTCCTGACAAACGTTTTGGTAGTTTTGGAGCTGTTGGTGCCGCCTGGTTATTCAGCAATGAGTCCTTCGTAAAAGACAACCTTTCTTTCCTGAGTTTTGGTAAACTCAGGGGAAGTTATGGTACCGTAGGTAACGACCAGATTGCGAATTACCAGTATTATGACAGCTGGTCGGCCACCGACTTCGCCTATTCAGGCAACGGAGGTTTATACCCAAGCCGTTTTGCCAACAACGATTACCAATGGGAAGTAAACCACAAACTGGAAGCAGCATTGGAACTGGGTTTCCTGAAGGACCGCATCCTGTTTACCACCAGCTTTTACCGTAACAGATCCAGCAATCAGCTGATCAATTATACCCTTTCATCACAGTCAGGTTTTACATCATTCACAGCTAATCTTCCAGCGGAGCTGCAAAATCAAGGCTTTGAATTTGAGCTGAATACCATTAATGTGCAGAAAGGCAATTTTAAATGGAACACCTCATTTAACATGAGTATCTCCAGGAATAAATTGCTCAAGTACCCAGGCTTGGCATCATCTCCATATGCAAGTACATTCTATATCGGACAGCCAATTAATGTGGTTACAGGATATCAGAGCACTGGAATTAATCCTGCAAATGGACTTCCAACCTTTGTTGACACCAACAATAGCGGTACAATTAACACGGCCGACCGCGTACCAATTGGAAGTATTAACCCTAAGTTTTACGGGGGATTACAAAACAGCCTGAGTTACAAAGCATGGAGCCTTGATTTCTTTTTCCAGTTTGCGAAACAGGAAGGCCCGTTGCTGAACTACGGTACCCTGTCTACAGCTTACGGTTCAAGAATAAACAAAGACGTGACAGCCCTAGACAGGTGGACTACACCCGGTCAGCAGACTTCTATTCCTGTAGCAACCGCTGGAACTACGGCAGCCAATACCGCGTACAACAACTGGCGTATATCTGACGCGAACTGGGGCGATGCTTCTTACATCCGTTTAAAGAACGTTTCCCTGAGATATGACCTTGGCAGCTTACTTAAAAACACGAAAGTGAGAAACATGTCAGTGTACATGCAGGGACAAAACTTATTCACCATTACCAACTATGATGGTTTTGACCCGGAGACAAAAGGTGTGGTTTTACCACCGCTGACTGTTTACACCTTAGGTTTACAAGTTTCATTTTAATTATTAACGTTTAGACGATGAAAGCATTTAAATATATAGTGGGTATGGTGCTTGTGATGAGTACCCTATCATGCAAAAAGTTCCTGGAGATAGATGCACCAAGAACAGAACTGGATAAAAGCAGCGTTTTTGTAAGTGATAAAACGGCAGATGCGGCGATGCTGGGCGTATATTCAGACTTAAATTCTGACAACTATACCTTTGCGAATCTGATCACCATGTTTATGGGGCCGATTTCTTCAGATGATTTTCTCTACGAAGCAAACGTAGCCACATTCCTGGAGTTCAAAGCGAATGTTGTTTCTGAAGGTAATACCTACGTGGGGATTGTGTGGTCGGAACCCTATAGCTACATCTACAGATGTAATGCTATTATTGAAGGGGTTACTGCCTCTACAACCTTAAGTACGGAAGTAAAAAACAAGCTGATAGGTGAAGCCAAATTTGTACGCGCCTTCTGTTACTTTTACCTGGTTAACCTTTTTGGTGATGTTCCATTGATTACTGATACGGATGTGATTAAGAATTCGAGTACACCGAGAACACCCTCTACACAGGTATATGCTGCTATTATTGCAGACTTGCTGGAAGCGAAAAGCCTGCTGAGTGCAAGCTACCCTACCAGTGGAGAACGTACCAGACCTGTAAAAGGAGCCGCAACGTTATTACTTGCCCGTGCGTACTTGTATTCGGGAAACAATGCCGAAGCTGAAATACAGGCTTCTGAAGTGATTGCTACGCAGGGTTACAGCTTGCTTTCTGGAGCTAACCTGGGCAAGACTTTCTTAAAAAACAGTACTGATGCGGTATGGCAGCTTGCAATCGTAAACACCTTGCAGAACAAGAATACGATTGAAGGTTATAACATGACGCCTGGCAATATCAATGCACCTGTAACCAATTACCGCCTGAGCAGGGACCCTAATTATGGACTGGTAAATGCGTTTGAAGCAGGCGATTTACGCAAAACTAACTGGACGGGGTTCTGGACAGTGGCAGCAACAGGAATTACCAATACTTATCCATATAAGTACAAAGTAAGCACATCCACTGTAATCACCGAGTATTCTATGGTTTTACGTTTTGCAGAAGCCTATGTTATTCGTGCAGAAGCGAGGATGCAGTTGGGTAAATTGCAACTTGGGAAAACAGATTTAGATGTACTGCGCCTTCGTGCTGGTCTTGCCGCTTTACCTGTGCCTGCAACAGTAGCAGCAGGTATGCTACAAGTGGAAAAAGAACGCCGCATCGAGTTTTTTGCTGAATGGGGACACCGCTGGTTTGACCTTAAACGTTGGAAAAGCGTAACCGGGGATGCAAGTAAAACACGTGCGGATGATATTCTTCCATTGACTAAACCTACATGGAAATCTACCGCTATTCTGATGCCTATTCCAACAGAGGCCATCACAACAAATCCAAATCTGACACAAAACCCAGGTTACTAAACTCTTTATGATAAAGAAATTAATCCTGATCTGTCTTGTAGTTGCCTCACAGCAGCTACAAGCTCAGGTTTTAACCACACGGCCGTCCAAACCGCAAAAGAATAAAGAAGTAATTGTTACCTACCGGCCTTCTGCAGAGCGGGCTTCTTCGCTTAGTGATACAGCAGGAGTGGAACTGGTATTTACGTCCTCCACCTTTTATAACCTGCCATGGGAAATGAAAATGGTAAGAAAAGGACAGGATTATCAGGTTTCGTTTTTTGTTCCTCCGTATGCGACTTTTGCATCGTTTTATTTCAGGAGCGGTAATACGACAGATAAACCTGCATCTGGAGGCGATTATACCATAGAGGTATATGATGGTAAAAAACGCGTGAAGGACAGTTACTTTCATGAATCTTACAGCATCAAAACGCAGTTTCCAAAAGCTACGGACTTGCCGGAACAACAGATCCGGCTACTGAAGAATGAACTGGCGGCTTATCCGGATAATTTTGAGGCGAAAGTGCGCCTGAAAAGTATAGAAATGGCAGCTGAAGATAATGCAGCTATGGTAGCTGACCTTAAAACTGAAGCCAGAAAGATTATTGAAGGACAATATGCAAAAGAACCATTGAGCGCAGCAAATATGACCCGCGTAACAATGGGGTTCAATATGATTGGAGAGGGTTTTAGGACAGATTCATTGAAGAAAATTGTAGTGCAACGTTATCCCTCATCTGATTTTGGAAAAATAATCCGCACCGCGCTAATTACAAAAGAAACGGATAGTGTGCAGATGATTGCACAACTGAATGCACTATTGGGAGATGGAGAACAGGCCACTGAAAGTTATGCTGCCATTTACAAGATACTGTTTAAGTATGCGCTTAGGAAAGGTGAAGTGGATAAAGCGATCAGTTATGCCCGCAAAAGCCTGGGCGCTGTGACACCCTATACCCCGAGAGATTTAAGGGATATTGCCCTTGCTTTTACCTCTTACAAATTGGCTCCAGATACTGCATTTGCTTACGCAACCAAAGCCCTGGCACAAATTGAGAAATGGCCCGTAGGCAATATCAGAAACCTGCCGGAATTTGGCTATGTATTACCTTATGTACCGGACAATACCCGAAATGCTGCAATCACTGAAGCTAAAGCTGGTTTACTTTCTACTATGGCTTTGAACAAGCTGTATACCGGAGATAAAGTTGCCGCCCTTCATTTGATAGGGCAGTCGCTAAAGGAGACAGAGAATAGAGAAAACCTGATGGCAGCAGCGCTTGTTTACGATGCTTGTGATGAACCTGTAAACGCATACAATGCTTTGTGGAAAGTTATTCTGGAAAATCCATTTGACGATGCCGCAATAGCAATGTCAAAACGTAATTTCCTGAAATTCCATACTGCGGGTACTGAGTTTGATGAGCAGTTGCAATCATTGCAACAAACAAGGAATTCCAACTTATCTTCTACCTTGAATAAACAGTTACTGAATAGGCCACAGCCGGCGCTCAACGGCTTAACAGATTTAGATGGAAAAGCGGTATCGCTGAGTTCGATGAAAGGAAAGATAGTAGTAATGGATTTCTGGGCAACCTGGTGTGTACCCTGCATGAAAGAAATGCCTTTCCTGCAAAAGGTGTATGACAAGTATAAAAACAACCCCAATGTGGTTTTCATGGTGATCAATACCGGAGCCGGTAATGTGATAGATGATGCCAGGGGCTGGGTAAAGAAAAACAAGAACTATACTTTTCCCATATATTTTAACAATGATAAAGACATTGATAAAAAAATAGGTTTTACGGTTATTCCTACGGTTGCACTTTTAGATAAAAGTGGCAAGATGCAGTTCCGGACGGTTGGCTTTGAAGGTTCAGGCATGGAAGCAAAGCTGACACAGCAGATAGAGATCTTGTTGGAGTTGTAACGCCAATAATGACGATCTGTATTGATTGTTTAGATCTAAAATCATAAAAAGCGAGCCGCTCTGCTCGCTTTTTATGATTTTGCACTTTGACAAAAATTAGTGACAAAGTGTGTACAAAATTGCCTAATCTTATTTTGGTTAAAAGTAGGTTTTGACAGCAAATCTGAATTGCTCGATAAATATTTTTTTGAAAACACTAATATTATTTTGTTCGTAAAAGATTAACATCGCTTTTTTGTATTCCACTGCATCAATGGTCCTGAACGAGATTGGGCAATATTGGTTAGCAATAAGTATTGCATTGCTCACAATCCTGGCTGTTCTTTTGTTACCATCGTTGAATGCCTGGATATACGATAGCAAGACCAAAGCAAGCAATGATTTTTTAAATACATTGTTTTTTCGATTGATCAGGCGACACATATCTTCCAATGATTCTCTAATCTGGTGTTCATTGTCAAGTGGTTTATAATTTGTTCCTGATTCTTGCTCAGAAATTGACATAATTGAGCCATATTGATGCACCAAATGAGCTGTAACGAAATTACGGCTCATTTCATATCGCAACTTGAGCAATCAAATTTATTCCAATCGCTAGAGGGTAAATGGTATAATTTCGCACGATGCAATTGGAGAAATCTTTCGAAAATATATTGGTTAGCTTGGAACAAGGTAGAGACTATGAAGGGTTTTGGGCATAAGTACTCCAGATCCGGTATAGAAGTACCTCTGGCCTACCCCCTTGATAGGTCAGTACCCTTGTTGAACCGCAACTCAGACACAGCTTATGGATGGATGCCCAGAACACAACTAAGCCAAGACCAATACTGTGGCAATCCATCATCAAGAACTTAATATAAACAAAACGCCCCCAAAAGTTTTAGACTTTTGGGGGCGTTCATGATAGAGACATTCTTGCTGTCGCAGGATTAGTACCCGAAGTTCTGTTGCCAGTTACTTCTTGTTTTTAACTCGTTCTGAGGGATAGGCAATAACAAATCTTTTTTGCTTGGTGCCTGTCCGTTGTATCTTGAGTGATATCTGGTGTTGAAAGCCTGCAATGTTGCCAATGCATCTGCCTCGCCCCATCTTACTAAATCGAAATATCTTCTGCCTTCACCTACGAATTCAAGTTTGCGCTGAGCCTTGATATCATCCATTGTTGGTGCTGCTGCTAAAGCTGCTTGCCCACCACGGACACGGATCTGATCTACAAGGGCTTTTGCCTGTGCAGCTTTTCCGTTTTTAATTAAGGCTTCTGCATACATCAGGATAACATCCGCATCACGAATGATCGGGAAGTTACGTGGGTAGTCATTCCATGACAAAATTTTTGTATTGGTATTGTCTTTCTCCAGGAATTTGATGATGATGTTTTTGGAAACAAACAAACGTGTTGTGGCATTAGTCGCCGTAAGTACTGCATTGTAATAACCTTCAGCGATACTTGTTGCAAAACGCAGGTCGTTCGTGTTTTTCATACTTCTTACCAGTAAACTATCTACACGCACATCCTGGCCTTGTTGGGTATAGGTACTAAATGCCCATTCAGGATACGGTGTTCCAGACGAAGCTGAACTGGTGATGTAGCCTGCCAGACTTGAGCCTGTACCCAGGTTACCTGAAGCAAACTGAACCGAGAACAGATCAAATTTATTTTCATTGGCCAAAGTGAAAAGGTTGGCATATGTTGGGCTAAAACGGGCCTGAACACTAGAAATAATTTCTGCATAAACAGCTTCTGCTTTAGTATAACCCGTAGCATCGTTTAAAGGATAACCTGCCATGGTCATATAAACCTGGCCCATCAGGGCTTTTGCGGCAAGACTTCCTACACGGCCGGCATCTGCTCCTGTGTATACAGGCGAAAGATTAGCTGCTGCATAGGTAAGGTCTTTGATGACCTGCGCGTAGATCTCTTCAACCGGTGCGCGTGGTAAAGCAACTGCTTCTGCATTTGTAATAGGTGCAGTTACCAATGCAGTTGGACCAAAAGAGCGGGCCAGTTCTGAATAAGCGTAAGCGCGTAAAAAGCTTGCTTCTGCACGGTAGCGCATGTATTCACCTTCTTTAGTAAAGAAAAGAAGGTTATTGGCTTCCTTAATCATTTGGTATAAACGAGCGTAGATAGTAGATACCGTACCAGAATTTGGCGTAATAAGATACTTACGGAAGTCCAGCTGATCGTTCTGAGCGGAGGTTTCTGCAGCGATATATAATAAATCAGACCTGTTCTCAGAAGCGAGAAGGAAATATTCTGTTGGAAAGTCTGTATTTGTACCATTTCTGCCTAAACGGGCATAAATCCCCAGAGCAGCTTGTTTCACTTCGATTTCACTCGAGTAAAATGCATCCGAGCCATTATTGGCAATCGGAGCAATATCAATGTCCTTTGTGCAGGATTGCAAAGACGCAGCTGCAACAAGGATCAATAATGTATATTTTGATAAAACGTTCATGTCTTAAGTTTTAAAGGAATAATTAGAAAGTTGCGCTTAAACCAAGGGAAATTGTTCTTGCCTGAGGATATGAACCCCAATCGGCAGAAGCGTTATCCTGTGTTGCACCTTCAGGAGAAAATCCAGGATAATAGCTGTCCCACATATAAACGTTATCCAGTGACGCATAAATCCGTAACCTGTTTATGATTTTTTTATTGATAGGCAGGTTGTATCCTACTGAGATGTTTTTGATACGGACATAAGTAGCACTGTACATCCAGTTGGTATCATACTGGCTAGTCACTGCTGAGAAAAATGCAGGAACTTTTCCATCACCAGGATCAGATTCCGACCAGTAGGCATTATTTAACCAGCTTTCCATGTAGTTGTAACGGGTATCATTGGTAGCCCTGTTCCATCCCCTTGATCCGATTGAAAGCAAATCGCCACCAACACGACCTTGCACAAGGATTGAAGCATCCCAGTTTTTGTAGTAGAAATTATTGGTAAAGCCAAATTCGAATTTCGGCTGATAGCTACCAGCAACTACGTAGTCATTTGCATCAATCTTTCCGTCACCATTGGCATCACGGTATTTTGTATCACCCGGTTTTTGTCCGGAGAAAATTGGAACTTTTGGAGTGAAGGTAGTTCCTGCGATAGTGAAATCACTTTCTCTAAGGACACCAGTAGCATCCAACAGGTAATAAGAGTTAATTGGGGAGCCAACACGCTGAATAATGGTGTTACCCTGACCAAGTTTGATATCTGCGTTATCAGCAGTAAGACCTGTGATTTTATTACGGTTAACCGAGATGTTCATTGAAGTGTTCCATTTGAAATCACCGGTAAGGTTATTGGTATTCAAAGTAAATTCAAATCCTTTGTTGTCTACACTTCCAATGTTATCAAACATATTGGAGAAACCCGTAGTTAATGATACCGGGGCGTTCAATAATAAGTCGGTAGTTTTTTTGTAGTAAACATCTGCAGAGATGGAAATACGGTTTTTCAAAATCCCTAAATCAACCCCGAAGTTATAACTGTCTGACTTTTCCCAGCGAAGTTTAGAGTTACCAATACTGCTGGTTACGAAACCGCTGTTGATAGCCTGAGAATCTCCATAAGGATAATTTAAGCCTGTGAGTAACGACAGGAAGTTTGAGTTTCCAATACGGTCGTTACCTGTTTTACCCCAACTGGCCCTTACTTTCGCAGTACTCATCCAGCTGATGTTTTTAATAAATGTCTCTTCGCTTGCATTCCATCCGGCAGATACCGCAGGGAACCATCCCCACCTGTTATCAGGTCCGAATTTAGAAGATCCGTCACGACGAAGGGATGCTGCAAATAAGTATTTACCATCGTAATTGTACTGGAACCTTCCAAAAGCAGAAAGCAACGCATTATTTGCACCAGTGATAGTATTTACAGTAGTGGTTCCCCTTGTTTGGTCAAATACCCAGGTTTTATCGTTAGGCAGTTTGTTTTGTGCCTGATCAGTACTTTCTTCGCTATATTTCTCTTCTGCAACACCCAGTAAACCATCAAATGAATGTTTACCAACTGTTTTTGCATAAGTCAGCGTTCCCTGTGTTAGCAGACTATTTGACGAAAGGCTTTGTCTTCTTGAAGTTGACAATGAACCAGGAGTAGTTCCCGGGGCATTCCAGTTTGCATTGATCCAGGTTGGACTATACGTTCTTGAAGTATTACCCCTGTAGTTCCAGCCTACCAGTCCTGTAGCATTTAAACCTTCAATGATATTTACAGTAGTTGTCAATGAAGTATTGAGACGAGTATCACGTACCAAACGGTCGTTGTAAACTGCCTGAACATAAGGACTCACATTATTAGCACCCGGTCCCCATCCATCATAGAATTTAGTAGGTTCAGCACCTGCCATTCTACCGCTACCAGCCAATACCCATCCCGGAAGACTCAGGGCACGGGATACCGCGTTATCTTTACCATCTACATCTGCACCTTCGGTAATACCCAGTGAAGGTGCAAGCGTTAAGCCTACCCTCACCCTTTTAGAAACCTGGGCTTCGATATTAGAGCGGAAACTGTAACGTTTGAATGAGCTACCCTCAACTAAACCGTCCTGTTGGTAAGCACCACCAGAAAGGGAGTAGTTAATTTTGTCTGTTGCCCCTGCTACGCTTAATTGAACATCATGCACTGGTGCGTTACGGAACAATTCATCCTGCCAGTCAATTGACTCAATGGCGCCTGTTCCCCAATAGGGATCATAAATACCATATGTTGGGCGGATTACTGCTAATCCGTCACGGGTAGAATAATTTGCAGTAGGGTTAATTCTTTGAGCATAGGCAATCCTGTCTGCCTGACTTGTTGTAGCAGGCTGTCCTGTTGTAACTGTCCATTGCCTGTCCAGCCATTTTTTGTTGAAATCGATCCATTCATCAGAAGTCATTACCTTTACTTTACGCTCTGCATTTGCAATAGCGGTATAAGAAGTAAGCGTAAAAACGGGCTCGCCTGTTTTACCTTTTTTAGTAGTAACGATAACTACCCCATTTGAACCACGTGAACCGTAGATAGCTGCTGAAGCCGCATCTTTTAACACGTCAATAGATTGAATGTCTGAAGGGTTGATACCTGAAAGATTATCCAAAGGCACACCATCAACTACATATAATGGAGTTGAAAGACCATTGATAGAAGCTGCTCCACGTACGTTGACAGTGATATCACTTCCAGGAGCACCTGATGTGCTACGAACACTTACACCGGCCATTTGACCTTGAAGCGCTTGTTCTACACGTGTGATTGGGCGTTCCTCGATTGATTCAGCACTGATTTTCGCGATTGATCCTGTAGTGTTACTTCTCTTCTGGGATCCGTAACCAATTACTACAACTTCTTCGAGTTTGTTGTTGGATTCAATTAGTTTGATGTTAATTGCACCAGGTTTAGTTACCACGGCTTCTTGAGTAGTGTAACTCAGGTATTGAAATACCAGTGTTGCACCGATGTTAGCTTTGATGCTGTATGCACCTTTACCACTAGTAGACACTGCTTGGGAAGTGCCTTTAATTTTTACAGAAACAGCCGGCATTGGCATTCCTGTTTCGTCGGTTACCGTTCCGGTTACCGTAACACTTTCCTGTGCGAAAACCGGTACCAGACAGCATAACATTAGAGCTGTAAGGAGTTGAATCGTTTTACCAGGAAGGCATTTTTGGAGTAGAGTTTTAAACATACACGTTTAGGATTTGATATTTGGAATCGCTAAAACTAGAGGTATTGTTTAAAACCCGCAACCTGTAGCATCCTGCTTGGGATAACTTTAATACCCTCTAAGGGCTGAAAATTTCAAGATTTTGAATGTTTTGTTAATGAAATACGCATT
>Ga0247815_10002306_pt1 | contig 14148 bp, 15 predicted proteins | sample UWRJL194509B1_FD_181014 | JGI IMG/M metagenome (GOLD analysis project Ga0247815, IMG submission 181014) | Plant litter microbial communities from Arlington Agricultural Research Station in Wisconsin, United States - UWRJ-L194-509B-1 | ecosystem: Environmental > Terrestrial > Plant litter >... | reverse complement strand
GAGAACAGGGACCGTTGGCGCATCCATATATGCTTGACTTCATCCCCGAAGAGGATACCTGTGTGCCATGATGATGATGACAAGGAGGTCTCACTCAGCACGTGCAGGTTGGTTCGGACGGGGTGCTCACTAAAGTCCCACACAAGGAGCGCGAGAACGGCTGTGCTATAGCACTTTAACTCGAACCTAAAGATTCTGGTCTGAGTACAATCGTTGCGCGGTGGGGCGCAAAGAAAAATAGCGCAGAGAGGGGCGGATACGAACAAATCACGTGCGGTGCCAATCAGGTCTGGCGATGCAATATAGCTAATCATCCACCTTGTGTGACTGGACTGGAGCTGCTCTCAGCGCGCAGACATAGGGTTGAAATTGGGGAAGTGGTAGAGGACGACGCGCAGTACCGCCGGTGTCTGTTTGGTATTCTTGCTTTATTAGCCGAAACGTGGGATGACGGATACCCGTGGCGCCTGCATGGAATACCCGAGCATCCAAGATCCTGAGCCAGTCCGGCCCGGCGACGTTTCGTTTTTGGCTAGACTGTCGCTAGTAGCGGATTGCATAGTGTCATGAATACAGACTTCACATTGGGAGCACAAAAAGTCGGGTTAGCTGTGGCAATGACACTCGCAATGTCGGCGAGGCGGGAACGAGATACTCGCCAAAATACGTTCTGGTTTGTCAAAAGATCTGCATCAGCAGTCGCTGTGCAAAGTTATGTAAGAATAGAAGCGATCCGCCGGGGCCTGCCATGTCCAATCTGTCGACTCACACTCGGAAATTCTGAACATCTCATGCAGCTACTGTATTTGACCGACCATGTGTACAGACCTGGTGTGGACTCGATTAAACGTACGAATAGAGGCGTCCGACGCGAGGAAACCACATGCTCAAGCCCTTAAAGCTACCATCCAGTGGACAATAATGTTCTCGATGTTCCCGCTGTACTCCAGGTTCCCCTCTGCATCGAAATTGATGTATCTCTTTCCTTTTGCGCATCGTTCAATTCGAATTGGTCGATAAGGCCTTGGACGCCTGCAAGGATCCCGAACGAGACGTCGTAGGTTACGGAGTCACTTGCGCCGGCGTGCTCGGTGGTGAAGTGCCGCGATTTATACTCTTGATCTTCAGACTTGAGCATACGCAGGTTCAGTAGGAATCGTACGCTGATGAGACCAAGCAGTCTGCAGTGTACTCGGTCAACCGCCAGCGGACGAAGAGCTGACAAGTCAAACGCACCCTATCATCGTACTGTACGGATCAACGCGGAGTTAGCGAAGGGTCAAATAGGACGAGAGCAGCACTGACTGTCCCATGGCAAATAGTCTCAACGGCTGCCCGAAGTTCAGAAGATGATTAGTTAAGCATTACATCGTGAAGGCCATCGGCGTACGTCAATCTGGCATGCTGCTGAGAAACAGGATCACCCAGGGCCTATAAGATACACACCGAATAAATCACCAGACCCACGACGCAGATGCTTGTCATCAGTCTGTGAAGTAGTAAGCGAAACTCTGGATCAGGGTCACCGCGACATAATATCCAAATCCTGCGAGATGATCAGACATTGGCATGTCACAGCAGTGCTTTCTCTCACCATCTCGGATAAGCTGTGTCGTCGATGGCGTCTTGAGCTTCCGCGAAACTCGCATCGCACGGATGATCGAGAGCAATGACATTGTCGTATCGAAACTGAATGGCACCACCCATGCCATGATAGACCAAAACCCTTCCTCGGGAGAAGCAATGCACATTTGTTGAGCACCAGCGGGGATCGGGACGTAGCTGATCCTCGTCATAGAAAAGAGAATAACTACGGACTCTAGGCATATGGCTGGGAGGCCGAGCACGAGGAGCCAGCGTGGACGATTTCATAGGGCGTAGGTGCGGAGACACCTGCAAAGGCGACCGGAGAAAATGCTAATCCATACTAGGAAGACATTTACCTGCGTCCATCTGACACAGCTGCATAACGCATTAGAGTCGGCTGTTAGATGTAGGAAGGACGCACAACTACGCAAAAGGTTAGTAGTGACATTCTGCAGGAGCAGACTCGCACGTACCTCTGGTGACCAGCCTCCAGAGGAGAAAGCGACAAAAACGAAAACATGCGACAGTATGATGGAGTACCGCAACTGCATTACAACCAACATGAGAACCGGAGGGTAGTCTGTCACGCGGCTGGCGCACCGCGAACCAGAACAATGAGAATAGGGATCGTTGGCGCATCCAAATATAGTTGATTTCTTCCCCGAAGAGGATGCCTTTGTGCCACAGTGGTGATGGCAAGGTGGTCTCGCTCAGCACATGCAAGTTGGTGCAGACGGTCACGGTTGTGGGTGCTCACTACAGTCCCACATAAGCAGCGCAATAATAGCTATGCTATAACACCTTGTTTCGAATCTGAATATGCAGATCTGAGCACGATCGTTGCACGGCGGTGGCGGGAAGGAAGAAGGGGAGGCGGCCGATTACGCACAAACCACGCGCGAGACCAGCCTCCAGGCTGGGCAAGGCAATATAACTAATCATTCACCTCATGCAGAAGTACAATGAGTATGAGGAGCACAAAATGTCGAGCTGGCAGCAATTTCGGCACAATAGAAAAATGCTCACGGAAAACAGGTTGGCTCGTGAGAAGATCCGCGTCCGAGACAGCGGTGCAAGTGTTAGGTGCTTGTTCGGCGATCCGGCCCTGCCAATGGGTCAAGTCGCACTTTGATCGGTCGGTGATGAGCTACAGTGATCCTGCCAACAATGTGCGGTGTGTAGGCTCTCAACGAGCGCAGCGAGGACGTGGGCCCTTGAGTGAAGGGACCAGACAATGTGCGGTGTCATTTATCATGCATATATTAACATACAGATTGGCAGACACGAGTAAATGTACAAGCAGAGGTTTCCGAGACAATGATCTGGAGTCCGTGAGATCGTCGGGGAATATTTACAAACTACCATGCTGCTGGTCGTAATGATCTGGAAGTTCTCGCCGCGCCCCATGTCACGCTCTGCATCAAAATCGAAGCATTTCCCCCCTTTCGTGCATCATCCAGCTCAAACTGGTCGACTAGGCCGTCCACGCCTGTGAGGATCCCGAAAGAGACGTCGTAGGTCACGGAGTCGTTGGCGCCGGCGAGGTTGGTGGTCAAGTGCCGCGATTTATACTCTTGATCCTCTGATTTGAGCATGCGCAGGTTCAGAAGGAAGCGCGCGCTGATTATCCCAAGGAGTCTGCATTGAACTTGGTCAACAGCAGCAGGCGACGAGGAAAAAGTCACCACACCCAATGATGGTACTGTGCGTATCAACGTTGAGTCAGTAGATGTCCGAGGAAAGAGAGAGCAGCACCGACTGTCCCAGGATGAATAAGTTTATCGGCTGTCGGAGATATAGAAGACGATTAGTTCAGAATCACACCCTGAAGACATGTACATACTGCGAGCTGGCACGTCGTTGAGGAATGACATAAACGCTCGGGACTGGCAAGAAACGCACCGCATATGTTAATAGACCCATGACGTAGATGACAGTCATCAGCCTGTGAAGCGGTAAGCGAGACGCAAAGGACTATTGGCGCAGCAAAGGCGAACCCATAATATCCGAACCCTGCGATACGATTAGACATCGTTATAATCGTGTAGAACTATGTTTCCGCACCGTCTCTGATCAGTTGCATCGTCAACGGCGTCTTGAGCTTCCGTGAAACACGCATCGCACGAACTATTGAGAGCAAAGACAGTACCGTGTCGAAGCCGAACGGCACTGCCCATGCCATAATAGACCAAAACCCCGCCCTCGGGGAAGCAATGCATATTTGCTGAAATCCAGCAGGAATCGGGACGTGGCTGATCCTCATTGTCGCGCACAGAATTAATATACTCTCTGTGAGTATGGCCGGGAGGCCGAGCACGAGGAGCCAACGTTGACGGTTCCACAGGGCGTAGATGCGGAGGCACCAGCAGAGACGACCCGAGAAGATGCTGATCCATACGAGGAATACCTTGACCTGCGTCCATCCGACACAGCTGTGGGTAACTTTTAGAGGCTCACATTGGTTTCAACGTGGGGACGACGCACAACTGGATGTGTTAGCAGTCAACTTCTGTAGGCATGAACATGCGCGCACCTCTGGCGACCAGCCTTCGGAGAAGAAAGCAACGACGACCAAAGCGTGGGACAGTATGATTGGGTATCTCAACTGCATTATAGACCATCGTGAGCGTTGCTATGCAGCCGGTCACGCAAGTAGCGCACCAAGAACCAGAACAAGGAGAATAGGGATCGTTGTCGCATCCAGATGTAGTTTACTTCGTCACCGAAGAGAAGGCCTATATATCGCAATTTCGGTGGCACAATCGTAGGGTGGACCAGGTTCAGTGGCTGAGGCGGGGCGGGTCGATGCTGACGACCAGGACTGAGTACTCACCGAATTCCCACACCAGAAGCGCGAGAATGCCCGTGCTGTAGCATCTCATTCTGAACCTGAAGATGTAGATTTAAGCATGATAATCACGTCCTGGGAGCAGAAAGGAGATGTCGATGGTCCAATACGCACAGACCGAGGGCGAGCTCAGTTAGATCTGGCGGCGCGATATAATCAGTCATCTGGTTCGTGCGCCTAGACTGAAGCTGGCTTCAGCACGCGAGCATGAGTCGGATGGTGGGGAATGGCAGAGGAAGGCACGCAGCACTGCCCGTGTCTGTTTGACCTTCTCGTTTCGCTGGCCGAAACGCGGAATGACAATAACCCGCATGTGGCGCCAGGGTGGAAGTATCCGAGCATCCACAATCCTGAGCCAGTCCCGGAGTCTGACCTTGTGACGTTTCATCTTTTAGCCGCGCTGTCTCCAATCGCCGCTAGCGTGTTACTCTAGGATCCCGGGCAAGGAGCAATGAGTGAACCGTGAGAATGTTGGTACTTATGAAAGTATCGTGATCCCCTCAGAAAATTGTGGAATGCCAGAAGGTGCGCTGTTTGTGAGGTTAAGAACACAATCAGCAGCCCGCTCGGCTGATGAACCGCTGGACCTCTGCTTTAGTCTTCTCCCCCCTCCCTCATCGAGTTGTGGGCACAATTTGGCAAGACCACCGATCGAACGGTGCTTTCATAAGCTAATAGCGTTGATGAAGGCAGGGCGAGTCTTTGCCGTTGACGTAGACAGGATGCAATGAAACGCTGTTGATTATGCTGGTCTCGCCGCCGCTTGTGCAAGCTTATGGCAAGCGCACTCAAACTCAGCTTCGTTCAAAGGTGAGTTGAGATACATCTGTTGCCGTAAGGGAATATCTAGAGAAGCACCGGGGCATTGATAATTTGGAAGCTGGTGACTTGGTTGACTGGGCAAATGCTCAAGCTCAAGCTCAATAACAACCGGACGGGCGTATCCGATGGTTTGCCTTTGATCCCGCCATAACACACCACCAGCTCCGCACTGATCGACCGTCGGCTTGAACAAGATAACGCAGTATCGGTTCACTGACAAACTGAGAGCACTGTGAAGACGGGTACTTTGCACGTCACTCAGAGCCAATGGCACACCTGCTTCTCGAACTGTACCCAGGTCGAGTAATAATTCATTTCAATTGAAGCTGGAACTCGCTACGGCTCATGTGATTCAGTGTGGATTCTATTCCGGATACACCCAAATGACAGCTTCAATGACATATGTGAGATCGCTGTCGCGGTCTTCCATGTTCAGAAATGCTCTCCTTTACAAAATTTCTCGCCCTTCTTCCCATCTCAAGCTTCGGAGAGCCGATTTAGCTCTGCCAGAAACTGAAGGTAGCGCCTTTGTTCCTGAGCCTATGCCACTAGCATTGTAAGAGCCCAACCGCGGCATGAGGGTATTCTTGGAGGCTCAACGCTCGGATTCAAAGAAGATCTCATCCATCTAGAAATTTGTAAAGATACTGCCTAATACAGCAGAGCTGCATGCTTGAGTTCGGGGTGACTGGCAAGGTAAGTTTCGCGTGTAGCCGAGACTCCTGAGGAGGAGCGGGCAAAGTGACGAGGGGTTCACTGTACGTCTACACTGACATAAAATGGGTGAGAGGTTTCGTATCCCCGCTTGGATTTTGTGATATGACTGGCAAAATAATTCATAACGTGTGCTAAATATCTGAGTTTGCAAAGGCGTAGGACGAAGACGGTATATGGCGCGCCGTTTGAACCCAGAACTCTTCTTGCCCTTCGGCTCTTTCGACGCCGACGCGATGTTCGCCCGCCATCCGTCGCAACCGCGCCTGTTAACTCCCACGATTCGCGCTACCCCATTTGCGCCACAATGACTCGCAACCAAGTTCGGTTGCGGCTGTGACTTGCAAGTTGCTGTCTGCCAGCTACCTTCTCTGCGCCTTTTATATCTGGGCCCGAGCATCCTTCTCAACCACCAAATCAAGGTCGCCTCTTCTACTTGCACGCGCTCATGTCGGTGCCCACGCCGTTAAAGCAATCGCAAACTCACCTCACCGCGCTTGCGCTCGTGCCACCGTTGCGTATTCAGGCATTTCTTTTTCCTACTCGCAACATACATGATCGCTCCTCTTCGCGGTATCCAGCACATATTACCCTACCGTTTATCGAACCTTCAGATATCGGCGCGACCATCACAGAGTTGCGCAAGACGTTCAGCGCTCAGCCCCTGACACCGTTCAACCTCGAGTTCGAGTCCACCCCTGGGGTCTTCCGTGGTCGCAAGGAGTGCATCATTCACCTTTTGCCTGCGACCGAATCAACAAGAAATATCCGCGAGCTTTGGCTGCGGATCAGTCGCGTCGTCGACCCGAACTATCGCGAGGATGCACGTCGACCGTTCGCGCCGCATCTTACATTGGGTCAAGCGCCACATGATGCAGACGCAATTTCACGTTTGGAAGACGGGGCGAAGAGGATTCTGGAGGCTCTGGAAGCGATGCAGACCGAGGGTGGGTGGACTATCAGTAGCTTCATAGTCCTGAGGAAGGATTTGACGGATGGTGGCGCGATGAAGCCTTACGCAAGCGTTCCGCTGGACGGTCGAGGTGACCAGGAGATCCCGAGAACACTTTCAACAGCGACATGGCCGACGTATATGTGGGACTCGGTGACGAATGCCTGGACACTGGCGACGGCGGTGGCACCTTCGATCGACTCTTCTCATCGGGGACAGTACCAGCCACTCGGAATCGCCGTAATCAACTCGACCCGCCTTCTGCTCGAGAAAGCCTCACTTGGCCTCTCCGAGGACGCAGATATTCTCGTCATCGATAATTTGACGGATCACATTTTGACGAGCATCCTCGCGCGCCCGAATGTCATCCACGCGTTTCCCCACTCGTCTCGCTCTCCGCAAATGACCATCGGCCTGTCACCCGGTCCTCTTATTATATCCAGGATGCCGATATCAGTGCGGCGAGTTGGTTCGAACTTCATAATTGATGTTGGCGCGCGTGGACGGATGGCGGTGCCGTTTGCAACGAGTGCCGAGGAATCCGACGCGGAGGTCATGGGACTACTCCAAACACCGGGGTTGCGCTTGATGCTCGACGGTGCCACACATGCGAGAACTGATAGCGGTCTTACTGGATGGAGGAGCGATGGAGGGCACCTTGTTGCGCTCGGTAGCCGGCTGGATCGCCCGCGCCAGTCAGGATCGTCAGTGGCCGCGGATTTGCTCGTCGTGCTCGATGATTCCTCGCCTGAACATGACCCCACGGCGTCCATACTCGACGCAGATGACATTCCGTTCACCGACGCAGACCTCCGGGCCGCTCTTCCCTCGTTCTCTGGCACATCCTCGGTTTCGCTTAGTCCTCTAGCATCAGCTGCGCTTAACAGCCTCGAATATCTCTTCCGCACCGAACGTCCCAGCATGGACGGGTCGCCCAGCGAGAAAAGTCCAGTCAAGATCGGTTTCGCCGTCGTTGGCGCTGCTGCATTCGGCCTTGAGGACGACGAAGACCTGGTGGAGATTTCCGCCATCGGCAACATCTCGCCTAAGGCATTCCGCGGGCTACTGCTCGAGCGTCTGGGCGTGGATGTGTCGCAGGAAGACGAGAACATCAAGGTCAAGTTCGACGTGAGCAAGGTCCGGCGTGCAGGCGAGACGACGAGATACGGGGACGCAACCCTTACCGTGCCGGTAATCGACAATGCGGCGGGCTTGAACCGAGATGTTCGCATGAAGGTTTGGTACGCGATGAATGCAGAGCTAGTTGAACGGAGGTACGTTTTGTTCCTCGTTTTTACACACCAGGCTGTGCCAAGCTAACTTCCTTCATCATTGCAGGTGGACCGGATTTTATGTCGCCGAAACTTCACCAATTCGCGGCGGAGATGGACAACAGTCGCTCCCAGCCCTGCACAAACTGGCGGCGGTCACCAAGCTGCGCGACGACGCGCCACTTTTGCAGTTCTTTGTGCTCTCGTATAGCGTCATCAGCATGCTCGCACGAGCTAAATCGGGCTGGAGTGCACGGTACGGCTACCTGTCTTCTGGACTGCTTTTCGACGTCCTCGCGGCCACTGTAGAAGGTTCATCAGCAGCAGCAACTGCAACGTTCATATCGAGGACTCTCAGTCGCTTGGCATCTTCCTCGCCCTCGCCATATTCACCAGCCGCGACCTTTCAATGCGTCTTCGTCCGTCGGATTGCTTCTGAGATCCGTAAAGGTTTAGGTGGTTCCGTCAGCCTGGCTTCGCTTATGGCTGCGCACCACGCCGACCCTTTCCGATCCTTCGTACAGGATGCAGATCGAGACGGCGTGACACTCATTCGGTTGGACGCATCGTACTGGGGCGCTGGGTCTGCAGGCAAACAGGAGGCTATCATGGCGAAGGTTGAGGAACAACTTATCGCGGTTCGTCGCCGTTCATATAACTCTCCTCTGATATTCACTGACGTGAGACCAGACTATGGAAGTGCAGAACGAACCCGACGGTCGTTCTTACTCTGACGAAACGGCGACGAAGTTCTTTCATCTATACCCTGCCCGACTGCGCGATGCGCCTGCTCAAGACGAAGGTGACAATGGCATAGTTTCCTGGCTGTTCCTTGCAGTTGCGTCACTAGATGCCATTGAGAGCTTCATCGGGCCACTCACGAAGACAGTCTCGGAAGCGGGGGAGGACTGCTTCATCGAAGCGAACATCGTTGGCGCAGCCGAGGTGGACAAACTCATTCCGGTACCACAACCAAGCGCGCAGACATCGACCAACTCTACTCTGGTCGCCAGCGGTGTTCCAGCTTCCTCTTCTGCAGCCGTATCCCCGGCACCTATGGCCACATCATTTGTAAATGACCATCAAACGGAGCCAGCGACGACAATGAAACTGCGGCCTGCGCCTGATATCTATCATCGGCTTCTTTGGACCCCTCCTCAGCCGACGACATCGGACGACTATGTTATAGGCTACGAAGATCGTTTCGACGGTGTGCGCGAGATGCGACTGGGTGGATGGAGGAAGGATGTCGAGGATGAGGCATTTGTGAGTATGGCTTCGGTTATGGGCGAGCACAATGGGTGTTCGAGCATGATCTGCATCTACCGCTTAGCACTGGGTTTCATCCTACTAATGCTCCCACAGATCCCGTTTCATCGTGTCGTTTACTTCAAGCGGGCAACGGACGGTCTGTTGGTGTGGGATCGGTAGGTCCAAATCGCTGCTGCGTCTCCCGCACGAGACACTGAGTATACTGCAGCGCGAAGAAGCTTGATCTGATCTTTGGCAGCGGGCTTCGGTCATAGTGGGCAATATCGTCGGTCCTCGCTCACCAATCGAGAATAAATATGTTTGACACGATGACGACTCCTCCTCGCCCAGAGGCGGTCGAAACGTTCCCACTTTCAGTCTGAATGAGGCCTTCGAAGCTGTACGCCTTGCGGAAGAGTCGCAAGGGCTAGTGACGTAAGAATGACCGCGTTGAGCGACGAGATTCCGCTGCAAGCGATGGTTCGGAAAGTTCCCGCACAGATCCTTCTCGGATGTACAGTAATGTCCGTAATCGCAACGGCAATCGCCTTCCCACCTCCCGTTCCGCCATCTCTATCATGTCTGGTATAAGGACATTTCTTCTTAATGACAGATCACAGATTCCACGAACTGGATGGGGCTGTGGCACTGCACAAATTGGGTGCGATGTGGAAGCGCTGACTGCCAACGCCGTGCGTGCAGGCATCTACCACCTCGATGGAGCACAAGTAAGTCCTTGACGTGTGCTTTGAAAACTGAAAGATTAATATGCTGGTCTCTCGCAATATCAGTTCTATCGCAATGAAGACTCGCTCGGCGCTGGCGCCGTCGCCAGCGGTATTCCTTTATCGAAGCTCTTCATCACAACGAAGCTTCATCGTATACCACCCGGCGAGACTGTTCGCTCGACCCTACTGGCGAGCTTGCAGAAGCTTGGTGTTGACTCTGTCGATCTCTTTCTCATTCATTCGCCGAGCCACCATCAGAATGACGCGGCGCATGGTGGCCGTCCAGGCGCCAATCTGCGCAGTGTGTGGAGAGAGATGGAGGTGAAAAGGGATGGTTTGGCCAAGAGCGTCGGCGTGGGCAATTTCATGAAGCACGACCTGGAGGTAATACTAGAGAGTGCGACCGTGATACCCAGTGTGAACGAGGTGAGAAATGCGTTACGCCCGGCTGAGTTTCGACTGACTTACTCCATTGAGATCGAGTATCATGCCAACATCCTCGAGGCGACGCGCGAGGTTGTCGAGCTCTGCAAGGAAAAAGGGATCGTCGTCGCAGCATACGGCACACTTTCACCACTGTTTCGTTCTACGGGCAATGTCGTCCAAAAGGCAGTTGCCGACATCCGGGCGAAGGACTCAAAATGGTCAGGAGCAACGGACGGTCAGATTCTCATCAAGTGGGCTCATGCGAAGGGGTTTGTTGCCATCACGTAGGTACTCAAGCACCGTGGGAGAGTAACTTTGATCTTGAACCTAACTGCAGCACTACAACGAAGGAGGCCCGCATGCGTGAAATCGCTGCAACTCTCACAGACTCCATTCCGGAACTAAGCGATCAGGATGTTGATGTCATTGATGGCGCTGGTGGTGGGCAGCATCAGCGTCACTTTGTAAGTTTCGCCATGTAGAGCTGGAACAGGTATACTAACAGTTTCCCAGTGGAAGGGAGTGTTTGCAGATTAGTTGAATGTGGAAATACACACTGACGGACTGTTACCGGCGTCAGTGTGTTCAAATGCCAGCGTCGACATGTTTGCGAGATCAACGTTCTTGCAGGCAGTTCAGCATTTTAACCTTGACCGGGCTACAGTGAACAATACCGTTGGTCCTCTCTTGCCAACTGAGGATGAATAAGTTTGACATGAGGTCTATTCTTGGCCCAAAGGCTACCGCAAACATTATCACGCTCAGTTTACATGAGGCCTTCGAATGTTTGTCTTGCGGACAGTAGTGTATGATAGTGCACATTGAACGTGCAACGAGAGTGTGTCAGACTGCTCGGGCTTGTGGTAGGCTGCGCTGGAGTGCGTTCCTCGGACCGGATCACCCGGACGTCGGACCTGCCCGGATGTAATGTCCATGCGTAATCGCAACAACGTGAGCAATCGCGCTTTACACCTTTCCCACCTCCCGTCTCGCTCTCTTGATCATGTCTGTTGTGAGGAAATTCCTTCTTAACGACGGAACCCAGATTCCACGGACTGCATGGGGTTGTGGCACTGCACAGGCTGGGAGCGATGTGGGAACGCTGACCGCCAACGCCGTGCGTGCAGGTATCTATCACCTCGATGGAGCGCAGGCAAGTCCTTCGCTTTGTGCTCTGCGTTGGAGAGCTAATTCGTTGGCCTTCTGTATTTTCAGAGTTATCGTAATGAGGTCTCGCTCGGCGCTGGCATCGTCACCAGCGGGATTCCTCGCTCGAAGCTCTTCATCACGACCAAGCTCCACCGTCTACCACCTGGCGAGACTGTTCGCTCGACCCTACTGGCGAGCTTGCAGAAGCTCGGTGTCGACTTTGTCGATCTCTTTCTGGTCCATTCGCCGAGTCACCATCAGAATGACGCGGCGTGCGGTGGCCGACCAGGTGCTAATCTGCGCAGTGTGTGGAAAGAGATGGAGGAAGTGAAGAAGGAGGGTTTGACTAAGAGCGTCGGCGTGAGCAATTTCATGAAACATGACTTGGAGGCGATTCTCGAGGGTGCAACCGTGGTACCGAGCGTGAACCAGGTGAGAAATGTGTCATACCCAGCTCGGTTTCGACTGACTTACTCCATTGAGATCGAGTATCATGCCAACATCCTCGAGGCGACACGCGAGGCTGTTGAGCTCTGCAAGGAAAAAGGGATCGTCATCGAGGCATATGGTACACTTTCGCCACTGTTCCGTGCGACGGGCGGTCTCGTCCAAAAGGCAGTTGCCGACATTCGCGCGAAGGACTCAAAATGGTCAGGAGTAACGGACGGTCAGATTCTCATCAAGTGGGCTCATGCGAAAGGGATTGTCGCCGTCACGTGAGTACTCAAGTGGCCAGGAGAATGACTCCGATCTTGAATTTCCAATTGCACAGTACTACAACCAAGGAGGACCGCATGCGCGAAATCGCCGCAACTCTTACCGACGAAATTCCAGAGTTAAGCGACCAAGATGTCAATGCCATTGATGGTGCTGGTGATGGGCAGTACCAGCGTCACTTTGTGAGTCTCAGTGCATCGAGCTTGACGAATGCACTAACATTGTCCCAGTGGAAGAAAGAGTTTGCTCAGTAACTGAATGTGTACGAAATACCAGTCACGGCGTCAGAGTGCTTGAATAAAACGTATATAAGCTTTTTGGCGTGATTGAAGTAATGATCTTGTCCTCGTATGAAGTGGCCACGCCCTCCAGGTGGCCTTGATATTGCAACCTGCGAGCGTATATTTCCGGCATCATTTGAGAAAGCCTTTGGAACGAGATGTTGAGCGAGCGCACGGGACTGCCGGGTGAGTCTAACGGCGCATTCACATCCCCAGGTCGAGGAGGACAGGCGTGTGACACACGCGGTGTCACGCGTTGAGCCTTTCTGCTCCCGGTATCCAAAGTCCGATATCCGTTGTTGTCGTTTCCCCATCCCACTTTTCGCCAACTTTACCATCGCTTTTCCTCACGCGTAACTTATTACACTCATCTGTTCCACTCCTACCATACGGTGCGCGCTATCTAGATCACCGTGACATTCCAATTTGCTCAATTACTTGCTGCTCAGCGTTTATCATGAGCAAAGTCGACAATGCAACTTCTACAAGCTCCTCGGACCTCGACCAGTACTCCCAGCCCGAATGGAGCGAAGATTCTGATATCAATCCCGTTACTTCGCAGCCTGTGAGTTCGCTTGAAGCCCGTGATGCCCACTGTGGCTGACCAGACCTCCGCAGTGGGCGGCAAACGATACGTTGACTTGCAGCTGTGGTATTATCTTTACTGTTCATAGCAAAGGCTTCGCTGCTCTGTAAGCTGTCTTGCATGCCAGACAGAACTCGTTCTCGCTGACGCGCATTTCGACCCTCCTAGTGAACAACACCACCGCTCCGCTCGACACTACGATGCGCTTCGGAGGAGAGTGCGGCAGGCTGTCAACAAGTCGATGCTCGAACGAGCAATGGCGGATATTCAACTAGGTGAAACCGACCTCGACTCCGCATTGAAGACCAATAATCACCACATATCAAACGCGACCAAGCGCGACGCCGATGGAAACCCGAAACAGAAGCCGCGCAAGACAACTGCTCCTAAGACACTGCCTGCCTCGGGCCTGCCGCGCTCGGCTCAGCTGAAGGAGAACGCGCTGTCGACCTCGTCTTCGTCCTCGCCAAATACAACATCAAAGCTAGAACAGCTTCGCTCCGAGCTGCTACACGCAAAAGCAGAGTTCAAGGTTGCGACTGGTCCTACCGAGGGCAGCCTAGCAGTCAAGACACACCGACTCGAGAAGCTGATTCGAGAGGCCGAGCACATGGCGACACTCAAAAAGCAGCGGAAAGAGGCGAAGGCCGAGTTGAAGGCGAGATCCGAGAAGCTCGACCCGCAGCAACTAGTCAAGGGAACTGTTGACCAGTACGAGGACAACAACGGATCTCGAACTGTCGACCAGCCCTCGAAGAAGCATTACGAGGCTGCTGCGAGGACCAAAGTTGTTACCTTCTTCGAGGACTGACGGCA
>Ga0247815_10002305_pt1 | contig 14152 bp, 5 predicted proteins | sample UWRJL194509B1_FD_181014 | JGI IMG/M metagenome (GOLD analysis project Ga0247815, IMG submission 181014) | Plant litter microbial communities from Arlington Agricultural Research Station in Wisconsin, United States - UWRJ-L194-509B-1 | ecosystem: Environmental > Terrestrial > Plant litter >... | reverse complement strand
CTCCCTCAGGCTGCAAAAGTAACGGTTCGTGCGCTACTGGAGGCTGCCAGAAAATGGAAGTTTACGATTGGCTGTCTAATTTGGACATGCCCTCAAATTATAAACCTTTTCAGGTTATAGAAGTTAAGTTTAAAGGTGCCAGGAAAGAATTTTATCTGAATAATGACAATATCTATCTGGAGATCGGGGAACTGATCGCGGTAGAAGGATCTACGGGAGGCTATGATATTGGCCACGTTTCTTTAACCGGAGAGTTGGTTCGGACGCAAATGAAGCGTCGTAAAACACCAATAGACCAGGTTACGCGTAAGGTTTACCGTAAAGCTACGGAAGCCGATGTGGAAAAATGGAAGCTGGCCAAGGACCTTGAATGGGAAACCATGCACAAGGCACGTACACTTGCACTTGACTTGCGTTTATCGATGAAGATCAGTGATGTTGATTACCAGGGGGATAAAACCAAGGCTACATTTTTCTATACTGCCGAAGGCAGGGTAGATTTCAGGGAACTGATAAAAAAAATGGCTGAAACCTTCCGTATCAGAATTGAAATGCGTCAGATTGGTATGCGTCAGGAAGCAGGGAGACTCGGTGGAATCGGCTCATGTGGACGTGAGTTGTGCTGTTCTACCTGGTTAACAAACTTTAAAACGGTATCTACTGCAGCAGCGAGGTATCAGAACCTTTCGCTCAATACGTTGAAGCTAGCAGGACAGTGCGGTAAACTTAAGTGTTGCCTGAACTATGAACTGGATACCTATCTGGATGCCTTAAAAGATATTCCAGATCGTGTAGAGAACCTTCAGACTGAAGTGGGAACTGCCAGGCACCAGAAAACGGATATTTTCAAGAAACTGATGTGGTTCAGTTATCCTAACCAGGAAGACTGGATTCCTTTGAAAGTTGACCGTGTGAAAGAGATCATGGCAATGAACAAAAAGGGACAAAAGCCTAGTAATTTAAAAGATGAGGCGGTAGAACTGGCAACAACTGTCATTGTTGAAAAAGCACATGATTACGAAAATGTTGTAGGTCAGGACAGTTTAACACGTCTTGATGATAAACCAAGGAACAAGAATAACCGCAATAGCAGCAACAATAATAACAGGAACAACCGGGATAGGCCTGCTGGTGGTAATAGGCCGGAGCGTCCTGAACGTGCTGTAAAATCTGGACAGCCGGCAGCAAAAGCACCACAGTCTCCAAAGCCAGCGCAGTCTTCAAGACCAGCTTCGTCCGCCCCTAAAGCACCGCAGCAAAATCAGAAGCCGAACGAAAACAGGAGGGCACCGGAAGTGAGAAAGGCACCTGAAGCCGTTAAAACAGAAGAAGGGGGCGAAGTAAAAGCGTCATCCGCAAGCCGAAACAACAGGAGCAGGAATAACCGCAGACGTAACAAACCCTCGGATAAACCAAAAAATGAAGAGAATTAATCTATTTGTATGGATTGCATCCAGTATTCTGATCACCGGAATTGCTGGATGCACTACGAATAATGTTATTGATACCAATGTAGAACTGTCACAGCGTAACTGGAGTTACGTAGAAAAAGTGAAGGCTATAGTAGAGATTAAAGATCCTGCAAAAGCTTATGCCTTAAAATTCAAATTAAGGCACACTGCAGATTACCGGTATTCAAATATTTTTATATTAATGCACTTAAGCGGGCCAGGATTAACTAAAGCTACCCGCCGTTATGAATACAGGCTGGCAGAGTCTGATGGTCAGTGGCTCGGCAAGGGTTCTGGCAACTTATACACGTATGTGCTGCCGCTATTATCAAACTATCACTTTCCCCAATCTGGCAAGTATACTATTGAAATTGAGCAAAATATGCGTGATAACCCCCTTAAAGAAGTGAGTGATGCAGGCATCACTGTAACAAGCCTCAATTAATTACAGTACTGGCAGTAACTGCTCCAAGGCCATACCCCTGGATCCTTTAAGTAAAACCAGACTATCTTTAACTGCGTTATTTTCCAACCATTCCATCGCCTCTTTCGGAGTACTAAAGAAGAGTGCTTTATGACTCTCTTTCAGTGCATAAAAATATTTCCCTATCAATATCAACGTTTTAAAACCTGCATGTTCTGCCTGTGTGGCAATTTTCTCGTGCTGCTCCGCTGCTTCCTGTCCCAATTCAAACATATCACCAATGATGGCTACTTTATTTATGGCCTCCATAGCACTGAGGTTATTCAATGCGGCAGTCATACTGCTGGGATTGGCGTTGTAGAAATCACATATGACGGTATTGCTTTCCGTTTTGGTGAGCTGAGACCTATTGTTCTTTGGAGAATAATTAGCCAGACCCTTATTAACCTGCCCAGGCGTTAACCCGAAAAACGACCCAACGCTGATTGCCGCCAGTATATTCTCAAAGTTATAGGCCCCCGTCAACTGTGTTTTTACCTCATAATTGGCCAAACCTTTTGTCCAGCTTAATGAAAGGACAGGATCAGACTGCAGCAATTTGCCACTGATCAAAACATCGTCGCCTCCACCATATCGGATTATTTTGTCCAGCCCTGCCGCTTCGCTCATTTGTACAATCAATGGACTGTCAACATTGATAAATGCGATTCCATCTGCTTGTTTTAGGTAATCAAATAGCTCTCCCTTTCCTTTTTTCACACCTTCAAAACCACCGAATCCATCCAGATGGGCCATTCCGATATTTGTGATCAATCCGTGCGTAGGCAAAGCAATATCACATAAGAATGCTATTTCTTTTTGGTGGTTTGCGCCCATTTCAATCACCGCGATCTCTGTATCGTCTTTAATGGAAAGAACCGAAAGTGGTACGCCAATATGGTTGTTCAGGTTTCCTTTAGTGGCAAAAGTTTGATATTTTTCAGCGAGGACCGCATTTACAAGCTCCTTAGTAGTTGTTTTTCCATTACTCCCTGTAAGGCCAATTACCGGAATATTTAGCTGTTTCCGGTGATGTCGCGCCAGGTTTTGCAGAGAACTAAGCACATCATCTACCAGAATGCACCGTTCATTGATCAAATATTCAGGATTATCAATCACCACAAATGCAGCACCCTGGTTAAGTGCCTCTTCGGCAAAAGTGTTGGCATCAAAATTTTCTCCTTTTAAAGCAAAAAATAAGCAGCCTTCGCTGATAGTCCTTGTATCGGTGCAGATGATGCGATGTGTAAGATAATGTTGATAGATCAATTTGGTTTGAGGCATGGCTGTGTTTGCTTTTCTACAGGGTAAAATTACACTATGCAGGACAAACTAAAAATATTCTTTACTATTTTGCAGAATAAAGGTTTTGCATAGTGATCAGCGCACTATTTACTTGTTGCTTCCAATTAATTTGCGGCCTTTTTTTCTACTAAAGCCAAGTATAATCAAATGAACAAAATCCTGCTATCACTTTTTTTTCTGCTGATTGGATTTACCGGGCTTAAGGCGCAGCTTAAATCCCCTGACGAGTTTTTAGGTTATCCACTTGGCAGCAGGTTTACCCCACATTATCAAATTATAGCCTATTTCAAGTACCTGGCGGCAACAAGCCAGGATATTAAGGTGGTTAACTATGGCAAAACCTATGAAAACAGGGATCTATTGATCGCTGTAATTTCGTCGCCTGACAACATGAGGAACCTTGAGCAGATACGTACAAATAATTTAAAACTGAGCAGAGCCGAAGCAGGGGCTAAATCAGAAGCACAGCCAGCTATACTTTGGCTGAGTTTTAATGTTCACGGAAATGAAGCCAGTTCTTCAGAAACGGCTATGAAACTATTGTATACACTGGCGGAGGGCAGTTATGGGCATATTAAAGAGTGGCTAAAGAACACTGTTGTGATTATAGACCCTTGTCTCAATCCTGATGGACGTGAGCGTTTCGTCACCTTTTATACTTCTGTTGCCGGCACTAAACCAGATGCTAACCCCGCAGCAAGAGAGCATAATGAACCCTGGCCTGGCGGGCGGACCAACCATTATTATTTTGATCTTAATCGTGACTGGGCCTGGCAGACCCAAATTGAAACACAGCAACGCCTTGTTTTGTACCAGCAGTGGATGCCAGAAGTGCATGTGGACTTCCATGAACAAAATTACAACGATCCTTATTATTTTGCGCCAGCGGCAGAGCCTGTTCATCAGGATATCACCCCTTTCCAGCGTGAGTTCCAGGTGACTGCTGGAAAGAACAATGCTAAATATTTTGATGAATATGGCTGGCAGTACTTTACCAAGGAACGATTCGATCTGCTATATCCTTCATATGGCGACACCTATCCTTTATATAATGGTGCAATAGGGATGACCTATGAGCAGGGTGGCATCAATGCCGGTCTTGCAGTTCAAAGGCCGGGAGGGGATACCCTCACCTTGAAAGAGAGGATTAATCATCACTTCACTACCGGTTTAGCTACAATAGAGACTGTGTCTGATAATACTCCTATGCTGCTTTCGGAATTTAAAAAGTATTTCATTCGGTCGGTTGAATCCCCACCTGGAAAATATAAAAGTTACGTGGTTCGCGCTGATAATCTCAGCCGCTTAAAAAAGCTTGCAGCAGTATTGTCACGAAACCATATCAGGTATGCATTTGGTGGTGAAAGGACTTTAAATGGGCTGAGTTTTGAAACCAAGAAGCACCAAAACTTTAAGCTGCAACGGAATGATCTTGTGGTCAATCTTAAACAGCCCGCTGCGGTACTGGCGAATGTCCTGTTTGAACCAGAGACAATCGTGACAGATTCAAATACTTATGATATTACAGCCTGGTCGCTACCCTACGCATACGGATTGGATGCTTTTGCATGTAAGGAGAATCTTTCTGGTGTTTTTTCATCCATCGATACTCCGGTTGATACAGTAGTTTTCGCAGAGAAACCCTACGCCTGGATCTTACCCTGGAATTCTTTAGAAGACGTAAAAATTCTGATGGCATTGCAATCGGCAAATATTAAAGTTCGGATGGCAGAACAGGCTTTTACTACAAATACCGGCGACTATCCTGAAGGTTCGCTGCTAATCTATAGAATGGAAAATGAAAAGATCAACACATCGGTCTCGGAGCAGATACTGTCCATTGGAAAAGCCTTTAAGCGAACGTTTTCAAGTATATCAAACGGCTTTGTACAGAAAGGAAGAGATTTTGGATCATCGGTTTACCCATTATTAATAGTTCCAAAAGTGGCGATGGTGACCGGCACCGAAATATCGGCGGAAAGTATAGGGGAGATCTGGCACTTTTTTGAACAGGAACTAAACTACCCTATAAACATTATTCCAGAAGGCAATATTGGCGATCTGGAACTAGCCACTACCAATGTGCTGATACTTCCGAGCGGTGATTACATGAAAAAGAATATTGAGAAATTAGAGGGCTGGATAAATAGAGGTGGAAAAGTTATCATCATGCAAGATGCTATTGGCAGCGTGATAGGGATTAAGCCTTTTGATATCAAAAAGAAGGAATTTCCTGATCCGGCTGATAAAGAGAATTTGACGAGAGTATATCGTGAAAAGGGGCAGGACCTCATCGCTGATGCCATACCCGGGGCTATATACAAAGTTAATCTGGATAAAAGCCACCCGCTTTCAATGGCCTTAGGTGATTATTACTATACTTTGAAAACCGACGATAAGATTTATGAACTACTTGACAAGGGCTGGAATGTAGGGGTTTTGAGGCCAAATGCCCTCATGGCGGGTATAGTGGGGCGCAATATTCAGAAAAAACTGAGCGAAGGCCTGATTTTTGGTGTACAGCCGGTCCAAAGTGGAAATGTAGTTTATTTTTCTACGGATATCCTATTCCGTTCCTTCTGGGAAAGTGGCAAGCAACTATTTGCAAATTCCTTATTTTTAGTCAATTAACTAAAAATACATTGCCCTCGCCGCACATGATACTTATAGCTCAGCAAAATTTAAAAATCTACAGAAAATATAAAACTTTTGTAATATTTTCTTTATAAACTATTATGGCAGCATATTTTTGCCATATCTTAGACTATTATTAACTGAGTGTTGACCTAAAATTATTTTTCTGAGAGAACTTTACTAAGTGTCTTCTTCGATTTTGCGTGGATAAAGAGAACTATGCGCAAAATTTCAAAAGGTATCCATGGAAGGAATTTGTCCAATACAGATTCTTATTCTACCATTCGGATTTCCTCCCCCTCTTTACATTAACGCAATCGCTATAACTCATATTAATTAAATAATCAAATTTTCATTATGAACAAACTTGTACTAAGTTTTTTCGCTCTGATGTTTGCCGTACTTATGGTAAATGCACAAAATAGAGCAATCTCAGGTATCGTCACCGGGCAAGATGACGGCCAGCCTCTTCCGGGAGTAAGTGTCAGGTTAAAGGGTACGCAAACTGGCGTTCAATCTGATGCATCAGGAAAGTACTCTATCCAAATCACGGGATCCAATCCTGTCTTAGTATTTTCATCTATTGGGTTTGCGAGTAAAGAAGTTCCGGTTGGGTCCTCAACAGCCATTAACGTAACTCTTGCTGGGGATGCAGCAGAACTTGGCGAAATCGTCGTTACTGCTAATGCAATTAAAAGAGAGAAAAGAACACTGGGATACTCTGCACCAACACTGAACAATCAGGATTTAATGCAGGGACAAAACTCCAGCGTTACTAACTCATTAGCTGGTAAAATTGCAGGGGTAAACATTACTACAACATCAAACACTCCTGGAAGTTCATCCCGTATAGTTCTGCGTGGTGGATCATCTATTTCTGGAAATAACCAGGCGTTGATCGTAGTAGACGGTGTACCGATAGATAACTCAAGTGTCATTGGCGGAGCATCTAGTTTAGAAAGTGTAGATTTTGGTAACAGGGGAAATGATATCAATCCTGATGACGTTGCTTCCGTTACTGTTTTAAAAGGACCAGCTGCAGCAGCGCTATACGGATCAAGGGCTTCAAATGGAGCATTGATTATCACAACCAAAACTGGTACTAAAAGTGCCAAAACCTCTATTACTTTCAGCACGTCAAATGCTTTTTCTTCAGTATTAAAACTACCAGATTTTCAAAACGAATACGGACAAGGATACTCTGCCGGTACTGATGATGACGGTAATACGCTTTATGAAAACGATCCAAAAGAAAACTGGAGCTGGGGCGCGCCTTTTACAGGTGTTGTTCAGCCATGGGGTCAGGAGATTGATGGTGTGAGACAAGAAAAAGCCTATTCAGCAATCAAAGACAATGTAAAAGACTTCTTCAAAACTGGTTTTTCTACAACTAATAACTTGAGCCTTTCGGGAGGAAGCGAAAAATCTACTTTCTTCCTAGGTATTAACTCATTGAATTCTAATCAGGTTATGCCTGGTAATAAGGATACGTATAACAAGTACGGTGTACGTTTTAATGGTACCACAGAATTTACAAATAATTTTTATGCCGGTGTATCTGTTAATTACTCAAAGATAAACAGTAACCAACCGGCAGGGGGACAAGCTAGCGGTTCAATCTATGACAACTTGCTGCAAACACCCAGAGATATTCCTATTACAGGCTTATCTGACTTAAGTAACAAATATAATGGATACGGCATTTCGGGTACGGGTGCAGATGGCCTTCCTCGTACTGGTCAATACGGATACTATGGTGCATATACAGTGAATCCTTATTACATTTTGGATACTTATGACAACTTCAATGATGTTAGTCGCATCACTGGTAGCTTTAACATTGGTTACAAACCAAAGAGCTGGTTAGATATTAAAGAACGTGTCGGAATAGATAGTTATTCAGAACGCAGAAGAGAACAGTCACCAAAATATACTTTTTTGCCTGCAGATGAGGCCGGAAACTATTCTGAGGATAATCCCCAGACCAGTAATGGTTCTTACCAAATCGCACAATTTAACGTAAACGAGTTTGTTCACGATTTGATGGTTACTGCTACTCATAAATTTAATGAAGACTTCCAGGGATCCCTGATGATAGGTAACAATATTCGTCAGCGTTATACTTCTACTGTAACTACTGCTACTAATGCAAGTGGTGGTTTGGTTGTTCCGGGTTGGTACAATTTGGATAACAGTAATGGTCCTATTGATATTGTAGTAGATAATATCAGCAGAAGACGACTATTTGGATTATATGCAGATTTAAACTTGTCGTACAAAAATCTGTTGTTCCTGGAAGCAACCGCCCGTAACGACTGGTCGTCTACATTACCAGTTGCCAATAAATCGTTTTTTTATCCAAGTGTAAGTCTTTCCTTCCTGTTCTCAGAACTGTTGAAAGAATCTTCAGTATCTAATGTATTGAGTTATGGTAAAGTGCGAACTAGTTATGCACAGGTTGGTAATGATACTGATCCTTATCAGTTATTAAATACATATTCAAGAGGTGAAATCAATGGTAGTTTTGGTAGTACCAATTTTCCATTTGGAAACGTAGCGGCATTAATGGCCGGAACTACTCTTGGAAATGCTGATCTTAAGCCAGAAAAAACAAACTCTTTTGAGATTGGTACTGAATTGGGCTTTTTCAAAAGCCGTTTGAGTGTTGATTTCAGTTATTATGTGAACAACTCTAAAAATCAAATTTTGAGCATTCCTATCTCAGGAGCTTCGGGATACGGATTTAGGGTAATAAATGCGGGTGAAATTCAAAATAAAGGTGTGGAGTTAAGTTTAAGAGGAACGGTTCTTAAAGCTAAAGATTTCTCTATGGAACTTTATGGAACTTATACCAAAAACAATAGTGAAGTAATTTCTCTATTACCAGGTGTCTCACAGTTAAGTCTTGGAGGATATTCTGGAATGGGTATTGTTGCTGCGGTAGGTCACCCTTATGGTGAGTTTTATGGTGTAACTAATAGAACAGATGAACAAGGACGTACTATTGTTAGTGCAACCTCCGGTATACCATTAACTACTACTTCAGCTGAATACCTGGGAAGTTACAATCCTAAGTACCAGGCTTCCTTAGGAACTAATATTACTTACAAAAACTGGTCGTTAAACGCTTTGTTTGACACAAAACATGGTGGTGTGTTCTATTCTAGAACCAAAGATATCATGGCTTTTAATGGAACGTCAGCAGAAACAGGTGGGCAAAGAGTTGGTGTGATCTACCCTAATTCAGTTATTATTGTAAATGGGCAAAGTGTTGTAAATACAACTGTAGGTTATGACAAGGAAAGTTATTATCCTGCATATTCAGATGGGCAAAATATTGTTGATGCGAGTTATGTGAAATTGAGAAATATGGGTCTTTCATATACTTTTAGTAAACAACAACTACAAAACAGCCGTCTGGGGGCCCTAACCGTAGGTGTGTTTGGTAATAACCTTTTCATTTGGACACCAGGAGAAAACAAATATGCCGATCCTGAAGTTAACTCCGCCGGTGCTGGAAATGCACAGGGATTTGACTTTACAGCTAACCCATCGGTTAGGAATTATGGTATCAACCTTAAAGTTTCATTTTAAATATAAACTCATATGAGAAATCAAAATATATTTAGCTCTAAAAAGCTATTACTGCTTCTTCTCGTTAGTACTATCAGTTTTGCGGGATGTAAGAAGTACCTGGATGTTAATGAAAATCCAAATAATCCACCTACTGCTGCCCCAGCCTTATTGCTTCCAGCGGTAGAGGCCTCAGTTGCACAAATTATTGGGAACAGTTTTCAAATTAACGGTGGTGTTTGGGCCCAGTACTGGACTCAAAACCCAGCTGCTTCTCAATACAGAACTTACGAGCGCTATGATGTAGCCAATACCAATTATGACAGGCCGTGGCTTACTATCTACAGGAATGCATTAATCAATGCAGAGCTGATTATTAAAAGTACTGAGTTTAGTCCTTATACAAAAGGTATGGCTTATGTGTTAAAGGCTTATACCTTTCAAGTCGCTACAGATGCATTTGGAGATATCCCTTTAACTGATGCCTTACAAGGGATTGATAATACAAGCCCTAAATATGCAACGCAGGAGCTTGTTTATGACAGCATTTTCAATTACATCGATAAAGGAATAGTATTGTTAAATTCTCCAATTGGACCCGAATTAGGTGAACAGGACATGATCTTTCAAGGCGATAGAACTAAATGGAATGCATTTGCAAATACTTTGAAACTGAGGGCATATTTAAGGCTATCTCAAGTAAACCCTTCAAAAGCTCAGGCTGGTATTGCCGCAATTTATCGCGCTAACCCGAGATTCCTTACCGAAGATGCTGCGATACAATATAGTACTACTGGTGGAAACCAAAACCCATTATTTAATGAAATGGTTGGCCTTAACAGAACCCAAAATATTATTGCCAGTAGCACAGCTGTTAATCAGTTTAATAATAACAACGATCCACGTGTATCTAGGTTTTATAATCTGGTGCCTGTAAATGGTGATACAATAGTTTCATCTATTCGACAGGGTGCATATGCTTCTACAAGTTTGTCACTGCGTGTTTCGCCACCATCTGTTTTAGTTGGCGGGACAGCCGCAGACGGCAGATCTGCAGTTGCACCAGTAAAATTGATGTCTGCTTCTGAAAGCTACTTTTTACAGGCAGAGGCCGTATCTAGAGGTTGGGCTACCGGAACAGCGACAACCTTGTTTACGCAGGGAATCAGAGAAAGTTTTACGGCAGTGGGGTTAACAGCTACAGATGCTACGGCATATATCACTGCTGCACCGGATGCACAATTTCCTGCCCTTCCAGCTGATCAGATTAGACAGATAATTACCCAGAAATATTATGCAATGTGTGGGTTTCAAGGATTTGAGGCTTGGACTGAATGGCGCAGAACTGGTTATCCGAATATACTTGTTAGATCTGCAGCGTCTACTTTGGGTGCTGCTAATCAAAGTCTTCCGCTAAGAATGATTTACCCGAACAGTGAAATCACTACCAACATGAACTTCCCAGGCATCATACCTATCACTACACCTGTATGGTGGGATAAATAGTAAGCCTTTAATAATTCTAAAAAATGCCCCGGAAGCTAAGCTTTTGGGGCATTTTTTTGTATACGCATATTCTGAAATAGCCTCGTCCTTACATCTTCTTTTTGCATAGCCCTTATTCCATTCTACCATTGGTCTACCAATACCTATTTGTCCCTGCTTGTCTTATCAGTTAAAATAAAAGGATTTAGCGCATTAATTTATCTCCTTCTCCAGTATTACGAGGTAAAGCACAACATATTTGTCATTGTAATTAATTTGTAATATTCATGTCAGCACAATTTTACGGTGTCAAATTTATTTTATATTTAAGTAAGTACTAAATGATTCTTTACTTAACCATTTTTTTCAAAGACATCTCGTTCTGTCTAATCTTACGCAGTAAGAGGAATGTGTAAGGTCACCATTGTCTGTCGTTCATCGAGACGCTGCGGTATGTTATGAGGGTATCGCCTATACCATTATCCAAGTATCAGGGTAATCTTTAATTAGCTATTAACAACTATTAATATCAAATTTCATGGAAAAACGTATACTAAGTACGCTGGTATTTTTCCTGTTTGCCATTTGCGCAATGGGACAAAACCGCACTGTATCCGGCACTGTAATCTCACAGGGCGACAATGCACCAATTCCCGGTGTAAGTGTAAGGGTAGTTGGTGCGCCCGGTGGTGCAATTACAGGCAGCGATGGTAAATATTCAATTGTTTTACCAGCAGGCGCAACAGCGCTACAGTTCTCATTTATAGGTTATGTTTCGCAAACCAGGCCAATTGGCGCGTCAAATACGATTGATGTATCACTGGCAGATGACAGTCAGGGTTTGAACGAAGTTGTAGTTACTGCTTTGGGAATTAGACGGGAGCGTAAAGCCCTGGGTTATTCTGTTACAGAGGTCAAGGGCGCAGAACTAGCCAACGTCGGTAACCAGAATGTGGTTAATTCACTAAATGGTAAGGTGGCAGGGGTGCAAGTTGTAAGTAGCGGTGGTGCCCCTGGACAGGCTGCCAGAATAGTAGTGCGTGGAGGTAACAAATCACTCAAAGGTAATAACGAGCCATTATTCGTTGTTGATGGTGTTCCCATTAGTAATAACAATGATGGAAGTAGTCTGGCCACTGAGGTTGAAGGCGTAGGTACACCTAATAGGTCAGCCGATATCAATCCTGAAGACATTGAAACGATGACGGTACTGAAGGGAAGTGCCGCCGCTGTTCTATATGGTAATAGGGGGTCTAATGGGGTGGTCTTAATTACCACCAAATCGGGGAAAAACAGCAAAGGCAAGCCTGTTATTACATTCAACAGTAATATCGGTTTTGATAATGCAACGGCCCTTCCAGATTACCAGACCGAATTTGCTCAAGGTAACGGTGGTGTCTATGCAGAGGGCGGATCGAGGTCCTTTGGCCCGCGTATAACCGGTCAACAGGTTAACAGTACAGCAGCCGGTGGTCCTATAAATCTGCAGGTATTTGATCCACGTAGTGATTTTTTAAGAACCGGAACATTGGTGAATAACAACCTTTCTGTTGCCCAGTCTACAGACAATGGAGATTACTATTTATCCGTTGGTCAGTCGGCCCAGCAGTCAATTGTCCCAAATCAATCGTTCAATAAAGCAAACGCGCGATTAAATGTGAACAATAAAATCAGCCAAAAACTGACAGCAGGACTAAATATAGGATATAACAGAAGCTGGGGAGATGTGGCTTCACTTGGACAAAGTGGAAGCAACCCATTTTTCAACCTCTTGAGTATGCCGGTTTCATGGAATTTGAAGGGATATGGTTATGAACGCCTTGACGGAACACAGATCAACTTCAGGGGAGGGTCATTTGACAACCCATTATGGACGGTGAATAAAACCTTTAATAACACACAGACCGATAGGGTTACAGGAAGCGTAAACCTGGCTTATAAGGCATTGGATTGGCTGGACTTCTCTTACCGTTTTGGTAATGACTTTTATAATGACCGCAGTAAAAATTTCTATGATATCAATACAGGGGGAAATCCTAATGGCGCCTTAACAAATCAGGATACTTACCGTCAGGAGCTCACCTCTACATTTTTGCTGAACATTAATAGAAAATTGACCAAGGATATCAACTTAGCGTTTACAGCAGGTCAGGATTACAACCAGCGTAAGTTTCATCAAACGCGGCAAATTGGTACTGCATTAACTTTACCGGGGTTACCAACAGCGGGTAACGTACAATCTTTCAGCCCGGACTATGAGTTTCAATCATTAAGACGGACAATTGGTGCCTTTGGCGATTTAAAGTTAGATTATAAAAACTTTCTGTTTTTAAATGTTACCGGCCGGAATGAGTGGTCGTCAACTTTGCCTTCCTCCAACAGAAGTTATTTCTACCCAGGTGTAAATACTTCTTTTGTGTTTAATGAGGTATTGGGAATTAGCCCTGAAATCTTATCATTTGGAAAGGTGAGGGTTGGGTTCGCTAAAACTGCCAGGGATGCTGATCCTTATCAGATATATAACAGTTTTGCATCTGCAGATTTTGGTGATGGTTTTACAGACGGGGTCCAATTCCCATTTGGTTCAATACCGGGGTTCACTGTAGATGATATTATCAATAATTCTACGCTAAAGCCTGAAAAAACAAGGGAAATTGAATTTGGTACGGAGCTTAAGTTCTTAAATAATAGATTAGGTCTTGATGTGACCTACTTCGCGAATAAAAATACAGATGGTATTATTGCTGTTGATATCTCACCTGCTGCGGGAGCAACCAATGCTGTTGTTAATGCAGGGGCCACACGCTCACGAGGTATTGAGGTAGGCCTTAGTGCTACCCCAGTAAAAACAGCTGATTTTAGCTGGGATGTGAACATCACGTTTAGCCGCATCAGGTCTAAGGTGTTAGAAACATATCCCGGGGTAGATCAAATCTATTTAGGTGGTTTTAGTGGGAACCCCGCGATCTATGCTGTAAAGGGCGAAAGATACGGGTCTATTATTGGAACAGCTTATGCCAGGGATGCAAATGGAAATGTGATCACTAACGATGATGGTTATCCAACCTTCGTTGACGGGCAAAATCTTGGCCACATAGAGGCAGACTGGACTGGCGGTATCAGAAATAGCTTCAGGTATAAAGGTATTGGATTAGACTTTCTGATTGACACCCGGCAGGGCGGTTATTTCTACAACGGTACTGAAGAACTGCTTGATTTCTATGGGGTAAGTGCAAAAACA
>Ga0247815_10002304_pt1 | contig 14158 bp, 18 predicted proteins | sample UWRJL194509B1_FD_181014 | JGI IMG/M metagenome (GOLD analysis project Ga0247815, IMG submission 181014) | Plant litter microbial communities from Arlington Agricultural Research Station in Wisconsin, United States - UWRJ-L194-509B-1 | ecosystem: Environmental > Terrestrial > Plant litter >... | reverse complement strand
GGTATGATGTTCTCGACGGCCATACGAGCAGGGTCATTTGCCACACGAGAACAGAAGAAGGTGCCACCGAGAAGAGTGGTTGAGTCGCCGTGTATCCGCCGACAAAGTGTCAACGCAATGGAGGTCTTGCCTGTGCCTGCCATACCCGAGATCCAGATAACGTGCTGTCCATCGCGGGCAAAAAATCAGACCCATCGCTTCCTCGAGAACCTGAACGCGAGTGCCTTCCATGCAGCCGGCGCTGGCGGGTTGCGCGTCGTGGACCGCCGTGGGGACATGATGCTTTCCCAGTCCTGTTGCCGGTGAGATACGGCTTGTTCATTCACAGAGACAACTTGCCTCTCTCAATCATAGCCATTTCGTCGACGATATGGTCAGTATTACTGACATGGTTTACGACGTAATTGCTGTTGTTGTTGGTGATGGTGCTGTTGTTGCCAACCGTGTTGAAGTTGCTGCTGCTGCTAGTAATGGTCTGGACGCATTCCTTGGTCAACGACAATGCGGAATTAGTATAATCAAGCTCACCAGGCCGCTGGTAAATCCGAGCCGTGCGTTCGATGAAGTAGCTGGTAACATCGGTAACGATGTAAATTGCTGCGGTTGTGCAGCAGCCTGGCGCACGCGCATATATCCGTAACGAGTCACAGGTTGAGCTTCGAGGTTCCGGGCAGGTAGTTCATCTCGCCGACATGGGGGAACTGCCACGTGCCAGCTTGCAGTTAGGCGTCATTTTCTCCTTTGTGGGTGCATGCAATCAGATAGCAATCCACAACGGACCGCTGAGCTTCCTCCAGAAGGGTGTGAGCAACAGAGTGGATCAACCAACGTAACCGCAATGGTCCGCCGACATGTGCTCGCACTCGGCAACCAGTCCGCAGAGCAGATTGCACGTGTATCGATGCATCCGCTCAGGTTTTTGTTAATTGCACTAGCAGGAGGCTCGAAGGCACCTTCGACGTTGGTGGTAGTTGACGCTACATCACCGTCGATGCCAAACCACTCAATCAGTCGTTCGAATGCAGCAATAATACTCTCACATACGACAATGCTTATCGGCTGTTGGGAGACTTCAAGTGAAGCGGCATGGCTGGTACTGACGAACTCCGGATGGACTCTGTGGACGGCGTCTCGATCGCCGGACCGCTTGCCACTGCATGCAAACACTGCTCAGGACACTCTCAAGGAGATACTAAAGGCTCGTAATTTCCTCGTAGTATGTACTCCAGGCGCGACTAGGCTCGTCGCCATGAGTGCAAATGATTTTGATTTTATTTAACCTGACCTCGAGCGGGATGTGTAACCACTGAACCCGCTCAATATCTGGATGCTCCCCTCTTTAAGCGGGCGCAAATGTGCTCAGCACTAACTAACATTGTTGCGAGGTAGAAGGGAGGCGAAATCAGACTGACGTTCAAGCTATCGCAGCGTGTCAGCCCGCGCAGACTGACATACACCGGAGGCTGCGACTCCCACGACGAGAGAATGAAGAGTCGCCCATTGGGCGGTGCATACTGAGACATAATGGGAGTCGCATGCGCGGTGACTTCGAGGCGGAACGTGTTCGGGTGCAGGAAGTCGGGAGGTACACAGCTAAAATACTGCTGCCTCGTGGCCACCAACATCCCCTCGCGGCACAAGTTTGATAAGGCCTCAGTTTCCGCACGTGGTATCTGCGAGGCGATCTCCTGGTTATCCATCTTTGGCTTCAAGATCTCCGCCCGACCCTTCGATCCAGCCTCCCGTGAGTGATGTTTTGAACAGAGTTTTGCCGATGTGGCACCTGCAGGAACCTGCGCGCCGGTAAGCGTCGTGCATGTCTATCGCTGCGGGGTGGAGCTGTTTACTTTACCTATAGACATTGCGATGATCAGCACGTCAAAAGATTCAGGCCAAAGGAGATAACGGCAGCTTCAATTGCCGTGAGCAACTTGTTCCTACTACCATCAAACCTTTCAGAGGGCTTATCGTCTAATTGCGCCGCATAACTTATCATCCAAGGACTATTTGTCTAATAGATGATTTATACGCGGGGCTCCGTGAAGTACGACGGCACCAGACTTGTCGGGGCTTTTGACTGTGATGGCCACCCACGCTACGTCACCGTCAATTTCAAACGACCCAACCAGCCGTTTGAATGCGACAATGCGACTCTCACGTACAATGACATCGCGCATTTGAACGGGGACTGCGAGTGGAAGGGAACGGCCGGCAAGGATCACCTCGAGATGAACTTTGCAACGCCCGTAAGCGCCACCATCAACGGACCGCTCACGACGCCACGGGTGTCGTCAGTGTTCATTCGTGGAGCCGCCACGTGGAGCGCAGTCAAGCCGACCCTGTCTTCACTAGCGGCTGAACCTGTCAATGTCCATGCCGACCAGCTGCCACGCCGCGATACGGCCCAAGATGTCATCGATAGGAGACAACGCGAGCGGCAGCTCTTGGAATCGGGATATCCCATCATAGTGTATGCACAGCATGCTTCAGTTCGTCTTGCGGATTGCTGATTCTTCTCAGCATCTTCGGGCAGTCCGGTGTGGGGAAATCGACTGTGCGTTTCAATGTGGTTCGAGTTGCGCTTGTTGTGACTGACTTTGCCGTCACGCTCAAACAAAGTTCATCAACCTTGTCACCTCAGATAAGCGGAGGGTCGGTAATGGCCTCCGGTCTTGCACTAGCGATATCAGCGTCGTTGAGGCCAAGATTGGCGGCAAAAGCATTGTGATCATCGATACCCCCGGTATCGATAATACTGGCACCAGCTTGAAAGAGGCTGACGTCCTCGTAAGCATTGCTGGCCACCTTGAAGCCATGTGAGTTTGCTCTTGGCCATATGTTAGATGCGAGGAGAGTTCACTGAACTGTACCGTGCGGGTTCTTTGCAGGGCAACACATCGCGTTTGGGTCACTGGTGTGCTATTCCTGCACCGCATCAGCGACATCAAGTTCTCGCATACCGCCGACCGCATCTCCAACATGCTCAAAACCCTCTGCGGTGATAGCGCAATGACTCACCTCATGCTCTGCACTACTATGTGGGACAGGGTTCCAGAGGACGAAGGTCATGAACGTTTCGATATGCTCTGCGATACCGGCGCCTGGAAGGAGATGATCTCGATGGGTGCCAGCACCGGGATGATCTCCAACCTCAGCTCCAACGCAACAGACGAGGCGGGGAAGAACCTGAGCGAGCTCATCAAGCATGCGCAGCCAATTGAGGTTGCCATTCAGGACGAGATAGTCAACCAGGGAAAGACGATGGCCGAGACTGGCGCGGGAAAGGTTCTCAGTAAACATCTTCGACAGACTCAAGCAGAGGCGGAGCACAAGCTGCACGAGCTGCACGAGACACTGAGAAAGGTGGAAGAGGCCAAAAGTAAACCCAAAAGTAGGAGGTGGTGGCCGGGCACAAGGGTGGTTCGCGAGGTGCAGGGGCGTGATCCACGCCTCCAGCAGCAGCGAGTTCAAGTCGACCAAAAGGCGGGGCAGTTGCGCAAGAAGTTGCACAAGAAGCAGAAGGCTGCAGGATTGAGGGAGCAGGGGGTGATCCGTGCACAAGAGCTTGCGGCTGAAGAGTCGAAGCCTCAGGATATAATGGCTCGCGAGCAGGAGGCACGGGCTGAACGCCTCCAACGAGAACGTCACTTGGAACACCTAAACACCGTGTTGACGCAATTCCCCACCTCGGCTGCCAAGATCATAGCTGCCATCTTGTCGAGTCGCGAACCGTTACCGGTTCAAACACTCGCCGAACTGCTCAATTTGTCACCTCAACATCTCCGAGCAGCTCTCTATGGGCTTCGCGCTGTATTGTTTATTCCCGAGGACGACAAAAAAGAACCGCTGTGCTTCATCGACCAGTCGTCTGTGGACTACATCACCAGCGCAACGCTGCCTATCCAAATCAGCACAAGCTATGGACATACCGTACTCGCGCACGCCTGCCTTCTACAATTCACCAATGGTCTCCACTTCAACGTCTCGCGCTCCACGTCTTCATACAATGGAAATTCGGGGGAAAAGCCGACCAAGCATGACCAGATCCCTCATTCGCTCCTTTACGCATGCATTTCTTGGGCCTACCACTTGTGTGATGCGTCCGAATCATCCACGCGCAATGCCTTCATCGACTCATTTCTTCGAAGTAAGCTCCTTTTCTGGCTTGAGGTCCTTGGTACATTCGGTGAAGCTCGGCTTGCGTCTGAGCTGCTCAAAGTCGTAGCACAATAAGTGGTGAGTCTAAGCGTCGATTCTCGGCACCAAAATTGACACCGTTACAGACGAAATCTCCCGAACTATCTCGCTTCCTTCGCGACGCAATCTCGTTCGTTGACACTTTCTTTGATGCCATCAAATTCAGCCCGGCGCACATCTACGTCTCGGCTCTCCCGTTCACACCCAAGGAGTCGCTTGTCTTTCAGGTGTTCTCCAAGCATATCGCGGCCCAGCACCCTGTCCCAACTTTCGGTATCAAACCCCACGACGGTTACAAGGTCAATGCTGCAGCGATATCTCCAGACGGTCATTTTGTCGCTTTCGCCTTGAGCGATGGTTCGCTTCGTTTATGGGACTCGACAACCTGCAACGAGACTGGTTCGACGACCCTCAGCTACGAAGGTGTCCACTTACTCGCCGTGTTTGCAGATGGTCTCATTGCGACAGGATCATGGGACCAGATTGTGCGGTTCTGGGACGTGACTAATCCACGTTTTGTCATGCCATCTCTGAACGGGCATACTGGTGCGGTCCGGGCCATAAACTTCTCAATGGATGGCACACGGTTGCTCTCTGGCTCGGAGGACAAAAGCGTTCGTGTCTGGGACGTCGAGACCGTAGAACAGTTGAAGGAGATCCACACTTCGTCTGCCATTTCTTCTGTCATTTATTCCTCCAACGACTCGATCATCGCCGTCGCCGACACCGCCGGGAATCTCTTACGGTACGATGTTAACAGCTACAAAACAGAGAAAGCGATCAACTGCGGCAGTGACGTCAGGTCACTTGCATTTGCACCGGATGCAAGCTTCATCCTCGCAACGCATGCCAATAACGTCACGAGCGTCGATCTCAGCCCGAAGAAGGCGACTGTGGTTGTGACCGGTCACACCGCTCAGGTGAACGCGGTCGCGTACTCTCCAGACGGGCGGTTCGCTGTGTCCGGCGCGGACGATACCACCGTCCGTCTGTGGGACACAAAGACAGGACAGTCTCTCGGACGTGAGCTCCGCGGTCACTCTGGAGCGGTTCTCGCTGTGGCCGTCTCACCCGACAGTCGTTCCATTGTCTCCGCAGACAGCGATGGAATGGGCCGCGTTTGGAGCATCGCTTCACCCGGAGATCGGCGTGAGGACCAGCATACGGAGACCTCTCTTTTTGCTACGGCACGCTACAAGGACGGCTGGTTCTTCACTCCGGGTTCTGACAATGGTCGTCTATTGTGGATACCACCACAGTTCCGCGACCGCATCGAAGTGAGAGGTCGCTCACAGGTCAATGCGGGCCATTGGCTTTATGACACGCTCTATGCCGATGGTCGTGAATGGTATCATGGCGAGAACTGGACCAGGTGCTGGAAGGCAGATAGCTAGTTGGTGCATCATTCGGCTGCACATACTCAACCGTTGGCTCATTCTCGTTTCACCCCAGACTGTCAGGACGCGTTCCGGCTTGGCTCTACTATACATGTAATTCTCCGTACTTCTTCCCAGCGGGCGAGTTCGCTGCAGCCTAAAACCGAGCGTGTTCCCTGTCACGGCATAGCACTTTACAAGTAAGCTTCTCTGAGACTGCGAGCCTGAAGTCGGTGTGGCGACGCAAGAGGCTCTTAGCATGCCGCGAACACTGATCACGGTGACGTAACACCAACAACCAGCATCGATTCTGCACAGGGTCCATCCTGTAAAGCACTGGATGACTTCCCGTAACGTTAGACGCATAGATTCAAGAATTTAGGCAAGGGTGATGGGAAAATACATCCGGCGATTTAGGCAAGGACCCAGACCGTAACGCCGCGCACGCACAGAAACCCAGATCTGAATGCACTGCGCGAAGCCGGATGGCTCATGTTGCCCAGCTACCAAACATTCTCCTCGTCACCCACCGCAAGACGGCCTTCAGCTTTGAGCGACTCCAATTTCGACGACTTCGATTGATTTGACGAGGTGCACACTGGCAGACGGGCGACTTTACAGTTCGTTGCAGCAAAACTTTAGCTCATGCTCAGGCCTCAATGATTTAAAAGATGTCTTAGTTTTGATTGCAGAAGAAGTGACGAAAAATTAAGACGATGATCCTTCGCATTTCCTCGTATGTATGATATGGTTAGATCAGAACAATCAGGCCTCAAGCCCTGCTCATCATTTCCCACAAGGTAACAAGCATGCCACGCATACGTTTGGGTAGCTGTCTGAAATCTGGGAGGGGGGTGTCGACCCTCCTCCCAGATTTTGCATCTGGGAGGATCTGCGCACACGCTTGAACGATCAAAGAAGCCACTTGCCCCCGTCCCGCACATTTTCCGGTCGACCCAGATTCCTAAATCTATGCGTCTAACGTTACGGGAAGTCATCCACTTTCCGACCGCTAAAATCATCGGGCCGTTCGCCACAGCAAGGTCGTTATCGATTCGCCTCTGTGGAACACCACCATGTCGACCCTGCATCCGCCTCCAGCCAAGACAGGTACTGAGCGAGGGAGCGGCGTAAAGCCGCGATCTGCCAGTGCAGATGCTGCTGCCTGTGATGATGGATAAGAATAGGGTGCTATTTGGCTCAGAGAGCCTCCCCCCTCACCTCAATTCCATCTGACCTTTCGCTGTGCCATGGAGACGGAAATGTCCAATTCGTTTCGCTACACGCGTTTGTTAGCACGATGTGCAGAAGGTCGGTGCCTCTGGTATCCAACAGAAATCGGCAGAGTTGGAGATGTCGGCTTCGTATTCGAGGGTTACTTCAACAAGGTAGCAAATAGGGTCGGTCCATACTACGTCTGACTGGTATCCACACGTTCGCTCAGCTGTTCAACGTCTTTGAAGCACCGGAGCCTCTACCTTCTCTGCCAGCCGCTCCCGGTATCACATCCGTTATTATACGCAACAATACACACGGGGCTTGGATGTCTGTTGAAGGCGGTGCACACAGGGTTGCGGCCGGTAATCAAGCTACAACGTAAGTCCGTTGACAGTGGTCTCTGTGCGCTTAGCTCACGAGACACAGGGGCGACGTGTCTCTGGGCTTCGAGTTTTCATCTGCTCGCGCGAGCGGGGCATTCCTGGTACCCGGCGGCCGTACACGTCGGGTTGCGCGATACCTCAAAGAAACCATACTCGCCAACTACCTGTTGGAACACTACAGTCTCATCCTCAACACATACAGTCACCGTCCGTTAGAAGAGTGCCCGCTGATGATTCTCAAGGGGACAACTCGTGTTTCTGCTTGGTGCCGTGGACTCACGACACAAACGGCACGCGGTATTGCTGGCCATATCAGCATCAACGTCCCGGATATTGGTATCCCGGTACTTAGTCTCGATATCAACCATCATCGTACAGCTCTACAGCACGTCTGTAGCTTCTCGAAGTTTGGATAAAACATTCAAGCTGACGCACTCCCCAGTGGCTAATTGAATCGGGGCCAGCCGAGGACCTTGAAGAGGATAGCACAACACCTACAGACTGCTGCATCATCATCCAGCCCGTCGTAGTTCGCTTGAGCGACAGAATAAAATATCGCATGAAGGCTATCCTGGCCACACGCATCCAGCAAACCCCTGGCTGGGTTGGGCCAGCTCCACCTCCTCATCCAGAAGTAAGTATACAACTATGAGCCACATGCTGTCTGCTGTGCTGAAGTTTTTAGTACCTGCCGTTCTTAAAGTCTAGCCAAAGCGGAGGCGACATTGCCGTGCCTGTGATGGTCCAGAACCCCCTGGCACGCGAGAAACAGCTCTTAGAATCGGGAAGCCCGATCATAGCGTACGCCCGGCCCGCTTCTGTCGGTCTTGCGGCTCGCTGATTCCATTATAGCATTTTTGGGCAGTCTGGGGCAGGGAAATCAACCGTAGGCTGTTCCGGTGTGAGAGTTGTGTTGGTAGTGACTGATTTGACCGTTATGCTTCCAAACAGTTCGTCAACCTCGTCGCGTTAGAGACGCAGAAGGTTGGTAGAGATCTCCAGTCTTGCACCAGAAATGTCAACATCGTCGAGGCCAAAGTTGGCGAGCAACGAGTAGTGGTTATTGATACACCCGGGATTGACAACACCGGGGTCGGCATGAAAGAATCCGATGTCCTTCTGGACATCGCCTATCGCCTTACGACTATGTAAGTTTGTGTATATTTTCCTTTTAAGGAGAGGGAGAATTGATTGAATGGCACGTATTCTTACTACAGGGGAGAACACCGCGTCTGGGTCACCGGCGTCTTGTTCCTTCACCCCATCAGCGACAACAAGTTCTCACACACTACCAAACGCATCTCCACCATGCTCAAAAACCTCTGTGGCGACGCGGCGATGGACCGACTCATGCTGTGCACTACGATGTGGGACAGAGTTCCGGAGGCTGAGGGCTACAAACGCTTCAACGAGCTCTGTGAGACGGGCGCATGGAAGGAGATGATCCTAGGTGGCGCCAGCACGGCCACACTATCCAACACAAGCTTCAACGCAAAGGCAGAGGCAGAGAAGATTGTGACCCAGCTCATCAAGAACGTACAGCCAGTCGAAGTCGCAATTCAGGATGAGCTAGTCAAGAAGCCGGCGGAGACTAGTGCGGGACAGGTTCTCGATGCTCATCTTCGAGAGATGCAAGCTGATGGGGAGCGGGAGTCGAAGGAGACGCGTGATAGGCTGCGTGAAGAGAACGAGATCAACGCGGCGAAGGCAAAGGCAGAGATACGCGCGCCAGATGAAGAATTTGCAGACTTGCAGGCCAGCATTTTCATCGCCGCACTGCTCGCCGCACTACAATCAACAGCTCGCATCCGTGGAGCAGATAATGGGAGCGGTCACCTGGCGAGCTGATAGCGAGAATGAGCACGGGCGTGAGAAGAGCGTAGGAGGTACCTGAGTGCGGGAGTGAGAAGAGCGAACCTCCGACACACCTCGCCTGGTCGCGATACATACGTTCTCGAGTCACCCGTGTTTGCGTGTAGTATTTCACGTCTGAACCCGCGTCAAAGCCAGTTGAGAGGGACAGTGGCGGATGCAGAAGGTGCACTTGGGCCGCTCGGAGAACACATAAAGTAAACTCAAACGAGAGAATATCCTGTACTCCAAGAGAGCAGCTGCGAGCAGCAAGATCTCCAGAGGCAGCTACGCACGAGAAAACGGGTTGGGGCATGGGATGCAGTCGGCAGATGAATTCAAGAACAGGCTGCATTTGTGATTCAGCTGAGTAGTGCAAGCCATTGCACTCAAGCCAAGATGGATTGCCTTGAGTCGGAACGGAGCTGGTGTACTTGGCAGGCTCTTGTATGAGAAGGTGGACACAGGCGGCGCGTATGCGTCCAATTCGCGCGAGTCGTGTCTCGGATACTTGTCGAAGAGCTTGGATTCCAGCAAAGCGCGATACGGGACAGAGCAGATGATATAGTGCGTCGCATTTGTCAATTACTTGAAGTACTCCCACTGCCTCGCCGGCGCGGGCTCCTCCAACGGTTCATGTCTACCCAAACGCGCGTCAGCTTCAACCCAAACCCAAGTCCAAGCCACTCACGCCTTCCACTCAGCCATAGCCCTAGCCGTACTCAACTCATCCCTCGCCGTATCCAACGCTCCTTCAATCCCCTCATCCGCCCTCAGACCCCCCTTGCCAATCTCCCCAATCCTCCTCAACGCCTCTTCAACCGCCCCAAGCTCAGTCCCAGCCCCACGTACAGCCTCGAGTTTACGCGTAGTCAAAGCGCGCACGGCGGAGGCGTAAGTGCTGTCGGGTGGGATGGCGTTGGAGGAGAGGAGGGTGAGGGTCGCTTCGTAGGTGGTGGTGAGGTCTGTGACGGCGGTGGGGGAGATGGGGACTTGGGTTAGGGTGGCGAGGGTGCGTGGGGTGGTGGGGAGACGGGTGCGCGCGAGGGCGCGGGTTGCGGTGCGGAGCATTGGGAGGACAAGGGTGTGCTGCCAATCGGAGTCGCGCCAACTTGCGAGCTTTCAAATTCTTATGCGCGAGTTGTCTGCAAGTACTTGCCACTATCGATGACGAGCGCAGACTGCATCACATAGATTTTTCACTCCCGAAAATTTGCTCAAAAGATCTACCAGGAAAAGAACTAGCATTCCAGAAATAAAATGTACAGCAAGACATTGCGCCAAAGCACATACAGCGTCCACGCAGGGCGCACTGCATAAAAACGTGCCCGCCGCACCCAGTCCGCCGAATCGTCCGTTCGTCTCCAGCCAGCTTGACGGTCTCGGCGTCCTCGCGCCGCAGCACAGTCCTCCTAAGAGGCGTGGCAGCCGGTCGCCGAGATGCTTTTGTGTGGCTGTGGTTTATAAGCGTTAAAGAAGAAGAGGCGCGGCGGAGTTGGACGCGCGGTCTTGTAGGGTGGCGGGAGTTGCCGGGTGGCTGGCTGGATGGGGTCTTTTGGTCTGGTGGTGTGGTGTGGTGATGTGTGGGGGTAGAAGCGGGCGTGTCACTTGGAGGGTGCTCGGTGTTCACGTGTCGCTGGCAGGTCGGCATCTGTACAGAGGCGGGGTCACATGTCCACGATCGATGTCGCTGTACAGTTCCACCCGCAACCTCGTACGATCTCTGGTATTTCGCCCGGATCTGATAGAGGATATCGAGTTATCTGTAGATCTCGTCTGTGCGAGGTGGGTGCGGGCATGGTGGCAAGGGGAAATCTGTGGATTCTCGGGTGGATGAAGCTTCCGACCGGAGACAGCCGAGTAGCCTTCCTCTGAGCTCATCCACGCCCGCAAGGTAGCGAAACGCAGCCCCATCTAAAAGCCCGTCCGCGTTTTCGGGCCAGATAGCCAGATCGTCTTTCGCCGACCCCGCACAGCGCATACGCCCGATGTCGGTGGTCACCAAAAACATGTTTGCCCTCCTCGACGGTGCGTTCGTTTGTTATGCCAGTAGTATAGTGGCTGATCTGGGATCGGATTGCAGACGAGGATGGTCCCAGACCGGCACAGGCAGCCAACACCAAGGCAGCGCCTGCAGCAGCTGGGGCCAACGAGAAGAAGCCGGGCGACAACAAGCGCACGACGGGTGGAGGACCCGCGGCGCGCAGTGGGCGGTACCCAGGACGCGGCGGAGGGGCCAAGCCAGGGCCGCGCGCAGAGAACGTCAACGAGGACGCGTCCGAGGCTCCCAAGCGCTGTGCGTAGTAACTGGTGATCGGATGATTCCGGGTGCTCATCACTCAGAGTTGCAGTTGACGGCGAAAAGGCGCGCCGGGGTGGGACTCGTGGCCGTGGCGAGGGCAGGGGCGATGGCCGTGGTCGTGGACGCGGCCGTGGTGGCCCTCGCGGCGACCGCCCGGACCGCCACTCTGCGACGGGTCTTGTTGACAGCGACAAGAAGGTGCGTAGTGGTTACTTCTCAAGAATGATTGTTGATGATGATACAGGTGCACCAAGGCTGGGGAGGCGACACTGGCGATGGCGAGCAGCTTGCCGAAGCACAGGGAGCGGCCGATGCTGCAGCTGCGACGGGCGACTGGGCCGGTGCGCCTGCTGCCGATACATCTGGCTGGGACGCCCCTGCCGGCGAAGCGACCAACGCCGACGGAACTGCTCCAGCTGCTCCCGCCAACGAAGAGTCCGAGGCACGCAAGGCATACCGCGAGCGGCGCCAGAAGGAAGACGAGGAAGACGAGAGCCTCGTCACATTCGACGAGTACCGCAAGACACGCAACACCGGTCTCGATGCCCTCGTCCCCGTGCTCGAGGGTCGCAAGGTCGAGAGCGACGATGCCGTGCCCAAGGGCGCCACGAAGCTTGTCAAGGACGAGGACGAGGCCAACTACTTTGTAGGCGGCAAGACCAAGAACTCGGCCGGTCGCGCCCGTGCACCCAAGGAGAAGCAGGTCATCGAGATCGACGCTCGCTTTGATCGTCCTCGTGGTGGAGGTGGAGGCGAGCGTGGAGGAGGTGGACGTGGTGGTCCTCGTGGCCGTGGTGAGGGGCGTGGCGACTATCGTGGTGCCAGCCGTGGCCGTGGTGGCCCGCCCGGTGCCTCGCGTGGTGGTCCCCCGCGTTCGTCTGCTGCCCAGAAGGAGGTCAACGTCGACGACGCGAATGCCTTCCCGTCGCTGTCGTGAGGCTATCCCCCTCGCTCTATGCACTTCTCTCTCTCTCATGTGAAGCATGTGCAATCCCAAATCTGACTGCTGTCGATGCTCTCTCTTATTCTTGTCTTGTCTTGCGCGTCCGCGACAATACCTCAAATTCAAAATCCCGTTTTCCAGTCTCGTTCAAAGAAATGTAAACTAAACGAAAACCAAAATTTTGAGAACGCGTCTGTCGGAGTTGACACCCTTTGTCCTCACGCGCACTCAATATGTCGCTCGCGCTCCCCCTTCTCCGCCGTCAGCCCTTGTCCATTCTCACCCGTCTTCGCCAGGGTGCCTCTTTGATTACGCTTCCGACATTACCCACGGCATTTGGCGTCGGGTTGAGCCTCGGCGCGCTGAGGCTCGCGCTGCCAACTCTGCAGTCGCTCCTCGAACTCTTGCCGCCCATCGTATTGGCCGTACCCAAGAAGAAGGTGTCGCATTCCCGCAAGTCTATGAGGGAGGCGAACAAGTTTATTAAGGATAAACTGAGTGCGTGCCTCGTCGTTTCGTTTCGCGCGAAATGCTTACACCCTTCGTCCATTTTGCGCGCGCCTCGTTCACTTGCATGCACTACAGATATTGTCGCATGCCCCGCATGCGGCTCTGCAAAACTCGCACACAACATCTGTCCCAAGTGTTTCGTCGAGCTCACCGCTGGATGGAAATCTGCTGCACGCGAAGCCGGCAGCTCTGCATCTAGGAGATAAACCCGTCACTCGCACGGGATTTTTCGTACGCTATCATTGAAAGGCATGAAACCTTTTATACACTCTCGATGTTTAAACTGAGTTGAAGTGCTCGTCGCGCGACGACCATTGCTGGACCACCACTACCCCATGCTGCTCGTTACGACTTCTCTATACCGTTGCTCCTCGCCGCCTGGAACTTCAGCCTATCGACCCTGATCTCCGTTCGCGCGTTCGTTCTTGCTGGATGTCCTTTTGCTGCGCGGTCTTGCCCGCAAATATCCACCATACTTCTCCGTCTCGCGACTCTCCTCTCATCTCTCCTCTCATCTCAATTGGTTTGAACCTCTCCTTTCAATGTGCTTCATAAGGTCTTCATTGTGCTGCATCTCTCTCTCTATGGCGGACGAGTCGAGAGGGCATATGTCATTCCTGGCGTGTCGACTTCCGCGCCGATCGTACTCAACCCCGGTATTCAAACCCTCGAGCCGGGCCGGTCAGAATAGCACATTCATTTCCTCGAATCGGGCCGGCTCGAGAGTACCGGCTTTAGTTGCTTTTGGGTTGCTGCTTGCCCTGCACCGTTGCACGGCTTGCATGCAAGCTCGCATCCGGATTGGTGGCACATTCTAAGCGCATTTGGCTTGGTCACGCTACATGATTTACATTTAAAGGCTCAGCGTCCGCTCGTGTCCGTCACGCTGCAAACTCTCGCGGCAGTCTTCGTGCTCCTCTGCGCGGTTTGCCACCGTACACATTTCTGTGCCCGCCGTGGTACTCGTTCAGCGCCAAGTCCTTCGTACATTCTATTCCCACCTCCTACGTCGTCCTTTCGAGCACCTGCTGAGCTTCTGAGAGTGGGTACCACACTGAATGTGGTATGGATGACAGGAACCCGGAGTTGATCGCGGGATTTACTTCCGGTTCCCGCGCAGTCTAAACTCAATCAACATAGCGCAAACCATGGGCTGGGCACCTTAAATACTGGGTCCGGCTTTCAGCGGAGGTCAGTCGTCTCTTTCCCAGAGATTTCTACCTCCCCGTTGTTACTGCCCGTCCCCGCCGCCGTCCCCGCCGCTCACAATGTCCACAATGGCAACCCGCTCGTACACCACGGTGCCCCTCACGCCTGCGGCTACCACCGCCAGCGTCGTTATTGGAGATGGTCAGTTTGGGCTCCCCCTCGCTCGTCA
>Ga0247815_10002302_pt1 | contig 14159 bp, 18 predicted proteins | sample UWRJL194509B1_FD_181014 | JGI IMG/M metagenome (GOLD analysis project Ga0247815, IMG submission 181014) | Plant litter microbial communities from Arlington Agricultural Research Station in Wisconsin, United States - UWRJ-L194-509B-1 | ecosystem: Environmental > Terrestrial > Plant litter >... | reverse complement strand
CGCCACAAACACAAGTACTCGGACGACGACTCAGACCGCAGCCGTAGTCGCTCGCCGCGCCGTCGTTCGCGATCAGCCCGTGCGACGTCAAAGCCCAAGTCCATTCGCGAGGAAGACGAGGACGACTGGGTCGAAAAGCCAACCGGTAACCCATTGCTCTCTACCAGTGCAAGCGGTTCGGCAGCAGTCGCAACACCTGCAGCTGCCCCGTCTGTACCCGACACACTCGAAGACGACGATGGGGAAGAGCCTGGCCCACAACTGCCCGACTATAAATCTGACAACCCACGCGCCGTCGACGAACGCTCTTTCGGTGGCCAGCTATTGCGCGGAGAAGGTTCCGCAATGGCCGCTTTCCTGCAGGGCGAGGACGGAACCAAGTCACGTATCCCGCGTCGTGGTGAAATCGGCCTGCTGTCGGAGGAGATCAACGCGTACGAGAGCGTCGGCTACGTGATGAGCGGGTCGCGGCACCGCAGGATGAACGCAGTCCGCATGCGTAAGGAGAACCAGGTCATCAGCGCCGAGGAGAAACGTGCCGTACTCAAGTTGCAGAAGGAGGAACGCGAGCGGCGCGAGGCGCTGTTGCGCGAAGAGTTCAAGGAGCTCGTCGAGGACAAACTCAAGTCGGCCACTGCTGGCCCGCGTCCGTGATAAAAGATGCGATACAAATTGTGATGTTGTTACATTTGAGCTGTCCTACATGTTGCATGAAGATATGTGTCCGTTTGTTTCAGAGAGAGAAAGTCCGAGTCTACCGCTTCCGCTTGACCTCCTCTTCTGACATCGGGTGCAGCATGATCTTGTTGATGCCGTCGCTCTTCATGTGCCCATGGCCCTTGCTCCAATCATACGAAATTGCGTACGCGAGGAGACTCCCGTTGCTGTTGAACGCTGTCGCCGCAATCGGTCCCGGTACCGCAGGGAACGCTACAAGTCGGTCGTCATTTCATCAGCCATCCATTCCTGCCTCTCCCACGAACACTATACTCACACTTGATCCGAGCCTTCGCATCCCGGTCCCATATACTCATCGTCCCGTCCGAACCGCCAGTGAGGAACGAACCCGTATGCGTCGGGTGGAACTTGATGCAGTTGACGGCGTATACGATGGTGTGGCCTGCCCGCGTATCATCGCGGTGGCATCGGAACATGTAGTTGTTCGGCTTCATCTTGTCCGGGAGCGTCCACTGAATTGCGACGCGCCCGCCAATGCCGCCGACTGCGTAACCGTCGCCCGAAGGAAAGCACGCGACGACACGGGTTTGCATCTTGAGTGGCGACAGCTCGTACTGTTTTGTTCCAATAACCACATTAGCCGATTGAGAGAGGGTATCAATGATTGGGAGACTTGCCTGAAAGGCCTTGGTGGGTTCTGCGAGGTTGATGACTTGGAGGTGTTCCTCAGAGCTGCCGACCACGAGCAACGGGTAAGCAGCGTCCATCGAATAACACCTCCCCGCCAACTGCACACTCGCAACCGGCCCCGCCTGTCTCAAATCCCAATACTGCGAAAATAGAGCAACGCATTTCGTTATTAGTGTTCCAAAGATCACCTCAAGGTCGGCTGTGCTGCTGCTGACTCAGCAGCGCGACCGACCAGGGGACGACCGTACGTACCTTGAGAGTCTTGTCCCAGCTGCCCGTTGCGAGAATGGTCCCGCCAGGTGTGTCGACACTGCGTACGCATTTGACGGGGGCGTCGTGTTGGCCAACAAGGCTGCCTGTACCGGTGCTGGTGTCGAATATGCGCACAAGGTTGTCGGCGCCGCCGGAGAATAATTTCGAGCCGTCCTGGACGCGCGCGAGCGTCAGAAACACACAAAGGCATGTGAGGCGAGTATAAGGCGTACTTTGGTCCAGGAGAGGCTCAGCGCAGGTCCGTCGTGGGAGTATCCAGCGAGCGGTCTTGTGGTGCACTTTGCGTCGACGGCGTATATCCGAACCTGCGCGAACACCCAGCGCAACAAGTATTCATTCCATATTCAGTGTTATTTCTAGTTTCCATGTAAAATGTATATACCTCGCCGTTCCAGCTCGACGCGGCCAGGATATCTGCCGCTGGGCAGAACGCAAGGTCGGATATCGAGTCTTGCGAAACCTGTCCTACTTCCACGTCAGGTGCCACAGCAGGCACAGCAGCGCGGTTCAGATACGCCATTTATTGGGTGTTGGGTGTTGTGGAAGGGAGGGGATGTGGTAGGAACAGAGACAAGTGCAGGAGCAGCGTGCAAAGTCCGCTTGTGGCGCTCTTCAAGATGTTGCAGGTTGGTTCCGAGTCATGCATCACGGTGTGACTGTTCGTTTTGCACGGAACCGACAATCCCGCGTTTCTGGTCTTCCCTACTCTCTGAGGCTGCTGCGACATTTGTTTATGATCATTTCGTGGGAGCGCATTCGGAAAGTAGAAATACAACAGTGTAGTTGAGAGTACAGGGCTGACAAGAAGTGGACACTGGCTAGTACTGAGGAGACTGGTCACGACACGGAATCACGAAGCTGCTACAGCTCCTTGTGCTGTCCGTGTTTGTGGTCTGGTGCGCCCATACTGTGCAGCGTCACTACCAAGCATCCACTGGGCACGACAGAGCTGCAAGAAACGGCGAACTATCAGCTTCATATTGATCGTCGGACAGCGAGGCGCTGAGCACTTACGGATCCAGTGTTGTATACAACCCAGGAAGGAACGACTTGCCCCCTCCTGAGCATTGGAAGAACACGCCCTGATTTGTCTGGGGGCCCTGTCCCTTGGTCAGGCTGGCGGGAAGGTCGTAAACCAGGAGGGTGCCGAGGTACGACCAGATGCCACCCTTAATGCCCTGTGGTTTTCTCGAGAATGATATCCGCAGTGGGATTTGGAGGCTCGTCAACGGGATCTGCTCGCCACCCTTATCAAAGACCTGGAAGATGCTAAAACAACCATGTCAGCACCGAGGTACACTCGCGGTAACAATCCACCACACTCACGCCCGCGTCTCCGTGGAGTTGATCACGTTGACATGCAGAAGTGTCGTCGAGTTTACGAACAGCATAAGCCGCGAGTTGGCTGGGTCGATGTAGAACAGTGGTGGCGTGTTCGCCCACGACCCTGTGATGTCGGTGATAATCGCATTACCGTCCAAGCCTGGTCCTTCGCTCGACCGCAGCACGAGGTCTTCCGAGCCATCGCCGACCGTCGGTCGTACGCGGATGACGTCCTGGCCAGGGACAAACATCGAAGTCTGGCGGAACATTGAGTCCATGCTCGGGATGGCGCGCACGAGCGGCGCGAGTGCAGGTAAGAGACATGCAGCGAGGGAGGCGACGCGCATGGTGGAATGGGATGCGGGGGCAGAAGCGGGGAGGAAGCGGGGAAAGACAATGAATGCTCAGTCCACTCAGCCGGGCTCATATAGCACGGGGTGCGGGAGGATACGTGGTCGGTTGTTGCGCTGGTCGCATGATGGCAAGCGACAGCGAGGATTCTCCAGGCTGACGGAAGCGGCCGATACTGAGATCCGTTTGGAGCTTCTCCAGACTCCGACGAAACCTCGCACTAGACTGAGGCGTGCAAATGCGCGTACAATCCATTCTCCTCAGTCTGGGAGCGGAGCGGTCCTGAACTAGGCCAGAGATGCCGGGGAAGGTCAGGGTGCGCAGCCGCAGACAGATCGCCTTGCAGCCGTGGGCTCCTGGAACATGCCATTAACACCTCAATTGGCGGAGTGGCTCTGCATAGATCGCCGTTTCGAAGGAAAAGAGACTAGTCGGGATGTACCATTGAGGGGTCGTGCGCCGCAATCCACTCCTTGCAGTGCTCCGAGCACGTCCGATGCGCCCCTGCTGCCGCCGTTCTCGCCACTCAGTTTGGACATTGTGAAACCAGATGGCAAGACTCGGACAATGTTGAAAGTTGTCTGGTTTATTGACGCCACGGTATCGAGTTGAGGGGCACTAATACACCCGCTACTCTCCTCCCTTCCTCCAACAATAGGTTGAACGTTGAGCAAGCGTTCCGCTAATTCCGGCAATCGCGTTAGCATCGTGTAGAATTGCATCCACAACTCGGGTCACGCACCGAATCCATGACGTCCAATGCCAGCCCCTTCTTTGCCAGCTCAGCACGCATCTTTGGCGGCGGCTGCCACACACGCGCGCCAGTGCCCACAATCAACAACTCGGGCTTCGGAACAATTACATCGAACGGCGCAAAGTGCTCTGGCGTCCACGAGTCCCAAGGATTATTTATCGCGGTATCCTTGGGCAACGGAGGATCCCAAAGGAAGACGCGTCCGGCAATGAGAATAGACGGCCCACGGAGCACGAGCCCGTCGGAGAGCTCGATACCTGTAGGTGTGATTGCGCGCACATGTGTTGTCGTGAACTCGGCCTCGTCGCCGACGATGTTCGACAGAGATTCCAGGCGCGCTGGACGAGACGCATGCAGCATTCGCCTCTGCTGGTAAGCCGGAGCGCTTAAAACAACATTTTTGAGAGATGTCGAGGTACGGCAGAGAGGGCGCAGAGTCGCGCGGCACAATCCGCGTGCGATCATGGTAGGAGGAACGGCAAGTGCGAAAGCGGAGTTGGCACGCGGGATTGTCCGCGTGTTCGGGTGTGCCGTTCTCATTCCAACCTCAACGATGATATAACTCGTCGTAACACATATTCGTATTGGAACGGGTTGGGTACCACTCGTGAAAACTGTTGCATGAGACATGATCGGCCTCACACACTTCACCAAAGACGCAATCCAGGACGAGAGGCATATGCACCGAGGAAGCATTGAATCTCGATCCGCTTTCTCATGAGAATTCGCCAACGCCCTGAGTGAAGGCTACAGTCAGCAAGTGAAATTGCCAGCAGGAGGCCGTGGCATACCGGACCGAAATGCTCGCCCTCTCCCACCGTGAGAAGCGGGCATCTGTCCTGGTCGCAGTTGTTGGTGAACGGCACGGTGTTGCCCCACCATATGATCTCGGTACCCGAGTACTGGATGCATATGAGTCAGTTTGGGCGATTTCAGGTTAACTGTATTCTGTGAATTGCTTGCCTGCAGAGCGAAGAAGATGACGATGGCGCAGATAGCGATGGACGCAGAGAAAGAAGTGGTCGTAATGTAGTTGTACTGTGAGAATGCACGTCAGTCACATGGTTCAAACGGCTTCAACAGCCGCAACTACCTTAGACCACCAGGCGAGGTAGCGGCGTTTAATGTAGACGTTGAAGAGCCAGCCGATGGGGACGGCAGGCCAGACGTTGTTCAACCCTCCTGGAGCGAACATCAACCCACCCTGGAGTAGAACGGGGATGTGGATCTATCATCCAGGGAGGATGTGGATTAGATGGGCCGCTGGTGAGAGGTTGATAAACACTCACGCTACGGAACAACTTGAAGCGCTTGTTGATGAAGAAGAAGATAATCGGCAGCGCGAAACCAATGAGGAAACACCAGACCAGGCCTGAGTAGATTGCACCGACACTACGAGCGTGGAGGCTCAGCTGAGGAGCAAGAAGCACTGGTAGATCGGTCTACTCACCCGTACATCTTCTTGGGACCGAGCGTGCCCCAGAGAACCGACGCAGTGAAGAATGTCTGAATGTTGTAGCAGTCTGTGAACGTGCATCAGCAAACATCATCCTAAATCCGGGCTCAGGAAAGTTCCTACAAAAGTGGTCCTTGTTGTCCGGGTCGCAGACGTTGGGTAGGGTGAACTGGAAGTTCATGACGCCCGTAGCCACAAACGTCGACACGAGGGTCGCCACTATTTGACACATGAAGGTCACGCGAGGCGGGATATGCGTGTAGTGGGCGAGCTTGAGATCCTGTGCAAATGACAGCGTGTGGGCCGTGGTGACGTAGCCGTACGACTTGAAGAAGTTCATGGCCAGCGCGTTGCCTTCGAACCACGAGCCGCCGATGAACTCCGCCAGAACGTTGAGCGTGACTTGAACGTTTGTGGTCGCGTAGATGATACCAATCGGCACGCAGCTGTAGTGCAGGTGATCAGTCGCGACTCGACGCGTGGTCTCAGTATGCTTACAAGATGAGGGCGAGGAACAGGCCGTAGAGCACGACAGCTGGGGTCGTCATGGTTGGGAAGGCACCTACACCGGCAGCACCGAGAGCGACAGATATAACAAGCACCGAAAAGTACCACCATTCTGCCAGGAATCCCTCAGATGAGGTGAAGAGTGAACGAGGTGTCACGCACCAGGTACTTCCTTGTACGCTGACATGAGGCGTGAGTGAATGTCATTGTGAGCCTGTAGGCCGCCCTGGCGCTTGATGAGAGCCTTGAATCCACGGACAATCTCTGTGCGGTGGTAGAGAATCGTGTGGCTGATCGTGGCTGCGTATACCGCAACTGTCAAAAGGCGTAAGCTCCTCCGACCACTTGGCACGACCTGGCGATCCGTCTAGTACAAGCCTAGACGAGGCTCCGGTGCAACCTTGAATGTGCGAAACTCACAGAAGAATCCATAGAGCAGAGAGTTCGCCTACATTGGTCAGTATGACTAAGTAGGCACGAGATGACTGGCAACGACTAACCGCTCCGAGGTAGGCCGGGCTGTAGGCGCTGTAAGCATCTTGATCGAAGAGGCCGTCCTTATCAATGATCAGCGAGACGTTGTAGCGTTTCCCTAGGTTGTTGAAGACGGCGTTGCTACATCACCGTCAAAATGTGCGAAGCAGGCACGAGAGAGAGAACGCACGTGTTGATCGGAAGGTATGCCGTGTTCCAGGTATTCGTGAACCAGATAGCGACAATGATTGGGAACGCAACCATAGCACCGGCAAAGAGCTGAGCATATGAACGCGTCAGTGATCAGGTGGGGAGACGAAGAGATACAAGGTGCTTCCAACTCCGACACTCACGTTGACTACGCTGTAGAATGGTGTGATCCAGGGGTCACTGAAGATTGATCAACGTCAGCTACCTGTTGTATGCGGAAGTGAATGAGGCTCACATGGTTGTCTGGAACTGGTTGACGTCGAAGGTTGGGATAGGATTGAAGCCCAATCCACTACCGCCGGTGAGACCGGTGATGGCCGCGAGCCTTTGCACAACGGTGAGTCCCTGTTTTTCGGGGCAGCAACGTCACGCACTTAACGTTCTGAGGCGCGATCCAGACAGTCCAGTTGAAAAAGGACAGTGCTTGGAAGATGTAGTTGGGGAACCAGACTGCACATGAATGCGCGGATCAGTTGAAAGGAAGCATAGCGATAAAGATTAGGTGATACGCACAGTAGACGAACATTCCGATAAAGGTGTACAAGAAGAACCTCAGACGGCTGACTGACCAACCATCGGCGACCTCGTTGCGACCGGAGTGGAACGCGCGGTTGAGAGCGATGGTAGCAAGGTTGGTGTACCAGATGGCGTGCACCGGGTAGACGAGGAAGCGACGGGTAAGTCCTGCAAGGCCGTACCCCACGAAGTTCGTCGAGAGGCCGATCAGAAGCTGGTAGCCAACATTTCGAGCCCACTGCATGTTGAAGAACCGTGGGATCACTATGGAAGCCCAGTGTCAGCCATGGGGGTGATTGCTCGCGTCGTGAAAGCGACGCACCCTGGACGAAGACGATGTAGTTCGTGTACGGTGCCCCGAAACCAACGTTTGCCATGATGGTGATGACCATGTGCTCCTTCATGTTGAACGGACCGCTGTACGTCAACCATTGTTAGCGTCGCAAGACAAGTGCCGGATACAAACACTGTGACGTACGGGTTGAGAGAACACTTGCGACCGAAGATGCTGAACTGCGTTGTGGGCAAAATTTTCTCCAAAGCTTTGCCAGCTGGGTAGGCGAGAACCTGAGCAACGTTGCTTCCCACCCCTGTCCGCTCGAAGTCAAAACATCATCACGGCAGCGGTCGACTTGAAGACGCACAGATGTTGGGCCAGCGAATGGAGAAAAACTGTGTCGGCCGTGATTAGCATATTGAGATATGCATTTGATGAGGAGTCTCAGTAGCACACCTGGTTGATAAAGGCACTGTGCGCGAGTCAGTTCGAGGCCACGGCGAGATGCGATGAAGTGAACATACCCGCCAGCAACGAAGATGAGACCGATAAACCAAGCCCTGTGGCACATAAGTCCTCTGCTTAAACTGAAATTATAATGAGCAGATATGCACTCACCGGAAAGTGCTGGCCGGAATAGTCGGATCATCATGATTGTCGACGACAGCACGGACCTCAGCATACGGACTATGATGAAACGTGCGATGAGCCTGGAATGCCATGTCATGAGGGCTGAGCTCTGGCGTACCTGTTGAATGTGATCAAGGCAGCCTCAATGCGCATCTCTTGGTAGAGCTTGTCGTACTCTGCCGGCGAGAGCGTCTGCTTGATGTCCGGCTCGATGAAGCTGCGGGCGATAGCAAGCGCTGCCGGGTTGAAGTTGCTATCGGTAGCATGCTAAGACGAGAGTCATTCGTGCCACATTTTGTGCTCAGCCACAACCAGAAGCTATGCTACGTTGTTGGAGGCAACTCACGAAGGTCGCGATATGGTTGGCAGCTTCGATGACCTCTTCTTCAGTCAGTTTCTCTGAATTGGCAATAGCCTCTTCAATGTCCGGGCCAACGGCTTGAATATCCGCCTCAATGACGGCCTAGAGGTGTGTGGGTTCACGAGTTGAGACTGGTCCGAGAGTCAGTGCTCACCATGTCCGCGATGGCATGTTTCTCGTCGAACTTGTCATCGAGAGAGGCTCTGTCCGTCGACGGGACACGTTTCTCAACTTCAGCGGAGGCCATGATGTGCGTGCGCGAAGGAGATGGGGGGACCAGAGGGATGCGTGGACACCGAACAAAGGCAACTGCAACGCTGGTATTTAATGCTCTGTATACAAAAAGTTTGGACATCACGCGCTGCAACCAGCTTATTCCCGACAGGCACGAATTGTTGGATGAAGAGACGGATGGAGTTACGTAGCACATGGTACCATCTCACGGAGCATAAGTCACGACGCGGGCCCATCTGCAGCCGGTGTTGGGCAGCCCAAGCCAAGGAATCGCAGCCTGTGCACCTGCCGGTCCTCGCCTTGTAGTTTACTCAAAGATGGCTTCATCCAGACCAAGTTGTCAGCTCGGTAGTTTAGCTTTTGAGGTTTTGACAGTGAAATAGACTGCAAAGCGGTGGTTGGTAGGAAGTAGGACGGCCATAGTAGACCGACGAGAAGCCGCAGCAGGGAAATCGATCAAACCGAGCACATGCAACAAGAACCAACCAAATCGTCAAACTGAGCCGCCAAAGAGCATAATGGCAGAGCCTCGGATGCAAAACAGATGCGATGTCGTGTTTTTGCATGTGGCTGCCCGTGCGAACCCACAAGGAGCGATAGCAAGAGCTCCTCGAGAGCACATGGCACCGTGCAAGCAATGTCGGCAGCGGCAGTGAGTTCAGGAGCCCCATGCGATAACGATAGCATAGAAGCTCGGCATCCTCGTGGGTGGTCACCGCGCGCTCTGTGCTGCGGAGGCAAGGTTGGAGGTACGACACCAGCGACAAGAAGGGCATGTCGCCGCGGTGCGCCCCGAGCGTGATTCACATCCGGCGAAAAGGATCGGACCGGAAGGCACTTCAGGGTGGAGACGATGCGTACTGGTGTAGGTTGTTGCTTGCACACACATGTGGACTACGGAGGCCCAGCCTGCGCAGGTTTGAGGCCGTGAGGATTGTCGGGCACGAGTCAGACGAGGCAATCAGTTTAGAAAGAACCTCACCCTTTTATCAGTCGCACAGTGAAGAGGTTAGTGTCAGCTTTCAAAGCCTTCGAGGGCGGCGGAGAGCAAGCTGGTGGACACTGCGCGGGTCGTGTGGAATGACAAGATGCGCATATACTTGCGAAGCCGCCTCCAAAGCGGTATGGTAGGCCGTTGCTGAAAGGCACATCAGCGGTGAGACGAGTTCTTGGGCGGGCGGAAAGGCGTCGAGGGCAAGGAAGAGGAAGAAAGGCGGTTGGGGATTTCCGAGGCTGCGGGTTATAAAACAGAGCTTGCATCACCAGTTGATGGATCAACAGCACCGAATTGGAAATCGATCCCGAAGGGCAGCAATCCTAAGCAATCATGCGCTGTTCCTTAGGCCCTGACACTATAACAGCGTAGACGGTGAGCAGCAAGGGCTACATAGGGTATGCGTAGCAGCGTTACCAGTCATCGAGTGCAGCGGACCGCCGACATAGTCCGCGGCAAGGGGCAATCTCCTTCGGCAATCTTGGCCGTGATGATTAAGCTTGTAGCGGAAGATAACGTCGTTTATGGCGCATCGCTGGTCGAAATGTCTCGCGAGTGTTGCCAGCGTGGCTACTGGTGATGTGCCCAAACTGGAGCAACGCAAGTGAGAGCCAGTTTCGCGAAGTAATCGTGCTCAACAACAAAACAAAATGGCCAGGACGAGGGTCGAACTCGCAGCCTTGGAGTTATTAGCTCCACGCGCTAACCAATTGCGCCACCCGGCCGTATGAATAATCGTTCAATGGTACATATATAGATAATTTAATCCCTAATCATATGCTGTGTCCGAAATTAATTCCGTAATGTCCATCCTCCTGCTCCCAGATACTAATCTACATAGTGAGCACCGAAGGCTGGCGCGTTGTAGTATGCAGCTGCGTAAAAATATTGACCTAGCGCGACCTCCGCAGCCATTACTGGCAGTTCCGCTCGATGTGCCGCTCGGGTACGCTCTCGATTTCGCGCAGCTTGACGAAGTAACTCTCGCTGCTCGTGATAATCGACGCCGACGAAAGGGTCTTGTGTGTCCTCGGGCTGGTCAGCAGGCACAGCCGGCGCGTGAAGCAATGGTCGAAGTCGAACTGCTTGATCATTGTGGGGTACGTAGTCGACCGGAGGTTGAACTTGAGCCACATCTGGGACAATTTCCGGGGCGGGAGGTAGTGGAGGAGGGTCAGGCTCATAGATGTTTCCATGGGCATCCCGCATGTGGTCGTAAATGACATCTGCAGTAGTGATCTCAAGGCACCACCAGCAGAAGTGAACACCGCATCTACATAATGGGTGAAATCAGCAGGCCTGTAGTGAAATTTGAAAAGCTCTACGCACTTGCAGGTCATGTGGTTACAGCCCTCAATCTTAGAGATCGCCATATTGCAAGCTGGGCACCGCTTGTCAACCCGCTGACTGCGAAAGTACTCCTCGGTGAGCCTCTCCTGCTCGTCCTTTTTCTTGGCTAACCTCGCCTGCTCGCAGTTCATGCCGGGGTGCCAGTCCCCACCACACATCGCACAAATGACCAACCTGCACGATGGGCAGCAAAGCCGACGCGTGTATCTCTGAGGGCGATACAGCTGGTTGCAGTCTGGTGTTGGGCAGGGGTGGAATGCATCAGGATGATGGGCGATATGCACGTCAAAGGCGAGGGAAAGCAGGTGGTCGAAGGCCACCGAGGCGACAAACTCGCGGATGAGGGAAAGCGGGATGGGGAAGGAGCATCTTGCCTCATCACCCAGACAGCAGAGAGGAAACGACGACCCGCTGGAGACGCTGGCGAACATATGGTGCAAGCACCCTGTGCAGTAGACGTGACCGCAAGGGATAGACCTCGGCGCTATTGGTGTGTTAAAGCAGATGTTGCAAATGAAACGGTCGCTGCCAAGATTTGGTAGGATAGGAGCGGCGCGCCTGGTGTGCTGAACCTTCGAGGTCTCCTCCCTACCAAGGTCATTGGATATCCCGAACTCGATGTCTAGAGGTTTGCCTCGCAACTCGAGCTTATCAGCTCTAGCGCGAATCTGGCCCATGACATCCACCTTCATCATAACCGAGAGTTCCCACTTGCTGGCGAGGCGACGACGATCCGTGACGACCATGTACTGAGAACCAAGGCAGTAGGTCGAGAGGAGACCAACGATTTCCTCCTCGCCCACGTTTTGTGGGATATTGCGGACAAAGATCTTGCAACGTTCGAAGCCTGTAACGACGTGTTGGACCGCGAGACCTGCGGAGAAGGTGACGATGCAGCCTCCCACCACGATCTCTAGGATTTCCTCGGACTCATCCTCAAGCCTGACCTGCTGACATTCTTTACAATTGAGCTGGCTTTCGCGAAGTAGACGCTTGCGCACTGCCTCCTCCTGCAGTAGAGATCCCTCTTGCGGCTCGTTATCGTAACACCACGGCGTAAACTTTGCAACGCGCCGACGTCCCTTATCTCCTGCTTTCTGAAGACGAGAATGTCGCTCTTCGGCTCCGCGGTCCTCAAGGTCTCCCGCGCCCAATCGAAGGCAGTCCTCTGCCAGCCACTGAAGTCCCAAATTCCCGTCCTCGGTGCGTTGCGTATGACACATGTGAGGGTGATCCTCGCGCTCATGAAGGATTCGTACTTTAGAGCGCGCATCGGAAAGAGAGTCGGAGATTGGCGATGAAGAGGCGGTTGGTGTCGGACTGTGAGAGGTGGATAGTCCCAAGACGTTGAACTGGTTCTGCTCGAGTCCTCGCCTACTGGCATGCTCATCCATCCCAGAGTGCGTTTCTTGCAAGAAGATAGAGGCGAAGTGAGCACAACTGAGGCACTGCTCTCGGTCGAATTCCGAGGTGTGCCACATGCACTGTGCCCGAAAGTTGCCAATGATCTCCTCGACTCGTGCGTCCGAAGTGATCGCAGGTGGCGACGTTGGGAGGCCATATGCGATTTCGGCTGCACGCATGTAGGCTATCCAAGGGTCAACGACATCAAATGTCACTGTTGAAGTGCATTGAACTGAGTTGCGGCCAGCCCTCTTCCACCTAATAAGGCGTAGTAGCTTGTGCATCCAAGGGCTGTTTCGACCTGGTTTACGCTCTATAGTCGGGCGCGGGTTGAATAAGGAAGAGCTGTATGATCGGTGCCTTCCGAAAAATGAACAGCGGCAAGGGCGTGGCAAAGGCGGGGCCTGGAAACCCGGCGGTCTCGTTGAGGCTCGCCGCCCTGAGTGCTGAGCAGCGATCCTGGTAGGAATCCGGTGGGCGGGGCACTCGTAACGTCACTGAGGCATGCGGTAAACTGACGACCTGAAGAAATCCCGGTCATATGACTTGTTGCCAAACTGGAATGGAATCACGACGAAAAAAAAAAACGGAGACACGCGTCAGATATATGCGTATGTATACCCTCAAAGGAGCAAATAAGTATGCACGTATTGACATCGCGAGAGGCAGACAGGACTACTCAGCAACATCGTTCATTGTTTCGATTCTGCTGTCCTACTCCGCGTCGTCTGCGATCGAATTGACCCATTCGACGGCGTCACCGCGCCACCACTCGAAGCCGCTCGTACTAGCCCTGCGCCATTGCCGAAGGCAGATTTTGACGACCCTGCAGATCCTCGCAACGACCCGCCGCGTATGAGCGCTGGTTTCGTCGATGCCGGCGGAGGTGGCGGTGGTTTACCCTTCACAGGCGGCTTGACTGGTTGCCGAGCACCCTCGGACGCTATATCGTCTTCGTCCCCAGATGGAACGAGCTTTTTCTCATCTTCGATGAGCGCAATTTTGCGCGCCACACGTCCGCCAACAACACGCCGCTTTTTTACGACGGAACTTGCGTCGCTCGCAGTGTCGCTCTCGTTCCCTTTGGCATCGGCTTCCGCGTCATCATCAAGCTTCTCGTTGGGATCAACTCCATCGCGCTCCGGCTCGTGTACACGCTTCGTTCCTGCCTTCTTCCCTATCGAGTTGGTTCGGTACGGCTGAGGTTTCGACGTTGACGTTGCGGCCAACGTATTCGGGAACGCAGACCTGCTCGTGCCCTTTGTCATCGCCTTGCTGAGATGCGCTATGTGCGGCTGCGGCACCTCGCGAACACTGCTCCTTGCCCTCGTAATCCGCGAGGCGCGTCCGACAAACTCGACTTCGACTTCTGGGGGCCCGACATTGCCGTCCGTGAGAATGCCGACCGGCGCGTCGGGGGGTGGCATCGAGTCTACGGCCGCTTCGATGGCCTGAGCCTCAGTGAGGTCGGGCAGGACAGGAATACGTTGCACAGGTGTGTCGAACGGAAGGGCACCGGGGAAGCGCGCAGGCGTGTCGGGCACGATGCCCATAAGCCGGACGCTATTGGCCGTTTCGCTCGGTACGGATTCAGACCAAGACGGCGAGCGCGACGGTCTTGAGGCAGCAATTTCGGCAGCAGCAGTGCCTGTTTCGCCCCGGGTCATGTTCCGGTCG
>Ga0247815_10002301_pt1 | contig 14160 bp, 15 predicted proteins | sample UWRJL194509B1_FD_181014 | JGI IMG/M metagenome (GOLD analysis project Ga0247815, IMG submission 181014) | Plant litter microbial communities from Arlington Agricultural Research Station in Wisconsin, United States - UWRJ-L194-509B-1 | ecosystem: Environmental > Terrestrial > Plant litter >... | reverse complement strand
AAGGCAAACACGGTATTAATGTCGCTTACAGGAAATTTTGACCTTAACGATATATCTGTACTTACCGATAAAATGAGCCTGCCCGGCGGCCCCGAACTTAAAAAAGCAGCTGCTAAAAAACAATAATATCATGAAACGTACCATAGCCTTTTTAGCCCTTACAGCCTTATTATTAACATCGTGCAACGGTAAGCCCACGCTGCAAAAGTATTTTGTAGATAAAGCCGAAGACAAAAATTTTTTAGCGGTAGATATTTCGCCAAGCTTTATTAAGACAGATAAACTACAGCTTACACCAGAGGAGCAGACAGCATTAAAATCGCTTAAAAACGTTAACATTATAGCTTTTAAAGCCAATGATAAAAACGTGGGCGCTTATGAAAAGGAGCTTGAAGATGTAAAAAAGATTTTAAAAGACGATAGCTATGAGGAGCTTATTAAGTTTAACCGTGGTGCTACCGGCGCCTCTATAAACACTAAGGGCGAAGGCCAGGATATAGAAGAGTTGGTTTTGTTTGCCAATGACAAAACTAATGGCTTTGGCGTGGTGCGTGTTACCGGAGAGAATATGACTCCAAATAATGTGATGACTATAGTGAGCCTGCTGCAAAAAGCCAACCTGGATATGGAGCAGCTTAAGCCACTAAAAGCAATGATAGAACGAAAATAGATTTTTTAAAATATAGTAAATCCCTTGTAATTAAACTTGCAGGGGATTTTTTGTTTACTCAAATTTTTCTTTAACATTTGTTAATATCTCGCAATCGCAATATCCACCATTTTTTCTAACCAGTTAACTATCTCCTGTACATATCAAAGTTAGATTGATGTAAAAATTTTAATGTAAGGGGCTTAAGGCCAGGCTGGTTTTTTTTGGTCTCTTTTTTAAGTAATTTCTCAAGTTGAGTAATTACCTCTTCGCTTTGAAGCTTAAGGAATGCCTGTACAAATTCTATCTTTCTTGATTGAAATCCATGGTCACTTCTTTTTTCAAAAATAAAAATTATATGAAAAGTGTTTAAAGTAAATTACGTTGGTATTTTACTAACATTCGTAGTATCGGTTGCAATCCACTCTGTCTCTTTTTTAATATATTTAATATCAAAAAATTCAGTGTTTATTACTTTGTAATTTACATCTTCAGATTCGTCTGGCTCGAGAGTTTTAAGCTTGTAATGAACGATTACAGTATCTGATTTAATACTTATTTTTGATGTCATGCTGCATGCAAGAGCCGGACCTTCTGCCTGTAATGCACATAGACTGGACCACGCGCTTGTCGGAATATCATCAATCAATTGTGGCTCTAATTTTTTAAAAACATTTATATGACCGCCGCAAAAGCCTGAACCTGTTTCGCAGGTTTTAATACTATAATAATCGCCATGCTTTTGAAATCCTTCATAATGGTTTTTCCAACAGCATAAATAGCCTCCATAAAAATGTTCATTTTTTAGTATTTCACCATCAGGCTTATATTCAAAAACTACAGGATGCCATTCTTTATCAGGATGTATATTGTCTATTATACAGGCTATATAGTTTCCGGTTTTGGTTTTGTAATATTTGCCAATGGTATCGGTATTTTTAAAGGTAGAGTTATTAACATTTACAGTAGAAGTATCCTTAATTTGTAATAAAAATGCAATACCCTCATTCTTTAAAATGTAACCCGAATCGGATACGAACCTAAATGCAAGGTGACTTTGATTATTATTGCTTATAGTGCGGTTACAGCTTACTAAAAGGCTGATTACTCCTAAAATAAATACAATTCTAAATAACCCGTTCTTCATTTTGGTTGTATGATGGCGAGGTAAATTTAGATAAAAAAGTATTAGATATTATTGAGTTTATTATTACTTCTTAAAATACTTTAGTGGAAACAGCAACATCCCAAAGCATTCGCCCTGGTCTTTGCCCAAATGTTTGTGGTGCATTTTGTGGGCACGGCGCACGGCCTTGCCATAGCGGCTGGTGGCATTGCGAAATATTTTAAAACGCTGGTGTATAAAAATATCATGCACTAAAAAATAGGTAAGGCCGTAGGCAAAAATACCCAGCCCAATGGCAAGGCCTATTTTTAAAATATCATACTGCCATAGCAGGAAAAACCCAATGCTTATAACAGCGTAGAATATAAAAAAAGTGTCGTTACGTTCAAACCATGAGTCGTGGTCTTTGCGATGATGGTCGGCATGCAGGCTCCATAAAAAGCCGTGCATAACGTACTTATGGGTAAACCATGCCATAAATTCCATCATGAAAAAAGTGAGGAAAAAAACTACTATATAAAGCCACATAACGGTAACTATTAAATAAATTTAAAACGGTAATCAAGATAGCATTTGGCAAGCAATGTTAGCTTTTGGTAATCGGGCACCCGGATTCGGGTATTTTTAATTTCCAGTGGTGGTGTATTTTTAAGCTTGGTAAGTAACTTTTTGTAGTATACATAAGCGGTATAAACACCAAATTTAGCTTCGGCAGGCAACTGCACAATACCTTTGTAACCCTCGTGCAGGTCGGCTTCAATTTCTTCAACAATAGCCCTTTTGGTGGCATCGTTAATCTCGTTAAGGTTAAGGGTAGGAAAGTAATTGCGCTCCAGCCCTTCGATATCGGCTTTAAGGTCGCGCAAAAAGTTAATTTTCTGGAATGCTGATCCCAGTCTCATTGCCGGCCCTTTCAGTTTTTCAAAACGTTCAGTATCATTAGCTACAAATACTTTTAGGCACATAAGCCCCACAACATCGGCACTGCCGTAAATGTACTCGTTATATTCGGCAAATGTTTTATAGTCTTTCTTAACCAGATCCTGCTTCATACTTTTCATAAAAGCATCGACCATCTCCCGTGGAATATCATAGCGGATAGCGGTAAACTGAAATGCATTAAGAATGGGGTTTAAGCTAATGCCATTTCTCAATGCGTCATCAAGATCTGTTTCAAGAAGCGAAAACAACCACTCCTTGTTATAGTCATGAAAAGAGTCTACGATTTCGTCGGCAAGGCGCACAAAACCATAAATATTATAAATATCCTGCCTTATTTTAGGCGACAGCATTTTTACCGCCGTAGAAAATGAGGTGCTGTATGCACGGGTTACATTCCGGCTGCAATCAAAAGATATAGTGTCAAAAATAGATTTCATACTGTTGGCGCAGTTACGGTTTTTTTATTTACTGTGGCATTTTGTTTCTTTATTAGTCCTGCAACCAGCTTACCCGAAATTAAGGCAGGAGGTACGCCCGGCCCCGGTACAGTAAGCTGCCCGGTAAAATATAAATTTTTTACTTTAGGGCTTTTAAGCTTTGGCCTTAAAAAGGCGGTTTGCAGCAAAGTGTTAGCAAGGCCGTATGCATTCCCTTTATAAGAGTTATAGTCTTTTACAAAGTCATTAAGGCAAAAAGAGTCCTTAAATAATATGTCGCCTTGTACTTTCTGGTTGGTAAGCCTCTCAAAACGTGTAATTATTTTATGGAAATATTGTTCCCTTAATTCCGGCGTGTCTTCAATTCCCGGTGCAAGAGGGATAAGAAAAATTCCTGCTTCCTGACCTGCCGGTGCAGCGTCTTCATCTGTTTTAGAGGGAAAGCTTGCATAAAACAAAGGCTCATCGGGCCAGCGCGGGGTATCATAAATATCCCTTGCGTGAACATCAAAATCAGTATCGAAAAAAAGTGAGTGATGCTCTACATTATCTATTTTTCGGCCGAAGCCCACGTAGAACAATAACGATGATGGGGCAAAGGTTTTATTGTCCCAATATTTTTCTGAATAGGTACGGTCACTTTCATCAAGCAGCGATTCGCCATGATGGTAATCGGCTCCGCATACCACAACATCTGCAGGTATACCTACACCATTGACATCTATAGATTTTACATTCCCATCAATACTATGTATTTTTGTTACATTAGCATTAGTATGAATAGTTACCCCAAGCTCTTTAGCCAGTTTAACCATACCCTGTACTACGCTGAACATTCCGTTTTTAGGATGCCATGTACCCAGTCCAAAATCGGCATAGTTCATAAAACTATAAAAAGAAGGGGTATCGCTGGGTTTAGCGCCTAAAAAAAGCGCAGGGAATTCTACTATCTTGACCAGTTTTTCATTTTTAAAACGCTTCTTGGCATCGCGAGATATGTTGCTTAAAAATTGGCCTGCTTTTGTAATTGTTTTAGGTGTAACTAACTCTAAGGCAGATTCTCCGGGACGGTAAACCAAATCTTTAATAGCAATATCATAATTACTTTTAGCTTCGTCCATAAAATCCAAAAGCACTTTGCCGCTTCCGGTTTCTATACCTTCAAAAGTAGCAGCAATGGCTTCGGGGCTATCGCCAATAGTTACAAAATCATCCTGCCCAAAGTATACACAATAGGCAGGCGATAATTTTATAAGGCTGTAATAGTCCTGCGGAGTCTTGTTAAAATCGGCAAAAAAACGTTCGAACACATCGGGCATCCAGTACCATGTAGGTCCCATATCAAACGTAAAACCATTTTTTTTTAATTGCCTTGCCCTTCCCCCTATTGTGGCATTTTTTTCGTATATTGTTACATCATTCCCATCTTTAGCGAGATAGCATGCAGCCGCCAAAGATGAAAACCCTGAACCAATTATTTTTATGTGTCTTTTCATAGTTGTTTAACAAAAATACATTAAAAGTTAAACAAACTATGAAAATATTGCCTAAATATTTGTTAATTAGAGCGAATCTGCAAAATCTTTTATATTGATATAGGTTTTAATCCTGCCATTAAAGCTGCTGGTATCTACACCTTGTGCTGTTCTGCCAAATACACACAAATCAGTGTGATCGTCGTTAAGCACTTCCTTTGTCATCGTTTCTAAATAACGGCTTACTTCTGCAGGGCTGGGTTCCAGAGTAATGTAAGTAATATAAGTAACGTTATCAAAATAATTTTTGACGTCTTTAACCCCGGCTAAAGATACATTCGGCCCTATATATACCGCTTTGTAACCATTAAGTATCAGCTCATAATTAAGCAGCATAAGGCCTATTTCATGAACCTCACCCTGAGGTAAATACAAGGCATACACCCTATCTGTTTTTGTGGGTGGCGTAGCCTGAATTTTCTCAGTATTGGCAGCTATTTTTTGCTTAACCAAGCTGCTTATAAAATGTTCATGAGCAGGCGTTATGGTATCAGTTTGCCATAGCACACCTATCTCTTCGAGCAACGGAATAAAGCAGCCGTAAAATATTTCCCTGAATGATTTTTCATTAAGCAGGCTATTGTAGGTATTGAAAAATAATGTTTGGTCAAAATTCATCATAGCCAGTTTAAAATTGTTCAACACATGGCTATTAAGGGTTTTGTTAGATAGTATTTCCCGCACCATAACCGGTATCTTGTCTTCGGTTAATTTGGCAATACTGCTTATCTTGTATCCAAAGGAGTGCAGTGCACATATATTAAGCAGTTTCTGCAGGCTGTGCATATCGTATACCCTAATATTAGTATCGGTACGCATAGGTTCAAGAATGTTGTACCTTTTTTCCCAAATCCTTATGGTGTGCGCTTTAATACCAGATAAGTTTTCAAGGTCTTTTATGGTAAATACATTCTTAGGTGTGTTCATGCTTTTTGTGTAAAAGTTAAACAAATGTACTAAATTGTCGTTCATTTTGCTTTGCTTTAGGATTATTTTGGCGAACAGCTTAACAGCTATAAATTATTTTGGGATATAGTGATGGGAGGTGATTTATGTAACTTTTACTTTTAAGGTTAATAAATTAGTTAATGCTTTTTTTGTATAGCCTGTTATCAGATCAGGCAATTATTATTTAATTTAAAGCAAACCGGCAACGCGTTTGAGGCACACGTTGCCACATTTGTAAAATTTTACGTAATTAATAATAGCCTGGTTTTGTTAAAAATGTTAATATTATTTATGCCATTTTTATTTGTTTGTTTTTCAGATGTTTGAGCGTAAATTAAATTATGCCTTTTTGAGTTAGCAGTATTCAATAGGGTAACCCCTGATATTACAAGCTTTAAATGCCTTACTTATTAGGCAATAATAAACCTCATATTAAATGGGTTTATGTAAATAAACCATTACTAAATAAGTGCCAGCATGTTACATTTATTACTAATATGATAACTGTAAGCTAATACCTGTGTATTAAAGTTTTTTTTCTCGAAAAAATATGTACCTTTGCAGCTTCAAAAAAAGACTGATGGCTGATATTAGAAACATTGCAATTATTGCCCACGTTGACCACGGTAAAACTACACTGGTTGACAAAATTATGTACCATTGCCAATTGTTCCGTGACAACGAGAACACAGGTGACCTGATACTTGACAACAATGACCTGGAACGTGAGCGTGGTATTACCATTACCTCTAAAAACGTTTCTGTTGTATATAAAGGTACCAAGATTAACATTATCGATACTCCTGGTCACGCCGACTTTGGTGGTGAGGTAGAGCGTGTTCTTAACATGGCCGATGGTGTTTGCCTTCTTGTAGATGCTTTTGAAGGCCCAATGCCACAAACGCGTTTTGTATTGCAGAAAGCGTTAGACCTTGGCCTTAAGCCTTGCGTGGTTATAAACAAAGTAGATAAAGAGAACTGTACTCCGGAAGAAGTACACGAAAAAGTATTTGACCTGATGTTTGAATTAGGCGCAACTGAAGAGCAATTGGATTTCCCAACTGTTTACGGTTCGGCTAAAAACAACTGGATGTCTGATGATTTCAGAAACCAGACAGAGAACATTGAGCCTTTACTTGATATGGTTATCAATAATGTACCTGCTCCAAAAGTATCTGAAGGTACTCCGCAGATGCTTATTACTTCATTAGACTTTTCTGCATTTACAGGCCGTATCGCTATTGGCCGTTTAGAAAGAGGCGTTTTAAAAGAAGGTATGCCTATATCTCTTGTAAAAAGGGATGGCACTGTAACGAAATCAAGAATTAAAGAATTACACACTTTTGAAGGCCTTGGCCGTAAAAAAGTTCAGGAAGTAATTGCAGGAGATATTTGTGCGATTATTGGTGTTGAAGGTTTTGAAATTGGAGATACTATCGCTGATTTCGAAAATCCTGAAGCATTGCAAACTATCGCTATAGATGAGCCTACAATGAGCATGTTGTTTACAATTAACGATTCGCCTTTCTTTGGTAAAGAAGGTAAATTTGTAACTTCACGCCATATTAGGGACCGTTTAACTAAAGAGTTAGAGAAAAACTTAGCAATGAAGTTAGGCGAAACTGATTCTGCCGATAAATTTATGGTTTTTGGCCGTGGTGTACTACACTTATCTGTTCTTATCGAAACAATGAGAAGAGAAGGTTACGAACTGCAAATTGGACAGCCTCAGGTTATCATCAAAGAAATTGACGGTAAAAAATCTGAGCCAATTGAAGAACTAACTATCGATTTACCGGAACACCTTTCTGGCCGTGCTGTAGAATTTGTAACTATCCGTAAAGGAGAATTACTTTCTATGGAAGCTAAAGGCGAGCGTATGATCGTTAAATTTAATATCCCATCTCGTGGTATTATTGGTTTAAGGAACCAATTGCTTACTGCTACGGCAGGTGAGGCAATTATGGCACACCGTTACATTGGTTATGAACCTTACAAAGGTGAAATACCAGGCCGTAACAACGGTTCATTAATATCTATGGAGAACGGAAAAGCTATTCCTTACTCTATCGATAAATTACAGGATCGTGGTAAATTCTTCGTTAATGCTAACGACGAAATTTACGAAGGCCAGGTTATTGGAGAAAACAGCCGTAGCGATGATATGACTGTAAACGTAACTAAGATGAAAAAACAATCTAACGTACGTTCTTCAGGAAATGATGAAAAAGCAAGGATCATTCCTCCAATTATTTTCTCTCTTGAAGAAGCTTTAGAGTATATCCAAAAAGATGAGTATGTAGAGGTAACTCCTAAGAGCCTTAGGGTTCGTAAAATTTACCTTAGCGAAACCGACAGGAAACGCTTTAAATTCTAATAATCTTAGATTTATATATTAAGAGAAGGCTGTCCAAAGTAATTTGGGCAGTTTTTTTTGTTTAATAGCGAGGGTGTTTTGTATATTTCTGTCGTAAAGGCAATTGATATGCAGTGAACATTTAAAGATCATTATACACCAACAACAGCTATTTCCGTTAGTATTTATATGAACAATATATTCGTGAAGGAAGCATGCACATTCTGTTGAGGAGAATAGTATTTTATGTTGTTTGCCGGTGTTTAAGCAAAGTATAATACCTTAAAGTATTAGTTAAATTTAGAACGCTATATCTAAATCAAAAATAGCACCTCATAATTCAGCATGAACAAAAAAGTATATTAAGTGCGTATCTGAATTTTTTTATAATTCTCTTAGCTTACCCCTACTTCTTTTTTATTGGATTTAAAATTAGGGCCATATAAAGATAGAAATTCTAATATATGGCCCGGATTCAAGTGGCTAAAGCCATTATAATTTTGTTATTCTGCAACGTATGCAAGGCATCCTTTAAGCTCTGGCCTGGCTGTGGTAAAACTATGCAGCCAGTTTACTAATTGTTCAAGCTCATAAGGCAGCAGCATTTTTATTGCTTTTTCTACTTCCTTGCTAAAAAGTTTTGGGTCGAAACTTACACTTTCCAGCACGGTTTTGGTGTAGCTAAACATCGATGCGGGCATAATTTTTAAGTATAATTAAGTTATAGGTGATTTGTAATCTACACACAAATGTATAGATAAATATTTAACTATAACGTTTTTTTAGATAATTTTAGTATTCTGAAATTTACGAAATGATAATTTTTTAACAAAAAATTATCATTTTACTGCACGTAGCATTTCGCGTTTACCAGGTGGGCCGGGCAGTTTAGTTGTGGTAAAACCTGCTGCCTTCATATTATTTTTAATAATTGATCGGCACGCATAGGTTACTAAAATGCCTCCCGGTTTTAGGGCTATATACATTTTAAAAAATATTTCCTCGCTCCACAAATGCGGCTGCGATGGATAGCCAAAAGCATCAAAATAAATAAGGTCATACTTATTTACATCGTTTATATCTTCAAAAAACTGTTTGCGCTTAGTCAGTTTAAAGTTGTCATTCAGGGCAATTTCAATATCCCACGGGCTGCTGTGCATCTCGTTAAAAGTGTCAAGATGCTGTTCAGCATGCATTTTGGCTACATAATTAAGTAGCGCGCTGTGTTCCGGCGCTACAGGGTATGCCTCTACCCCGGTATAATTTATAACCTGATTAGTTGCAACCGACTCTAAAAACGTGATGAATGCATTAAGGCCCGTGCCAAAGCCAATCTCTAAAACGGCAATGGGCTGCCCTTGTTTTAAGTGCAGCCCATTTTGTATAAACACATGGTTAGCCTCTTGTATAGCACCAAATTTAGAATGATAGGTTTCCTGCATTTCGGGCAGGTATATGGTAACAGAACCGTCATCTGTAGTAATGATCTCTCTTTTCAATTTTTGTGATATTTAATAATGAATGTATTTATTGCTTTTACCGATATTACAATCACTACATAATGTATGGAGATTTATCAATTCAGTTAACCCGCCTAAAGAAAAAGGTAGTTTATGATCAACATGCAATTTTGCTCCATCCGAGGCACCACGCCCGCAATCTACACATTTATAGTTATCATTCTTTAACACCTTATAACGAAGACCTAAAGGAATATTTCTCTTACTTTTATTCTCTACAATTTTTAATGGTAAATCTTCTATTTCATCATCTTTACTTGAAAAAATATAATCAAGTTTATTATATGTCGGTAAAATTTCAAGTTGATAACCCTTATTACCCTGAAAATGACCTTTGAGAATTGAAACAAATATAAAATCATTCAAAAATTTATCAATTGAAGTATTTACAAGCCTTTTACGAATTGGATCAAATATTCCAAGAATTAAATCATTATTATCAGTAATATCAAAACCCAATTTACGAAGCAAATCACAAAAGACTATTTGCTTTTGTCTGCGGTGTGCTTGCGCTAAATTATTACTTCCTTGATAACGTTCAGAAAATTTTATCTTTTGAGTGAGATATATAATGTTTTCACTCTCCTTTTCAGTAGTCAAATTTACAGAAAAAGTCATACCTGATTTTCCTCTAAAATTTGTAAAACAAAACAATCTGTAAAATCCACTAACATTCTCATAAAGTTGCAAAGAAACTTGTAAATCTCCCTCTAAAATTGGAAATATATATTCGTGTTTATTTTTTAACAAATCTACATCATCTCGATTATATTGAATTTTATCTAACACCCCTCTATGTCCTTCAAGTGCAAATTTACCTACACATATTTTATTAGGAAGTTTTGTATTACGAAGTAATTTAGCAAATGTTTCAGCATCACTGTGTTTATTATTCATAAGCAATTACTTAATATACAATTTTTTAATCCGTGGTATTGGCCCTTCGCATTTACCTTCGTGGCATTGCACGCAGCTGGAAACGGCATCGTTAAAATGTTGTTTGGCATTAGCTGGGTCGCTGTAAATAAGTTGCTGTGCCTTTATAAATTCTGCAGCCTGCTCTTTAAAAAAAGCATCGTTATCATCTTCATCTGTTAATGCCGATGTATGAATGTTTAAAATGTGCTTAGGGAATGCACCTATGGTATCGCCAGTGGTAATTCGTTCCTTAAGGCGCTGGTTATCTACATACATTTGCTCCATGAGAGCAGCCATCTGGCTCATCTCATACATTTTAAACTCCTTTTTTTGGGGTTTAGTACATTTGGCGGAAGCTTCCTTTTTATGTTCGGGTTTAGCTGCTTCCTTTTTAGTACAGCCTGTAACAAAAACAATTATTGTGAGCACAATGGCAATATAGGTATTCTTCATTGTTAGTATAAATTGTCTATTCCGGAGATTCTTCGACTCCGTAGCACTTCGCTCAGTATGACATATAGCATCGGCTCAAACAACAACGCAAAATTATTCATTGCCTTCTTTTACATATTGCTCATTGCTCATTGCCTTTTGCTTATTGCTTATTGTTTATTGCTCATTGTCTATTACTTACTTATAAGCACGCCATCGGCAAGAAAACCATACGTTTTTTTAGGCTCGGTAATTTTATTTATTTCGGCATCGCTTTGTCCGCCGTCTTTAGCATAATGCCTTAACTGCGCTACAGAAACTTCGCTTACAAATGCTTTACCACTCACTACCGCGTCCTGCCCTGCTGCATTAAGCGGAACAAAAAAGGCGTAGTCCTTAAACTTAACGAACGATTCTTTTTCGTCAGGAAGCTGCAAAGCCATCCAGCAGCCTTTCTTCTGGCATACATCTTTAATTTTGGTCTTAAACTTAATGTTTACCGTATCGCCGGTTTTAAGGCTTTTATATTTGGCAAACATCTGCTCCTGGCTAAGTGCTTTATCGGCCACTATCTTATCGCCAAAGGCAGCATAATCTACTTTCGCACCTTTAGTAACCGTTACGCTAACTTTTTTCTCAGCAGCTTCCGGTTTCTCGGCTTTTTCCGCTTTTTCCTTAGCTTCAGGTTTTTCAGGTTGCTCTGGTGCTTCGGGAGCCTCCGGTGCTTCAGGGGTTTCGGTATTACTTATCGTATCGGTATCTACATTAACAGTATCTGTTGCGGTTTCTATTACGGTATTTTCGGTTTTAACTTCGGTTTCTTTTTTGCAGGCAGCAAGGGTTAAAAGTGCCGCTCCTATTATAAATGTCTTTTTCATTTTTTAACGAAAATTAAAATTAATGTGACAAATTTATACAGAAACTTTAAACCCTGCAACGCAACGCCATTATTTATATCTCTTTGTTTCAGCATATTAATTTTTTAATTTTCATTTTTAATTTGTAAAAAGCCCTTTAAGATGATTTTTTAGTAAATTTGCCATAACACGACTAACCATTAACTTCAAAAAATCCTGATGAGCGAAAACCCAACTTACACTATTAAAGTAAATAAAGCTGAAACATCAAAGATAGGTTCGGTTAATTTTGACGACCTTCCTTTTGGCAGCATCTTTACTGATCATATGCTGTATAGCGACTATAAAGATGGAGCGTGGGGCGATCCGGTTATAGAGCCGTATGCACCTATGCCTATGGATCCTTCGTCGAGGGTATTTCATTACGGCCAGGCTATTTTTGAAGGGATGAAGGCTTATAGGGACGAAAACGACGAAATTTGGCTTTTTAGGCCCGACCAGAATTTTGACCGCTTTAACAAGTCGGCCACAAGGCTTGCTATGCCCGAAGTTCCTGAAGAGATTTTTATGGAAGGTTTAAAACACCTTATTAATATAGATAAAGAATGGGTAAAAAAAGGTAAAGGCAACTCCCTGTACCTGCGCCCGTTTATGATAGCTACAGGCCACGGCGTTATTGCAGCACCATCTGCCCAATACCGTTTTATGATCATATTATCGCCGGCACGCTCTTACTACCAGGGAGAAGTTAAAGTGCTTATTGCAGAACATTACAGCCGTGCGGCAAATGGCGGTATAGGAGCAGCCAAGGCAGCAGGTAACTATTCGGCACAATTTTATCCTACCAAACTGGCAAACGAAAAAGGCTTTCAGCAGGTAATATGGACAGATGATGCCACCCATACCAAACTGGAAGAAGCAGGAACAATGAACGTTTTCTTTAAAATAAACGACACCCTTTATACTGCCCCCGCAGGCGAAAGGATACTTGACGGTGTAACCCGTAAAAGTATTTTAGAACTTGCTGAGCGAGACAATATTAATGTAGAAGTACGATCTGTACTGGTTGAAGAACTTATTACTGCTGCTAAAAACGGCTCGCTAAAAGAAATTTTTGGCGCAGGAACAGCCGCAGTTATTAACCCTATTGTAGGCTTTAGCTACCAGGATACGTATTATGAGCTGCCTAAACAGGACAACCCTATATCGTTACAAATAAAAGACAAGCTTACTAATATACAGCACAAACTTGCCGATGACACTTTTGGTTGGACGGTTAAGATATAATTTTTTGATTTCAGATTTTTGATTTCAGATTTCAGATTGAACTACACTTTTTCTTATTTAGAGTGATGCTAATTCTGAAATCTGAATTCTAAAATCTTAAATATCTCCCTTAAGTATCTTAGAAAAATCAGGCTTAAAATAATTAGGCCCCTTCATTACCTTACCGTCTTCGCGGTATATGGGCAGTCCTTCATTATCCAGCTTACTCATGTTGCTGCGCTGTATTTCGTCAAACACCTCTTCTATTTTGTATTGCAGGCCATGCTCTATAATGGTGCCACACAGTATATACAGCATATCGCCCAGGGCATCTGCAATTTCTACAATATCTTTGTTTTGTACTGCCTCCAGGTATTCTTCATTTTCTTCTTTCATGAGGTTGTAGCGCAACAGGTTTACGCTCTCGCCCAGGCAGTCTTTTGGGGTTTCGCTCATACCCAGTTTAAAGGATGTATGAAACTGCTTAACGGCATCTAACTGTTTTTTCATAATTGCATAAATTGAGGCCTAAAAATAACCAAAAATAAAGGTGTAATACATTAACTTTGCAAAAAATATTTACTATGTTTAGTACCGGGCAGCTTATTTTTGCAGTAGCTTTTATAATTGTTTTTGTAACCGTTTTAGTATTTGTATACAGGAAAGATTTTGTAGTACACAAAAAATATTACAAAGGCACGTACCGCATACTTATTGCCTTTTTAGCTTTTATAGCTGTGCTATTCGCCATTAAGTTGTTAACAAAAGATAACTCTTAAATTTATCTTGAAAAATAATTAAAAAATCCCCATTAATGGGGATTTTTTAATTCAATTAAGTTACTGTAATTTGTAGTATAAATCAGTAAATTTAACAATATGAAAGTATATTCAGGATTCGGGTATTTTAATGGCACTGCAAAAACGGCAAAGGTCGAGGTATCGCTTCCCCTGCCCGTTACCCTCCCCGCAGATGGCTATAAATATGAGTGCAAAAATATCTCGAACGCATCATACAACGCACTGCTCATTTTTATTAAAAAGAATACCGACTCCGGCACTGCGCTGGCATCGGCCAGTTTAAACTATGAACAAATAGATGTTAACCTTGATGCCGTACCCTTATTTACAGATACAGGCATAACAGCCTCTGCTTTTAATTATGCTAATAATTT
>Ga0247815_10002300_pt1 | contig 14163 bp, 9 predicted proteins | sample UWRJL194509B1_FD_181014 | JGI IMG/M metagenome (GOLD analysis project Ga0247815, IMG submission 181014) | Plant litter microbial communities from Arlington Agricultural Research Station in Wisconsin, United States - UWRJ-L194-509B-1 | ecosystem: Environmental > Terrestrial > Plant litter >... | reverse complement strand
GGCCTTTTAGAACTGCAAATAGTCGGAGGCTTGGGCAGTGGTACTTTCAATTAGTAATACGATCGGTCTGCAAGGAAGAGTTGCGCATGCTCGGATTGTCGCGTGTGGGCACGAGCCAGTCTATGGATGAAACTTGAGTCACGTTACTCTGGCTTCAGGTCCAGATATGCATTCGACGTGTATACCTGGCGTAGATAAGTGCGTCCATACACCGGCGGTATGGTCTACCTCGTCCACAACTGAGCCGTTCTTCTCGTGCAGATATACTTCACTTGCGCTCTGACGGAGCGTGAAGTGCTCACATATACCCCAGACCACCGCTTACTTGACTGCGACATAAACCCCGTTTCCTACTAGCTAATCTGCCGAGAGAGTACACACGACTCCGCCCCCGGATTTTGAGAGACTGTGGTTCGGTTGAAGGTAGAAGTTCCCAGTCGCATTCCGATGAACCCTCCCACAAGCACCTGCCCTAGAGTAATAATGTGACACGCCCAAGTACGAGAGTCCACCGGACTTAGGTAGCCAGACGGCCGGGATACAGCCAACATGCCGTTGGTCCCCTGTCTGCGCACATGTTGTCCCAGCCAACTTGGACCTTTATCCATGTGACCTTCACTTTCAGACCTTTGTTACAATCGTCGTCCAGTTCTGTCCTGACTCTCCGCGATCGCGTTCTCTTCCTGCCTCGTGATCACCGTTATATTGCGTGCAACGTCTGTACATTGCTGCTCCGGCTGCAGCCTCGGATCAATTGTAGGCCCCTCCACCACGACGTGTCCCGTCACCTCCCGCCAGCAATGAGCAAAGATAGACTAACACTATTATGTATCTTCGAAGGATGTTGCATCTGGGAACCCGGGCAACATCTACGGAAAAAGGCTGTGACTGTTACCACGCATGAACCTCTTAGCTGTATTCAGACTAGTGCCACCTCGTGTGCCAGAATAACATGCTTCTTATGCTATCATTCCTCTAAAGGGCGCAAGTTTGCTTCATCCGGAACTGCTCGCGTAGACGAGTGCAGGTGTCGCAGAGAGTGAAAGTCAACTAACATTGGGACATCATACTGCCGAACAGCCTGCTTGAGAATACTAACTGTGGGTTGCAGCGAGCGTTATTGTTCCAAAACAAGACTGATTCCAATTTTCGTAATACATAGGTTGTCATTCACGAAGACTACGGGTACTGTACTCAGCTGAGAGAGGACGGGAGCAATGTCAACACTTCTACAGCAGACTGGAAATGACGACGTTCAATCAGACTGCGAGGGGAGAAGGAAGCGCAAAAGGGACAGTGACTCGATCCAAAGGGAAGTTGTGAGCTCGGACGAGAACAATGGGACGAGAAGAGAGAAGATGCACAGACAGACACGAGTGGAAGCAGATTGGCACAGGGGGATGTTCAAAAGTCAGGTTGGCCCTCGGCATCCTCGTAGAGGCCACCCATCGCGCCTGCAGCTCGGCAGCGCTGACCGTGCCGCTCTTTGCACGCTTCTTGCCTTTACGCCAGCTGACCGTGCGAACTGACGTGTCGGTACATGTTGCGCAGAACACTGAATATCGCCTCGCTCCCATCCATTGCGCCGGTTTGGAAGTCGAGATGGGTCTTTAAGACGCCCGCGCGGTCGAACCACTTGCCGCGGAACTCGCGTTCGAGGTCCTTGTGCTTCGAGAGCTGACCGTCGATGTAACTCGGAGGAGGTTGGGCAGGTGTGTCGACTCTGGAAAGCGAGAAGAACGTGAGCATCGGATACATCAACGACACTGGGCGAGCATACTGAGACTAAGAACAACGCGTCCGGCGCTGATTTATGGCTTGTCCGTGCTGCTAACGAGGACGTATCTCCCAGGTCTGGCGTCTTGCGCTTGGTGCCGCGATTGGCATTCATCGGTGTCGGCCCAGGAAGAGAGAGAGATGGCGGTAGTGGCTCGCTCGGTTCACGCTTGATCGTAAGACCGAGCGCGTCGAGCTCGAAATCCAAACCACCGTTGAGAACGTGGCGTCCACTGGAGGTCGAGCGGGTCCATGCCTGGGGTAGTTCGCAAGCGTGATGCCATTGGCCGGCGCTAATCGGCCGACGCTTGCTCCAAACTCGGCGCGTCGACTCGGCTCGTACTGAACTGGTCCGTGCGCGTTGGCGTCGAGTGCACGTGACCAATTTCGCTCGACGACAATGTCTGCACGGGAAATGGCTCCAAGCGGTTGCGCGCGTGGTACCGGTGCGAATACGGCGTCTAAGGTCAAGGGTAGATTTGGCTTTGACACTCCGCACAGATGACTCTGACGTCCGCCGATACCCTGAACCTCTCGGCCTCGTCATTTCTTCGAGAAAAGCATATGAGCTTCCCAGATACTGTACACACATTTTACTCGATAACCTTTTTTGCGGTCGTTCCGTGAGCGCGGCGCCCCTCACGGTTGGGTCGACATCAATATGTACCCCTCTGAGATGTCGATTCTCTGAAGAGTGCGAGTTGTACTCAAAACGTAAGCTTGCAACTTTACGACTGAACCACCAACATCGAGGAGCCAGCAAAGTACTCAGCAGTCCCCGCCAAGGTCAGCCCTCATGCTTGGTCCTTGCTGCATGCGCCAGACCCAGCATCTCAAGCCCCATTCTGGGCTGCTTCCTCTAGACGCCCTTGGTCACGTCGCAGGTTTCCGAGCGCCCACGCACAGATCAGTCCGTATTGATATCCTCCGCCTCGCGCAGAAGCTCTTCCGCCCGTGTAAAGCGGTGTTGCTCACACAAAGAAACCAATTAGTCGAAACTGGCTTCCGAGTGCAAGCAAGATGTCTCCAACTCGGTTGCCTGGCCTATGCCGCACTGACCAGCGCAAAGTATACCGTGCCGACTTCAGAAGATGCTCAATTGCAGGAACATACCCTCTGCCGAGATCTTGTCTGCAACTTGCCTCCAACAAATATAGCCCAAGCTCGACATAGACGGCGCGTGCCTCCTCGAGCAACATTTCGGCATTGCCATACTCGTTCAAGTATGGATGTACACTGCCCGCAAATTGCTTGAAGAGGTCACCCGCCTCGAATCTCTTGCGAGCCTTCAAGCATTTCGCCTTCCATAGCGGGCGCTGTTCAAGATGCGGATGTAACAGTGAGGCGAGAGTATTCGTTGGCTGTTGCCACGCTCCAAGGTTGGTGAGGTTGACAACATGAGAGAAAGCTGTAATGATAGAAAGTTAGTACGGTCACGAATGTGCCGTCTCTTTCACTAACCAATGTCTTCGGGATTTGCCAATTCGGTGGCTAAAATTGCTGCTCCTCGAGCTCACATCTGTTATCACAATTTTTCCATGAATAAGCCTTCTCCAAACTGCATAAATTGTCTCTGAATAAGCTTCAGCAGACTACGGGCTGTATAAAGGTGAAGAAAGGGAAGGTTCAGGTACGGAAGGCGTCAAAGATCTGGTGGAAGGTGGTACTTTCGGGGGACATGTGATGGCCTGGGCTCTAGTGAGCGGAAACGGAAAGCATGAAATGACAGGTTGCATGCGCAGGGGCGTACCCTGGTCTGCGCGCAATGAGGCGTGTTCCCAAGGCCAACGAGTTAGGGACCGCGAGAACGGCGGACCTTGCGTTCGCAAGACAAACGAAACACGCTCCCAGCCAGAAGTGCAACGCGGGTCGATCATCGCGCATAGACTGCATGCATCGTGTTTGGCCGTTGACGTCGAGGCTGACGAGCTGCGTGAGCCGGTGGCGCCAGTTGACAGTTGCGGCACTGATGGCGAAGAACGTTGACAAGTCGTTCTAAGGGGCAAGCTCGAGTATCGGCGTTATCGGGTTATTCGCAGACAGCCAGCAACCGGGCCGGGAATGTCGAGGGGGTCTGGCGTCACGAGCAGTACTCGAAGCCGAGCGTCATCGTGAGCCGCGACACTTGTACTGAGCGACAATGACAGTACTTAGCGTTAGGATCAGCACTGTGGTAAGACAATAAGCCTGCCTGGCTTGCATTCAAAAACACAAACTCTTCCGAGTTGAAGGCACGACGCGTCGCGAACTGAAGTCGGACCGCGGCCCACTCGTTTCAGCACGATGAAATGTATGCGCCTTGCACTCGAAACTTCAGTATTACTGCTTAAGCTTGTGCGCTTGACGACAACTGCAGCAGCAGCGGCGCGGGGCGGTCCAAGAGCGCGTAACAGGAGTTCAAGTGCGGAAATAGGCGCTCGCGGAGCTTGCACGATTTGAGTAAGGCACCGATAGGACCGACATTCGTCGTGCTGTCCAAGGAATTACAAGATCGACGCGGGCGGAACCGGTCTGGATGCGGGATTGAGCGTAGGCGCATTGTGAAAGTTAGGATGCAGGTCGTGTTCATTGCGGCTGGACCTTATCTGCTCCCGATCTGTACACGCTCCAGCACCGTCCCTGAGACTCACAACAAGATGCTAACAAAGAATTCCGGAAACGGCAAAGTGGCCCGCTAGCACGCGTATATGGTGGTCGTTCTTGCCTCTCGCCTTCCCGCACGTCCTCGTCACTCGTCGTCGCCCGTGCACTCACCACCTATATCATCTCCGATCCACAAAACGCACCGATGAAGAAGAAATACAGCAAAGCGAAGGACAGGGTCAAGGGTTTATTCCGGCCACGCTCGGACCAGAGCACGCTCACAACCCCGTCACGATCGCCTGGTATTAGCCACGAGCTATCGGCTACAAATGACCCAGACATATCGAACACGACTGGCTTTATAGCTCTCGCCAGCCAGGGGGTGATCGCACCTCAAGCAAACGCGACGCCGGGCGGGGATGTTCTTGCGCTCGAGGCTTCAGCACCTGTCCCATCGCCGCAATCCGAGCACACCTCAAACATCGAAGAGGCCTACACAAAGCCTCACTTTGAACCTTCCACCCACGTGATTATAGGAAGCATAGAGATGCAAGTTGCGGAGACTACGCAGGATGTGGACAAAGTCGGAACGCAGCGGCAAGAGGCCGATGAGGCGATGCGGATGACCAGGCGCGAAAAGGCAATCACCACTGGTCAGGCTCTTCTCTCACCTTGTTCATTCAGGAGAATAACTCACGCTTTGTAGCCCTCAAAGAGTGTCCCGCCCCGCAGGCAGGCATCGTCCATGAGACAGGCGACATCATTTCCATTACGGGCAACGCTAACCCAACCGAAGCAGCACCTATTGTTGATGACTCAAACTCCGTGCTTTATAAGCTTCGAGGCGCAATGGAAAACGGAGACACGAACCTCTTTGAGCTGCTTCAGATCGCGCTCGATGAACTGGTCAAGATAGGCCACTCTGAGGCGAGCTCGCTCGACCTGACATAATGCCTTCCACTGTCTAACACAATAAATATAGGGATATATTTCTGTCAAGCGCGAGCTCGCGGCGCTCGATGCTAGGCTGCGCAGCTTCAAAGCTGTTGCAAGCGTTTCGACAACGGCATTCGCGTCCACCTCCGATACGGACAAGGATCTTCAAAAGCTATTGGCGGCCATTGGATCGTGAGCACCATCAGAACCATATCTCTTTGTTTGCTTATCCAAAATTTAGGGTGGTCCTACTCACTTGGGATGCGCTCTCGCGTGTGGCCAACTGCGGCGCCACGGGCCCTCCGCTACAACCTGTCCGGGATTTCGGCAACGTCAAAAGCATGCTCACAGTACTGAGGCTGCTCCTCAAAGGATTTGAGGTAGCTATAATCGATGTGTAATATGGCATGATTAGATTGACTCCTATGATTAGTTTGAAGACCACGTCCCGGCCGACAAGCAATTGGATCGTGTTTGCCAGGTAATGCGCCTCGACTGTACTTGCAAATAGGCGCTAAATATCTAAAGCGACTAGAATTGCCTCCCGCCAATGATCCAACCGATTTCCGTGTAGTGGTACGTTTGCTAACGACCCTCATGTACGCTGCTCAGAGAGCCGCAGGCAAGGGTCGTGAATCAGAACAGCAATACCACAACCGTTACCGGCAACGGAACGGTCACAAACAACAATTGGGCGATCAACATCATGCAAGCCGTTGAGGAACAGGTCAGTGACTTGTTCAGGTCATGCTTGCATATTGTTAATGTGCGTCACACGGGAAGGCACTCGGAAAGATCACCGCTGGTGAGATAACACAATTATTAATTAAATGAAGCTATGGCTGACATGTCGCAGCTTTGAAAGAACGACATGTACCACAGGCGGTCTACGATGCACAGCTGAACTCCGGCTGCATGAAGGAAACGCGCGTGCGTATCCTGAGCGAGACGGCGACCTGGATCAAAGACTCAGATTCTCTGAAAATCTTCTGGATCGCCGGGATGGCGGGTTTTGGAAAGACCTCGATCGCAAAGACAGTTTGCGCGCAGGCCAGTGCTGACACCGAGGTCATACTTGGTGGGAGCTTCTTCTGCTCTCGTTCAACTGGCGTGGCAGCGCAGCGGGACATCCGCTGCGTGATTCCAACTCTCACTCGGCTTCTCGCGAGAGATTTCGTCGACTTCCGCCTCGCTCTGGCCGAGACCATTGACGACGACATTCAGCACAAGGAAGTATCAGCGCAGGTCGAACTCCTTCTTCGCATTCCTCTTTCAAACCTGAAAGATGCAGACACGCCAATTCTGTTCGTCATCGATGCCCTTGACGAGTGTGGCGGAGAGACCGCCGATAGCGTGTTCGACGATACCAAATGTCACGCCGTCGTCACCGACATGCTTGAGGCGCTCGTTGGGCTAACGCAGTCAGAACCCAAGCTGCCAGTCAAATTTCTTGTCACATCTCGACCTGAGGCTCAAATTCGCGACACCTCGGTTTCAAACGATAAACTCAGTCAAATTCTGCGACTTCATACTGTGGATTCCTTGGAGGTTGATGCGGACATCAGGCGATACGTCACTGAAACACTGAACACGAAACTCTCTGCCAAGCCGAAGCTCCGAGCAAGCATCGCGGAAAGTGATGTCGAGACTCTTGTTCAGCTCTGCGATGGCCTGTTCATAGTAGCAGCGACTGCCATAGCGCATACCTTTGGTGGGGGTGCTGCGGCAGCTGTCGCCCAGTTCAAGACCTTGCTCAACGCATCTCGAAACGGTTTCAACGACAGACCCACTGCCCCCCTCGACCGCATGTACGAGGTCATTCTGATCGAAGCAACGAGGGAAGACGGACTCGTGGCCACAGAGCTGCCGAAACTGCAGCGTCTCCTTGCGTCCCTCCTGTCTGCTCGGATGACACTATCCGTGACGGCGTTGGCCGACCTTTTGGATCTGGAGTCGTACGAAGTGAGTGCCAGCCTGTCCCGGCTTCACGCCGTAATTCATGTGCCTGAGGACGACGACATGCCCGGACTGCGCACTGTACACGCATTATTTGGGGATTACATGTATAGCCGCGCGTCTAGCCACATTCGCATCCGCCAGGCACTCGGCCACGAATTACTGGCATACGGGTGTCTCGATGTAATGGACAAACAGCTTCGTTTTAACATTTCGGCGAACCACTCTTCTTACGGGCCGAACCCGCCAGAACGCCCAAGCAGCATCTCACTCTCTCTGGAGTACGCGTGTATGCAATGGGTATACCATTTTTCGGCTCTGGTCGACCCAAACAAGCTCGACGCCACGATCAGCACGATCTTCCGTCCAAGATTCTTGCTTTGGCTGGAAGTCATGTCAATCCTGCGTCAAGTCTGGCGCGCCGCCAGAATGATGTTCTTTGCAGCAAGAACAGTAAGTGCTCACACAGACTCGGATCTGGCGCAATTCCTCCGTGACGCCAACTTCTTTGTGGCCTCATCTTACGAGGCGATCGAGCGGAGCGCACCTCACATTTACATCTCCGCCCTCCCGTTTGCAGACAAGAACTCGCTTGTATACCAGGAATTTGCCCCACGTTGTGCTGGTTTGATTACTGTGGATACAATTGGTATTGGCCAGCACGGCGGAAGCGGCATCATGACCCTCACGGGGCACGATGGTGCCGTTACCTCGTTATCCTACTCTCCTGATGGTCGACTTCTTGTCTCTGGATCCGAAGACGGCTCGGTCCGTGTATGGGACACTCGGACAGGCGAGGAAGCGATGCTCCCAATGCGAAGCGGTGATGGTAAGGTCCTGTCGGTTGACTTCTCTCGCAACGGAAAGTGGATCGGAACTGGAACTGAATCAGGCGGTGTGTGGGTTTGGAATGTCGCGCCAGGTCAGGTGAGCCAGCGTCAGCTGAACGGCCATACCGCTGCGGTGAATTCTGTGGCATTCTCTTCCGACAGCTCCCGCCTTGCGTCAGCGTCCAGTGACAAAACCATCCGCCTCTGGAATGCTGACACAGGCGAAGCACTCGCAGTTCAGACCGGTCACAGGGCCTCGGTCACTAGAATCACCTTCTCTCCAGATGATGAGGCCGTGGCATGTATCGCCAACGACGGAGAATTTAGCCAGTGGGACATCTCGGGGCAAGTGGCGGGCGAGCGACCTACAGCACCTATGAGCAATCTCCGGAGTGACAACGACTTCCCTCACTACAGGGACGTAAATGGCTCTGTCCACTTCTCGTCAGATGGCGAGATGCTCGCCCGAACTGATATTACCATGAAATCTGTCGAATTATGCCACTCCAGAACCAAGGAGAGTATCGCAAGCCTGCGGAGCGAAACCACGATCCGCTCTGTCCGATTTTCACCAAACGGTCGGTCATTGGTGGTGTCGTGTGGCTGTGATGTCCGGCTGTGGTCCCTGCAGCCGGATCCGCAGCATGCTTCCTGCGTCGATCTTGGGGGTCACGGAGACGAGGTAAACTGGGCCACCTTCTCACCGGACGGGCTTTACATTGCCTCCGCCTCTGATGACGCAACAATCAGGATCTGGAGTATTGAAAACGGCCAATTGGCTGTGCAGCCAGTGCTTGCACACGAACACGCAGTAACCTCGGTGGCTGTCTCGCATGATGACGCTTTCATTGTCAGTGGCTCTGAAGACCACTCAGTGCGGGTGTGGAATGCACACACCGGCGCGGCGACAATTCCACTATTGCGCGGGCACACAAGTTTTGTACACTCTGTGTCGATCTCGCCAGACGGGCGTTTGATTGCATCAGCGTCAGCGGATCACTCCATACGGCTGTGGGGCACGCAATCAGGAGCAGCAGTCGGCGAGGCGATCTGCGATCACACAGATCCCGTCAGAGCCGTGTCATTCTCGAACGACGGGCGTTGGCTCGCATCAGCATCTTGGGACAGGACTGTACGTGTATGGGACGTCGCGACACAACAAGCATCAGCTGTCGACCCAATGCGGTGCCAAGGTTGGGTGTTTACTGTCGTATTTTCGCCTGATGATGCGCTTATCGCCGCCGGAGACTTCAGTGGTCGCATCTATCTCTGGGGGACAGGTACAGGCAAACTGGCGCACAAGCCGTTCAATGCACGCTACGGTGTTAATTCTCTTGCATTCTCACCAGACGGCGCGCAAATTGTGTCCGTCGAGGATGACTATGCAGCGCATATCTGGGACGTCAACGCGGGACATTGCGTCCTCGCTCTTCGGGGTGTCACACACTATATTCTGTCTGTAGCGTGGTCCGCAGATGGATGCGTCATTGGGACAGGCTCCTATGACAACACATTGCGCCTGTGGGATGCGGCAACAGGTGCTCCACTTGCGACGCTCCAGGGTCACACCAACGCCATTAGATCTGTGGCGTTCACACGTGACTGTCAGTTCATCGTATCAGGCTCTGATGACAAAACACTGCGCAAATGGGACATCCGCGCGGCCTGTCGGCTCTCAGAGAGCAGCACCGGTCCTGTTGCAGCACTCAGTTATGCCGCTCTCAAGGACGGATGGCTAGTGGGATCATCTGGCGAGCTCATTTTGTGGGTGCCAGCCGAGTATCGTAAGTACCTGGTCAGGATTCCCTGTACTTTGCAGACTGCAAAGAGCAGCATTGCCGTTGGGGTAGGTGACAACGGTCTTCATGCTGGAGTGAACTGGACCTCGTGCTGGAGAGTTTAAATGATGCAGTGCTTCGAGCAGAGCTTCTATGCCATACCACCGTCTCACAATGTACAGTAGTTTCCTCTCTTTGATGACTAGTAACGGAGTGTGAGAGAGGTAGCGAGTGTATACTAAGAAGGGGCAGCGAGGAAGGCGAGTAACGAAGTAGAGGATTGCTTACAATCAAGTGTTCGGTCATGCCAGGAGAGAAATAAGAGACGGTGACAACAGTGATGGAATTGAGAACGGGGTCGCTAAAACAGGGAGGAACCTAAAGACGCAAATGGGACGCGGGAGGAGGCCACTCACTGCTGCTTGCACTCCTCGGCGTTGGGTGCGTTCGAACCTGCCGCAGGTGCGTGACGACGCAGCTGCGGCGAGTCATCATCATCCGAGTCCTTTACTTGTAGCGTCAGTGTCGGTGGGGCAAAGGGGCTTATGGAACGGACGGGGTTGGCGCTAGGCACGCAACGGCACCCACGCCCTCGCACGGACTCACCTCCTCACCGTCGTGTCCCTCACCCTCATCGAGACCATCGTAGTCACCACTTTCAGCCTCAGAGTCCTCCTACTCGAGCGCTTTGCCCGTGAAGAAGACGATCGCGCGCGGAATAACCTAGAGTGTACGAGATTCAGCAGACTACTGAGGAAGAAGCGGCAGCTGTAGTGCAAGGAACGCTGACGTACCCGCTCTTTCAGGTCTTCGCCGATCTGGTAGTCGAGCCCACGCCTCTGCTCAAGCACCTCAAACTGTTGGCAAGAGGGTGACAGGTATCAGGGATGACGTAGAAGTGATGAAACGAGGAGTCGAGAGCGAAGGCTACGACATGCGAAACCATCATCAAGACAATGCGAAGACACACGGGACGACAAAGGCTGTCAACGGTGCTCCACAATAAGTACAGACAATGGTCCTCACCTGGTCCTCGTCATCACTCGGCGGAGTTGGCGGCCTGAGAAAGTTGAAGAATGATTCTGCAGGATGCGCCTTGCGGACGAGGCGGGTGCGGTTGGTGTCTAGCAAGAGACAGTGTAAGCGTACAATCATGAGAGATGGGACGAAGAGAGAAAAGGCGCGTCAAGCCGGTCTAGCACGGCTGGCTGAAGACTGCGAGCTAGACGGAGCGAGCATGCCGCCACCCGTTCTCGAGGAAGCGATAAAGGAATACGCACTCTTGTTGCGCTGCTACTTAATCTCGAAGCTCTTGGTCAAGTTCCTTTCGTCATTCTTCCACGAGTTCTCGCATCCTTCCACCTTCTTGTACACGTACTCGCCCTGGTAGTCGAGCTCATCCTGGTGTAGAGAATGGGGAGTCAACGAACTGCTTCACGCAAGTCATAGCTGGTGCAAGGCTTACCTCGTAGTAGCACACCTTGCTCAGGATGGTGTTGCTGAGGAACTCGTTCTCGGCAAATTCGAACTCGAGCTTGTAGCTTGGAGTGTCGACGGGGAGAAGTATTACGTGGACATCATGTTGTCGACAAGGACATGTAATAAGATCGAGCCAAGGTTGCGCGTGTGCGAGGAAGAAGAACTAGTTAGTAACTTTAAGATTGGATAGCTCTAACCGCACTTGAGCGCGCTGAGCGCCTGCTCGTCACGCTCGATCACCAGCACGCTAATGCCGACGTGGTTTCGCAGAGCGGTGAGCCAGAAGCCCTTGATCCTCTCGGCAGCCGGCGCAAAGCTGGCAGCAATCGGCGCGTATTCCTCGTCATCCTGCGAAAGCGGCGGATGGATGTGTCAGGAAGCCGCAAAGTATGAAAACACATGACCACGTACCTCCTTGCTCACTTCGACGCCCTTGGCGATGTCGGCGTCTGTCGACTTTTGCCGACCTGCAATGCTGGCGGCACGACGCGTGAAGACGGGTGCGTACTTGGTCGCGTACTGTGCTCATGCAAGCTAGCGGAACGAAATCAAACAGTTAAGAAGCGATGACATGACTCAGCGTGGTCATTTTCGACTGAACAAGAGTTTGCACACCTTCGCCTCGAGCTCAAGGTTCTCCTTCTTGAACTGCTTGAAAATTGCCAGATACTCGGCGTCGACACCTTTGAGACCTTCGATTGTCTTCTTGACATCATCAGAAAGTCCCTCGGTGTATCCAGGTGAACGGCCCATGAGACCCTAGTGATCGAAGAGTGGGTGGTAGAGCGCGAACGGTCGTAGTCAGGACGAACCTGAATGCGGTCTTGTACAAGAGCATCCAGCAGCTCGCGACGGAGTGCGCCCTCATCGCCTCCTTCTTCATCTTCCTCAACATCAGGAACAGTTGACCTGAGAAGAAAGTTGGGTATCAGTATCCGCCGGATGAAGGGCGGAGATTGCAGGATCAAGCGGGGCAGAGGGTTTTGGGAGAAGACGATCAGACGAGAACGCAGCCTGGAGAAGGAGAAGCAGTCACACCACACCAGACGGGAGTTCAAGAGCAAAGACAGCTGCTGGGCGGGTGCCTGCCGATCGATGCCAGTCCGCGGATCCGAGAAGCATTCAATACGAGCATAAACAGACGATTGAAAATCAATCTCGAGCGCAACAAGGCTGTGAACCGAGAGAGTTGCGAAGACATGAATGCGTTACCCTTGCAGGTGGCGCGCAGGGCTAGAGCCTGGGTATGAGTCTGCGATTTGACAGAGTATCGATCGCGTGCACAGGCAAAATAGGACGTGGCATGGGAGCTGAAAGGAAATGGGTGCATTCTGAAAGGCGAACGGGTGTAGGGCGTCAGGTGGCGCGACTCGGGTAAGGACGGTGGCGTAGAACTGGTTCATAAAACAGCGCACACTCTTCGCGAAATAGTGCAAACCCGGGAACGGAGGGCTAGCAAGGGTTTTTAAGATGTAAATGAGGATTGGAAGCAGTTACGAGGGCTTTATGAGCCTGACCAATGCCAGTACACTCACCAGCTCAGAGTACGCGGCGCATTCCCTCCACTCAGCACGCTCGTGGTGAGTGGTGTGTTGACTGTTGTCGACACGCCCATGTATGTGCATTGGTCAGCGCGTCGCGGGACAAAAGGGGGAGATGAACGTACATCAGTCCGCACACATGAAACGAGTGCCCGCGAAATGGTGTCGGCAGGTACTGGTGTTAGAATGCGAAGCCGTTCACGCGTAAATGATCGCCTGCGTAGTAGACGCGCAATAATGCCGAGTGGGGGAGATGAATCGCGCGGTCAATAAGGCCAATGTGCAGAATTGCGGGATTTGGTGAGCCGGAGGAGGCAGAGGCGCGAGTCCGGCGAGATGCCGCAGCGCGATCAGCGAACTCTAAACCTCATTTGTGGTCCAGATACTGCGTCCGGATCGGGTCAGAATATATATAAACTTCAATCTGGAAGCCTGAAACCAGCCCATAGCGTTTGGAGAAGGAAATGAGAAGGAAAAGACCTCGTACTTGGGCGCGACGACGGCAAACGATAACCCGCTGCGCGGAGCAAGACAGACTGAGGACGGCACTGACAGCAAACCATTAAATAATATCGTGATTTCGACCCGGGCAGTACGGGTTTGAATGCTCAATTGAGCACGTGCAGAGCGTGGAAGCCGTAGTGCAGGTTGTGGTCATTGCAACTGGACTCAGCTTGCCCCTGATCCGCACACGTTCCTGTACTGTCCTGAGCGACCGCACGCTCAAACCGTTGCCAGTCAGATGATCATAGGTGAAACAAATGTCCATTACGAAGTATCAGCCCGTATCCCGCTCATCACCAACATGCTGTTCTTCACAAGATTGGCGGCAACACCCATGAACGCCGCAGCGAGATCGAGCCTGTGGCCTGCAGCACAATCACTGGCGTGCCGTGCTGGTGCACTACTGCCGTCAGTGCGGAACCAGACGGGTCGCCGGTGGCGCTACCACGGACGATGGGAGGCTTGCAGGCACTGTTGTTGGGGGACCTGCCGTAGGGGCTAACCTGTAGCTAGACTAGTATGAGTACGTGGCTTCTGGCAGGCGGGACGATGTGTGCGGGACGATATGCCGAGAACAAGAGAAGGAACGTCGGACGATATGATTATCAATGGTTTCATAACCACAGACAACTGCTATCGACATACGAGCATTTAGATGTTACCGACGAGCATGGGTCTCTTGATCTTTTTGGCCCAGGTTTGGATGTCGAACTTGAGGAACGGTGAGGTGTCACCTCCGCGTGCAGTGATCTCGAGATCGGCTGCTCGTAGATGAAAAAG
>Ga0247815_10002299_pt1 | contig 14163 bp, 6 predicted proteins | sample UWRJL194509B1_FD_181014 | JGI IMG/M metagenome (GOLD analysis project Ga0247815, IMG submission 181014) | Plant litter microbial communities from Arlington Agricultural Research Station in Wisconsin, United States - UWRJ-L194-509B-1 | ecosystem: Environmental > Terrestrial > Plant litter >... | reverse complement strand
GGAACCACGCCAACGGAAGCAAATGCACCGGATTTATTTAGCTGGGGACAGGAGGCGGATGACAAATGGGTAGACAAACTGATTGGCAACACCGCTAAAATGACTGAGGCACAATTATCGCTTTCAGGCGGTTCAGAACAAACGAATTTCTTATTCAGCGGAACATACAGGAACGAAACTACGGTTACACCTGGCAGCCAGGGCTATTACCGGGGTTCGATCAATTCGAATTTAAACCACCAGTCTGTTGATAAGAGGTTCGACTTTAGTATGTCTGTAAAGTATGTGGGCGATCAGAATAATTCTATGCCTACGGATGTTACCCAGTATTATAACACCGCGCCGAACTATCCGATATACAATGCAGACGGCACCTTTTACTGGCCACCAAGTGGTCAGAACCCAATGGCTTACCTTGAACGTGGCTATGATGCAACGATGCAAAACCTGATTGGTAATGTATCTGCAAAGTACAATATCTTTAAAGGGCTGAATGCAAAAGTGGGGCTTGGTTACAACCGCATCAGCATGAAACAGACCAAAACCCAGCCGCAAAATACCTACAACCCTAGTTTGTATGTTTCAAGTGAGGCCTCTTACGGGAATAATTCTGTAAATTCATTCAACATTGAGCCGCAGCTGGATTACACTGCTACATTAGGTAAGGGGATATTAAAATTGTTGGCGGGTGGTACTGTACAATCCAGCACCAATGAAGGTCTATATTTGTTAGGTTCGGGTTATGCAAATGACGACCAGCTGAACAATCCGAGGGCAGCAACAACACTGGCTACCCAGGCCTATAACTACAGTCAGTATAAATATGTATCCATCTTTGGAAGGGCAACCTATAACTGGGATGAGAAATATATCATTAACGGAACTTTTCGCCGTGACGGATCTTCACGTTTTGGTCCTGACAAACGTTTTGGTAGTTTCGGCGCGGTTGGTGCAGCCTGGTTATTCAGCAATGAGTCTTTTGTAAAAGATAACCTTGCTTTCCTGAGTTTTGGTAAATTAAGGGGAAGTTATGGAACCGTAGGTAATGATCAGATTGCAAATTACCAGTATTATGATAGCTGGTCGGCCACCGACTTTGCCTACTCAGGCAGCGGAGGTTTATACCCGAGCCGTTTTGCGAATAACGATTATCAATGGGAAGTAAACCACAAACTGGAAGCAGCATTGGAACTGGGCTTCCTGAAAGACCGTATTTTGTTTACTACCAGTTTTTACCGAAACAGGTCAAGCAACCAGCTAATCAATTATACACTTTCATCTCAGTCGGGCTTTACCTCCTACACGGATAACCTACCGGCAGAACTGCAAAATCAAGGTTTTGAGTTCGAGTTGAACACTATTAACGTGCAGAAAGGCAATTTCAAATGGAACACTTCATTTAACATGAGTATCTCCAAAAACAAATTGCTCAAGTACCCGGGTTTGGCAACTTCTGCCTATGCGAGTACATTTTATATCGGGCAGCCGATCAATGTGGTTACCGGATATCAAAGCACTGGAATTAATCCTGCAAACGGACTTCCAACATTTGTTGACATCAATAACAGCGGTACAATTAATACTGCCGACCGCGTTCCGATTGGAAGCATTAACCCTAAATTTTACGGGGGCTTACAAAACAGCCTGAGTTATAAGTCATGGAGCCTGGATTTCTTTTTCCAGTTTGCGAAACAGGAAGGTCCATTGCTGAACTATGGTACCCTGTCTACAGCTTACGGTTCAAGAATAAACAAAGACGTAACTGCACTGGAGAGATGGACTACACCAGGTCAGCAGACTTCGATTCCCGTAGCGACTGCTGGAACTACAGCAGCAAACACTGCCTACAACAACTGGCGGATATCTGATGCAAACTGGGGCGATGCTTCTTACATCCGCCTGAAGAACGTTTCGTTGAGATACGATTTGGGAAGTTTACTTAAAAACACAAAGGTGAGGAACATGTCAGTATACATGCAGGGACAGAACTTGTTTACAATTACCAAATATGATGGTTTTGACCCGGAGACAAAGGGCGTGGTTTTACCGCCGCTGAGTGTTTACACCTTAGGTTTACAAGTTTCATTTTAATTATTAATGTTTAGACGATGAAAGCATTTAAATATATAGTGGGTATGGTACTTGTGATGAGTACCCTATCATGTAAAAAGTTCCTGGAAATTGACGCACCAAGAACCGAGCTGGATAAAAGCAGCGTTTTTGTAAGTGATAAAACTGCAGATGCAGCGATGCTGGGGGTTTATTCAGACCTGAACTCTGATAACTATACCTTTGCAAACCTGATAACAATGTTTATGGGTCCGATATCTTCTGATGACTTCCTGTATGAAGCAAACGTTGCTACATTCCTGGAGTTCAAAGCGAACGTTGTTTCTGAAGGCAATACTTATGTGGGGAATGTTTGGTCGGAACCTTATAGCTATATCTACAGATGTAACGCCATTATTGAAGGTGTTACGGCATCTACCACTTTAAGTACTGAAGTAAAAAACAAACTTATAGGCGAAGCAAAATTTGTACGGGCCTTCTGTTATTTTTACCTGGTTAACCTGTTTGGTGATGTTCCATTGATTACAGATACGGATGTAATTAAAAATTCAAGTACGCCAAGAACTCCATCGGCACAGGTATATGCTGCTATTATTTCGGACTTACTTGAAGCTAAAAGCCTGCTGAGTGCAAGTTACCCTACAAGTGGAGAACGTACGAGGCCTGTAAAAGGAGCGGCAACGTTACTGCTTGCCCGTGCGTATTTATATTCAGGCAACAATGCCGAGGCGGAAATTCAGGCTTCTGAAGTGATTGCTACCCAAGGGTACAGCTTGCTTTCGGGAGCTAACCTGGGCAAGACTTTCCTGAAAAACAGTACTGATGCTGTATGGCAGCTTGCTATTGTAAATACCCTGCAAAACAAAAATACCATTGAAGGTTATAACATGACGCCTGTAAATATAAATGCCCCGGTAACGAACTACCGTTTGACCAGGGATCCAAATTACGGCCTGGTAAATGCATTTGAAGCAGGAGATTTACGTAAAACAAACTGGACAGGTTTCTGGACAGTGGCAGCAACAGGGATTACCAATACTTATCCATATAAATACAAAGTAAGCACCTCTGCTGTGATCACTGAGTATTCTATGGTGCTACGTTTTGCTGAAGCCTATGTTATCCGGGCTGAAGCAAGAATGCAATTGGGTAAATTGCAGCTTGGGAAAACGGATTTAGATGTACTTCGCCTTCGTGCTGGTCTTGCCGCCTTACCTGTGCCTGCAACAGTTGCAGCAGGTATGTTACAAGTGGAGAAAGAACGCCGCATTGAGTTTTTTGCTGAATGGGGACACCGCTGGTTTGACCTTAAACGATGGAAAAGCGTAACTGGCGATGCAAGTAAAACCCGCGCAGATGATATTCTACCATTGACCAAACCTACATGGAAATCTACTGCTATTCTGATGCCTATTCCAACAGAGGCAATGACAACAAATCCTAATTTGACACAAAACCCAGGTTACTAAACTCTTTATGATAAAGAAATTGATCCTGATCTGTCTTGTAGTTACTTCACAGCAGCTACAAGCTCAGGTTTTAACCACCCGGCCATCTAAACCGCAGAAAAATAAAGAGGTAACAATTACCTACCGGCCTTCGGCGGAGCATGCAGCGTCAGTCAATGACACTGCGGGAGTGGAACTGGTATTCAGCTCATCGACCTTCTATAACCTGCCGTGGGAAATGAAAATGCTGAAAAAAGGAAAAGATTATCATGTTTCGTTTTTTGTTCCTGCGTACGCGACTTTTGCTTCGTTTTACTTCAGGAGCGGTAAAATGATAGATAAACCTTTAGCCGGTGGCGATTATACGATAGCAGTTTATGATGGTATAAAAAGGGTGAAGGACAGTTACTTTCATGAATCCTACAGCATCAAGACGCAATTTCCAAAAGCTACGGACCTGCCGGAACAACAAATCCAGTTACTGAAGAATGAACTGGCTGGCTATCCGGATAATTTCGAAGCGAAGGTACGATTGAAAAGTATAGAAATGGCGGCTGCAAAAACTCCTGCTGCAGTATATGATCTGAAAACTGAAGCCAGAAAGATCATTGAAGAACAATATGCAAAAGAACCATTGAGCGCAACGAATATGACACGTGTGACAATGGGATTTAATATGATTGGCGAGGGCTTCAGAACAGATTCATTGAAGAAAATTGTAGTGCAGCGTTACACTGCTTCGGATTTCGGAAAAGTAATCCGCACTGCGTTACTGGCAAAAGGAACGGATAGTGTGCAGATGATTGCGCAATTGAATGCACTGTTGGGAGATGGGGAACAAGCGACTGAAAGTAACGCTGCCATTTATAAAATACTATTTAAGTATGCACTGAGAAAAGGTGAAGAAGCTAAGGCGATCAGCTATGCCAGCAAAAGCCTCGGCGCTATTACTCCGTATACCCCGAGGGATTTGAGGGATATTGCCCTTGCCTTTACCTCTTACAAACTTGCTCCGGATACTGCATTTGCCTATGCAACCAAAGCCCTGGCACAAATTGACAAATGGCCCGTAGGCAATATCAGAAACCTGCCAGAATTCGGCTATGTACTACCCTATGTACCTGACAATACCCGTAACGCTGCGATCGCCGAGGCTAAGGCCGGTTTACTTTCTATAATGGCTTTGAACAAGCTGTATACCAGAGATAGGCGTATGGCACTTGAATTAACCGAGCAGTCGTTAAAAGTTACAGAAAACAGGGATAACCTGATGGCTGCAGCAATTGTTTATGATGCTTGTGAGGAACCTGTAAAAGCATACAATGCTTTGTGGAAGGTTATATCAGAAAACCCCTTTGACGATGCGGCAATAGCGATGGCAAAACGTAATTTCCTGAAGTTTCATACTACCGGGACTGAGTTTGATGATCAATTGCAGTCGTTGCAACAAACGAGGAACTCTTCCTTATCTTCTACCCTCAACAAACAGTTGCTGAACAGGCCACAGCCAGAACTGAAAGGCTTAACAGATTTAGCTGGTAATGCTGTAATGTTGAGTTCTCTGAAAGGGAAAATCGTAGTGATGGACTTCTGGGCAACCTGGTGTGTGCCCTGCATGAAGGAGATGCCTTTCCTGCAAAAAGTATATGATAAGTATAAAAACAACCCAAACGTAGTTTTCATGGTGATCAATACCGGAGCAGGTAACGTGATAGATGATGCCCGGGGATGGGTAAAGAAAAACAAGAATTATACTTTTCCCATATACTTTAACAATGACAAAGACATTGATAAAAAAATAGGATTTACGGTTATTCCAACCGTTGCACTCTTAGACAAGAGCGGCAAGATGCAGTTCAGGACAGTAGGTTTTGAAGGTTCTGGGATGGAAGCTAAGCTGACGCAACAGATTGAGATTTTGTTGAAGATGTAGTGCAAATACAAATGATCTACCTTCAGTATTTAGATCATAATTTATAAAAAAAGCGAGCCGGTTGGCTCGCTTTTTTTATAAATTATAGTCAAGTTGATTAATAAACCTGTTTTACTCTGCTTTCTCCTGAACCATAATAAAAGTTAACTACTTTCTTATCTCCTTTAGTAGGCAACAAAAAGGTATTTGCATAAATGCGGTTACTCGATGTATTTATAGCGCCTGTGAAATTCAGACTGTATAAATTTGATAAGCTATCATATATCGCAGATCTCGCAAGTGCTCCTTTCGCATTAGGTACAAGTGTGCCAGCTGCATCTCTTTTCAGGTGAATGTATCCGCTTCCACCTTCGGGAGAGGAATACGACATTAATTTACCATTCGAGCCTACCTGTGCCGCAAGTTTAGGCGCAGCCTGAATAAGCGTTCCACTTACATCTACTAGTTCTACGTCCACTTTAGTATTTGGCTCATAAGAGAAAGTAGTTAAGTCAAAAAGACTTCCACTAGGGTAATAGTAGTAATAATTATAAGTATATATCTTTTCCACTTGAAATTGACCATTGACCGCTGTGGTAAAAACCTGGCCATAACCATATGAGTTGGAATATCCCGGCAAATACAGTATTCTTCCGCCTTTGTCTGGCACCACTTTAAAGTAATAATAATTGTATACATTGGGAAGAGTCGCTAAATAGCTATTTACCTTGTAGTAAGTTTTAATAGTCTCAATACGCGGCAACGCAGCTGGAAATGTAGTTACTGGATCATCATCTGTAGCATTTACATACAATTTCTGGTCGGCAATAACTTGTTCAAAATTAAGATTATATCCATTTGGTGCAGCAGGAACTTTGATCGAGTAAGTTCCGTCGGCCGTAGTATAAGATGGGTAATACACATTATAAGACCCTACTGTACCAGTGGGAATAGTTGTTGAAGCAGTTACCAGAACATTTGCACCTACTTTTTCTGGGCTAAGATTAGTCAGGTCTGTTTCTATAAATAAAGTACCTGTGATTTCATTAGACAGTTCTGATGGATTCCACAGCTTCGCTGGTCCTGTGGTAATATATTGTTGCAGGATCTGGGTGGCGGCGTAACCAGTTTTGGAGATTAGGAATGCACTGGTTGGAAATAAATAAAGGGAATTAAATGTAGCAATACCTGATGTGTTTGTTTTGGCGGAATATACTTTCCCTTCGGAAGAAACGGTAACATCAGCATCAGCAATAGGCACATTGGTGGTCACATCCACAACAGTAACACTATAATCCTGTTTTTTTGCAGCTATGGCGCTTTTTGTTGCTAAGCTATCATTCAGTTTAAGTTGTTCTAATGCCGCTGCATTTAGCAGCTGCTGAAGGGCAGTTGCACCTTTTTGTTTTAGCGTCTCAAGATCCAACTCATGTTGATATTTTAAATTGAGCAATTCTTTTTGAGCGTCTATGGCATCCCGTTCATTGAATTCGTCTTTAGTGCAACTTGCAATAAAGACCATCAGGGCCATAAAGAGAGAAATAGTAAGTTTTGATTTCATACGTTAGTTATTATTTAGATTATTCTGATGACTGATTTGGTAATACTTATTATAGAGACAAGACGATCCCTAATTTTGAGATGAAAGAGTTGGTTCTGAGATCGGTTCCAAAACCCACCTTATCCATGTAAGAATAATTTTTCCTTGCTGCAGTTAGGCCATTTATATAGCGCATATCTACTAACAAGAAAAGACGTGACGTAAGCGGCAGTTTGGTATTAGCACCGGCAATGAAACTATAGCGTGATTTCCTGAACTCGCTTGTTGCGTTGTCAGATCCACTTATTGTAGCTATGATATCTTCTCCCGGAAGCAAGTCGCCCGTCTTTTGATAAGTCTCATGTACATTAAGCGTATAAGCATAGCTTCCACCAGCATATATTGAAGGTTTCCAGGTGGGTTTGATATTGAAAGTATAACCAAGAAGAAGAGGTGCCTCCAAACTATTGATCTGGTAAGAGCTGTTAGTTACATTTTTAGTTTGAATACTTTCAGGCAGTCCAAGTCTGGTATCATCCTTAAAGAGAAGCATACGTCCTCCCTGCTGAATGGAATTCGCTTCCAACTGAATGTATAGCCCTTTGAACAACTTGTAGTTTAAAGATATACCTGCAGTATAACCTGTATTAAACCCCATATGTGGCTGACCATTGGAAAATTTATTTAAACTTAACCCTCCATTAACAGCTAGTTCAAAGCGTCTTAAGAGAGCTTCCGCTTGTTTTTTGCTTGATTTTTGCTCGACTTTATCCTGCGCGTTTGTAACATTAGAAAGTAAAGAAAGTAGGCAGAAGGCACAAATAGAGAAATAAGAGGGCGCAGAAACCTTCTTAAAGGGGTATTTTTTTCCTAAATATGATAACATTTTGAGCGTTAAGATGATCGTTTTTAATGCGCTAAATATAATGACTTTTATCCTGATATATTTATTGTTATATAAAATAATATTTGTACGCAAATAAAACTGCTTCACCAAACAAAAATTCAGTTCGTAGCAATGGGAAGCAAATGAGCCGTAATTTGCTCTATTTTGAGCCGTAACTTAATTACAGCTCAAATTGCAGTGAGTTACGGCTCAAATATTGGCAAATTTGAGCCGTAAACGTCAAACCAGTGAGCCGTAATTCCAATTACGGCTCACCGTTTTGTTTCTAAGTAACTGATCTGATGTCCCTCTAATAGAGCCAAGCATTTATCTAAGTTTTCACTGTTCGATCTGGGAATCCGTTAACATTATATTATTAAGCTCGGAACAATGAAACGGCGATGAATGGTCTTGGGCATAAGTACTCCAGATACGGTTCAGATACGGTCCAGAAGTACCCCTGATCTACCCCTTGGTAGGTCAACACCTTTGTTGGACCGCAACTCTGATGCTGCTGGTGGATGGGTGCCGAATACACCACTGAGCCAACATCAATACTGTGGCAATCCAAACTTTCATACCAAAACATTAATTATATTTTAGATACCTGATCTCGGCGAATGGATATTATTTGTTGTCTTCCGAAATCAGATTGATTTCCAGTATTTCGTAATTCTTATAAATGTGCTGTATAATAAGAGTCATTTCTTTATCAATTATTGCATCTCTGTTTTTCATGATTAGGATACTGGCATTATCGTCTTTGATGTATTCAAAGGTTTCGGTTCCGAAAAATATTGAAACTATCTTTTTGTAGGTTCGGAACCTTTTATTGTTGGCTTTTTGCTCATCTGCCCGCTCATCTCCATATTTTGTGTTTGAGCCCATAAATGCGAACGAGGGCTTCTGGTCATGAAATTCCCTGAAAATATTCAGCATGATGTGGATTACTGTGTATATGATTTTTTGCGCAGCACCGAGGTTCGTAAGGAGATTATATCTTAGAGGACTTTGTCTATGTGCTTTTAGATAAAATTTAACCATAAAAACGTGTCCCACATATTCCTCAATTTCGACATGATAAGTCCGGTTTTTGTCAGATTTAAAGCTATAGAGTCTGGTAGTTAAATGTGGCTGGGCATTTTCATCCCGCTTCGTCATTATATATCGAAATGGGTACGGAGCATTAAACATTAAGAAACTATGGCAATAGTGGCTTGTATATAGGATGTTTGCTTCGTTGCATCTCAGCTTTTGAGACCACCTTGAAGTTAAGTTTTATTACTCCATTATCTGTAAGTTTTAAGCCTCTAGATGTTTTAGTTACTACAACGCCCTGCGCATTCGCACCTCCTTTACCTGAAGCTTTAACTGGTGTTTTTACTTTACTAATTGTAATTCCCATAAGTTCTGATCTTGGTACTGCTACAAATTTACCATATAACTTGTAATTTAGCAATAGCTTTCATTTAATGACTTATTCGCAATTAATGCATTCGTTCAACGGTGCAGTTCCGAATACACGACAAATTCCCTTGGCGGCATCCAAAATTACAACCAGTTCTTCAGCTACTGAAGAGTTACAGCCAATAATACAAAACGCCCCCAAAAGTTTGAGACTTTTGGGGGCGCTTATAATAGAGACGTTCTTGCTTTCGCAGGATTAGTATCCGAAGTTCTGTTGCCAGTTGCTTCTTGTTTTTAACTCGTTCTGAGGGATAGGCAATAACAAATCTTTTTTGCTTGGTGCCTGTCCGTTATATCTTGAGTGGTATCTGGTGTTGAAAGCCTGCAACGTTGCCAATGCATCTGCCTCGCCCCATCTTACCAAATCGAAATATCTTCTGCCTTCACCAATAAATTCAAGCTTGCGTTGAGCTTTGATGTCATCCATTGTAGGGGCTGCTGCTAAAGCAGCCTGGCCACCACGGATACGTATCTGATCTACCAGGGTTTTTGCCTGTGCAGCTTTTCCGTTTTTGATTAGCGCTTCAGCGTACATAAGGATCACATCTGCATCACGAATGATTGGGAAGTTACGTGGATAATCGTTCCATGATAAGATCTTAGTATTGGTATTGTCTTTCTCCAGGAATTTGATAATAATGTTTTTGGAAACAAATAAACGGGTTGCGGCATTAGTTGCAGTAAGTACTGCATTATAATATCCCTCAGCAATACTTGTTGCAAAACGCAAGTCATTTGTGGTTTTCATACTTCTTACCAGTAAACTATCTACACGTACGTCCTGACCTTGTTGGGTATAAGTACTAAATGCCCATTCAGGATAAGGTGTTCCTGATGATGCTGAACTGGTGATATATCCTGCCAGACTTGAGCCCGTACCTAAGTTACCTGAAGCAAACTGAACAGAGAATAAATCAAATTTATTTTCATTGGCCAAAGTGAAAAGGTTGGCATATGTTGGACTAAAACGGGCTTGAACACCAGAAATAATTTCTGCATAAACAGCTTCTGCTTTAGTATATCCAGTTGCATCGTTTAATGGATAACCTGCCATGGTCATATAAACCTGACCCATTAATGCTTTTGCAGCAAGGCTTCCTACACGGCCTGCATCTGCTCCTGTATATACAGGTGAAAGATTAGCTGCTGCATAAGTAAGGTCTGTAATAACCTGCGCATAGATTTGTTCAACCGGTGCACGGGGTAAAGCAACTGCCTCTGCATTTGTAATAGGCGCAATTACCAATGCTGTGGGACCAAAAGAACGGGCTAGTTCTGAATAGGCATAAGCACGCAAAAAGCTAGCCTCGGCACGGTAGCGCATATATTCACCTTCTTTAGTAAAGAATAGAAGGTTATTTGCTTCTTTAATCATTTGGTACAAACGGGCATAGATAGTAGATACCGTACCAGAATTCGGAGTGATCAGGTATTTACGGAAATCCAGCTGATCGTTTTGTGCAGAAGTTTCTGCAGCAATATATAACAAATCAGAACGGTTCTCTGATGCGAGCAGGAAGTACTCAGTTGGAAAATCTGTGTTGGTACCATTTCTGCCTAAACGGGCATAAATTCCCAAAGCAGCTTGTTTCACTTCGATTTCGCTTGAATAAAATGCATCAGATCCATTATTAGCGATTGGAGCAATATCAATGTCCTTTGTGCAGGATTGCAAAGATGCCGCTGCGGTAAGGATCAATAATGTATATTTTGATAAAACGTTCATGTCTTAAGTTTTAAAGGAATAATTAGAAAGTTGCGCTTAAACCAAGGGAAATTGTTCTTGCCTGAGGATATGAACCCCAGTCTGCAGAAGCGTTATCCTGTGTTGCACCTTCTGGAGAAAATCCAGGATAATAGCTGTCCCACATGTAAACGTTATCCAATGAAGCATAAATACGCAATCTGTTTATGATCTTTTTATTGATCGGCAGATTATACCCTACTGAGATGTTTTTGATACGAACATAAGTTGCACTATACATCCAGTTGGTATCATACTGACTAGTCACTGCAGAGAAGAATGCAGGAACCTTTCCGTCACCAGGATCAGATTCTGACCAGTAAGCGTTATTTAACCAGCTTTCCATGTAGTTGTAACGGGTATCATTTGTAGCCCTGTTCCAACCTCTTGATCCGATTGATAATAAATCGCCACCTACACGACCTTGTACCAGAATTGAAGCATCCCAGTTTTTGTAGTAGAAATTGTTGGTAAAGCCAAATTCGAATTTCGGTTGGTAACTACCTGCAACTACATAGTCATTTGCATCAATCTTTCCATCACCATTAGCATCACGGTATTTTGTATCACCAGGTTTTTGTCCGGAGAAGATTGGCACTTTTGGCGTAAATGTAGTTCCTGCGATAGTGAAATCACTTTCTCTAAGAACGCCAGTAGCATCCAATAAGAAGTAAGAGTTGATTGGAGAACCTACACGCTGAATAATGGTGTTACCCTGACCAAGTTTGATATCAGCGTTGTCAGCAGTAAGACCTGTGATCTTGTTACGGTTAACCGAGATGTTCATTGAAGTATTCCATTTGAAATCACCGGTAAGGTTATTGGTATTTAAAGTAAATTCAAATCCTTTGTTGTCTACACTTCCAATGTTATCAAACATATTAGAGAAACCAGTAGTTAATGAAACCGGGGCGTTCAATAATAAGTCGGTGGTTTTTTTGTAGTAAACGTCTGCAGAGATGGAAATACGATTTTTCAAAATCCCTAAATCAATCCCAAAGTTATAACTGTCTGATTTCTCCCAACGCAGTTTAGAGTTACCAATACTGCTGGTTACGAAACCGCTGTTGATGGCCTGAGAATCCCCATAAGGATAATTTAAGCCTGTGAGTAAAGATAGGAAGTTTGAGTTTCCAATACGGTCGTTACCTGTTTTACCCCAACTGGCCCTTACTTTGGCAGTACTCATCCAGCTGATGTTTTTAATAAATGTCTCCTCGCTTGCATTCCATCCGGCAGATACTGCAGGGAACCATCCCCACCTGTTATCAGGTCCGAATTTAGAAGATCCGTCACGACGAAGTGATGCTGCAAATAGGTATTTACCATCGTAATTGTACTGGAACCTTCCAAAAGCAGATAATAGAGCATTATTTGCACCAGTGATAGTATTTACAGTAGTTGTTCCCCTTGTTTGGTCAAATACCCATGTTTTATCATTAGGTAGTTTGTTTTGTGCCTGATCAGTACTTTCTTCGCTATATTTTTCTTCAGCAACACCGAGTAAACCGTCAAATGAATGTTTACCAACTGTTTTTGCATAGGTCAGCGTTCCCTGTGTTAGCAGACTATTTGACGAAAGGCTTTGTCTTCTTGAAGTTGATAATGAGCCTGGAGTAGTTCCCTGGGCATTCCAGTTTCCGTTTATCCAGGTAGGGCTATAAGTTCTTGAAGTGTTACCTCTGTAGTTCCAGCCCACTAAACCAGTAGCGTTTAAACCTTCAATGATATTTACCGTAGTTGTTAATGATGTATTGAGACGTGTATCACGCACCAAACGGTCGTTATAAACAGCCTGTACATATGGGCTCACGTTATTGGCACCTGGTCCCCATCCATCATAAAATTTAGTTGGTTCAGCACCAGCCATTCTGCCTGTGCCCGCCAATACCCATCCTGGGAAACTTAGCGCACGGGATACTGCGTTGTCTTTACCGTCAACATCTGCACCTTTGGTAATACCTAGTGAAGGTGCAAGGGTTAATCCTACCCTAACCCGTTTTGAAACCTGTGCCTCAATGTTAGAGCGGAAACTGTAACGTTTAAATGAGCTACCCTCCACCAGACCATCCTGTTGGTAAGCACCGCCAGAAAGGGAATAGTTGATTTTATCTGTTGCCCCTGCAACGCTAAGCTGTACATCATGTACTGGCGCATTACGGAACAGTTCATCCTGCCAGTCAATAGGCTCAATAGCACTAGTACCCCAGTAAGGATCATAAATACCATATGTTCCACGAATACCTAACAGGCCGTCACGTGTAGTATAGTTTGCAGTAGGATTAATTTTTTGTGCATACGCAATCCGGTCTGCCTGACTTGTTGTTGAGGGCTGTCCTGTTGCTACTGTCCATTGTCTGTCCAACCATTTCTCATTGAACTGGATCCACTCGTCAGAAGTCATTACTTTTACCTTACGCTCAGCATTTGCAATAGCAGTATATGAAGTTAGGGTAAAAACCGGCTCGCCCGTTTTACCTCTCTTAGTAGTAACAATAACCACCCCGTTTGAACCGCGTGAACCATAGATTGCAGCGGACGCAGCATCTTTTAACACATCGATTGATTGAATGTCTGATGGATTGATACCCGAAAGGTTATCCAAAGGCACACCATCAACTACATATAAAGGAGTTGAAAGGCCGTTAATAGAAGCAGCACCACGTACGTTTACCGTAATATCGCTTCCAGGGGCACCTGAGGTACTACGCACACTTACACCAGCCATCTGACCTTGAAGTGCTTGCTCTACACGAGTGATTGGACGTTCCTCGATTGATTCGGCACTAATTTTCGCAATGGAACCTGTTGTATTACTTCTCTTCTGAGATCCGTAACCGATAACCACTACTTCTTCCAATTTGTTATTGGATTCGATGAGTTTGATGTTGATTGCACCAGGTTTAGTAACCACGGCTTCTTGAGTAGTGTAACTCAGGTATTGAAATACCAATGTTGCACCGATGTTAGCTTTGATGCTGTATGCACCTTTACCGCTAGTAGACACTGCTTGGGAAGTGCCTTTAATTTTTACAGAAACAGCCGGCATTGGCATTCCTGTTTCGTCGGTTACCGTTCCGGTTACCGTAACACTTT
>Ga0247815_10002298_pt1 | contig 14167 bp, 13 predicted proteins | sample UWRJL194509B1_FD_181014 | JGI IMG/M metagenome (GOLD analysis project Ga0247815, IMG submission 181014) | Plant litter microbial communities from Arlington Agricultural Research Station in Wisconsin, United States - UWRJ-L194-509B-1 | ecosystem: Environmental > Terrestrial > Plant litter >... | reverse complement strand
GCGCTGGCAAGTTGCAAAATCCCGGAGATTACGCAGATTGCCGAAAACAAATCAGTGCCTGCATCTTATGGTATCGATGCAGATACTACCAATACTTCAACCGGTGACTGGCACAGCTTTTTTACCGACAAAAACCTGGTTAGCCTAATTGATACTGCATTGAAGAACAATCAGGAGCTAAAAATCACTTTACAGGAAATTGAAATTGCAAAGAATGATATCCAGGTCAGAAAAGGTGATTTATTGCCGACAGTTGGCCTAAAAGCAGGCGCCGGACTTGAAAAAGTGGGCCGCTATACCAGTCAGGGCGCAGGTGATGCTTCCACAGAAATCGCTCCGGGCAAAGAATTTCCTGACCCCCTTGCAGATTTTACCGTTGGCGCCTATGCCAACTGGGAAGTTGACATCTGGAAAAAACTGCGTAGTGCAAAAAAGGCAGCCCTTACCCGTTATCTGTCTACCGTCGAAGGCAGAAATTTCGTGCTGACCAATTTGATTGCAGAAGTCGCCAATTCCTATTATGAGCTGCAGGCGCTTGACAACCAGCTGGTGATCATAAAAGAAAACATTGGCTTACAAAAAAATGCGATGGAAATTGTACAAGTCCAGAAAGAAGCAGCGAGAGCTACAGAATTAGGTGTTCAAAAATTCCAGGCTGAAGTACTCAAATCGCAAAGCCTGGAGTTTGAGATCATGCAAAAAATAAAAGAGACAGAAAACCGAATCAACTTCCTTTTGGGTCGTTACCCACAGGAAATCATACGGGAAACTGGTGATTTCCTGAGCACGAACCCGGCTTTGGTGCACACAGGTATCCCCTCCCAATTGCTGGCTAACCGGCCTGACATTAAACAGGCAGAGCTGGATCTCGCAGCGGCAAAATTGGATGTAAAAGTAGCCCGTGCAGAATTTTACCCATCATTTGACATCTCTGCCGGAGTAGGCTTCCAGGCTTTCAAGACTTCCTATTTATTTAGAACACCTGAATCTTTACTCTATTCTCTCGCGGGAGATCTTGTCGCACCACTGATTAATAGGAATGCCATCAAAGCAGAATTCAAAAGCGCCAATGCCAGACAATTACAGGCCATGTACAATTACGAGCGCACTATATTAAATGCCTATCTCGAAGTATCCACCGGCCTTTCAGGCATCAGTAACCTGGAAAAAAGCTACGACTTGAAAGCAAAACAAGTTGATGCACTCAATAAATCCATAGAAGTATCAAATGATCTCTTCAAATCTGCCAGGGCTGACTATTTCGAGGTGCTTATGACGCAACGCGATGCCCTGGAAGCAAAATTGGAGCTGATAGAGACCAAAAGAGACCAACTCAATGCGGTCACCACTATTTACAGAAATATTGGAGGGGGTTGGAAATAACCCCCCCTTTTGTCATGCCAACCTAATAATTATTTTATTTGGAACAATCGTTCCGTTTTAGTTTTACATTTGCGGAACGATTATTCCAAATATATAAAATAATTATAACATGAAAAAGTTAGCAAACAAAGTAGCAGTAATAACAGGCGCATCAAAAGGTATTGGTGCCGGTATCGCTAAAAGCCTTGCAGTCGCAGGCGCAAGCGTAGTGGTCAACTATGCATCAGCAAAAGCTGGCGCCGATCAGGTAGTCGAAGAGATCACCGCCAATGGAGGAAAAGCAATTGCCATCCAGGGAAATGTATCCAACACAGATGACATCACGCGTTTATTCGCAGAAACAACTAAAGCATTCGGAGCGGTAGATATCCTTGTAAATAATGCAGGCGTTTATAAATTTGGCGCTATAGAAGAAATCAGCGCGGAGGATTTTCATACGCAGTTCAACACCAATGTGCTCGGATTATTACTGACCACACAAGGTGCTGTGAAAAACTTCAACGAACAAGGCGGAAGTATCATCAACATTGGTTCTGCAGTAAGTAACATTGCTCCAGTTGGAAGTTCAATTTACACCGCAACAAAAGGTGCAGTTGATGCCATTACCCACGTATTGGCCAAAGAACTGGGCGGCAAAAAAATTAGGGTCAACTCGATTAATCCGGGCATGGTAGAAACGGAAGGCACGCATACTGCAGGTTTTATCGGTAGTGATTTCCATAACGAGGCGGTACGCACTACCCCACTCGGTCGTATTGGTCAGCCCGACGACATTGCTGAAATATCTGTATTTCTTGCATCAGAAGATTCACGCTGGTTGACAGGTGAAATCCTGATTGCAAGTGGAGGGGTTAGGTAATACCTCCTTTTTTTAATTAATTTAAAATGAATAGCTTTGCTTTATATAAGCAAGGCTATTTCCAATTATGGCAAGAACGAAAGATTTTGATGAGAACGAAGTGCTGTCCAAAGCCATACAGATTTTTTGGCATAAAGGATACAATGGAACATCTATGCAGGACCTGGTAGATGCACTGGGCATCAGCCGCTCCAGCTTGTACGATACTTATACAGATAAGCATACTTTATTTATCAAGGCTTTAGAGAGTTATCAGCACTCCGGCGCGTCAAAAATCCAGGAAATCCTCGACCAGACAAGCTCGGCGAAGGAAACGGTAAAAAAATTACTCGAACTCACCACATCAGATCTGATTTGTGATAAACAACAAAAAGGCTGCTTTATGGTCAATGCTGAAGTTGAAGTAGCCCCTCACGACCAGGAGGTAAGCAACCTGGTCTGCAAAAACGATCAGGAAATGGAAGCAGTATTTTTTCAAGTGATCAGAAAAGGCCAGGAGAGCGGAGAAATTAAAAACATCGCAGATGCCCAGGCCCTGGCCAGGTTTATTCTTAATGCAGTAAAAGGTATGCGCGTCACCGCAAAGTCAACTCCGGATCAGTCCGTCTTTGGCGACATCATCAAATTCACTGTGTCTGCGCTGGACTAATTAAGAATTTCCCAGCCATTTACCCTACCAGACACTAAAAATATACAGAGGGAAAGCTCAATCGCTAAGGTCTGGAGTTTTAGAAGGAAGCGACTAAATAGCCCTCTGTATACTGTTATATATAATCGGCAATGATTTCTTCCATGTGATAAGGCGTGATACCGCTGTCTAATGCAAAGATATGTTTTGCATGCTTAATATTTGTTACTATTTCGCCCCTCGCTTTGACATGCAAACTGAACAAGTCATGTAGATTAGGCTTCCTGAGCGACATCATTGATTTAGCAATAATCGTAATAGAGGACATGTTATTATAGACGTTGTTATGAAAATAAGGGTTAACCTTTAAGGAGATGTCTGTCCAATAAACCTTTCGCTCCAACAAATCAATCATTAACGGAATCGACATTTTAGAATTAGCGGTCAAATCAAATTTATTCAGCACTGTATTTGGCTCATAAATTTCACCACTATCGGGAGCCTGTCTCATCATAAACCCGGCAAAGCATTCTGGCAGTTCATAGAAAGGTTGATTGGTGAAGGAAGTTACGCTCATGAGAAGAAAGTGTATACCTGCGTCTAAAAAATTCCGCATATCTACATCAATAAATTCAGAGGCTCCATTAGGGGCTGAGGTGATGTCGCCACTATGCGAGCCGCCCATTGATTTTAAATTGTAATAGGCAATCTCTGTTACATATTTATGGTTTTTATCCAGTCCAATTGCGCTGAGGTCGAGATCGGTTCGCTGCTGGCCATCTTTCCACCAAATAAAAAACCGTAGGGTATCACCATCAGGAAGATCGATCTTGCTGCCTCTTGATATGGTCTTTAATGCTTTAGAGGCCGACCTAAGTGCAAATGGCACCGTAAAATCCTTTAATTCTTCGCCAATATAGCAGGGACCTAAAGCGGGCAGTCTTTGATACTTTTCTATTAAAGCGGTTTCACATATATCGATAATTTCAGCACACACTTCATGCTTTATTTCAGGTAAATCATAAGCGATGGCCTTCGCCTGAAAAAAATTGCCTTTCGGAAAAAAGGTTCTCAATTCCGCAGGATCGTTTCGACTTTTGAAATGGGCTAATAATTGCAAAAGAACCGGGCTGGAAACCTGCATTGCAATTTCTCTAAACGTTTCGATAACGACATTATGATCATCAGTTAGCCTCAGCATATGGTCCAATCGCCTTGCATACTCGCCAGGCCTTGACTTCAGCAAATCAGTAGTTAGATCAATATCCCGGTTACGTAAACTAGATTCTATTTTACTGTTAAAAGTCACGAATGGCTTGTCGTTTCTGATAATATCGAAAGCTTCAAAACACTTGGCGTATTTCTTCCGATACTCAAAAGGATGTAACTTCTCGCCCAATCTCTTCCATTGTTCTTTAAACCGCAACATATCCTCGGTAATCATTTTACAGCCTTCCAACAGCGCAAGCAATTTCCTGCGCTCTTTTTTGGAAAATGTTCTGAACTTTGAATTCTCCGCCAGGCTCAGGTCGCCTTTTGATAGCGCAACTGCTAATCTTAAAACGTCAGTAGCGGTCTTCACATACTGCCCGATTATTTCGTACGAAACCGTAGCATACTCAAGTAGATAGGCAACTAGAATTGCCAGATTCTCTTTTGATGGAATCTCTATCGGTAGCGAGGGCAATACATCGTCCTTATAAGCATTAATAAACCACTCCAAGTCCGATCTGTCGGTTGCAGTCATGGCCACTTTAGCGCGGAGAATTGTTGAAAACATTGCTACAAATTCTTCTGGAGAGCCAAGTTCAATGACCTTCAATGCAATGCTATCTTGTAAACGATTACGTTTTTCTTTTTGATAAGCCGGGAATATTCTTTCTCCGATCCAGTCGCCCAGGTAATGCATGGTAGCGTTAAGATACAATTCCGTGTCGATTGCCAACCTCAGCTGCCAGGGAAAATTAGGATACATGGGTTGATATTCAACATTTGCCCCCAGCATTTCTTTCAAATCCATTACAAGCTGGTCATAAAATTCTTTCAATTGATCAACTGATAACCTGGAAATCGCTGCTATTAACTCATTGGAGCATGTAAAACCCAATGATTTGATATTTGCCAAAAAAGCGCCTATGTGGGCTTTCTTTATTTGGCTGTTCTCGCCCGCTACAAACACCTTTAGCTTCCGGCGCAAGTATATCGTGTTATTCAAAAGAGCGGTTTGATTTTGAGGCATGAATAAAGATAGAAATTTTGTTGTGAGGGTTAGATACTTCTGCCCAATCTTAATGATCATACAACTTAAGTATGGGGCCAATGAACTATCTTAATCAATCTTTATGCTTTTAATTGCTTTGTCAAAAGCATAATCTTTAATCCCCGGAACTTTTAGTCCTTCAGCACGGAATACCGTAAGATCTGTCATACCCAAAAATCCAAGAAAAGCCTTCAGATAAGGTGCAACAAAGTCGTTGGCTTTCCCCGGTCCCTCTGAATAAACGCCACCGGATGACATAGCTACATAAACTTTTTTCCCGGTAATCTTTCCGATAGGTCCGTTTTCACCATACCCAAACGTTATTCCCGCCCTGGTGATATGATCGATCCAAGCCTTTAGCGCTGAATGAATAGTAAAGTTAATCAGCGGTGCCCCAATTACGATGATGTCTGCAGCCAACAGTTGTTTAACTAAACGATCAGAAAGGAGGATAGATTGTTTGTCTTCTTCATTCAGCTGATCGCTGGGAACAAAGAATGCACGAAGGACTTCAGGTTTAAGATGTGGCATTTCAATATCGACTAGGTTTAATTCTTCAACCGTGCTACCCGAATACTTTTCCTGAATTTCCTTTACGATGGCATTACCTAATTTAATGCTGTACGATGTCGCGCCTTGTATACTTGATTTTAAATGAAGGATATGTTTCATAAAATTGATTAATTATCAAGGACAAAGCTAGGGCTACCAGGTGATAAAAAGTTAGTCGTTACCCAAAGGTAAGCGCTTACATCGGGGTAAGTGATTATCTTTACCATTATGAAAGTCATTAAAAATCAGCCGATACCAAGCAGGGTGGAATGCGCAGGCTCACTTAAAAACGTTCTCGATGCCCTATATGTGCTTAATGGGAAATGGAAGTTGGCTTTGATCCTTTCACTTGTACAATCGTCCAAGCGTTTCAATGAAATCCAGAATGAAGTCTTTGGAATCTCCTCCAAGGTCTTAGCTAAAGAATTAAAAGATTTGGAGTTGAATAACTTTATCAAGCGGAATGTGTATCCTACCCAACCGGTAAGTATCGTTTACGAAGCAACCAGTTATAGCCTGACTTTAAAAAATGTATTAGCTGAACTCAGTAGCTGGGGTGAGCAGCACAGGGAAAAAATTAAACAAAGTATGCGAAAGCAGTCTTGAATAAGAAGTTCGGCTCAGCCTCTTGGGCTTGCCATCCGAGAGTTTCTGGTTATAAGCAGAAAAACCTCCTGAAATAAAAAGTTTTTATGGTTATAACCATAAAAACTTTTTATTTTCTATATTTGTAACTATAGCAAATATCATGGACATTATAAAAAGGGATAGTTATTTTAGTCAATTGCTCAGTTTTATTGACAAGCCACAAATCAAGATACTTAAAGGAATCAGACGTAGCGGAAAATCTTCGTTTCTCATGCTCTTAAGGAATGAACTATTATCAAGAGGTGTAACCGAAGACCGTATCATCTATCTCAATTTAGAAAGCATGCAATATTCAGATCTAGATGATGCAAAAAAACTATATAGTTTTATTAAACAAAAAATTAAGACACAACAAAAACATTATATCCTGTTGGATGAAATACAAGAAGTACAAGACTGGGAAAAAGCTGTGAATTCTTTTTTAGTTGATTTTGATACCGACATTTACCTTACTGGTTCAAATTCACACCTGCTATCTTCTGAGCTTGCTACTTATCTGGCTGGACGCTATATAGAAATCCCGGTTTATACATTATCCTTTAGCGAGTATTTACAGTTTAAAAAACATTACTCCTCACAAAATCAGGATAAAAAAACGGCCTTCCTTTCTTATCTTCAGCTCGGCGGCTTTCCTGTCATACATACCACAAATTACTCAAAAGATACCGCCTATAAGGTTATTTATGATATTTACTCGTCAGTAATCCTCCGCGATACTGTTCAACGTTATAAAATCCGTGATGTTGAATTACTGGAAAGAGTAGTCAAGTATGTTTTCGATAATATTGGCAATAGCTTTTCCGGAAAAAATGTAGCTGACTATTTTAAGAGCCAGCAAAGGAAGTTGGATATTAATACCGTATACAATTATCTGAATTATCTTGAAGGGGCTTTTATCGTATATCGTATCCCGCGTTATGATCTTAAAGGCAAGGAGATATTAAAGACCCAGGAAAAATTCTTTGTGAGCGATACCTCACTAATTTATTCTGTTATGGGTTATCGGGACCGAATGATTGCAGGCATTTTGGAGAACATTGTGATGCTCGAATTAAAACGAAGAGGATATAGTGTATACATCGGTAAACTGGACGATAAAGAAATTGATTTTATAGCTGAGAAATCAGGAAATAAAGTTTATGTTCAGGTAACTTATAAAATGGAAAGTAAAAATACCGTTAGTCGCGAATTTGAGCCCTTAATTGCCATTAAAGACCATTATCCCAAATATGTGGTCAGTATGGACGATATCTGGAAAGAATCTATATCAGGCATAAAGCACATACACATTATAGATTTTCTTTTGATGCCAGACTACAATTAGTCATTTCAACAAAAACCCCGCTATACTTATCGTAAAGCGAGGTTTGTAGCCCAAGCGTTACATTTGTCGACCTCATTTTCTGCAGATTTAATACTTTTGGCGAACATTGGAGATGATCTGTCGACCAGACTGTAAGCCGAAAACTGGCTACATACCCTTAAAACTAGCCAATGCTTCAGTCGGTGTAAGCACTGCAAGTTTACTCTTTTTAAAATCTTTGGTATTGCGGGTAACAATAAAATCCAAACCAGGGATACTTAAGGCGCAGTAGTATTGATGGCATCTTCATAATCTTTAAAATCCGTTTTAAGCGACTGGCGAATAATCACAGCTGTTACGTCAGTTATCTCCGTCATATCAGCCAATTCTCCCAGTAGTTTCAAAGTAGCACTTCCGGACATAGACTGACGAAGAATGTAATATATGTTATTGTAAGAGACAGCGGCTATAAAAATCCGAACTTTACCATTTATAGCCAGATCAAACAGTTTCGCAGCATCCAATACAAAAGGCTGCCGGTTTGCCAGAAAATCAATAACTATGTTGGTAGCCATGAAAACTTGTTTCATGCTTACCCGCGTTTCTCTTTCAAAACCTTGCCTAGCTCCTTTTTGTAATCAAAATCCTCAGGAAGTTTTACTGACCCCATCAATTTGGCTACCCTTGGCGATAATGTTTGCACAGATTCCTCTGAAACACTGATAGATTGTCAAGTAATTTTCCACAATATCAGATAAGCTTTTTCCTTTTTGTCGGGCATATTTTTTGGCCGAGTCAATTACTGTATCCTCAATCGTTAATGTGAGTTTAGTTGTCATAGCACGTGTGATTAATAAGCAAAATATACGTGTTTGAAATTTCATTTAAAAAGACAGGGATGAAAAAGCCGTCAGTGAATCGGGAATTGAAGTTCTCCAAACTGTTTTCCCATCTTAAAAACGACATTCGCTATAAATTTACTAATTTTTTTAGTAAATTTATAGCGATCATAAACAACTACTCATCTAAAATAAATAACTATGGAAATCGTGCTTAATGAATACCTCCTTGTTTTCTCTCTGGAAGATGGTATCAGTAAAGAAATTACTAAAATTAAATATGAATTTAGGGATCACTATGGGTGTATACAAGCAGCTCGGCTAAAGCCACATTGCACATTGATGAACTTTGTACAACATCAGCGTGTGGAAAACCATTTGATCAGAGAATTTGATTCGATAGTAGCATCGTTCACACCTAAAGCAATCACACTCGACGGCTTTGGTCAATATCCAATGCACACTATATACATTAAAATAAAAGAGAGCAAAAAGATTAAAGAAATGATTACTGCCCTAAAATTGAAATTCAGGTCTGTAAAAAATGAAATAAAGCCTCTTAAACCAATCTATCCATCTGATCCTCATCTCACCATTGCGAGGGGCATGACTCAGGTTCAGTTTAATCAGGCATGGACAGAATGGGGAAAAAGAAAATTTACTTCCAGTTTCAATGCATATAATGTCCGACTCCTTAAAAGGCAAATCGATGAAAAAGACCTAAAGCCAAAAGAAAATTACCAGATTGTAAAGGATTTCAAGCTTGCCGGTCAGGAGAAAAAGGATAATCAACTCATACTTTTTTAAACCAAAAAAACCGCTCTACTTTCGTAAAGCGGCTTGCAGTAGCCCGCAGGGGAATCGAACCCCTATTTCCAGAATGAAAATCTGGCGTCCTAACCGGTAGACGAGCGGGCCAAATTTTAGTAGAACGACTCACATTGCTGCTTATGCTCTACTTAGGTAGCGGGGACCAGACTCGAACTGATGACCTTCGGGTTATGAGCCCGACGAGCTACCAACTGCTCCACCCCGCACTATATTTTTACCGGAACTCCGTTCCTTCAATGTCAATTACTCCTTACAGTTACAAAAAAACCGCTTGTTTTCGTAAAGCGGTCCGAGTAGCCCGTAGGGGAATCGAACCCCTGTTTCCAGAATGAAAATCTGGCGTCCTCACCCCTAGACGAACGGGCCATTTTAGATTGCCTCAGTTTTACAACTGCGAACCTTTTTTTGGTAGCGGGGACCAGACTCGAACTGATGACCTTCGGGTTATGAGCCCGACGAGCTACCAACTGCTCCACCCCGCACTATCTACAATTTTGAAGCTTCTGTTAAATCCTTAACTCTTCTTCCGAATTGGAATGCAAAGATATAATTCGTTTCTTTGCAGTGCAAATTTATTTCAAAAAATATTTTCCATGTCGCACAAAGCAGGTTTTGTAAGTATTATCGGTAAACCCAACGTAGGTAAATCGACCTTAATGAATGCCCTGGTGGGTGAAAAGCTCAGTATTATCACACCCAAAGCACAGACCACACGTCACCGCATTCTCGGAATCGTCAACGAAGAAAACTACCAAATCGTATTTTCTGACACGCCCGGCATCATCAAACCGCGCTACGAACTGCAGGATTCGATGATGAGTTCAGTAAAAGGCGCACTCAGCGATGCCGATCTGATTCTCTTCGTCACAGACATCAACGAGCAGCACGATGAAAACGACGTACTGGAAAAAATCACCAATACCGAAATTCCGCTCATCGTACTCATCAATAAGATAGACAATGCGACGCAGGAACAGGTAGAAGAAAAGATTGCCCTCTGGCAGGAACAACTGAAACCGAAACACATCTTCGCCATTTCAGCACTAAAACAATACAACCTTGAAGGCATTTTAAGCACAGTTTTGGATTATTTGCCCGAGCACGATCCTTTTTATGATAAGGAAGACCTGACCGACCGCAACCAGCGCTTCTTTGTTTCAGAGATCATCCGCGAAAAGATCTTTACCAATTACCAGAAAGAAATTCCTTACAGCACAGAGGTCATCATCAAAGCCTTCGTAGAAGAAGAAAATATCACCCGAATCAGTGCAGAGATCATTGTAGAGCGCGATTCACAAAAAAACATCCTGATTGGAAAAGGCGGCGCCAGTCTCAAAAAAGTGGGCACCGAAGCCCGCAAGGACATCGAGAAATTCCTGGATCAAAAGGTGTTTTTAGAGACCTTTGTCAAGGTCATTCCTGACTGGAGAAGCAAAAAGAACTATTTAAAAAGTTTCGGGTACGAAAATTAAGCTTACCTTTGCAACCCCTTAATAAATAACACAATACAACATGGCTAACATAATCGCAATCGTCGGAAGACCAAACGTAGGCAAATCCACCCTTTTTAACCGCTTGACTGAAAGCCGTAAAGCCATCGTTGACGATTTTAGCGGCGTTACCCGTGACCGTCACTACGGTTCGGCCGAGTGGACCGACAAGCAGTTCACCGTTATCGATACTGGTGGTTATGTGGCCAACTCAGAAGATGTATTTGAAGCAGCTATAAGGGAACAAGTGATCATTGCGATCGAAGAAGCTACTGTTTTGTTGTTTATGGTCGACGTGACCACAGGCATTACAGACCTGGACGATGAAATCGCCCAATTGCTCAGAAGAAGCAAGAAACCAGTTTTTACTATAGTCAACAAGGTAGACAATACCCAATTGCAAAATGAAGCCTCCGTATTCTATGGCTTCGGTTTAGGCGAGATCTACCCGATCTCTTCCATGACCGGTTCCGGAACTGGAGACCTGCTGGACGATGTCATCACGCACTTTGAAGACATCCCCGAAGAAGAAAACGCTCTGCCAAAGATCACCATTGTCGGCCGTCCCAACGTAGGTAAGTCTTCACTGATCAATGCCCTGATCGGTAAAGACAGAAACATTGTTACCCCAATCGCGGGAACCACAAGAGATTCCATACACATCCATTACAACCAGTTCGGTCACGAATTCATGTTCATCGATACTGCAGGACTTAGAAAAAAGACCAAAGTAAAAGAGAACATTGAGTTTTATTCCGTGATGCGTACCATCAAAGCGCTTGAAGAAGCAGATGTTGTCATCCTGATGGTAGATGCAGTAGAAGGCCTGGAATCCCAGGACGTGAACATCTTCCACCTTGCCGAAAAGAACAAGAAAGGAATCGTGATCCTGGTCAACAAATGGGATTTGATCGAGAAGAACAGCAAGACCATCAACGTATTTGAAGAGCAGATCCGTCAGAAACTGCAGCCATTTACCGACATCCCGATCATCTTTACCTCGGTAGTCAACAAACAAAGGATTTTCCAGGCGATAGAAAAAGCACTGGAAGTCTTCCAAAACAGGGGTAAGAAAATTCCTACTTCAAAACTAAACGATGTCATGCTGCCGATTATTGAAAAATACCCGCCACCAGCATTAAAAGGAAAATACATCAAAGTCAAATACATCACACAGATCAACGGAACATCACCGATGTTTGCATTCTTCTGTAACCTGCCCCAATACATCAAGGAGCCATACAAACGCTTTATTGAAAACAAGCTGCGGGAAAACTTTGACTTCAGCGGCGTGCCGATCCAGATCTATTTCAGACAGAAATAAACCAATTTATTGCAGGCTCGTCAGAGCCTGCTTTACTACCGGGTCACTTAGGTTTAGCGCTTTATAGTAGCCCTCCTCCCCCAAGTGGTATTTGCACAACAATACTTTCAGGTCATTTAAGATGATTGGCTTAGACAAAGCCAGTTGTTTGGCATCCACCACGATGTTGTCATTCTGGGCATAGCGGATGAAATCCTTAAAATCTATTTCGCTGACCGAAAAGCCCGAAAGGTTCTGTTCAATTAATGATGCAGAATACCGGTTCGCCAGCACATCATACACAAAATCAGGCAATACCTTTTTCTCGGCAAGTGTTGCATAAAACTTGTTCATTCCCACCGTATCCAGCTTTACATAAATATCCGGCTGTATGCCTCCGCCCAAAAAAGTCCTGCTTTTCACACTGTCCTTACCGGCCACACGTCTCGAACCCGTAATTTCGCCATCGGCATAGCGGTCATCAATCTCATTCTGGTAAGCTTTATAGCCATTCTTATACGGTTTTTGAATGCTCCTGCCCGACGGCGTATAATACCTGGCAATGGTCAGGTTCAGCGCCGAACCATCCCCAAAAGGAAACTGCTCCTGCACCAGGCCTTTCCCAAAAGACCTTCTTCCGATGATGATGCCCCTGTTCAGGTCCTGAACCGCACCCGCCAGTATTTCGCTGGCCGAAGCAGAATTCTCATTGATCAATACCACCAGTTTCCCATCCTCAAACTCACCACCACCAGTCGCCACATAATCCGTACGCGGCTCATGCTTACCTTCTGTATACACAATCAATGCATTTTCCTGTAGAATCTGGTTGGCCAGTCCTGTAGCAGCGGTCAGATAACCACCACCATTATCCCTCAGGTCCAGCACCAACTTTTTCATGCCCTTTACCTTCAGCGTCCGCACAGACTCCACAAAATCCTTGTCGGTCTCCGCGCCAAACTTACTGATCCGTACATAACCAATATCCCCTGCCAGCATATAAGACGCATCAATACTGTTCACCTTTACCCGGTCACGCTTGATGGTCAATACCACAGCCTCCCCATTTCCGGGATGCATAATGGTCAGTTTTACAGGCGTTCCCTTTTTCCCTTTGATCTTGCCCATCATCTGCTCCCTTGGCAGCGCCTTACCGCTCACCTCCACCGTATCAATCTTCAGGATTTTGTCCCCCTGTTTGATGCCGGCCATAAAAGCAGGACCATCCTTCACCACACCGGTCACCAGCAGCGTATCCTTCAAAATATAATATTCAATACCGATACCATTGAAATTTCCGCCCAGCACATCCGCCTGTTCACTGGCCTTTGCCGGTGGCAGGTAATTGCTGTGCGGATCCAGTTGATGGAGCAAACTGTCGATTGGCAAATGGTTCAGGCTGTCCGCATTTACATCATCCACATAATTTTTATTGATGATGTGGATAATTTCATCCACCTTTTCAGCGTTATTGTCAGCGTATGCGTTTCCCTTTTGAAACTCATAGCCCTGGTCCTTTAGAAATTTATATCCCATGAACATTCCCCCTATCAGCGTAAACGAGTACGTAAGGGCGATCAGGACATTATAGCGGGTATTCTTTTTCATGGGATAAAGGCAATGTAAAGTTAGGTATTTACCAGCTCATTTAATTCATTAACTCCCCTGAATTTTAATTGTTTTTACAAATTTTACAGCCCTTTCGCACATTTCGTGCAACACATTCCTTTTTCAATTGTCTTCTATTTTGAGAAGCAGCGCAGATTTAAAAAGAAAATAACGAATTTTAACATTCCAATAGGCGTTTTACTAGTTTCAAATGGATAAATTTGCGTTTCAAAGCTTCCTGGCTTGAGGTATAAACTAAGGAAAAATTAGCAGCATGATAAGAGTAACCGAGCAAGAATCCAAATACCACGACATTGATCAGTTGTCCGTACTTGAAATTCTGAAAGGCATCAACAATGAAGACAAAACCGTTCCGATGGCGGTTGAAAAAGTGATTCCGCAAATTGAGCAGCTGGCTTCAGCAGTGGCAGAGCGCATGGCAAAAGGCGGAAGGTTATTTTAT
>Ga0247815_10002297_pt1 | contig 14168 bp, 10 predicted proteins | sample UWRJL194509B1_FD_181014 | JGI IMG/M metagenome (GOLD analysis project Ga0247815, IMG submission 181014) | Plant litter microbial communities from Arlington Agricultural Research Station in Wisconsin, United States - UWRJ-L194-509B-1 | ecosystem: Environmental > Terrestrial > Plant litter >... | reverse complement strand
TGATTTTAGGCTTCTCCAATTTACAAAATGTGCAGTTGCTATTATTAAACCACCAATTGGAATGAAGAATGCTTCAAAATCGTGCAGTAAAAAATGCCCAACTGCAATAAAAATAAAACCAATTAATAACAAAATAGTAGGTGTTAAGCTGCGGTGTTTAGGATAAGATTTACTTAAGGAATAACAGCCCAAGAGAAGAGAAATACAGATCATGGTAACTTCTACCCAGATGTTTGCCAAGAATTCTAAGCCAATTAAAGGTAATGTTGTAAACAATAAGGGGAGGGCGGCACAGTGTACAGCACAGGCAATTGCGGCCATAATGCCCAATCGATCTATTTGCGTATGAGATAAAATTTTCATACTGCAAATATAAACGCAATTATGTTGCATTTAATAAAAAAATTAAATTATATTTGATTTTCATTAGTTAGTTACTACAAAAGCACTTGTAACGGTTTTTCATCAGGCTGTTACGGTGCTTTTTTATTTTAAGAAATTTTTTGAATATACTAGAAGAGCAACTAATAAATCAATTCTTGAAAACCATTTCTAAATCTAATGTAAATCCTGGCAAAATAGGAGTGGTAACTACATCTCCAGTGGTTAATAATTTGGTTTGATTGAATTTACCTTCCTCATTTAAAATGTATTTGAAGAAAGTTTCATCACTGATACTTACAATCCAGTATTCTTTAACACCAGCTTCTTAGTAAACTTCATATTTGTTTTGCAATTCTTTTTCGTTATTATCGGGAGATAAAATTTCCAATACAATATCTGACGCACCAACACAACCACGTTTATCTGGTTTACTTGGCTCGCAAACTACCACATATGGCTGTATAACAGTAAAAATGGCGGCATCTTCTTTGCTTTTTTTAGGCAATCTTACATCAAAAGGGCACCATAAACCTCGCATTTTAAACCGTCAAAAAAAAATATACAATGGGATATAAATTCTTCCAAATGCTTTTTGATGATATCGATTTGTGCAGGGCTCATTCTAAAGATATGGCCTGTTATAATTTCCATTCGTTCATCAAAAGCAAAACGCATGTTTCTGCATAGCTGTAAGTTGCAGAAAAATCAATATCATTTACGGTAGAAAAGCTTGGAAAATCCTCTGCTGTTGGATATGGTTTAGGATTGCTAATTTATAGATAAATAACTTTCTAATTAAATATAGCAAAAATAAAAGGGAGTTCTGAAAATTTTCAAAACTCCCTTTCGGATATTAATTTTAGATTAATTCTTTATAGCTACACTATAAAATTCATCTATTTAACCATTTCTGTTCTTAAAGTAGCTACATCTTCACTGTTAATGTAGTCATCATAAGTCATCATTCTATCTATACTGCCATTTGGTGTAAGTTCAATTACTCTGGTTGCTACAGATTCTGTTAAGGCATGATCTCGTGAAGTAAACAAGATAGTTCCTTTAAAATCTTTCATTCCATTGTTTAAAGCTGTAATAGATTCCAAATCTAAGTGATTGGTTGGCTCATCAAACATTAACAAATTAGCCAATTGCAACATCATTCTAGAGAACATGCAACGCATTTTTTCACCTCCGGAAAGTACTTTTACATTTTTAAGCACCTCTTCTCCAGAGAAAAGCATTCTACCTAAAAAGCTTCTTACAAATTGCTCGTCTGCCTCGGTTCCCGAATATTCTCGTAACCAGTCGACCAAGTTTTCGTCTTTACCTTCAAAATATTCAGAATTATCATTAGGAATATCTGCTGTGCTTATGGTAACACCAAATTTAAAATCGCCAGTAAAATCTGTATCTCTTCCCGATAGGATGTTGTAGAATGCTGTTGTAGCCAAGCTATTAGAAGAAAGAATGGCAATTTTGTCTCCTTTATTTACCATAAAGTTTACATTCTTGAACAAAACTTCGCCATCATTACCAATTTTGGTTAAACCTTCCACTTGTAAAATCTGGTCGCCAGCTTCTCTGCCTAAATTGTTAAATAAAATAGCTGGGTATTTTCTACTAGAGGCTTTAATTTCGGTAATATCGATTTTATCTAAAGCTTTTTTACGTGAAGTAGCTTGTTTAGACTTAGAGGCATTTGCACTAAAACGTCTAATAAACTCTTGTAGTTCTTTAACTTTTTCTTCCGTCTTTTTATTCTGATCGCTACGTTGTTTCAATGCCAATTGACTAGATTCATACCAGAAAGTATAATTACCAGTATAAATGTTCATCTTACTGAAATCGATATCTACAATGTGCGTACAAACAGCATCTAAAAAGTGCCTATCGTGACTTACAACTAATACAATAGCTTGGTAATCAGCTAAAAAGTTTTCTAGCCAAGCAATGGTATCAATGTCCAAATCGTTGGTTGGCTCATCTAGTAATAAAATATCTGGGTTACCAAATAAAGCTTGCGCTAGTAAAACACGTACTTTTTGGTTACCATCCAATTCTTTTAATTGTTTATAGTGATGCTCTTCTTTTATGCCCAAGTTACTTAACAGCGTGGCGGCATTACTTTCCATATTCCAGCCATCTTTCTCTGCAAAAAGATTTTCTAATTCGCCTGCACGTTCGCCATCTTTATCGCTAAAATCTTCTTTTAGGTAGATTGCATCTTTTTCAATCATGATGTCGTACAATTCCTTGTGTCCCATCATAACGGTTTCAATTACCGTATTGTCATCAAATTCGTAGTGATTTTGTTTTAAAACAGCCATACGTTCGCCTGGGGTAAATGCCACCGAGCCAGAAGTTTGACTAACTTCGCCACTTAAAATTTTTAAAAAAGTAGATTTTCCTGCACCATTGGCACCAATTACACCGTAGCAATTGCCTTGGGTAAATTTAAGGTTAACATCTTCGAAAAGAGTACGTTTGCCGTAGCGGAGGGATAGGTTAGAAACTGAAATCATATTGCTAAAAAATAATTGCAAAGGTACGTAAAAAGGTTGATGATAGAAAGGATGAACCAAAAGCATTCATTATTTTTTGTAACCAGTTGGTAGTATTTTACGACTTAATTAGCCACACTTTTCACTTTACTTGCTCTAAAAGAATAGGGTTCGTGTTCGCCACAATTGGGGTTATAGATTATAGGTTTAAATTTTGGCTCATATTTGTACAAAATGGTTAACATTTACAAACTTTTGTTATTTTTAAACAATGCAAACCGATGATCTACTAGTTGCTATTAAAACTACTTTACAAAAAACTAAAGTTAATGAACTTACTAAAATAGCTACCGAAAATAACATCTCTATAAATGAATTAATCAATTTAACTTTTCACCATGAAGAGAAAGTTGCTTTTAGGGTTGCTTGGGTTTTAGAAAATATCTATATGAGCTATCCCGATCGGTTTTTAGCAGCAGCAGTTTATTTTTTAGATCGATTTGCAGCACAAGATAATTTATCCTGCAGAAGGCATTTTGGTAAAATTTTAGCGTTAATGACCAGTAAAAAAGCTTCGTCAACATTAAAAGAAATCATAGAGAATTACCAAACCGATCAAATAGTTGAGACCGTATTTTCTTGGTTAATAGATGAAAAAGTACCAGTCGCTGTTAAATCACATTGTTTAAATATTTTAGCTAATTTCAATATAAAGCACCCATGGATTAAAGAAGAACTGCTAGCAACGATGGATTTTTTAATTGATAAAGAAAGCATCGCATTTTATGCCAAGGTAAAGCAGGTCAGGAGACAGTTGAAATAAGTTTTCAGTTTGTAGTTCTCAATTTACAGGGCCATGCCAGAGGCATCACTTTGTGACAATAAAGCAATAAAACATTTTTTTAAGCACAACCGCCACATAAACTTTTAATTTTGATGCATGAGTAATTACGAAGTTTTATCGGCCATAATTAAGGGAAGAAGAAGTATTTTTCCTGCCAGTTATACAACACAAGAAATTCCAGATACGGTAATAAAGCAAATTTTAGAAAGTGCAAACTATGCACCTACACATAAATTAACGCAACCTTGGCGTTTTGTTGTAATTAAAAATGAAGCGAAGAATAGGCTGGGATTTGAGCTTGGCAAGATTTATAAAGAGATAATTCCGGCAGAAAAATTTATTCAAAAGAAGTTTGAAAGTATTCCTGTAAAAGTAAATCAGGCAAATTGCATTATTGCTATCAATGTTCAGTTTTCTGGTAAAATACCCGAATGGGAAGAAATTGCAGCAGTAGGCTGTGCAGTTCAAAACATGTCATTAGTTGCCGAAACATTAAATGTTGGTGCTTATTGGAGTTCACCACCCTTAATTGCAGGTTTGGGAGAGTTCCTATCATTAGCAGAACATGAAAAATGTTTAGGCTTATTTTACATGGGTTATCATGAAGATGAACCCAGAGAAGCTAATAGAACACCAATAGAAAGTAAATTGAAATGGCTTGATCAATAGTTAGATAGCTAATTTCAAAATTTTGGTTAATGTGCAATGTTAAAAAATTAAGTAATTAATGTAAACTCATTTGGTAATGCTGTTTTAATTTTGATATATTTAGAATAGATCAACCAAAATAAATATGCAAGAAATTAAGTCTTCTCTATATCAACTGTGTTTAAATTTTATAGAAGAACGTATAAATACTGCTGAAACTGCTTTAAAGCAAGCTCGTGAAGCGAGTAACGATGATACCAAAAGTAGTGCTGGTGATAAGTATGAAACTAGCCGTGAAATGATGCAGCAGGATATAGATAGGAATAAACGTTTGCTAATTGATGCAGAAGAAAACCAACGAGTGCTTAATTCTCTAAAAGATGCACCTCATTCAGATTCTGCGAGAAATGGGAGTTTGGTAATTACTGATCAAGGGAGTTTTATTTAAGTATTAGTGCAGGGCAATTGCATTTAGATAAAGCTACTTATTTTGCTATTTCGGCAGTTTCTCCAATAGGAAAACTCCTTTTAGGTAAGTCTAAAGACGAGAAATTTGATTTCAACGGAAAGAAATACGCAATAAAAGAAGTGCTTTAATCGAAATTATATAGTTTTAGGTTTATTGAAACTCTTATTCATACTGTTATATAAATTCTTAGCTGTATAAGTTCCCGGATCTACAATTCTCCTAATGGTGTACAATGGATAAGTTTCATCACGCTTTGTAGATAAAATAAAAGCTGCCTTAAAGCCATAATCTTTCAATTTATGGATGGTTGATGATTTGGATACACCATAAGGGTAAGCGAAATATTCGACCTTTTTGCCTGTAATTTTTTCTAGTGTTTTAGTAGGTTCGTCAATCTGGGTTTTCCAATCCTCATCAGTAAACTGTGCAAAGTTTTTATGGTCGTAAGTATGACTGGCAATGGTATTGCCTTCGTCACTTAATTGCTTAATCTGTTCTTTGTTCATATAGGCGATTCTTCCTTTTTTCCCTATAGAAACCGTCATTATGAAATAAACGGCTTTAAAACCGTATCTCTTAAGTATTGGTGCTGCAACAGTAAATTGATCTAAATCTGTATCATCGAAAGTAAACATTACAGGTTTTTCTGGCAGTTTTTTGCCATAAACCAAATAATCGTAAAGTTGGTCTGGTAAAATGGAATGATAGCCACTATCTGCCAGCATTTTTACATGTTCTCTAAAACGATCTGGAGAGATAATGTCATCATGAGCACGTTTACTGTCTCCTGCTTTCCAATCTCTAATTTGATGGTAGCAAATAACTGGAATCTCTCTGCGAGCTAAAATTTCTGCAGCAGTGGCGGGTCTTAAAGCAGCTGCGTCGATTGCTGAGCTAGCGATTGCCGACTTAGGTGAATCAGCATCTTTTTGAGCAGATTTTGAGTTGCAGGCAGTTAATAATCCTAAAAACAGAACTATTAGATAATATGATTTTTTCATCAATCAGAATTAGAAACTTCTTTGAATGCTGTTGCTTAACGTTTTAGGGCTCCAATATCCACTTGCAATAATTCTTCTAATCGTAAATAAAGGATCTTTTTCATCTCTTTTATCTGCCAAAGAAAATGCCATTTTAAAACCCCGTTTTTTCAGTTCTGGTATACCTTCTGCATTCCACAAACCAAAAGGATAAGCGAAATATTCTATTTTCTTACCTGTAATATCTTCTAATCTTTTGGTCGGTTTGTCTAATTGTTCTTCCCAATCTTTACCAGCATATTTTTTGAAGTTTTTGTGATCGTAGGTGTGGCTTCCGATAGTGTTACCTTCATCAGAAAGCTGCTTAATTTGCTCTGAAGACATGTAATCAACGAATTTGCCTTTTTTGCCAATAGAAACCGTCATAATAAAATAAACAGCTTTAAAACCATGTTTTTTAAGTGTTGGATTAACTTCAGTAAACTGATCTAAATCTGTATCATCAAAAGTTAGCATGATAGGCTTTGAAGGTAATTTTGCTCCAGTATTTAGATAAGCGTACAGTTGATCTGGTAAAATGGTATGGTAACCACTATCGGCTAACATTTTCATTTGGTCTCTAAAGTTTTGTGTTTCTACAATATAATCTTTACCAACCTTTCCATCAGTTGATTTCCAGTTACGCACCTGATGATAACATAAAATTGGCACTTGTGGACGAGCTAATATCGTTTTCGCATCGGCCACTTTTACTTGGCTAACATCTATTTTTTCTGTTGGGGCTTCGTCAGTATTAGCCGTATTTTCAGTGCTATCTTTTGCTGTATCTGCTGCTGTTGTTGCAGATTTAGATTGACAACTTGCTACTAAAATAGCTGCCGCCGCTATAATGGATAAAAAACTTTTTTTCATATGAAGGTATTTAATGCAAAACTATAAAAACCACCTTTATTTAAGTGATAATTTTTAATTTGTTGATAAAATTTAAATCAACTCTGTTGTAGTAGCTTGTCTAACTTTTTTATTACAAATAATTTGTTCTAAAAAGCTGTAATTTAAATAATTTAGACTTTTTATTCACCCTTCAAAAAACATCAATGAAGAAACTTTACTTTTTCTCATTTTTTGTTTCATTTTTAAGTTTAAACGCTTTAGCCCAAACTAAAACTATATCCTTAACAGAAACAACCCAAACTCCAGAACGGGCAAATTATCAGGCTGCGGCTAGATTTTCGCCAGGTAAGCTCAGAAAAATTATTTATTCTACAGCGGTAGATCCACATTGGCTTAAACTTACCAATAGGTTTTGGTATCAGTTCGAAACACCAAGCGGTAAACAATGGTCTATCGTAGATCCGGTTTTAAAAAGCAAAAAGCCTTTGTTCGATCCAGAAAAGCTGGCTTCGGAAATTACTTTAATTATTAGAGACCCTTTTGATGCACAACATTTGCCAATTGAAAACTTGAAGTTTGCAAAAGATGAAAAGAGTATCAACTTCGAAATTAAAAGTACAATTGAGGAAGTAAAAAAAGATAGAAAAGATAAAAAGGCTGCAGATTCAATGCAGAAAAAAATCTTCTTCTTTAATTACGAGTTGGCCACTAATAAATTAACAGAAGTTAAAAACTACGATAAACCAAAAGCAAAACCTAGTTGGGGATCAGTTGCGCCAGATTCTTCTGCAGTTATCTTTTCTAAAAACTACAATTTGTACTGGATGGATAAAGAAAACTACAAAAAAGCTGTTAAGAACGAAGATGACAGCACCATTGTAGAACATCAATTAACAAAAGATGGTGTTAAATTCTATTCTTATGGTAGCGATGGAGATGGAGAAGACAACGAAACAAATATCAAAAACAATAAAAAAAGAAGAGGTGCTTATGTATTATGGTCGCCAGATTCTAAACATTTTGTATTAGATAGAACCGATTCTCGTAAGGTAAAAGATCTTTGGGTAATTAATAGTGTGTCTGCTGGCAGACCAACTTTAGAAACTTATAAATATCAAATGCCGGGCGAAAAGGAATCGCCTATTGATGAGTTTATCTTGTTTAATTTTGCTGCAAAAACTCAAAAAACAATCAACACTACTGCATTTAAAGATCAAAGCATTTCTACTTGGGGCAAAGAATCGTTAGTTAAGGATAGAGATAACGAATTCCGTCCATCAATTTGGTTAGGGGATAATGAGAAATTTTATTTTTCGCGTACCAGTAGAGATTTAAAACGTATCGATATCTGTACCATAAATATCCAAACAGGTGTGGTAACCCAATTAATTGATGAGCGTTTTAACACCTATGTAGAAGTTCAACGTCCTGGATTAATTAATGGAGGTAAAGAAATTATTCATTGGAGCGAGCGTGATGGTTGGGGACATTTTTATTTGTTTGATGGAAATGGAAAACTAAAAAATCAAATTACCTCTGGTGCATATCATTGCGAAGGTATTGTAAATATCGATCAAAAAAACCGTGTGCTGTATTTTACAGCAAATGGTAGAGAAGCAAAAGAAGATCCTTATTATTTGCATTTATATCGTATCAATTTTGATGGTTCAGGTTTAAAATTACTGAACAGCGGCGATTTTGATCACGCAGTAAATATGAATGATGAAGCGCAATTTGTAATTGATAATTTCTCTAGGGTAAATACAGCACCTAAAGCAGTACTGTTAGATAATAATGGTAATAAAGTAATGGATTTAGAAAGTGCAGATTTGTCTTTATTAATGGCTACGGGTTATAAATTCCCAGAACCATTTAAGGTAAAAGCAGACGATGGTATTACAGATATTTATGGCGTAATGTACAAGCCTTTTAATTTCGATCCAACAAAAAAATACCCAATTATCGAGTACGTTTATCCTGGTCCACAAACTGAAGCAGTAAACAAAGCTTTTGGTAGAAGTATGGACAGAATGGATCGCTTGGCGCAATTAGGTTATATCGTAATTACTGTGGGTAACAGAGGTGGCCACCCGGCTCGTTCTAAATGGTACCATACTTATGGTTATGGTAACTTACGTGATTATGGTTTGGCGGATAAAAAAGCAGCAATTGAGCAATTGGCAGATAAATACTCATTCATCGATGCAGATAGGGTAGGTATTACTGGTCATTCTGGTGGTGGTTTTATGTCTACTGCAGCATTATTGGTTTATCCAGATTTCTTTAAAGTTGCAGTTTCTGCTGCTGGTAACCACGATAATAGTATTTATAACCGTTGGTGGAGCGAAAAACATCACGGTGTTAAAGAGATAGTTTCTGCAAAAGGCGATACAACTTTTAAATACGCTATTGATAAAAATCCAGATTTAGCTAAAAACTTAAAGGGTCATTTATTATTAATGCATGGTGATATTGATAACAATGTACACCCAGCAAATTCTGTTAGGGTGGCAAACGCCTTAATTAAGGCTGGGAAGAGATTTGATTATATGGTAGTACCTGGTCAGAGACATGGATTTGGCGACATGACCGAATACATGTTTTGGCGCTTAGCTGATTATTTTAACAATTATTTATTAGGAGATTTTTCTAAATCGACTGAAGTTAATATTGTAGAAATGGATCGAGAGATAGAACGAAAACAATAGAATTAAAACTAAAAGGCTCCGATTGGAGCCTTTTTTATTTGACCCAATTATGCTAAGAATAAATGCTCTTCAATTTTATAATTTCTAAATTTGTGCCATAAAATAAGACTATGAGTAATTCATCCCCCAAAATAATAGCTGAGCAAACCGTTTTTCCTATTCTTTTTGCGCTTAGTTTCTCTCATTTGTTAAATGATACCATTCAATCGCTTATTCCCGCAATTTATCCGATTATAAAAGATAGTTATCATTTAAGCTTCTCCCAAATTGGATTGATTACTTTAACTTTCCAGATGGCTGCATCATTATTTCAGCCTTTTGTTGGTTTATATACGGATAAAAAACCTCAACCCTATTCATTAGCCACAGGTATGGGTTTTACCTTAATAGGCCTAATCACCCTTTCTCAATCTACTAATTTTTACACCATTTTATTAGCAGTGGCATTAATTGGTACAGGCTCTTCAATTTTTCATCCAGAGGCTTCAAGAATGGCCCATGCGGCATCGGGCGGAAAAAGAGGATTAGCTCAATCTGTATTTCAGTTGGGTGGTAATGCTGGGAGTTCGTTGGGACCATTATTAGCAGCTTGGATTATCGTACCACATGGCCAAGTGAGCGTGGTGTGGTTCTCTCTGATTGCGTTATTGGCCATAGTAGTTTTAACTTATGTGGGCAATTGGTATAAAGGTTATTTAGTGAAGTTGAAAGAGAGAGCTAAAATACAAGCTCAGGAAGTAGCTAATAATTTTTCTAAAAATAAAGTGGTATTAGCAATCATTATTTTATTGGTGCTAATTTTCTCCAAGTATTTTTACATGGCTAGCTTAACTAGTTATTTTACATTTTACCTTATCCAAAAATTTGATGTTTCCGTTCAAACTTCTCAGATTTATTTGTTTGTTTTTCTGTTTTCTGTAGCAGCAGGTACTTTAGTTGGTGGACCAATTGGCGATAAAGTTGGTCGTAAGTATGTAATTTGGGGTTCTATTCTAGGAACTGCACCATTTGCACTTTTACTGCCACATGCCAATTTGTTTTGGACAGGCGTTTTAATTGTCCCTATTGGGATGATTTTAGCCTCTGCATTTTCTGCTATTTTGGTTTATGCGCAAGAGTTAATTCCGGGGAAAGTAGGTTTGGTTGCTGGCTTGTTTTTCGGCTTTGCCTTTGGTATGGGAGGAATAGGATCTGCCTTATTGGGGAAATTAGCAGATGCAAAAGGACTTACTTATGTATATCATATTTGTGCATTTCTACCATTAATTGGTTTATTGACCGCTTTTTTGCCAAATATTTCAACCACTAAAAAATAAATAGTGGTTATATTAGTACTATTTTTATTAGAAAAGGATGGTTCGGTTTTCATCGAGACCAAAAGTCCTGCCATTTGCTACAATCTTTTGGTTAAACTTACGAGGTCGCTGTTTGCCTTTGCCGAGAAGCCTAGGTAAGTTTTTAAAGGCAAAAGGATTTTCGCTACTGTGGGGTTTAAATAAGCTAGGTAAAGCTAAAAAACAAAATCTTGCGGCTAGCAAAAGCAAAAAATATTTTAGCATTGTTAGTTGTCAAACTTCACAACTATGCCTTTATTTTTTTAACTTCAACTATTAACCTTAATACAAAACTTATGTATAAAAAATTATTAGGCTTATTTATAATCGGAGTTTATTTTTCTTCCTGTCAATCATCTTCATCTGGTTCAATGGAACCAGACTCTGCTGCACTTAAAGCAATCAATGATACTTCATTTGCCAAACATATTGCAGTTTTGGCCTCAGATGGGTTTGAAGGTAGAAAACCCTTTACTGCTGGTGAAACAAAAACGATTAACTACTTAAAGTCAGAGTTTGAGAAGTTGGGCTTAAAACCTGGTAATGGTGATAGTTACTTCCAAGAAGTTCCTATGGTTGATATTAAATCTACCCCAAGCGATTTATCGATTAAAACTAGTAACGGCAATGCTGGAGTAAGTTTAAAATACTTGGATGATTTTGTAGGCGCTAGTAGACATGTAACGGATCAGGTTAAAGTAGAAAATTCTGAAATGGTTTTTGCAGGTTACGGTATTGTAGCACCAGAATATAAATGGAATGACTACGAAGGTTTAAATGTTAAAGGTAAAACGGTTGTGGTAATGGTTAATGATCCAGGGTTTTTAGACTCAACTTTATTTAAAGGGAAAACGATGACCTACTATGGCCGCTGGACTTATAAGTTTGAGGAAGCTGCTCGTCAGGGTGCAACAGGAGTGATTATCATTCACGAAGATAAAGCAGCTAGTTATCCTTGGGCTGTTGTGAGAAGTGGATGGTCTAAATCTAAACTATATTTAGAGGCAGCAGATGCAAACAAATCTAGAGCTTTACTAGAAGGATGGATTACGCAGGATGTTGCCAAAGCAATGTTTAAAATGGCCGGTAAGTCTGCTGACTTGATGGTGCAAGCTGGCAAAACAGGTTTTAAGCCAGTTGATTTAGGTTTGAAAGTTTCAACCACTATAAATAATACCATTAAAAAATCAATCTCAAATAATGTGGTCGCTGTATTACCTGGAACTAAGCGAGCAGATGAATATATTATCTATTCTGGCCATTGGGATCATTTAGGCTTAGGTGAAGCAGTTAATGGCGACTCGATTTATAATGGGGCAGTTGATAACGCAACAGGAACTTCAGCATTATTAGTGTTGGCTGATGCCTTTAAGAAAGCAAAACAACAGCCCGAACGTTCTGTTATGTTTTTAGCGGTAACGGCCGAAGAGCAAGGATTGTTAGGTTCTGAATATTATGGAGCCCATCCACTAGTTCCAGTAAATAAAACAGTTGCCAATATTAATATTGATGCTATGCAGGCTAGTGGCAAAACTAAAGATATTATTGCAGTAGGCTTTGGTCAATCGGAATTGGAAGATTATTTGGTAGAAGCTGCGAAGAAACAAAATAGGGTGGTGGTTAAAGATTCTAATCCATCAGCTGGTTTTTATTTCAGATCAGACCATTTTAACTTTGCAAAAGTTGGTATTCCTGCATTGTATACCGAAACTGGTGATGAAAACATTGCTAAAGGTCTGGCTTATGGTAAAGCGCAGAAAGAAGATTATACCAAAAATCGTTACCATGCACCTGCAGATAATTTCGAACCGGCTAAATGGGACTTCTCTGGGATGGTAGAAGATTTGAGGTTGTTATTTGATGTAGGTTATCGTTTAAGTAACGAATCAACTTATCCTAGTTGGAAAGCAGGTTCTGAATTTAAGGCAGTTAGAGATAAGAGTATGAAATAAATAGACAAGCCCCTTAAGTGGGGCTTTTTACTTAATATTCAATTTTAAAGTCTTCATCCCGAAATTTCCCTGCATATCTGAGCCTTCAATCCAAACGGTATAGGTCCCTTTTTTATCTGCCGAGAAAAAAGAAGTTTGAGCATTCCCATTTGCATCCGTCATTAGGTTGGGGTTCCAATAAATGGTCGATCTAAAATCTGGCTTTTTATCGGCTTTGTTTACTGCAGTATATTTAGGGTTGTAGAAAACCTTGGTGTCTCCGTAATTAATAGGTCTATATAGGTAGAGGTTAGCAGATTTTTTTAAAAATGGCCCTGAGCCGGTTCTCGTGGTGATTTCTAAAAAAGTATACTGTGTTGGGTCCAAAGGTTCCATGAACCGTGATTTATAGCGCATACTTTTACCCATATTAGCCATTACTTCTATACCTCTAATGTCTTCTGCGTTATAATAATCAAGGTAACTTTTAATATATTCGTAATAATCATTTCCAGAGGCACTTCCATTTGAGGAATAGAAGAAGTCTAACTCAATTCCATCTATTACAATTTTTAACGGGTCTGAATTAATAAAAAAGTCTTTAACATTTGATTTTCTTCTAAAGCCAGCTCTAAACCCTTTAACCTTTTCTTCCAGTACATTTAATAAAGTCTTCTTTGCCACTTTATTCAGATCTTCTTCTGTTAAAGTTTGGTCAGCTTCTCCTGGTCCGTTTAAATTTTTAGAACCTCTAATTACTCTTTTACCTACTATCTTAACTTCATTTAAAAGGATGCCATCCTTTGCTGTAAGTATTAGTTCTTGTTTTTTGGTTGATATTAAATTTTTAATGGTGGTATCTTGTTCATTTTCTAATAAGGCAATGTTTTTTGTGGGCAAGCTTATCAATGGTGCTTTAAATTCATCCACCACTATCCCAAGTGTGCCTTTTTTACCCTTAGCATTTAGTGCCTGTATCACAAAAGAAGCACTGTCCATTAATGGTAGTTGGTTAAAAGTAAACTCTCCCTTATCGTTTGCAATGGTATCTAGCATCAAAAAACCTCTGTTTCTACCTAGCAATGTTATTTTTGATTTAGCAGCAGGTTTATTTAGTACGTTGGTAACCACTCCATTGATACGATACTCCTTCTCCATTTTATACAAAGGTTTTTTGCTGACGTCCCAATTATAGCTTACCCATCCCTGTGTTAACATTAGCGCATCAAGTTCAGTATGTTTTTGAATATTGGTTTGACTGAAATAGTATCCTGGATTTTCGATTTCTCCTTTTAGGTCTGAGCTCAATAAAAAATAGCTTAAAATATTTTCATCATTTATAGCATCTTTTGCCACCTGGTTATCATCAGTTACCACAATAGAGAATGAACCTTCTGTAGGTTTACCTTCAAAATCGAGCACATTAAGCTGAACTGGTATGCTATCTCTTGTCCGGTATGCTGTATCAAGATTAT
>Ga0247815_10002296_pt1 | contig 14168 bp, 9 predicted proteins | sample UWRJL194509B1_FD_181014 | JGI IMG/M metagenome (GOLD analysis project Ga0247815, IMG submission 181014) | Plant litter microbial communities from Arlington Agricultural Research Station in Wisconsin, United States - UWRJ-L194-509B-1 | ecosystem: Environmental > Terrestrial > Plant litter >... | reverse complement strand
GGAGCTCGATGAGGCGATCGCCCATATTTCGCAGGCCGGTGGAACGCCGCTCGTAGTCGCTGAGCGCGCCCAGAACGGCAAGGGCACCGTTCTCGGGGTCGTCTACCTGAAGGACGTTGTGAAGGAAGGCCTCAAGGCCCGCTTCGCCGAGCTGCGCGCAATGGGCATCCGAACCGTGATGGTCACGGGTGACAATCCGCTGACCGCGAAGGCGATCGCCGCGGAGGCCGGAGTCGACGACTTCCTGGCCGAGGCGACACCGGAAGACAAGCTCGCGCTCATCAAGCGCGAACAGGCTGGCGGAAACCTCGTCGCGATGACCGGAGACGGCACGAACGACGCACCGGCGCTCGCGCAGGCGGATGTCGGGGTCGCGATGAACACCGGAACCTCGGCCGCGAAAGAAGCCGGCAATATGGTCGACCTCGATTCCGACCCGACGAAGCTCATCGACATCGTGTCGATCGGAAAGCAACTGCTCATCACGCGCGGCTCGCTCACGACCTTCTCGATCGCCAACGACGTCGCCAAGTACTTCGCCATCATCCCGGCGATGTTCGCGGCGAGCTTCCCGGGACTTGCAGCGCTCAACTTCATGCAGTTGTCGTCCCCGGCATCCGCGATCCTGTCGGCCGTGATCTTCAATGCGATCGTCATCGTCGCGCTGATCCCGCTCGCCCTGCGCGGCGTTCGCTACCGCCCGGTCTCGGCGTCGAAACTGCTGAGCCGCAACCTGCTGGTGTACGGCCTCGGCGGACTCGTCGCCCCGTTCATCGGCATCAAAATCATCGACCTCGTCCTCAGTGCCTTCCCCGGCCTGTAGAGCTCAAAGGAATCAGAAATGTCAACACACCGCTTCTTCATGCGCAGTGGCGCAGCGCGCCAGTACTGGGTCGCCCTGCGAATGCTCCTGGCCTTCACGGTCGTGCTCGGTATCGGCTATCCGCTCGTCATTCTCGGCGTCGGCCAGCTGGTTTTTCCCGCCGCAGCGAATGGTTCGCTCGTCGAGAGCGACGGCGAGGTCGTCGGTTCGCGCCTGATCGGCCAGTCGTTCACCGACTCCGACGGGGTCGCACTGCCCGAGTGGTTCCAGTCCCGGCCGTCCGCGGCCGGCGACGGGTACGACCCGCACGGCTCGAGCGGATCCAACCAGGGTCCGGAGAGCGAGGACCTCGTCGCAGCCATCGACGAGCGACGCGCGGCGGTCGCCGAACTGAACGGCGTCGACGCGGCGAGTGTTCCGGCCGACGCGCTCACGGCATCCGCTTCGGGACTCGACCCGCAGATCAGCCCCGAGTATGCCCGGCTGCAGGTGCAGAGGGTTGCCGAGGAACGAGGCCTCGCCGAGTCCGACGTCGCCGCGCTCGTCGAGTCTAAGATTCAGGGACGGGACCTCGGCTACCTGTCCGAACCCACCGTGAACGTGCTCGAACTCAACATCGCTCTCGCGAGGCTTGGCTAGGAATGACGAATCAACCGGCGGTCGCGCCATGAGCCGCGGGCATCTTCGGGTGCTGCTCGGCGCGGCCCCCGGGGTCGGCAAGACCTACGCGATGCTCGAAGAGGGTCGCCGGCTGCTCGATGCCGGCAAGGATGTCGTGGTGGCGGTCGTCGAGACGCACGGTCGTGCCGCGACGGCCGCGCTCGTCGACGGGCTCGAGGTCGTCCCTCGCCGCCTGGTCGACCACCGCGGAGTCTCGCTTTCTGAGCTGGATCTCGAGGCCGTCATCGCGCGAAATCCCGAGTTCGCACTCGTCGACGAGCTCGCCCACACCAACGCGCCGGGGTCGATTCACCAGAAGCGCTGGCAGGACGTCGAAGCGCTGCTCGACGCCGGGATCACCGTCTTCTCGACCGTCAACATCCAGCACGTCGAGTCGCTCGGCGATGTCGTGCAGCAGATCACCGGTGTTCCCCAGCGCGAGACGATCCCGGATGCCGTGCTGCGCAGTGCGGACCAGATCGAAGTCATCGACCTTGCCCCGCAGGCACTGCGCGATCGGCTCGGGGATGGGCTCGTCTACCCGGAAGCGCGGGTCGACGCTGCGCTCTCGAACTACTTTCGCCTCGGCAACCTGACCGCGCTGCGGGAGCTCGCCCTGCTCTGGCTCGCCGACGAGGTCGACAGCGCGCTGCAGAAGTACCGCGACTCGAAGGGCATCTCGGCGAAGTGGGAGGCGCGGGAGAGAATCGTTGTCGCACTCACCGGCGGCCCCGAGGGCGATACCCTGCTGCGGCGCGGCGCGCGGATTGCCGCGCGGTCGAGCGGCGGACAGCTCTTCGCCGTGCACGTCACGGCCGCCGACGGCCTTGCCGGCCCGAACCCGGCCGACCTCGCCGTCCAGCGCACTCTCGTCGAGAGTCTCGGCGGCTCGTTCCACCAAGTCGTCGCCGACCAGGCTCCGCTCGCGCTCGTCGAGTTCGCGCGCAGTGTCAACGCAACCCAGCTCGTGGTCGGCGCGTCGCGGCGCAGCCGGCTCGAGTCGATCCTCGGCGGTGCGGGAATCGGCGCGAGCGTCATCCGCCTCGCCGACGACATCGACGTGCACATCGTGTCGCACGCGCAGGCGGGTAAGCGCCGACTGCCGCGAATCGGGGGTGCGCTGTCGCTGCGGCGGCGCCTGATCGGGTTTGTGCTCGCGATCGTCGGCCTTCCGCTGCTGACACTGCTGCTGTCGTCGTTCCGCAGTCCCGACTCCATCACGAGCGACGTGCTCGCGTACCAGCTCTTTGTGGTGATCGTTGCGCTCGTCGGCGGAATCTGGCCGGCACTGCTCGCTGCCGCAGCCGCCGGGATCCTGCTCGACTTCTTCTTCGTCGAACCGCTGTACACGGTCACGGTGAGTGACCCGCTGCACGCCCTCGCACTCATCATCTTCCTGACCGTCGCCGGTCTCGTGAGCATCGTCGTCGACCAGGCTGCCCGGCGCTCCCGCACTGCAGCGAGGTCCGCCGCCGAGGCCGAGGTACTCGTCACCGTCGCCGGCAGTGTGCTCGGCGGAGCGGATGCACTCGAAGCCCTCGTCACCCGCCTGCGCGAAGCGTTCGGGCTCACGAGCGTGGTGCTTCGGCAGGATTCGGCCGTGCTCTACGCGTCAATCGATGCGGCGCTCATGTCAGAAACCGACGCCGAAACCGAGATCGATCTCGGTGAGAGCGCAACCCTCTCGGTACGCGGGCGAGCGCTCGACGCGTCCGACAGCAAGATCCTGACGGCATTCGTCTCGCAGATCGGCGCGGCGCTCGTGCAGCGTCGCCTGTCGCGAGAAGCCGAGGGGATGCGTCCGCTCGAAGCGGCGGACCGGCTGCGCAGTGCGCTGCTCGCGGCCGTCGGACACGACCTGCGGCGTCCGCTCGCCGCCGCGACGACAGCGGTGTCCTCGCTGCGGGCGACCGACGTCGAACTCTCTTCGGCCGACCGCAGCGAGCTGCTCGAGACGGCCGAGGAGAGCCTCGATGCCCTGGCCGTGCTCGTCACCGACCTGCTCGATGCGAGTCGCGTGCAGGCCGGTGTACTCGGAGTCACCCTCACTCCGATCGCCATCGAGGATGTCGTTATCGGCGCCCTCGAAGAGCTCGGCCTCGGACCGGACGAGATCTCGCTCGAACTCGGTGATGTTCCCACCGTGCTTGCCGACGAGGCCCTGCTGCAGCGCGTGATCGTCAACCTGCTCACCAACGCCATCCGCTACTCCCCGGCCGGAACCGTCCCAGTGATCTCGACGAGTGAATTCGGTGGCCGCGTGCAGCTGCGCGTCATCGACACCGGTCCGGGTATCCCGCTCGAGCGCCGCGAAGAGGTCTTCCTGCCGTTCCAGCGGCTCGGCGACGTCGATAACACCACCGGTGTCGGCCTCGGGCTCGCGCTCGCGAAAGGGTTCATCGAAGGAATGGGTGGAACACTCGAAGCCGAGGGAACGCCGGCCGGCGGCCTCACGATGGTCGCCGAACTCGCGACAGCAACCCCCGTCAAGGAGCAGCCGTGAAGATTCTGATTGCCGACGACGATCCGCAGATTCTGCGAGCCCTTCGGATCACCCTGAGCGCGCGCGGCTACGACGTCGTGACGGCATCCGATGGTCGCGCAGCGCTCAACGCGGCGATCGAGACGCACCCGGACCTCATTGTTCTCGACCTCGGGATGCCCGGGCTCACCGGCATCGAGGTGATCGAAGCCGTTCGCGGCTGGAGCCAGTTGCCGATCCTGGTGGTCTCCGGTCGAAGCGACTCGATGGATAAGGTCGACGCGCTCGATGCCGGAGCCGACGACTACGTCACGAAGCCGTTCGCGGCGGACGAACTGCTTGCCCGCATCCGTGCGCTGTCCAGGCGGACGCCGTCGGCGACGGATGAGCCGGTGGTGTCGTTCGGTGAGGTGACAGTGGACCTCGCGGCCCACGTTGTAACGCGCGCGGGAGCGACCGTGCGGCTCACCCCGACGGAGTGGCGGTTGCTCGAACTGCTCGTGCGTAACCCCGACCGCCTCGTCACGCGGGAGACAATTCTCACCGAGGTGTGGGGGCCGCAGTACACGACAGACACCGGCTACCTGCGGCTCTACCTGTCGCAATTGCGCAAGAAGCTCGAACCCGAGCCGTCGACGCCGCGATACCTGCTCACCGAGGCCGGGATGGGCTACCGGTTCGCTCCGAACCCCGCGTGAACCTCTTTCGCGGCGTCGGCGGCTCCGCGTAGGGTCTGGTCATGGACATCATTCTGGTACCCGGATTCTGGTTGGATGCGTCGTCGTGGTCGAAGGTGACGCCAGCGCTCGTGGAGGCGGGGCACAGCGTGCATCCGCTGACCCTGCCGGGTCTCGAGGCCGGTGACGACATCGGGTTGTCGGACCAGGTGGATGCCGTCGTCGCAGCCATCGACGCGCTCGGCGAGGCTCCCGTTGTGCTGGTCGGGCATTCCGGAGGTGGGCCGGTCATCCACGGTGCGCTCGACGCCCGCCCCGACCGCGTGCAGCGCGCGATTTACGTCGACTCCGGCCCTGGCGGTGAGGGCCAGTCGATCAACCCGAGCCTGCCCGTAGTCGGTGACGCCGTGCCGATTCCCGATTGGGACGTCTTCGACGACGCGGACCTGGTCGACCTGACGGACGACCTCCGCGCCACGATGAGAGCCGATGCGCTGCTGCTGCCTCGCCGCGTCCCGTCAGACCTGCAGCACCTGACCAACGAGAAACGGTTCGGAGTGCCGGTCACCGTCATCGCCTGCGAATTCAGCGGAGAGCAGATGCGCGAGTGGGTCGCGCAGGGTCACGAGTGGGTCGCCGACCTGGTGAACATCACCGACGTCGAGTACGTCGACCTTCCGACCGGGCACTGGCCGCAATTCACCAGGCCGGTCGAACTCGGCGAGATCGTTCTCGCCGCGGTCGACCGGACGGTGCAGAAAGAATATTCGGCGCTCGCCTGACGCGCTACGCGGCGAAGAGCTTCTCGAGCGGCGGCAGTTCCTTGACGGCGGCCGTGCAGCCGAGACCGACCAGTACGCCGTCCTCGACCCGCAGGAACACGTCGCCGACCTTGGCGACCGGAATCGCTGTGGGGGCACGCGGGGCTTCTTCGTCGATCGCAATGTCGAACGCGGCGGATCCGTCGTGCTTACCGGTGTACATCGCGGTGCTCAGCTGTTCCCGAAGAACGGCCGCGCCGTCCCAGTCGCCGGCGAGCAGGAATTCGAGCACGGAGCGCTCGTGGTCGGTGAGGTTGCGTGTGTCGCTCATACAGGAGTAACCACGAACTACTCGTGTGGCATTCCCGCTCCCCCGAACGTAACTCAGGCAGAATTTCCGATTGCGGCTGAGACTCCACTCAAATCCGCGAAGAACCGGGGGCGGCACCAGGGCATTGGAAAATCTGCCTGAGTTACGTTTGTGCGGGTAGGTAGAAGGGCGAATGGGCCGGCTATTACGCCGGGTTCTGTCCCAGTCTCCGCACCGAAGCGCAGCGACTCTGGACGGCCATCTATCTACGACGTACGTTGCCGCACGCCTCTAGCGGTCTACCCGGAAACTAGGCGAGCAGCCCGTAACGTTCCCTGTCTGACCTTGCTCCTGGCGAGGTTTACATAGCCGACCGGGTCACCCCGGTCGCTGGTGGTCTCTTACACCACCGTTTCACCCTTACCCCGACTTGCGTCGTGGCGGTCTGCTTTCTGTTGCACTATCTCGCGGGTTACCCCGGGTGGGTGTTACCCACCGCCATGCTCTGCGGAGCCCGGACGTTCCTCGGTGACTCGCGAGCCGAAGCTCCCGTGCCAACGCGACCGTCTTGCCGACCCATTCGCGACTGTAAGCCTACCCGCGGGCCGAGCCCGCGACATCCGCTCTCCCCCACACTGCACAACTCAGGCCCCACACTGCACAACTCAGGCTGTGGGGGCCGCTCGGACCGCTACGCGACCTGACGGGAGCCCAGGGCCTGAGTTTTGCAGAAAAGAAGGGTGGTGTTAGAGGCCGGACTCCGAAGTGCGGACGAGGATGGCGTCGCTGATCGGGCAGAGGATGACCTCGTCCGGCGCGGTGGCACGAATGGTCTGCATGTCGTTCTCGAGCAGCTTGACGCCGCTCGCCTTCGACGTTCCGTACTGCAGGAGCGAGGCCCCGAACCCGTAGCGGGCGCGCTGCTTCTCGTACAGGGCGAGCAGGTCGGCGGGAACCTTGCTCTCGATCGTGCGACGGTTCGCTGCTGCGTTGTTGCGCTCGGCGGTCACCGTGACCAGCACGGCGTCGCGCGCAGTGACTACCTCGGCGACGCTCGCCTGCAGCTCTTCGATCTGGGCGGAGGTCGCTGCGAGGGCCGCGTCGCGCTGCTCGAGTTTCTCCATGACGGTGAGTTCGATCTCTTCGAGGTCGAACTGGCGCTTCTTGAGGGCTGCGAGCTCCTGCTCGAGAGCCGCGACATCCTTGACGGATGACGACGTCGCGAGACGGTCGGCGTCGCGCTTCGCGCGGGCCTGGACGACCTCGACGTCGGACTCGAGACGCTTGAGCTCGATCGTGACATCTTCACGCTGGCCGGACTGCTCGGCGGCAACGCTGCGCAGCGCGTTGATCTTCGCGGTGAACTCGGCGATGGACGCGTGCTCCGGAAGCGACTTTGCGCGGTGATCGAGCTGCTGGAGCCTGGTGTCGAGTGCCTGCAGATCGAGCAGCAGTGCCTGGTCGGCTGGAGAAGCCTTCATGGTTATACCTTTCCCACATTGTTCGATTGCACGACCACGAAATCCCACGGGTCGGTGCGAAGGTCACTCACGGTCACGGTCAGCGCCGGAAGTGCCCGTCGAAGTTCCTGGGCCGCGGTGCTCAGCCACAGCCATTCGCTTGCCCAGTGCGAAACATCGATGAGGGCTGGACCCGAACCGACGCGCGCGTTTTCTCGCGCTTCGGATGCCGGGTGGTGACGAAGATCAGAGGTGATGTACACGTCGGAGGCAAGCACCGCGGGCTCGCGAAGCAGCGAGTCACCGGCTCCCCCGCACAGCGAAATTCTCTGCACGACGGCGTCGAAGTCTCCGGAGACACGGATGCCGCCGGCGGTTGCCGGAAGGATCTCACCGAGGCGGGCGGCGAGTGCGCCGAGCGTCAGGGGTTCTGCGAGAGTGCCGGTGCGACCGATTCCCCGCGTGGACGACCCGGCGGACGCGACGATCGGCGCGACGTCGGCAAGGCCGAGCAGAGCGGCGATGACGGCAGAAGTGCCGGTCTCCACGACATCCGCATTGGTGTGAGCCGCAACGAGAGCACAGTTTGCGCGGATCAGCCGTGCGACCGCTGCACCCTTGTAGCGGTCTTCAGCGACGCTCGTGACGCCGCGCAACAGCAGCGGGTGGTGGACGAGCAACAGGTCCGCGCCGAGTTCGACGGCTTCGTCAACGGTGTCGAGAACGGCATCCACGGCGAGGTGAACTCTCTCGACCGGCGCTGTCGGGTCGCCGACGAGGAATCCGGGGGCATCCCAGGACTCGGCACCACCGAGCGGCCAGAGCGCTTCGATCGCGCGATTGACGTCTTCGACGGTTACCGGCATGCGTCGATTCTAGTTTGGAGCGGCAACGGCGGCTTCCTGCCGACGGATCGCGGGGATTCCCGCGACGATCGGAACGAGGAGGCCGAGAAGGAGTGCGGCTAGCACTCCGAGGTCACTGGTGGCGAGGTCAGAATCGGTCGTAAACCCGAGCAACGGGAAGACGTACCCCTGCCAGGACAGCCATGACACCGTCGCGGTCGTGAGTCCGTAGCCGACGGCGGTGATCACGAGGAGCGCTACGAGGTTCACAACGCGGACCGCGGGGTAGATTCCGCCGGACGCGAGCAGCGATCGGGCGTGGTACCCGCGGTTGCGGATCATGGTTTCGGCGGCGAAGATTCCGGCCCAGGCCGCGACGGGAACGGCGAGCGTCGTTGCGGCATCCCGGAACAGCTGGGACAGGTCGCCAACCATCATCGTGAGGGCGAGGCCAAGAACGAAGAGCAGGATGCCGACGATGAGCACCGACCACTGGCGCTTGACGCGCAGCCCAACCGCCTGCAGCGCGAATCCGCCGGAGTAGATGCTGATCACGATGCCGGAGATCAGGCTGAGTGCCGTCGCCGCGATGAGCGGGATCGGGTACCAGGCCGGAAGCATCCGCCCGAGGGTGTCGAGTGGGTTGGTGATGAGCCCGGAGGCGATGTCCGCGTTCGACGCCGCGAGCAGCGCACCGTAGGAGATGAGCAGGAAGGTCGGAAGGGTCGTTCCGAACGTTGCCCACAGCATCGACCCGCCGCCGGACGAGGTGGGGCGCTGGTAGCGCGCGAGGTCGGAGCTGCTGTTTGCCCAGACCAGGCCGACGAAGCTGAACACGAGTACGGCGCCCGTGATGACGAGGGTGATCGGGCCGTCCGGGGTCGTCAGCGCCTGCGAGATATCGACGTACTGCGCCGTCAGCACGACAAATCCGACCAGCAGCACGGTGGAGATGATGCTGACCACGAGTTGGAAGCGAGCGAGCAGGCCGTAGCCGAAGAAGGCGATGACGAGCGAGATCAGGAACGCGACGGCGAGGCCGATCACCACCAGCTGACCGTCGGTGAGACCGCCGGTCAGTTCGGCGCCGACGAGCAGCGAACCGATCGATGTAGCAAGCAGCCACAGCAGGGCGGCGCCCCAGAAGACGCGGCTGACCAGCGAAATCACTGCGGGCACGACGTTGCCCGTGACTCCGAACGTCGCCCGGGACACGACCATCGTCGGCTGTCCGCTGCGCTTGCCGGCCAGGGTTCCGAGGCCGAGCGGGATGAAGGACAGCACGACACCCGCAAGGGTGGCGATGATGGCCTGGCGAAGGCTCATTCCGAGGGAGAACAACACTGCACCGAAGGCGAGGCTGATGATCGAGGAGTTGGCGGCGAACCAGAGCCAGAATTGGCGCGCGGCTCGTCCGACCCGGCGGTCGAGCGCCGTGGGTTCGGCTCCCGACTCTTCGGGAGTGAACAGCGGAAGCGGCGTCGCCAGAACTGCGACTGAAGTTGTCGCCGGGATGGCCTCCGGCTGCGCCGAAGTCTCGGGCAGCGCAGTTTCAGGCGAGGTCGTTACTGGCGGCGTCGTTTCAACCCCGGTGACGGCAGCGGCGCCGAAACCCGCGAGTACGGCTGCACCGATGTCGGGCTCTGTGTTGGACTCTGTGTTGGACTCGCTAGTGAGCTCGGTGCTCGACGCAGTGTTGGGGTCGGTTTCGGGCTGCAGCCCGAGTGGGGCCGGAGGGGCGGATGCCGCGTCGGCGTCGATCTGGGAAAACCCGTCGACGACGGTCGCGCTCGTCGGCGTACCGGCGCTCGGGAATGGCTGTGGCGCCGCCGCGGCGGCGACATCGTCCGTACCGAGCAGGATGCTTGCGAACGGGTCTACCTCGACGGGAGCATCGGCGACCGGAATATCGACAAGCGGAGCATTGGCCGGCGGAGCCTCGACCGGCGGCGAGCTCTCGAACGCACGCTCCCCCACCGGCGGCTCGACGAGCGGCGGCGGGAAGATCGGTTCGGCAACATCAGGCTCGGGTGTAGCCGGCGGCGCGCTGGCCTCTGCCGGAACGTCAGCGACGCTCGGCTGAGCCCAGGAGAACATCTCGGGGATGACGGCTTCGTCGACCGGTGCGAGTGGAGCGAGGGGTTCGACCGGTTCGGCGATCCAGGAGAAGCCGTCCGGAATAGCAGCCGGTGTCGGCTCCTCGATCACGGCGTCGGCCGGGGCGGGCTGTTCGAAGGTGGGTTGCACGAAAGACGGCTGCTCGAAGGCGGGCTGCTCGACAGACGGCTGCTCGAAGACTGGTTCGGCGGCGGCCGGCGGAATGTCGGTTGTCCACGAGAACGGCTGCTCGGCGACGACCGGGATCGTGCTCGAGTTTGTCGGCATCCAGGCGAAGGGCTCGTCAAGAGGCGCCTGGGCTTCTGGAGTGGGCTGGGCTTCCGGTGCGGGCTGGGCTTCCGGGGCGAGCTGCGCTTCCGGGACGACGTCCTCTTCCGGCTCGGCGGCCGGTGCAGCAAAGAACTGCTCCGGCGAAGGCTGCTCTGGAGCAATGGGCTCGGGAAGCGGCTCCGCGGCAGCGAAGATGGACGGCGTCGACGGGGGTGGCGGCATCCACGACCGGTCGGGAGCGGAATCCTGCTGCGGCATCCACGGATCAGCGACGGGAGGGGTCACAACGGATGGTGCGGCAGCGCTCGCTGATTGTTCTTCCTGGGACTCGGCTGCCTGAGACTGGGCTGCTGCACTGGCAGCAGCGCTGGCTGCGGCCGTTGCCGCCGCACTCGCAGCTGCTGCCTCGGGCGTGATGATCGGGATCGAGGTCGTGACCGGCACGATTCCCTCGAATTGCGGGCGGACCTGCTCGACGGCTGCAATTGCTTCCGGAGTGCCGACCGCGAGCATCGAGTTTTCCCACTCGTTGTACTCTTTGGCCTCTTCTTCGCGCAGCTGCATCTGGCGCTCGAGCTCTTCCATGGCGTCGAGTGTCGATCCGGGCTGGTTCACCGCACCCTCGAGTTCAGCGGCGAGCACGTCATCGGGAAGCGATCGGCGTTGCGGAATCCACGGCTGGCCGGCGGGGGCCGCGTGCGACGCGAGGAACGCTGCCTGCTCTTCGGGCGATTCGAACGTGGGTGGGGCCGCGGGCGCGGGAAAAGCGCTCGGGTCGAACGCGGCTGCGGCGGCATCGTCACTCTCGGGCGGCAATGACGGAGCAAAGCCGCCCTGCGGCTCGAACGACGGAGTGAACTGGGGTTCGATTGGTGCTGGATCCGCAGCTGTCGGTGCTGCTGGCTCGGCCGGTGCTGCTGACGCGGCCGGTACTGCTGGCTCCGGGGCTGCGACCGGTTCCACTGCGGCTACCGGCTCATCCGGCGTGTAGTCGGCTTCTTCATAGGCCGGTGCCGAGTAGGACGGCACCGAATACGTCGGTGTCTCGTAGTGCGGAGTCGAGTACTGCGGTGCGTCGTACTCGGGAGCCCGGTAGTCGGGAGAATCGTCCGCGGGCTCCGGGTCTTCCGGTGCGGCGGTTTCCGGTGCTGCGGAAGCACCGAAGGAACGACCGAATGGTTCCGGCGTGCCCCATGCTGCTGGCGGCTCGGGCTGCGCGGTTGGTTCGACCTGAACCGGCTCAGCCTGGACGGGTTCGGCCTCGACGGGTTCGGCCTCGACGGGCTCAGCGTGAACGGGCTCGGCCTGGGCCTCAGGCTGGACCGGAGGCTCGGGCTGCGCGATGGGCTCGGGCTGGGCGACCGGCTCGGCCTCAACAACCTGCTCGGCGTAAGCCGGAGGCGGGTACGAACCGAAGTCTGGTTCACGCAACGGCGGGGCCGGAAAATACAGCGGCTCAATATCGTCGACCGTGGGGATGTCGTCGAGCGAGTAAACCGGAGCCGGCGGTGCTGGCGGTGCTTGCGTCGGTGTCTGCTCGGCAAAAGGCGCTGGTTCGCCGGCTGGCGTCTGCTCGGGCACGCGGGCTTGTTCGGCGGATGAAGCCTGCCCGGCTGCGGCTGCGGCGAACGCGGCGGCAGCGGATGCGGCATCCGCGAAGGGCGGACCGGAAGCAAAAGAGGGCGCTGCGGGCTCCGAGAACGTGGGCGCGCTCACGGTCGGCTGCACGTCCGATGCGGCAGGCGGAGCACTGGCGGCGAGAGCTGCCGCAATGGTGTCCGGATCGGCTCCGACTGCGACGGCTGCAGCAGCAGCGCTCGGCTCCGGCGGCGGCGTGTAGGTGGAGCGACGCGGTCCGGGCTCGATAAAGCTCTCGTCAAACGCCTCTTCGCCCTGGGCGTTGACGTCGTCCACCCCGTCGCCGTGCGCGTCGTCAGAACTCCCCATGATCAAAATACTAAGTGGCCTCAGAGTCATCGTCACGTTGCCGAGCCGATGCGAGCACAGTTACGCCGACCAATATCAGTGCGAGTCCGACCCAGCCGAGCCACTCGAGCTTCTCTCCGACGATGAGAACGGCAAGCAAAGTCGCGATAAACGGCTCGAGAAGGGTGATCGTCGTCGCGACGCTGCTGCGAATGCGCTTGAGCCCAAACCCGAACAGCAGATAGGCCACAAACATCGGACCGATTGCGAGATAGGCGGCGATCGAGACGGTGGATGTCGACTGCAGCAGCGGCGCCCCGGTGATGAGCAGTACCGGCCCGAGCGCAATAGCGCCGACCCCGAACATCCCGCCAACCACCGCACGACCGTCGTGGCCCGCGCGAATGGCACGGGTGCTCGCGTAGGTGTAGAGCGCGTAGGCGCAGCCGGCGAGCAGTCCGACGAGAACGCCGGTTCCGGTGTCTCCCCCGGCCGCGGCATCCGCGTGCCCGCTGAAGCTCAGGATGGTGACCCCCGCCACCGCGATCAGCGTGCAGACGAGCCAGCGAAGCGACAGGCGATGGCGTTCCCACAACCACTCGAAGATCGCCGCGAAGACGGGCCCGGACCCGAGGGCGACGACATTTCCCACGGCGACGCCGGCCAGGTCCATCGACGTGTAGAAGGCGAGCGGGTAGATGAATACGCCGACCGCGCCGATGAGCAGCCAGCGCCGGGCGGCTCCGTGACGGAGGGCCGCGATTGCTCCCTTCGCCGAGACGATGAACAGCAGCAGTCCGCCGAACGCCATCGTTGATGCGCCGATGGCGAGTGGGCTCACCGAGTCCGGAAAGAAGCTCGCCGCCGTGCCGGTGGTTCCCCAGAACACGCTCGCGAGAACAAGCGCCCAGACACCGGATGCCGTTGGTCGCACGGCCGAGGCGGAGGTCTCGCTCACCACAATCCCCCGACCGTCCTGCCATCGACCGGTGTCCCGGCCAGCTTCAACCTAGCGCGAACGATCCGGGCCCCGAAATCCGGCACCGCCCGAAACTCGAATGCGATAATGTGTCGCGTGGGGGGCTGGTTTGTGGCCCAATAAACGGTCCGGACTCATGACTCTCGTACACACCTCGCGCGTTCGCACGCGCATCCTCGCCGCGGCCGCAACTCTCGCTATCGGTATTGCCCTCACCGGCTGCACCGCCGACGCTCCAGAGTCGGCCGACGAAGCCGGCAGCTGGACAGTGCTCACCTACGAGATCGCCGACACCGATCTCGAGCCGTTCATGATGACGGATGTCGGTGAGATGGGCGACGCGGAGCCGGACGACGAGGACCTCACCATCGTGTCGCTGGTCGACCGCGCCGACGGCTTCTCCGACGAAGACGTGCTCGGTCTCGGCGACTGGGTCGGCGCCAAGCTGCTGAAGATCGACCCGCAGGGTGCCACCGAGCTCGAAGACCTTGGCGATACCAACACCGGTGACCCGGCCGTACTGTCGAAGTTCATCTCCGACAACGTCGCGGCCTACCCCGCCGACCACTACTCGCTCATCATCTCCGACCACGGTGCGTCCTGGCCGGGCGTCGGTGGCGACCTCTCGAGCGAGCAGGACTCGCTGAGCCTCGCTGAAATCCGCGAGGGAATCGCGAGCGGTCTCGAGACCGCCGGTCTCGACAAGCTCGACCTTCTCGGGTTCGATGCCTGCCTGATGGCGACGCAGGAGGTCGCGAGCGACCTTGCACCGCTCGCCGACCGCATGCTCGCGTCGCAGGAACTCGAGCCCGGTCACGGCTGGGATTACACGGCGCTGAATTACGTCACCGAGAACG
>Ga0247815_10002294_pt1 | contig 14175 bp, 16 predicted proteins | sample UWRJL194509B1_FD_181014 | JGI IMG/M metagenome (GOLD analysis project Ga0247815, IMG submission 181014) | Plant litter microbial communities from Arlington Agricultural Research Station in Wisconsin, United States - UWRJ-L194-509B-1 | ecosystem: Environmental > Terrestrial > Plant litter >... | reverse complement strand
GTATGCGGCTTCACAGGCTTCCTTGCCGGAATCGTCTCCGCCGTCCCTGCGTCATCCGTCCGTTGGTCCAACGCCTTTGCCGTCCGTTCAGCGCCTTACAGCCCGCGGATATCTTCCTTCGACGCAGCCAACACGACCGTCTGGGCTGCGGCAGGTATCCAACTTTGACCACGACTCTTTTGACCTGTCGTTGCGTTCTGGCGGCTTTGGTTCAAGTGCTTCTGCTCGTGCACCTGAGTCTCTGTCGTCTTACCCATCCGCATCGCGTTCAAGCGCTTCGGGAGAGCATTCGTTGCATTCTACCATGTCATCTTCGTCATCTCGGTACGCGACAAACGATCCGTACTACACCTCTTCGTCGACGTTCGATCATGTGCCCGCCACGGCCCCGTTGCAGCCCGCATATGAGCGTCCACCGGCGTCGGCATATGAACACGATACTCGGCCGCATCAGCGTGCCGAATCCTATCCGTACTCGTCAATGAATTCGGACTCACCTGAACCGCCATACTCTGCGGCGTCGGCGCCTGTGCAGTCACAGGCCTACCACGACCGCTCGTCACCCGACACCCACGGCCCGGTGGCGCCGAGCCAGAATGCGTATCGTTCGATGAATGCGAACCTGCCAGCACCACTCGAGCCGCCCCCTGCATCGGCTGTTGCTACTGAAGCGGCCGTTGCGGACTATACAGGGTCTACGCTTACAGACCAGGAGTGGTTCGGCACCCCTGCTGAGTCGAGGACGCCAATGAAAATCGATGAGGAGGAGACCGAGCCCCCGGCGAAGCAGGGCGAAACAGCCACACAGCACGCTAGTGCGCTCACCGCGGCGCTCGAGAAGATGCTGGATGCAGTTGCACCGCCAGACACCCTATCACTATCACCCACCCGCATCCCCTCAGTCGAAGCTGCTGCACCGATGGTCGAAGTCACTCATGCGCCTGCGCCGCCTGCGATCGTCGTCGAGGCCGAGCCGGCGCCATTCTTCCCCGCGCCAATACCAATTTCTTCGCCCAAGCCTCGGGCCACCCCGTCGAAGCGTGGCGGCCGCGGGCGCAAACGCGGATCGGCTGTCTCCACCCCCGCCCGCTCGCGTCTCGCCACCCCGCATTTGGTGGTTCCAGTCCCGCTGGTGACCAAGATTCGCCCGCGGTGTCGCTTCGAATTTGCGCCGATCAGCTTCCACATCGGGCCTATCGATGAGGTCGACCCGCGTGCGACGGGTAGGGGACGGGGCAAACAGTTTACGCTGTTGGCGCCGCTGTCGGACCGAGAGCGGGATCGCGACTTGTTTAGGATTCGAGGCAAGACGGCGGATGGGCCGGGGCTTGGGTCGCGGACGAGGCCGACGAAAGGTAGTACGGCGTCGTCGCGCGCGGCAAGTGTTGCAGCAAGCTCGGATCCTTCAGCGCGTGCGTTTCTTGCGTCTCATAGTCTTTCTATGTTGGAACTAATCTGTACTCACTGCAGCTCCGGAACCGCGTGTCACTCGTGCTGCTGCTAGAGGTGGCCCAGCAGTGGCAAAGGCTACTCATCATGCTCAATCCGCAGTGGGTCCTCCCAAGAAGTCGGGCAAAACTCAAGCACCGCTTCAGCCACTCTTTACGACGGTTCCTCTACCGCTGCCTAGAACTGGCCCGCCCGCATCATCGTCACAGGGAGGCGTCGCTAACGGGAAACGCAAGCGCGACATCGGGGAAGCGGAGTATGTCGACTACAACGTTGCCAAGCGGCCAAAGCAGGCAGACCAACTCGGTGCACAACGACTTGCCCCTGCAGCCTCGTCCGCATCTCCGGCACCACCGTCGGTCCAACGGGCGTCGTCTTTGACACCACTAACGGAGCCCCCGCTGAGCCCACTCTCTGAAGCGGCATCTGAGCCAGAGATGATCCCAGCAGGGTCACTCACGACGGTCGACGACGTCGTGATGGTGGAAGAGCACAAGGTCAAGGTCGAATCGCCGTACCCGCAGATTGCCAGTTTGCCGTCCGAGGAGACTCTTGGACGCGTTCAGCGTCAGTCTGTTCCAGCGGAACGACCACAAGAGAACCAGCAACCGTATAGTCCGCGCGAGCCATCAGCCGGGCCACCGAGGCAACCGGTGCAGATGCAGGTGCAGACAGTCAGCCCTGAACATCGCATATACTCCAGTATGGACGTCGCCGAGCATCCGGTAAGCCCCGTTGCAGGACCATCACGCTCGCCGCGTGTACCACTCTCGAGGCCGTCGCAACCTCCTGTGCCGGCACCACCACCGGCGTACGTCGCAGCAGCCAGTGCGGCTGCATACTATGCGCATGCCGCGGCATACTATGGCCAGCATCCGACTCCGCCCAACATGTACTACAACATGCCGTACTACAACGGACCGCCGCATGGATACTACCCAATGGGATACCCACCGTATCCGATGGCGCCTCAGCATCAGCATCAGCCTTCCGCAATGGCTTCGCAACCGTCGACGTCCGTCCCTCCCGCCCCAGCTCCCGCTCCAACCCCAGTTTCAGTCCCAGCCCCAGCAGCATCAGTATCTCGTGGCAGCACGCCTACCGGAGACTCTCCGACGGACGAACCAGAGACCGCAACTACCTTGATTCGTCGCGCGCCACGGCGGATGGCCATTATCCCGTCGTTCTCGCAGGACCTCCCTCCTCCGACAGCGACGCTTTTTGCGCCCCGCGTGGAAGCCGTCATGGCCATCCCCCGTCACGCGCTCCAGCATGGCGCGCCACAACTGACCCGGGCCGAACTCATGAACGCAAACCCGGAGGACTTTCCGATCCTGACGCCACCGTCGGGCTCGTTCTCGATGTCAGCGGTGCGCTCGTATCCGGCGGATGTCGAGGTTCGCGCAGACAGATATCCACTGTGGTATCGCCGTTTCCCGTTGGTGTCGACGTTCAAGGTCAATGACCCGATGGGCGATGCGGTATTCCAGACGTGAGTGATCGAATGGGCGAGAAGCCGATGATGAATTGTATTCTGGATTGAACTGACTTGATTCTTGCAGGCCGTTCCGTGCCCGCCTGCCGCCAGGCGCGTCGTTCAACAACCCGACCCTAGTGTACGATCTCTACACGCCGCGGCTCACGCGCGGCTCTGGTCGCGAGAAGCAAGGCTTGTGTCCAATCTGCGCCGAGCCCATTGAGCGGGGCGGAGAGGGCAAAGAGCATTGGTTCGCGATGAAGATTTCGGCTTACAAGTAAGTTGCAATCAGGTTCGCGGTCATTCAATTCTTCTGACTGACCACCGTTGCGCAGCTACCACATGTGCAACAGCCACGGCATCTCCGCAACCACCAAGCTTCCGTTCTCGCCACCAATGGCGTTCCGGAGGGTCACGCGCCGCGGATCGTCGAACAAGCACGAGAAGCTCGCTGTACTCGAGGGCAAATGCCACGAGTGCACAAAATTTGTTCCGCTTGAAGGCGTCAAGGTCGGCGAGATCAAGGTCAGTCGCCTGCAATATGGCTACTCGCACACGTGGCTGAAGTCCGCTTACAGGTTAAGGAGATCTACTGGTGGAAACACGCGGCCAAGTGCCACCAAAGCCTTATGGAGGGCGAAACCGACGTCTACTATGAGGACGAAATCGTGCGCCGCGTCAAGGGGTACGAGCGGATGAAAAAACTTATGCCTGATCCTGTCACCGGACCACCACCTGTCCCGCCCGCATACATTCGTGTCACGGCACAGGGCGGCTACTCGAACCCCCTAGCGTATGCACCCTACCCAACAGACCACGCTGCAGCCTCTGCAGTGGCACCTAGTTCGCATGCTTCGGGCAGCACTGCGAGCAACACCGCTCATCGTCACGGCCACCCCGCGCAGTAAGACGGAGCGACGTTTGTCGCCCATTTCATACATTTCCGAGTTCTCAACCTGCATTTCTCCTGCACTCTTTCTCGCCGTCTTCTCACTCTTGCTCTGCTCCCGCCGCTTTCTTGATCGCTGCTCTCTACAAACTCCCGTCGCCTGCCACACATTCACCATCTTCACTTCCACTGCACACTACAATGTTCCGACTCTCCAGCGCTCACATCTCGTTGCAAATTCCGTTCAGACCTTCGCATCTTCCCTACACACACGCATGGTCTCTGAGTTTCCTAGCAGCATCCCATTCCAGCCTCGCTCAGACTGCTTCTCAACTCCTCCGAATCTTGTCTCTTGCACCTGCGCCTTCGCAGCCTTCTTGTCACATAATTTCTTGGAATCTGTTCGGGTCCTAGATAATCATCAGTTACGATGTTCCCATGATTCAAGGTCGGCTCCATGGCTGACGTCGAGACAGGGAGGGAGGGGGGATGTTGAGTCGTGCCTCATCCACACTCACAATCTGGATGTGAGCTGCTGAAGTCACCCGTGGAGTAGATGTTTTCACGCCGCCAACTTGTGGCTCCTCGGAACAGGCGCCACGCCGAGTTCGCACACGGTCGACGTTTGCCTCGACATGGAGTCAGCATACATGTTGCACATCGCAGCTCCACAACTTCAATTCAATGCGCAACCAATCCCGAGATAACATCGACACGAGCGGCATCCTCTGACGGAGTACGCGCCAGTGCCACCATAGAGTTTAGGAGTTGAATCTCAGGTCCAAACGTCGAACGGCGTCCAACATTCGACTCCACACAAACGGAGACATCGATAAACGACACTGGCGCTGTACGGACGGTTGCAACATTCCTGCATGCCGTAGTAAGTTGACCGAGACTCATGATCCATCTGGATGGTATTCAATGTGGACCTGAGTTGAGTTGTGTGTCGGCGTCTGTGCCTTCATCTCGACGGTTGACGTCTTGTCGGCAATCGTGCGGCTAAGGTCAACGACTTGCACCTCAATGGCGGTGACTTCTAGCTCCTCTCGCTTGCACTTTGACTTTGAAAGTAGCTTCGAGAGTCGAGAACCTGATTATATGCAGAACCCAGCTCGGAGTGCCCATATTCCCCGCAATTGAGATGCCACACATTGCTTTACAAATGTACACGTTGCAGCACGCAATGCCGAGTCTCACTGCCTGCCGTCAACCGCAAGGGCTCTCAGATCGGCGAGTGATGTACATGTTCGGAGTAACGGCCCACAAGCCGAGACCGCGGCATTTGAGCTGGTTCGCCAACGACGTCGACGCCAAGCTGAAACTCAAACACATGATCTTATCTTCATGCAGTTACCTACGAATTCCTCCGAGCGTGATCCTAGATGATCCTGGAGAGGCGTGCTGGCCGACGGGCGACGCTTGTTTGGGATCATAGCCGATGCGGACCGCGAGGTCGGGACCTCGGGACGGTGCATACATTCATCGGCTTCTCCCTGGTTGATTCCCCTCCTCGATAGTCGAGATCGATGATTCCAAAGAACCCCTTCCCCACTTGGCTTGTAAGTTACTCATTTATCGTGCCGTCCGATGAGATCTGTTTGTTTATCTTACCTTGCCCGTTACACGTGCCCGTCCATGTAAAGAATATTGAGACCGCGCACGTATTTGGCCATGGAGCCATGGCGCGCCTCGAGGTTGGCGTGCGGAGCAGCCACGGTTGAGCCGAGATCATGATGGGCAAAATAGAAGGCCCGTGGCTTACGTTATGTGGACGTTTATCTTACGAGCGAGTTGCCGGGTATCACAGGTCGGGTGGGCGTAGGGTTTGGTGCCGAGACCGACAGGCGGAGTGAGAACGGAAGTTCGAGCAAGTGAGACTCCAAAGTACATATTTCACATTGCATTCGAGTGCAACATCTACCTGAGTAGGGAGTAGCTAGAGCTATAGCCGAACAGAGTGGGGAGGTACAGGACAACAACGAGGCGAGGGTGAAGGAGACGCAATGGTAGTGACAACAGCAAGAAACTCATGACAAGTAGTTGATTATACAAGAGGTCGACAGGTGAGAGAGATAAGACCACAGTACTTTTTCATGTGTGTAACAGAAACAGCAATCCAAAGAGACAAAGAGTGCCGACAGGCGAAGAGCAAGCTTATGGGTGCTTGCCCGCGTCGAGCATCTCGAGTCCCTGCTGACCGTGTGACGAATGGAGGTAATGGTAGCGGAGGCCGCTCATATTTTTGAAGCGCTTGCCGCAGCCAGCTTGGCAGATGTAAGGCTTCAGCTCGTCCGAGTTGGGATCGAGCGGTGCAAAGTTGCACTGGCCATGGGTGAGATGGTACTTCAACCCGTTCGCCTGTTTGTATGCCTTGCTGCAACCGGGCTTCGGGCAGCGGAATGGCTTTGGGCGGGGTGTGGGAAGATCAGATGCTGTAAGGATGCCAGCAGCACGGGTCATAAACACACGCTCGCGAGGGATAACCCAAGCGGCGGTGGGCGTAGAAGGCGTGTCGTCCCCAGAAGAGTCAGATGAGCCACGACGAAGGATCGGATCCGGTGAGCCATCACGCGAGCCTGAAGGTGAGGGTGTGACGCTGGGCGAAAAGAGCAACTCGGGCACGACGCAGTCGGTAGCTTCCGTTGAGAAGTCCTGATACCGACGCAAGGCATCGCGCATGCGTGGGTAGGGTGTGAAAGTTGAAGTGCCAGAAGTGTTCCACATAGGGGCACGATGGACGAGGACAGACTGGGCGGCAAATGCACCAGCAGGGACAGCGCTTGTCGAAGCAATAGGCGCCATTGACTCCGGTTCGTCGAGGTCCATATCGTCGGCAAGATCAAATCCACCAGCTGAGAAGTCCACAGCAGCAGGTTGCTGGGCTACAGGGTCGACAACGACAACGTGTGCCTCTTCAAAGTGCTCGACGAGCGCATGGAGATCCTTCAGAGTGAGACCACAGCAAGTGTAATCGCGGCACTTAACACAGGAACAAGAAGGCGTCAGCATTCAATCGAGACGCTGGCGGGGAACAGGAAGCATAGGCCGACATGTGCCGATGCCACATGTGTGACAGGCTGGTGAGGAACAGGAAGCAGCAACATGGGCCGACATGTGCCCCAGTGACAGGCCGGAACCAGACCACGAGCGGACTTTGCGGCGTACTCACCATGTCTTCAGAGAGGAATCCAGCATCCTGGCCGCGGAGACTCTTGATGAGTGAGCCGTGCTCCATATCGATGGAGGAACCCAAGAGAGTGTGGGCCTTGAACGACAGTCTGAAATTTCGCAGCGTTTAGCTATGATCTTGGATTTGACCGTGACCAGCACAGAACGTACCCAGGGCTCATGGCGAGCGCATAGTGCGATAGAGAGCCATATGCTGCAGGCGAGGCGGCAGAGTTGGCGGATGTTTTTGAGGATGCGATGGCGATGGGCTGAGCAGCGGACATGGCGGGCGACGTGTAGAGCAAGATTAGAGTGCTGGACTGTAATAAAGGTCTGCGATGGCGGAGGCCGCGGGGGAACGAGGAGCAGATGCGGGAAGAGGAGGAGAAGGGTGGGTGGGTGGTTCGGGCGCGTGGCAGGGGTTGAATATGTATCACGGATCGTCCTGGCCCAACTCGGACGCGCGCCACATGGGCTCCGTTTCTCAGCCACGATCAATACTTTGAAAACAGCCGCCCGTCCATGCTTCTCGTGGCCCCTTACTAGCTGCCGCGCCTGTGCTGCTTGAGAGCCGTGTTGGCAGCAGCGGAAAGTGCAGGCATGGATGCCGTCGCCAACGAGGAGACGAACACGTTGCCCGACCAGTGGCCAAGGTCCGAAGGGCGGCGGAAGCCCAACAAGCACAGGCCGTACGCATGCATACGGGGCCCGACCCCTGCCGTTACGCGACGGAGAAGAGATTATCTGACGTTGTACCCGCCCCGATTTCGAGTTGCGGCCAGCCACCGCAGTCCACATGCAACTGTATCCATCGTCCATTGCTGCGACGAGCACTCGTGTACAACTCTCTCCAGCACGAGAAAGTGCTGGGGCGTCACGACTTGCGCGCCAGCCACCCCGACCAGCGGGGTAACTCGGATCCGCATGCTAGCCTATGCCGTCGGATGCAGTTTCGTGCCGCGAGAGCCGAAGTCACCGTGTCACTTCACCTTCCGCGAAACGAACCCTGGCGCTGCCGCGTAATCGTTGCTGCCGCTATGCCCGTTGTAGATGGCCCTATCGCGGTGACCGCCGGCCGGATGTCTGGGGTTGGGGCGGGGTGTGGTGCGTTAGAGTTCCTGTTTGTGCCGTGCGAAGCTGCAAATGCCGCAGCGAATCGGCGGAATGGCTGATTCTCTCTGCGTTTGATTCCGAACGGCTCTCGCGGAAATGAGACATGAGTTGCGCGTTGGCAACGCAGTCAGAACGTCACACTAGTCAAGTGTCGCCCGTCAGGAAGTGGAGGGGATGCGGGCCTGCTTGCCGGACCGCACTGTGTGCCTTGTGCAGATCGAGAGCAAGCAGCTGCCTCGTGCTAGGATGCGCCCCTGTGAACCTTGAACGAAACCGAAAGCAGGAGCAAAGGCGATTCTCGGCAATATCGGAGCGGTTCGAATCGATCAGCGAGATCTTGGAGTTGCTTGTCCAAGAAGCTCTCCGTGGGCAGCAGAGGACGAGCGCGACAAGGTAACACAGGGTGCACGATCAGAAACAACCGATGCTGGATGAGCAGGTTGCTAATCGTGACCGTGGCTGACCGATGAGTGACCGACAAGCTCGGTAGCACCTTGCAAGAGTCTGCCGCGTTGGGTGTCCGTGTGCAGCGCGAGAATCCAGCGGGAAATCCGTGCGCCGGTCGCCGCCGTTCGCAGACGACCAGGCGGGCGCGGACGTGATACGTGCGCCTCGAAGAAATATGAGCGCGCGCGTGTGTAAACCAGCAACCAGACTAAGCCAAGGTGTGCACGACGAGCGCTGAGTGAGCGCGCAGAGTGATGGATGGGACTTGGGCAGCAAGCCAGGATGAGGCGCGCGAGAGGCGCCCACGGAAGGAATAGTGTCGGGGACCAGGACGTGAACACATCCCATTTTCCACACCAACCATCTTCGATAAGATCAATCGCGTTAGATTTACGCGTCAGAGAGTTAAATAAATGACTTACCACAGACGGTGGAGGCATCGATAAGGTAGGAGATGAGAATATAACGCGTCGAGGTCGAAATGACTCGTCACTTTATGCAAGAAAAAACAACCCAGCGACAACGAAAAACCACTTAGAACACTCCAGTGCACTCTAGGTATCGCAGAGGAAAGGGAAAGAGGCGGAAGCGGGAAAGCGGGATGGAGATGATGAGTTCATGAGGAAGAGCACGAAAATTGTTGCCGCGGCCAAGTCCGACGAGGTCGACCAGCACCATGACACGGTGGCCACACCTGAATTAAAATGCTCGCAGAACAGCTACAAGACACCCTTGTATAGGACCCATACTTTATTATAACTTCGGAGCTGCGCATTGCTGTGCTCGGTGTGGGGCACACCTGTTCGACACTTGGTGGTCAATCCGCGAGACACGACTCTAGACCCTCGAAATGTGACACATTTCAGGAAATATGCACCAATAATCCGTGATTGAGCTCGGCTTAAGTTGCATTTGGGTTGATATTGGGCTTGGTTGAATGTCTCACCGGTCAATCCCGGAAGCCTGCCAACTCCGACTTCAAACGCACTTAGGCCAATCATCAATCCGGACTGACATAAAGAGCAACCGTTCCAGTTCTGTAAGTAGCAGTTTCTGTATCTGATATCTCCAGCTGGTTCACAAGAGTTGGCCGCGTTCAAAGCAAGTCGACGCGACTCCGCAGTGGCTGGATGACCGCGACTGGCTTGCTCTCAAAGGAGAAGATGTCGCCGCCAGCATACGCCACCATCTCGCGATCCTGGTCATTGATATCCAGCCCAAGGAGTTTCTCGATATTCTTCGAGCCCAACGCGATGGCGTCATTGCGCGTGAGCGCTCCGTCGGCCTCTGCTAGGATCTGCAACGAAGGTCAATGAGCGATGTGATCAGTCTCGAAAAACATGAAACGCACCCAGCCGAGGTTGAAGCGTTGTTGACGACCACGCCATGCCCACACGTCGACTGGAGATACGGCAATTGCGACACCGTGTGACCGAAGGATTGTGACCGCGTTGCCCTTCTCAAGGGGAGGGCGACGCGCACTTTCAGAAACTGAATGAGTACACCTGAAGACTGGGCCGATATAGACTGGCACTCACATGCGCTGCATGTCCCAAGTGAGCGGGATAGGACGCGGGTGGACGATGACACCAATGTTGGCAGCGGCCCTAGTGGTAAAGGTCAGACTATTCCGTCATCAACACGTCGCGCTACTGACAATTCAGCTGCCAGGAGGTGCGCCTCAGTTGCGCCGGCGATCGTGAAGCGAGCCTTAGAATCCTTGCCCAGACTGGTCTTCAGCTCGATGATACTCGCAATGATGTCTGCGCCAGTCGCCTTGATGAGAAGTGTGAGCTCGCCCTGGTGACCGAGTTAGTTATGCCCATAGCATATGTACTGATGCCATATACGGACCTCGACAATCTGCTTGAAATACTTGCCCAAGTCACCTGATCCGCCACCGTTGAGGAGGTTCCGCAGCGCGCCAATTTGGGTGCTGACGCTGTGTTCGCTGCCTCTGGCAATGCTCATGCTGATAATCGCGACTGACTTCAAGACCGCGCCATCTTCGAGCTTATGACGTGCCGCAAGTGAGATGTGGGCACCAATGCCGTGCACGATGCCAGAGCCCTGCGACAGGACAACAACACTAGTGACGCCGTTCCGATACGCAATCTGCTCGTTGCGCAGACCAAATGACACACCGTCAACCACGCGGACGAGGGCACCTTGACCGAGCAGCGATAGAAGTGGGTCGGGGACGACGCCATCCGCAGTTGTGTCTTCAAATGGGATCGCTGAGAGTGCATAACCGCCAACGTCTGTGAGACCGGGGGCGATCTCGCCTCCTTTGAGGTCTACGACAACCTCATCCTTCGAATGGAATGAGGCGCATTCGCCCTGACATACAATCCTGCCCTCGCGGACAACGACCTCGATGTTGTTCAACTGTGGTCCCTCGACGTCGTCGGCCGAGACACCACGGCGGGGACCAGGCGTCCACACGCTGCCGACGTTGATAAAGCGCACGAGCTTGGTCTCGCGCGTTGGCTCAAGCGGTGGGAGACCCTCGTGCTCGATCGTTTTCTCTGTCTCATCGTCAAAGTTTGGCGTCTTTGGTGCCTTCTGCTTCGCTAAAGATTTGTGTGTGATCACGGGCTTGTCCAACTGTGGGATGCCGTCGATGAAGACCTGTGCGGGAGTCGCACCAAGCTGCAGAGGGTGCGAGTCCCAGAGAACAATGTCGGCGTCGTACCCACGACGCAGGAAGCCAAGGCGATGGTCCAGACCGAGGATCTTGGCTGGAGTGCTGATAACACTAGCAAGTGCAACTTCAGTGGGCAGTCCGTGGTAGTGCGCCTGTTGGGCTTCGAAGAGTAGGTCGCGCATATTGATTGGGTCAGGGTGGTCGGTCTGTGGATTGTCATGGTAAGCACGGGATCGAAGCCCAAGCAACAGACACACCACCATACCTTCATGATTACCGGAAGATCGTTGTCGTGCAACACGCGTCCGGCATACTCGCTGTGGCGATATGCTTCACGCTTGTAACGGCCCAGTGTTGCGTAAATAGCAGATGCTGGGGCTCCGCCGTATGCCTTCTTGAGCACATCAGGAACTAGGTACGTCTCGTGAGCGTGGTGGAATGCGGCAATTGGAAATTTGAATTCATTGCTCAGTCGGACGAGGTTGTCCAGATCGACGGCCTCATAACAGTGCGTATGAACTGACGGCACGTCAGCGGTAATCTCGCAAAGCAGAAACGACAGCGGCTCACCTTTGACACGGCCACGGAGGACGTCGACAAGCATCTCGTAGCGAAGGTCCTCGGGGAACTCGCCTAGGTTTGCCCAGTCATTTGCACGAGCCGACGCGCAAAACGCGTCTTGTGCGTCTTTGAGCTGTTTCGCAGCTGTGTAAATCGTGCTAGCCGGCGCGTTAGTTGTTGATTACCAAATGAATGACATTCTTACCGCATGGCATAAAGTGAGTCCATGCGGGTTCCGCCAAAGACCAGACTAGGGTTTTCCCCACAGGCCTGCTTGAGGTGTCGCCACGTAGGAGGATCGCTGGGAACGATTCCCGAACCGTTGTATGTAAATGGTGCGTCGACTAACAACGAATAAGGAGACTTTTCCGCAGTCTGGCGCAGCTTGATGGCAAAGGCTTGGCCACCAATGGCGGTCAAAGAGCCTGGTAAGATCAAAACCGTGCCGACGCCACCTGCAATAGCCAGATCGAATATGGCATCATGGGTGTTGAGTCCATCGAGCGAACGCAACCACGGCTGAACGATACCAAGCACAGAATCAACATCTTCAGCACCACTGAGTAGCGGAAGCGAGGCGACGCCAGCATGAGAGTGAGCGTCGATGATGCTGTAGGACAAATAAGTTTGCCGTTGGGACCATTCTATGCCCTCCGAGTCAGAACTCACGCAGGCGTGATCCAGCCACCGAGGGCGTTGAAGCTCTGGATACCAACTTCATTGTAGCCTAGGCCAGCGAGCTGTTCGGCGGACAACGCTCCACCAACATGTTTGATCATACCATTGGCGAGCAGGAGCTCGCCGCCCTCGATGATACCGTCGCCAGTCCAAAGCGTTGCGTTCTTGATGAGGACTGCGCCAGTTCCTTGCACAAAGCGGTCCGACACGACGCGCCGGTCAGCAAAGTTAGGGGCCGGTCCAACCTTGGCGTCGATGGCAGAACATTGCGCAAGAATAGCTGCCGCATTATAGGGGGCTGGTGTATGTGTCGCAGAGATAAGTCCAGCACTCTGAGTGTACAGCGCAAGCCCCAGCGCGAGAAGAACGAGGCCAGCCGACAAAGGAATACGCGATCGAGGCGAAGGACGAGCCCAAGCGGACTGGGCAACACCTCCTTTGGAAGCCATGAGGGGCAAAAGAGATGAAGTTACCGCAGATGTCCTGACGAGGAGCTTTAAATGACGGCGGGTGCGCGCTGCAGTCACGGAATGCGGATGCTGCCCGTCAAGGAGAATGCCTGATCCCAACACCGGGAAAACAACTGCGACGTTCTGGGTATTGTGCTGGCTGTGACTGCAGCGGGCGGAACCCGGCTCCTCGTACCACCCAGGCCATATGCATGAGCCAGCTGCTCTCCAGGTCATGCCGAGGTCTGTGTTGTCACGTCTTCTCACCATATCTGTGCCTACCGCAATACCGCTCTTAAGGTCCCCGATGCCTGGTACCGCTCTCGACCCGGGTGGTTTCGTTCCTTGCGTATTTATGCGGAATCAAAGACACTTGGGCCGATCATCAATCCAGACTGCTATAAAAACACAACAGTTCCAGCTATACATGTCAAATACATGGTTCGCATTTGTTCTGACGTGTGCTTGACTGTTGATCCCACTTAGAGCAAGTCGACGCGAGCTCGCAGAGGCTGGATGACCGCGACCGCCTTGCTCTCGAATGAAAAGATGTCGCCGCCAGCATACGCCACCATCTCGCGATCCTGGTCGTTGATATCCAGTCCAAGGAGCTTCTCAATGTTCTGCGAGCCCAACGCGATGGCTTCGTTGTGCGAGAGAGCCCCGTCGGCCTCTGCCAGAATCTGTATCGAAGTCAGCAAGTGACGGGACCAGTCTCGACAAACATGAAACGCACCCAGCCGAGGTTGAAACGCTGCTGACGAGCGCGCCATGCCCACATATCGACTGGGGATACGGCGACTGCGACACCGTGTGACCGGAGGATTGTTACCGCGTTGCCTTTTGCAAGCGGAGGGCGGCGAGCACTAAAAATTGGGTGAGTACACATGAAGCCAATTGTGGCAAACACTCACATGCGTTGCATGTCCCAAGTGAGCGGGATAGGACGGGGGTTGACGATGACACCGATGTTTGCCACTGCACTGCAACAGGTTAGCACGTCTGGTTATTGTCGGGCCGTGCAACCTACAGTTCAGCCGCCAGGAGGTGGGCTTCTGTGGCGCCAGCAATCGTGAAGCGAGCCTTAGAATCCTTGCCCAGACTGGTCTTCAGCTCGATGATACTCGCAATGATGTCTGCGCCATCCGCCTTGATGAGGAAGGTGAGTTCGCCCTGGTGACCGAGTTAGTTATGCCCATAGCATATGTACTGATGCCATATACGGACCTCGACAATCTGCTTGAAATACTTGCCCAAGTCACCTGATCCGCCACCGTTGAGGAGGTTCCGCAGC
>Ga0247815_10002292_pt1 | contig 14182 bp, 10 predicted proteins | sample UWRJL194509B1_FD_181014 | JGI IMG/M metagenome (GOLD analysis project Ga0247815, IMG submission 181014) | Plant litter microbial communities from Arlington Agricultural Research Station in Wisconsin, United States - UWRJ-L194-509B-1 | ecosystem: Environmental > Terrestrial > Plant litter >... | reverse complement strand
AAACGTTCTGCCTTCTCCCGTCTCTGGCGCCGCGCGATCCGGTCCCGTTCGTTTCGCCCAGCATCCTGCGCCGGATTACCGGTATATAAGTCGCGACGAGGTGCTTGAGGATGGATGCGCGCGCAGCAAGTCCTTGCCGAAGGGTGGTCTGGCCTCGCTAATGTAAGAATGGCGAGCTGGTTTTGACCTGCTTGCGTCCTGGTACCGTTCTTCCGCTGAACTAGCTTCTATGAAGCTCTAGGTGACTGCAGGCTCGTAGCTACTATCCTATTACTTTTTTGACTTTGCCTAGGAAGATGTTCTACGACAATGTGCCTGTTTGCCGTTCGCTGTAAGCCTTCTCGGGCATATACAATCGAGATACGCGCGATGGTAAGATGAATTTTATTTGCTTCTTCGTTATAGTTCTAACGCATCCCTTGCAGATCCGTCCGCGCTCTTCGAGCACATCGCGCCTTATCTCGGTCCCAGTTCTTCCGTTGTCCAGCACTCTGCCCATCCCTGGCGCGTCCGTACCGGCTCCCCAGGCCCATCCGCATTCGCCCCGCACGAGCGTAGCGCCAGCCGTCCTCGTGGTGACCGTCGCCCATCCGCAGAATGCAAGAAGCCAGCCGGCGTTCCTCGTCCCGGTACGCAGGGCACCCGTCGCAGTAGAGAAGAAGACCGACGCGCCACCCGCTGTCCCGGACCTACCACCCATGTTCTACGCGACCTACAGGAGGGGTAGCAATGGCGAGGTGCTCGACCCAGCGCTCATCCTGCACGGTGTCCAAGCGCAAAAGTCGCTGTACTTCCGCACCAAGGCTTGTCGCTACTGGAACGCAGAAGGTGTCTGCCCCAAGGCCGAGAAGTGCACGTTGTGCGTGCTTTTTATCATTTGTTCTCAGTCCGTTCTACTAATTTGCGTCCGTAGCATCCACGACCCGGCTCTCGCAGCAGCCGAGCGCACCTCGCCCAGCACCTTCATCGAGGAGGTCGAGCAAGCACCAACCCAGGACGAGCCCGCTGCAGTTCAGCCCACCGTCACCATCAGCCATGTCCAGCAGCAGGTCCAGCACGAGGCCACGCTCATGCTTGTCTCGACGCCCTCTGTCCACACACCTTGCCCACATCTCCCACCTGTCAGGACGAGGACGCTGTCGAGCAAGTGCTCCTCGATGCACCCGCCGCAGAGCAGAAGCCTTCGAGCCCCGTCGTCGAGGCACCTCAGCCCGTTCAGCCACACAGCGGCTACCCGGCATACGCAGTACCGCAGCACCCCGTCTACGCAGCCTACGGGTACCCATCGCCTGGCCCGGTCTCGCCACCGCAGCCCATGTACACCAGCCCCGCGTACCCGAGCGCCCTAGTGCAGCAGTACCCCGGCTCGCCTGTACACCAGTTCCCGATGCAGCCACAAGCATTCGCTGCACCCGTGGACGTCAATGGCTGGTCCGGTTGGACTCAACCGCAGCCGTTCTACGCGCCCATGCCCATGTATGGCGCTACCGGTGTCGTCTACGCGCCGCCGCCGCACTTTCAGCAGCCCTTTCTGGAGCAGCAGCAGCAACAGCAACAGCTGATGAGTCAGTACCAGGCACCGACGCCCGTGCTCTACCGCCAGTCGTCTACCGCATTCACGTACGGCCTTCCTCGTGATGAGAACACCGTCAGCGCGCTCGCTGATGGAGGTGTGGATTTCTCGCGTCTTGGGTTTTAGTACGCCGGCAAGTCGGCTCAGGAGGAGTTCGACGCGTATGAGGATTATGGTGTCCAGACACGCGAGGTGCAGGCTATCAAATTGTATCCAATGCACATCGCCTTCGCATTCTGTCCACGCTAAACCACAAATATTAAATTGCGAGTTGAAGAAACAAGTTTGAATAACAATAGGTAAGCAACTATAGGCAATCATGAAAGCCGGAAACACTAGATATCACGACAAAGCTATGGGGTATCTCGAACTGTACCCAATATGTCACCACGCCAGCATGAGGTCCAATCATAACCACGATGCCATCTGTTGCTGTCTGCACTGACGATGACACCCTGGTCACTGACTCCGTCGGTACAGAGTGGAGTCTGCAAGTGAGAGTGGTACTCTGCTGGTACCCAGAGTAGTAACTCGCCTGATGGTCTCGTTAGCCACCCTTCATTCAATGTGACAGAGGATAGAATTGCAAGATCGTCTTTCGCACTTTTTGATAGCAGGGAGCGAGCTGTGTTCAAATCCCAAACTCTGATGGTCCCGTCATCAAAACCCGAAACAAGCGACACCGCGTCAGGAGCAAAACCCAGCATTTGTAACTCCGAGTCCCATCGCTTCGTAAGCAGAGTTATAACAGATTTTCCTGTCTTTGCATCCCATATACGGATGGACTTGTCACTCGAAGCGGTTCCGATCAATTGGCCGTCGAGAGAGTATGTGACGGCGCTCACCAGACTGGTGTGCCCTGTGAATGCAAGGATCATTTGCCACGTGCTTAAGTTCCAGACGTAGTTGACACCATTCCGTGTGCCAGATGCAATTTGTGTACCATTTGGCGAAAATGCAATGGACGACGCCGACTGCAGTTCATTAGGCAACCCGAGAGGTTCCGCGGTGGCCTTGATCTGTGAGAGCTGCCAGAGCTGGTTATGGCCGTCTGGGCATTGAACCGCAATGAGCCGGCCATCAGCAGAAATTACGATCGTTGGATGCCTATTGTTAGTTCCCAAATCTATGCTGTAGAAATGTCCGCCACTCGGGAGATCCCAAATGTGGAGGAGGTAACTCGGCTCATCAGAGGGATTGCCATCAGTGTGCCAGGATCCTGATACAAGCATACCGCGTGCGAATGCTAGTACAAGGGCTGCGTGTCTGCTGTGAAGGGTCGCCTCGCTGACTATCACCCCAGTTTGTGCGTTCCACAGTCGGATGATCCCATCTTCCAATCCCACAGCAATCAAGCTCCCATCTGACGAGATGGCCACTGAGAATATCTTGGAGTCAAGTACTGCCTGCAGCAGAAGCCTGGTCTCGCCTGTTCTCGCATTCCAACTGCGGAGGGTGCCGTCCGTAAAAGCAACTACTGTGTTGGCCCCTTCAGGAGACATTGCCTGGAACGCTATCTGCCTGCCGACCGCCAACGGTGACAGAACACCCCCCTGACCACCTCCTGCATTCCAAATACGAACAGTAGCGTCATTGGACGCTGAGGCAATGTACAAGCCGCTTGGAGAAAAAGTGGCGGAGCGTACGGTGTTTGTGTGGCCGTCCATACAATCCGAAAGCCACTGACCTGTAGCCCGCTGGGTCCACAGGAAAACGCTATGACCTTCGAAATACACCATGGACTGCCCCATCGATGAGATCCGGATCGGCGGCTTTGCGCGGGGGGCGCAGTTCTCGCCCGGAACGCGCATATTAGACCAGTCAGAGAACATGATCTGATTGTCGACGGAGAATGCAACCTCTCTGTGCATCTCTGTGTAAGAGGGAATGACCGGGCCAGGCCCGAAGGCAGAAGAGTCCCTGACATGCTTTGAAGCTTTATCGTACTTGAGAATAGAAAGCAGTTCTCCCGTTGCGATTTTCCAGATGCGCGCTTCTTGGTTCTCGGACAGCGATACCACCAGGGAGCTGTTCAATGATATTGCCACAGATTGAACCGCAGCGGAATGACCAAGAAGCCGATGCAGGAGAGCTGAGTTGCTTGCCATGAGGTTCCACACACACACAGCTCCAGTGTGAGTACCCGATACAGCCAGTCTGCCATTGGAAGCAATCGCAATTGACAGCACATGACCATCACCACTGGATAAGGGAGCCATCATTTCCTCAGCGGTGCGCGTGTCCCACATTCGCACAGTCCCATCTTCAGAGCCTGACAAGATAACGAGTCCGTCTGGTGAGTACGCCACTGATGTTACGCTGGCTTCGTGACCTGTGAGGGTCATGACGAGTCGTCCACCGTGGGGGGTGTTGCTAGCACATTCGACGGAAATGAGTCCAACGAGAAGTGATGAAAAGGTTTTGTAGATCAATGCATTCTTGTCTGCAAACGGGAGAGCGGAGAGGTAGATGTGTGGTGCACTGCGCTCAATTGCCTCGTGGGACGAAGCAACAAACGAATTGGCATCGCGGAAGAACTGTGATAGTTCCCTTGATTGGATCTGAGAAATAATATGAGCGGCCATTGAGGAAATAATAAGCTTCGGAGACGTACTGTCACAGCAGCAAAATAGAGCATTGCCGTAGCGCGGCGAACCTGACCTAATACACTCATGACTTCAAGCCAAAACAGAAACCGCGGACGGAACAATTCGTCTATCATCTTCTCAAAGGCAGATGACTCTGACAAGCTGGCGACGTGGTATATCCACTGGGTACATGCATACTCCAGCGATAGCGCGAAACCCGCGGGTTTAGCTGAGGCGTTGGACTCGTACGACGAGCGGCTCTGCGAGATGTTGAAGTGAAGACACTCGGCCATGACTCGGAGGCATGCACGTGCAGGAACATCGTTGCCTTCTGAGTCCGAAATACGGATATGGCGTGGTGCCCGACGGAAAATGTAGTCGCCAAAGCTGGCGTGCAAGGTGCGAAGGCCAGGTTCACTGTCGTCGTCAGGGACATGAATGACAGCGTGAAGACGAGACAACGTCGCGTGTACTTCTACAGTCAACACACCCAGAAGATCCGACAATGCTGCAACAGAGAGAATCATGCGGGCAGAAAGAAGCGTAGCGAGCACTTGCAAGATGCGAGCCAGCCCCCCAGCCTCCGAATCCTCCACTCGCGCCGCATCGTCCAGAATCAAAGTATAAATGTGGTCCAAGTGCGCTAAGGCTCCAATGCTCAATCCATTGCGCGACGAATTGAGCACGGTTTTGAATCTCATGGGTGCAGAGTCGTTGCCACCGCCGAACATATATTTCAAGGCGGTTGTAGCGGCAATGAAAAGGCCATCGCAGTGGTGTGCGAGAACGTCCGCGTCGCTTTCCACAAACCATGCGCGCAGCCTCAGCGTGCTAAAGAGCTTCGTGGCGATGTAAAACCGGATATCAGCCGTAACCTGCTCCTTGTCAACAGTGTGCAGTCGTAAAACCTTGCTGAACTCCGCTTCTGACACGATAGTGTCGCGAATGTGTGTCTCCGGCCTTGAAGTAACCAGGAACTTCACTGGTAGCTCCGGCTTGCCGTTGCAGAAAGTGACCAGTGCTACCAGCATTTCGGATACGATGTGTCGAATTTCAACGTCATCAACTGTCTCGGTCGCGATCGAGTGACCCCCACACTCATCAACCGCATCAATGATGAAGGTGATGGTAGGACGCGAGCTTGCCAGGGCATGGAGGGGCTTTCTGAGAAGCTTCTCGATTTGGACTGAGATATGCTTGTGCAAGATATCCGGATCACGAGAGAGCTCTTCGGCTAGAGCTTCGCTGAATGTGGTCGACTGGCGAGCCAAGAGTTGCGCAAGTGTTGGTATGATATAGCGCACATCACGCTGTCCAGCCCAACTCGCAGATCGCGAACAAAAGAAGCTCCCACCGAGTACAATATCAGGGTCATTGCTGGCTCGCGAACAAATCGTCCAGGCGATGGCGCTCTTCCCGGTGCCAGCCCATCCTGTGAGCCAGAAGATCTTCTGAGCTGTAGTGTATCTGATCCAATCCATCATATCCTCGAGGATCTTGACGCGTGTGCCTTCCAAGCATCCCGAGCCGAGTTGGGCGTCGTATACCGCCTGTGGAACATGCCGAGCCTTCAAGCCTACGAGATATCAGACACAAATCGTGTACCGGTGCTATTCAGTCTCGTACCGTCGCGAATTTGATCTGGATAGCGTCCTATCACGGTATTCGTCAATGGGCACTGTGAGCTCGTAGCACCGGTAGAACACACCGTTTCATTTGGCATGACACCATATACAGCAAGGTTAGATATCGGATTGTTGTTTATGACGGTATGCACTGGGCCATAGACGGTATTCGCGTTGGAGTTGTTGTTGACCGGGCTGGCACGCCTGCTGTTTGTAGCACGCAGACCGCGATCGATAGGCCGTTCAGATCGTTCTGAGCGGAGTGCCTTCCTTGAAGCTCGCAGGTCGGAGGCCATTTCGAGATTCAGAGCAGATGCAAGAGAGGCGACACGAAGCATGACGGCAGGCAAGATGCACACGTGCCCTTTACCTCGCCAGCAGGAGTCGATCAAAATGGAAAAGATTATCGAACGCTAGACCATAACGAGCTCGGAAGATTTTGCCACAGTGCTAGAGTTGGTGAATGGTACCTATTCTAGTGGTAGCAGGCGGCCCGCAGCAACCAGTACCCAAGTATGCGCTTTCTTGCAACGTGCAAGTGGTAGCCTTGGATTCATGCCCTTCTATGGAATTCGATTAATTCATGCGTTTATTGCGTCTTCTGTACGTTAGTACTGGGTAAGCCGATGGAACAAGCTAATCAGTTTAGCTGGTGTCGTGTAGCGATATCACCTGACCTCTGTGTCACCGAGTTCAATTGTGCTAGGATTTCCACTTCCAAACAGCACCCCAGCATGCATGGTTGCAATAGAAATCACCATTACGACACAGTCCCCTGATATTTTCTGCTGTATCGGTTTTAAATGGCTGTTGCTGTGATGGTGGGCGGGGTACTTGATACCGGTGGGCCAACTCAGCAGGATTTCGCCGCGTTAAAGCAAACATTGCGTTTCATACTCGGTCACCGGCCATCAAGTGGGTAACCGTGGGAAATGGAGATTTCAATAGGCTTTGCACTCTCAAAGGGTTCGCAACGGTGTCATGAGTCCGATCATCGACATGGAGCGTGTTGCCTCGGTCCGAGCCGAGCCGAGGTACGATCGAGATGACACGGCGTCGGCCGTAAAACGGTCTGCCCTTCCTGTTTCTGGCGCCGCGCAATTGGGGCCCTTTCTTTTTGCTCAGCGTCCTCCACCCGGCCGTATAAGTCGCGAAAAGTGTTTTGGGACGCGCGCGCACGCAAAAAGCCTTTGCCGAAATGTGGCAGAGCTCTTCGCCCCGCCGCTGTTCAAATGGTGAGTTGATTTTGACCCACTGGCGTTCTTATACCATTCTTCGGCTGAACCACCTTCTATGAAGCTCTGGACGACTGTAGATCTGTGGCTGTAATCCTGCCGCTCTTGCAACATTACTCAACGGTGCGGCCAACAACGCACACACGCAAACCTCCAGCAAGATCTTCTGTGACAACGCGATTCGCTAGAAGCCTCATTGTGCATACACAAGCAAGAGATACGCCATGGTAGGCTATCACTTACTCATTCGTTTCTTCTTCTAAGCCATTACTCGCAGACCCCTCCGCGCTTCTCCGGCCTACATTCAGAACAGCGCACCGTATCTCGGCCCCTATCTAGCACTGTGCTCATCCGCGCCTCATCTGCGGCAACTCCTTGAGCTCAGCCCCGTCGCCGTTTTCGTCGCAATGTGTCGCCTTCTGCATTCGCACCGTGCGACCGCAGTCGTCCTCGTGGTGACCGTCGCCCATCTGCGGCACCCATCTGCGAGAGCAGTGCTGGAAGCCAGCCGGCGTTCATCGTTCAGATACGTGGGGATTGGGCAGCACCCGTCGCAGTAGACAAAAAGACCGACACCCCACCCGCTGTCCCGGTCCTCCCACGCATGTTCTACGCGACCTACAAGACGGGTAGCAATGGCGAGGTGATCGACCTGGCACTCATCCCACACGTTGTCCAGGCACAAAAGTCTTTGTACTTCCGCACCAAGCCTTGCCGCTACTAGAACACAGAGGGTGCCTACCCCAAGGCCGAGAAGTGCACGTTGTACGTATCTTTCTTTGCCGTTTTACGTTCGAGTTGCTAACTGATCGCGATTACAGCATCCACGACCCGGCACTCGCAGCAGCTGAGCGCACCTCGCCCAGCACTGTCATCGAGGAGGTCGAGCAAGCACCGACCCAGGACGAGCCCGCACCCGTCCAGCCCACCGTCACCGTCAGCCATGTCCATCAGCAGGTCCAGCACGAGGCCATGCCCATGCGTGTCTCGACACCCTCTGTCCGCGCACCTCGCCCGCGTCTTCCTCCCGTCAGCCCGCCGAAGGCGCGCGAGCCTCATCCCGCTTAGCGAGTCGTCGGCGGTGGCATCATCATGGCCAATCTCCGTACTGAAGACCAGATGGACGAGGACGCTGTCGAGCAAGAGCTCCTCGGTACACCCGCCGCAGAGCAGCAGCCAGCCAGCCCCGTCATCGAGGCACCGCAGCCCGTCCAGCTTCACAGTGGCTACCCGGCGTACACAGTCCCGCAACACCCCGTCTACGCCGCCTACGCGTACCCGTCGCCTGGCCCGGTCTCGCTGCCGCAGCCGATGTACACCAACCCGGCGTACCCGAGCATGCCCGTGCCGCAGTACCCAGGATCGCCTGTGCAACAGTTACCGATGCAGCCACAGACGTCAATGGCTAGTCTAGCTAGACTCAACCTCAGCCGTTCTACGCGCCGATGCCCATGTACAGTCCACCTGGCGTCGCGCGCCGCCGCCGCACTTTCAGCAGCCCTTTCTGGAGCAGCAGCAGCAACAGCAGCAACAGCCGATGAGCCAGTACCAGGCGCCGACACCCTTGCTCTACGACCAGACGTCTACCGCATTCACGTACGGCCTGCCTCGTGATGCGAACACCGTCAGCACGCTCGCTGATGGAGACGTAGATGTGTCTCATCTGGAGTTCGAGTACAGCAGCCAGTCGGCTCAGGAGGAGTTCGACGCGTTCGAGGGTTACGGTGTTCAGACGCATGAGGCTGCTTTTGGCTCGCACGAGGATGAGGAGATGGAGATTGAGATGGAGATGGATATCCGCATAAATGTCATCGGGCAGAGCATGAGAGGAGTGGATAAGCGTTGCTGTTTAGTTGATGACCCCCTGCTTGCTTACCAGAGGAGACGAACGGTTTTGCACGTATCTTTTCCAGTGGGATTGTCCTTGCTGCAAGTTAGGCGCTTTGTTGAATGTTGGTTTCCTTCTCTCCGACTGACACGGATCAACATTACCGGGCAAACCCAGCCCTACTTGTCATTCAAATCAGCGGGGTGTCGTATACGAACGTAAACACTTCAAACCGCAAGTCACGATTACCAATGACAAAGCGAGATCGAAATACACCTTTCGCGTGTCGCGCATATTCTTCTCGTCGTGCTCAGGCTCTGGTTGTCGGCATAGACACCAGACCGCAGATAAATATTCTGGGCCATGTCTGGAGGCGTGTAAATCTCATGAAAAGATGCAGTACTTATCATTACTTGTGCTAACCGGTTGTTACGCGGTGTTGAGATACAATGGTGGTCACTTGCTGCACTGCCGAGCCCAGTAACGTGATCACTCTTCAGGCGTAGGCCGATCCTCGCACGTGTGGTACGAGGATCTCTCTTTACCGCTGTCGCAGCCAAATAATGGGGCAAATTTGCGAAGTATCTCGGCCTTTGACTTTCAACAATAAATTTTCAGTGCAGGCTTTTCATACTAATGCACATCACCCTCCAAGTCCGTTCCAACCTAAATAGAGAAGATTAAATCGTAAACAGCGTGTGAAATATTTAGAGTAAGAACAGGGCATACATAGCTGCACGGCAACGTTGAAGCCAAGAACACAAGACGCTGTAGGATACCCGAACCTAAAGTCAACAAGCCTCCACGCCAATACAATGTCCAGTCCTGCCCATGATACCAGTCCTCATCGACTATTTTAATGGCACCGCTCTGATCACTGATACGCTCTATGCACGGTGGTGCATCACACACAAACCAGGAGGGGGATCGATCAAAGACTGGTAAGTCGCTATATGATCAGTTCACTAGCTGGTAAGCCGCTGCTACGCACGGCAGGTTACGGTCACGAATGTTGTGTGGTACCGCCTTTGATTTATGATTTTTATTTATTTTTATTTTGTTTCTGTCGAAGTTTTGCTTCCCAGACTAAGATACCATTAACCAAGTGCTCGAATTGAGACATGCGAGACCTCCTGCTACAGTGCTTCAGGACTTCTCGTGGCTAGATATAATTACTGTACCAAGAAGCCTATGAATTTGGCGTCATTGGTGTAGAACGTACAGTTGTGCATCGGTTGGCTGATCTGCATAGGTCTGTTGCTTAGAGGTGAGACAGCTGTTCACCCACGCAGCCTGTGAAATGGCCGTAATGGCAGCACCTGTACGATTAAGATTGCCTGAAACACAGCATGCGTACCTGATTTTCGTAGATCGAGTCCAGAGGTCAAAGAAGGAGCGTGGTTGAGACCTTGTGGCATGCCACAGCGGCTGACTCCAGAGGTTCGCGTTGCGAGAACTCGGAGGTTCGCGGGCAAGTCAGTACAGCCTAAATACGGGCACGCCAACTCACCTCGACAGCGAAAATCTCTGCTAAACGACAACACACAAAGACGCGCCAGACTACGCCGAGCATCGGGTCGTCTAGGCATCTTAGGTCGGTGCAGAGTACAAGTCGTGTTTCTACTTCTGGAATGCGGAAGCCAAAACAGCCGTCTATGTCACCCGAGAGGAACTAACCACGGGACAGAGAGCGCGATTTTCGCCAATGCCAGCGCAGCAAGCAGCAACATAGGCACCGTCGTTCGCAAGGCTTACCACAGCGCAACCACCATCATCTATCAGCCACACTCAACGTCGACTATCAGCAACGGCGTAGCCACCGCATCCCGAGTATAGGTGGTTCGCCTGTATACTACGAACGGCTTGGAATATAGTTTCCTAGCGATTTCTCCCTCAGTTCTCGTGTGCTCGCAACGGCGGTACTCTCGTTTTGTCCCGTTCTCACTCGTTTTGACATCGCTCGGCTCGTCTTCTTCTGCAATACTCTTCTCATTTTGCATCTACTCGTTCGCGTACTGTACGCGTCACGTCGTGCAGGTAGTGCTGATGCTGCCGCGCGGCGGCTGCAAGTAACAGGCCAGTTTGTGTTTTTACATTTATGGCGGTCGTGTGAGAGACCCAATCCTGAAATACGCTTCAGGAAAACCGGAATTTGCGCGTAGCGCCGTACCACCGATATGGAAGCGATGTACCGATTCTTGCCGCTTGGGAGCTGCCATAGCGCGAATCAGCCACGTTTTTGTCCGTAGCGCGTGCCAGATAATCTCTCTGTTGCCCATGAACCGTCAGTAATCGTTCCAGAGTGCTGGTAGCGGCCACTGGGCGCTCCGGTAACACTCCAGTGAGACTGTGAGCCGCTCCAGGGTGCTACTCGCGCTCCCAGACTTAGATGTAGTTAGTTGGTTTTGTCTTCTTGTTTTATGGTGTGCCCAGCTATGAAGCAACAGGTTGTCACATATGTGCACCAGTTTCACGGACACTACTTGTTGGCAGCAAATGGCTAAGTCCCTCAACACAAAAACAGGGACGAGGCTCCACTGTGGTTTGACAGGCGGTGACGGCCGGTCGGACCCTCCAACTTGCCCTTTTCCCCAATCTCGCTCCGACTATTGGCGTCCCCCGCCCTGCGCGAGCCCACCATACCGACCGCAAGCCTTCAGAAAGCCGCGATCCAGGACAAGAACCTCAGCCCGGACAGTGGCATGTGCCATGCTGCCATCTTTCCGTGTGCAAGTGTATTCGGTCTGCGGCTCACTTCTGCTGCTCTGATTTGCTCTGGTACACCTGGCTATGAGTGCTCGCTTCTGTAGTGTCAACGCCATTCTGATTATTGCTCACGTTGCTGTTGCTTGAGCTCGATTTCTCACGTGCCCTGGTTCGCTGACCCACTGTTTGCGCACACAGCGTGGTTCAGCACCTGAGACGCACAGAGGTACGCCGTATGCATACAATTTACTGTCGACTCTGACCTTCGCACACAGGGGTAGTCATATACATGCGTGTATTGTGACGATGCGTCGATGAGTAGCTTCCACTGCATGCACCCACTCTTGTACCCTTCTCGTCTCGCCGACTATATACCATGTCTATGTCTGTTCCATCCCCTGCTGCCACCTCAGCTCAGTTCCTCGCGCATGCGTTGCTTTTGGGATCTTCAGCGTCTCCAACTATCGATTTCGAGTCCTGCCGCTATAATGTCCGCCTGACTAGCTAGATACATTGGTGGTCAATTTTATCGCTTTCCTTCATCCATTGCATATCAATGAGCGATCACCGAAGTGAGTGGAACCCGAAGAGCGGTACGGAGAGGCTAGCTCTGTAACGCTACCATAGCTAGGCTGACCTGCTACTGAACGCTATCAGAGCGGCCTCAGTCGCTCCAAACCGGGGGGGGGGGGGGCCCTACAGGCGCTCCCGCCGTTCGGCAGTCTCAGTAGCGCTCTGGAGATCATCTCCGTTTTCCTGAAGCGGAGTGTGGGCCGCGGTAGAATTACAGGTAAAGCAGGTGGTGTAGTTGATGCACGTGAGGCCTGCACGCTTCAAGTTGTTAGCTCGTGCGACGGCGGCAAGCGTGCTAGCGACACGATCAAGCAACCTCGTTCATCAAATTGACAGGTAAAATTAACAATACAGTAAACAGGTCTGCGTGGCGGTTGCGGTGGGCCATTGCGTGCCTATGATGCGTGCAAGGAGTGTGGTGTGTTGATTGGCTGCAGCAATCCCGCTGGCGACGCAAGTGCGAGCCTGTGTGCTGCCGAAAATGCAGAGTGAAGTCCAGGTAGTGATGCAACAGTGATGCAGCTCGCGGCGTGGGTTCTCAATCCTGACCGGGGCGATTGGTGCCAAGGGCTTGCCCAAAGGTGTGGTCTGGCTTGCACAACTCGTGGTGTGTCATTAAATGTCACGCACACATAGTCTATTACAGGTTAGAGCACTAAATAGTCGCATCCAAGCACATGTGCAGGGTATGCGGGCAGCTCGGCACCTCTGAGAAAGACGCGCACTGCGGAGAAGGCCGGCCAAAAGAAGGTGAAACATCCCCCCAAAACAGCCTTAATTTCATTTCTTAACGGTTCTCTTTGACTGAGTTAGAGCTTGTGGTGTGATGTGGGCGACGAGGCGAAGTCAGAATGAAAGTTTGGTATATGACGCAATGTGCGGTACTTTCCGATGTCATGGAAACTTCCGATCGTGCCATGATTCTCGGTGGTCACGGCTCACACACCTTCGCCTATCCGCGCATTATTTTGAAGGTTGTAGTTGTATAAAGACTATTTACATGACTATTAATTACACCGTAACTCATTTGCGGCCAAGAGAAGCCGTTTAGTGAAGCTCTACCACGGAAATGAATGCGAGCTCAAGGAGGTACAGGCATCCACCGGTCATTGCAACAGCACCGGTCATTGCAACACCAATATATTATTTTCTTTCCCTCTCCCCACACACAGGATTTTTTGGTTTCCCTTCTTAGTATTCATATTCTAGATGTGTTCCCGGGTGTCCTTGCCAACTGACAGCATGACGGCATGTGTCATGTGGTGGTGGTGGTGTCAAATGAGGCGTGCGTGAACACCCCTGGCTGGCCCTCCTCCCAGTCGCCACACTTACAATCCAAGGCTGATTACACACTTAATCTGCTGTTAGTACGCTAATTTGAAGATCTGAGGTGGAGAGAAAATTTGTGGTCAGAGCACTGGTGCAGGAAATGAACTGCTAAGCGAGGCTCCGAGGTGACAGATCCCACCTGTCCCTCGGCTGTCTTCACTCCCCACTCTCTCTCTTGCTCTCCATATGCCTGGCAAAGCACTATCAAAGACCCGCAGACAACGTCTGGAGAGTTCCGTACACAATCGGCTCCTGAAGGCGGCCACAGACCAGTACATGGCCCAGGCCAACCTGCCGCCCGAGGAGCGGAAAGGCGCGCGAGCCATCTGCAGCGAAATCACCCAAAAGCATCACGAAAAAACTGGTGTATGGATTCGTCTATGTCACTCAACGGTTATACGACATGCGGCAGGTGGCCAAAGCCAGCGTGAATGCAACAAGAAGAAGCGCAAACTACTACCACCCGAGAACCAACGACTTGTGATGCTTGTGAAGGAGATGGGGGACCGGGAGTTCCCTCTATCGTACGACCACATTGAGGAGTGCGCTAATGAGATCCTTGTGGCACGGTTGGGTGACGGAGCGAAGGCGGTTGGGCGGAACTGGGCCGAACGTTGGGCCGAACAGAACAGCGACGAGCTTGAAGCCTACTGGGGAGTCAGCCTCGAATCTAAATGCGGACAGGCTGTGAATCCAACCACAGACCGGCTCTGGTGGAAGACGTA
>Ga0247815_10002291_pt1 | contig 14184 bp, 14 predicted proteins | sample UWRJL194509B1_FD_181014 | JGI IMG/M metagenome (GOLD analysis project Ga0247815, IMG submission 181014) | Plant litter microbial communities from Arlington Agricultural Research Station in Wisconsin, United States - UWRJ-L194-509B-1 | ecosystem: Environmental > Terrestrial > Plant litter >... | reverse complement strand
CTATTGAGGCAAGCCGGCTGCGGAAGTAGCGGAGCCGAAATGCGGCGACTGCGGAATTGCACTGACAGGCCGCACTTGAGGTTGGCACGTGCACAGCCAACAGGAGAGTTTGCTCGCATATGAGCTGTCACGCCTAAGTCTTCAACTCGGAACCCCCAGACTTGGAAGCGAGTAACCTAACACCAGGACGGAGATAGGGAGTACGTGTTCTCGCGAGATCAAAGGCAAGGCGTGCAATAGGTGAGGCCAGTTCCCAACAACAACCTGACGTACAGTTGGCGGCGTGTTCAAGGGCCTCCGACATCTGCGACCAATGGGCATCCAAGCGTGAGTCACAGAAGATGTACACGTGTCTCCAGTCAAGCTGCGGTGTACAAAACTCCGAGGGAGCCCAGGGCATACTGGAAGTTTCCGAGGGTCTGCGTCCGTAATCAAATTCAACCCTGGATTTAACCCTTTTAAACTTGTTTGTGCTCACACCAGGTGTAAAGCGTCCTGGTACAGATAAGGAGAGGTTTGTTCCTCCATTCGGAGTGGCAGCAACGAAAGAAACAGTGTTTGAGCCATTGACACTGAACCCAAGGCCATGCGTGGCGTCGTAGTCCCAATTGCGATCCAAAGCACTTCCGTAGATTGTTTCCAAAGCAATATCGGTGCGGTTGTATGGAATACAGGTTGTCTTGTCCTTGAATGGAGAAGAATGAGTCTTGAGCGAGGTACAGGCTTCAATGCATGAACGTACGACGATCGTAGCCGTGATCGTTTTGCCGACCGCTGCATTCACAGTGGCAGACACCTGTAGATACGAGCTTTAGTAAACACCACCACTGAACCTGACCGCTGCACAGTCACGCCGTGCTACTGGAGCAGGAGCAGCGGCGACGAAAGGGATAGTGCCAGCGGCCAGAAGGAGCGCGAAGGTTATCATGATGAAGGAGAGAGGTAGAGCATACATCCAGGACACAAAGTGGCATTTATATCTCGGTCTACGGTGGCCGTAAGAGTCTGTCAGCGTGCAGGATGGGGAGCAGCAGCGGTGCATGCTCGGACCCACCACACGATCGAGGAAGTAACTCGCGTGCCAGCAGCACGCTATGAGGCCTCGGGCCATTGCCTCCCACCAACCGCTAGCGCTCGCTGAAAGGTAGACTCGCGCGTCTTTAGATACATTAGATGGGCTACTATCATAGAATTGGGAATGTGAAGGGAGCTAAAACGCTACAGTCACAGGTCCACCATTCGATTTTGCATTGAAGCATGCCACACGCTTCTCAAATCAGATTGCATGAGTGGCAGACTTGCATGTAAATACTTGTCACACAACACCACAGTCAAAATAACTTGCCAAAATTCTACTTGGTCGGTGCCTTTGGTGCGGTCGCATAACACGTAGGTTTGGCACGACTACGAACTCATGTGAGTTTGCACGACATCCTCGTATTCTGAGCTCGCATTTCCGTTATTATGGGTTGATTTCAGGTCCAGGTCTTGAGTCACGACAAACATCTGTTCCTGTAACTCCTCTGTTCGCAGATATCAGGTCTTTATTCAATCGCTTCTGGTAACTCGTGACGCGCCGGCACTCAAGCTACGGTAAAAACGACGCCGAGTGAGTTGAGGGCATACTGGAAGTTCTCGAGGCCCTTAAAGTGTGACCAACTTCAGCCTTAATTAATCCGTGGGTGGATTCTTATATCCACTTACACCGGGTGTGAACTGTCCGATGATTGTGAGAGCGAGGTTGGTTCCTCCATTTGGAGTGGTAGCAACAAAAGACACAGTGTTTGAACCGTTCACGCGGACAGAACTGAATCCAAGGCCATGCGTCGGATCATAATTCCAGCTGCGATCGAAGGCGCTTCCGGCAATGTAATCAATGGCGAGATCGGTGCGAGTGTATGGGATGCAGGTTGCTTTGTCCTCCAGAGAAGGATTAGTTTTTGAAGGGACGCAGGCTCTAATAGACTCACAACGATCGTGGCTGTGATCGTTTGGTTGACTTGCCCGTAGATGTCGGCAGACACATGTAGAGACGAGTCGAAGTAAACGCCGCCACTGAATCCGGTGGCTACGCAAGCGCGCTCTGCTATTGCGGCAGGAGCAGCGGCGACGGAGGGAATGGCGACTGCAGCGAAGACGAGTGCGAGATTCATGATGAAGATCGAGGTGGGAATTAAAGCCCGCACTCAGAACGCGGAGCGGTAATGGCTTTTATTGTCCCAAGTCCGTCAGAAACTGCCAGCGTGACTAACGGGGAGTAGCAACGGTACATGCTCGGACCCACCAGCAAGAAACTAACACGCAATGCCAGCAGCGCGGGATGAGAGCTCTAAAAATCGATTCAAATAGATTTCTAGCGCTCATGAAAGTGTGCCTGCAGATATAATGGAGTCATCTCAAGTCCAGGCTTGAGAAAGGGGATGTAAGCGCTTACGGCCACAGGTCACTGCAGCTCACGCACATATACCAGTAACCAAAGAGACATATATCAAGCGGTTTTACGCATCTATTTCTCATATATTGCGGATGGAAGTTACTCCTCGTGCGATGACGCGATCTGTTCGCCTCGGAGAACGCCATCCACGTGCCAAGTCAGACTCGAATTGCATGGCCTGGACGGCGAGATAAGAGAGTCTGAAGGCGTCAATAGACGCCGTGGCACGGATATGATCAGCTGACCTTCATGGCCGCCGCACGAGTTAACATCAAAACATGCGTCCGGCCACAATTGGCCGAATCTTGTTTGGCCGAGGTCTTTGAGGTCAGACGCCTCTTTATCAGCTGAGATCGACGCGACATGTCTATAGAGCACCAAAATAGCTCAATATCTTTATTTGGAGGTCCTGATTTAAAGTTGACGTCCGTCATCGTTTCTGATACAGTGTGTACGCGGCTTTTGCCGCGACTCAAACCTTAACCTTGGAGTGAAGCCACGACCTGCTTCAATTCTGTAATCGACTCAGAGTCGCATTTTATTCATTCTTAGGACGCTACTACGATATAATATCACGACTGGGACGAAATCGATGTACTTAAATGTTGGAGCCAGACGCTGGCTCGTTCGCCGTTCCAAATTATGCACTGAGCCTGTACGGAACACCTGGATATCAACCCATAATATTAGTATAAGATATCCTCTGACACTAAGAAGACTTAACAATTGTGTCCTGAAGACTTGTGACATCTTACAGAGCATTAAATGAAGGCGTTCCTCAACACGATCAGTTGAAGGATCGACGCATATTTTGAGCCATTTACAAGGGTTCCCCATGAATTATTACCTGTGAGATGCTCAATCTTGGCTTCAAGGATATCTGACGATTGTACTAGCGGTCACGGCGGTCACCCTGGATGGCTACAGCGCGATTCAAATCCCCCGCCCCCATTTCGGTTACCCACCCCTCAGAGCAGTTAAGAATTTGACTCGGTAATTCTTCGATATAGAATTCAGCCGCTCGGCTTCTTTTTGACGTCATCAAGTTGTATTCCCGTGTGTCAACTTGACAACTTCTCCCCATTTTCGAACAGGCTTCTGCCACTTCTGACTCGAGTATGTTCATCATCCATTCAATATCTCATCGTAGTTCAGAGCCCTCGCATCTTCTCAAGCCACTCCGTACTTGACTCCGAGAGTAGCAAATGCCCACTGGAAGTTTGTGAGATTCTTCGCGGATGACCACGGTTAGATTTCGGGTTCGTCCTTTGTAAAATATGTATATACTCACACTTGGCGTAAAGCTCCCCGATACTGACAGGGAGAGGTTGGTCCCGCCATTTGGAGTGGTAGTAACAAATGAAACGGTGTTTGAACCGCTGACGGTGGTCTCGCTGAACCCGAGCCCATTGGTCGTGTCGCAATTCCAATCACGGTCGAACGCACTTCCCGTTATGGATTGAATAGAAATATCCGTGCCAGTGTATGGGACGCATGTTATCTTATCCTGAAAACGGGAAAGACATGAGCTCGGATGCGAACTGAGAGCTTCCGTGCACGTACAACAATCGTGGCCGTGATCGTCTTGCCAAGCGGCGCGATGAGGTCGGCGGAGGACATTTGCATGTGCGTGCTATAGTAAGTGCCGCCGTTGAATCTCACCGCTGAGCAACCACGCTCCATCACATCGGTTGGGGCAGCGGTGACGAGGTTGATGGCAGCAGCGGCGAGGAAGAGCGCGATGTTCATCATGGCGAGCAAAGAAAGGATGACAGTTGATGAGCGTATAGTTCTCACGTGGCCCATGGACTCATATATGTACGCAGGCCATAATGATCTGTCAGCGTGCCAAAGGAAGTAGCAGCGGATCATGTCTGAGCCCTCCTCACGGCCGACGAAGTAACTCGCCGTGCCAGCGGTGAGCGATCGCGTGAAAGTTTGTAATTCCCTTGCAACTGCCGCTGACGCTCACAAAAGAAGGACTGAAGCTCCTGAGAATATGAAATAGTCAACACGGTTCGAGGTTGGGAAGAGGTGCTATGCGCCTCGCACGTGAGGGCCTATATCAGATCACAACCACAACCTGCGGCCAGAAGCCACTACCCGCGTGATCATATGCACGGTAGAGCCCGGTAGTAGGCTGTTACAGCGCTTTGCAAAAACCTGCAATGGACTGCTCTGGCATATTGCAGCACATTATCAGATTCGAGAAGAGTACCCGGGGGGTCCGACGAAACCGGCGATCTACAGAATATAGCCCGGCAATCAGTTCCAACGACCCCACTTGGACTCATATTCGGATGCCTGCGGTGTAATTTCAAATAATTGTCGATATTTAGCTCAATCAAATGCTGAGTTCTTCTGGCATCCCCAAACGACCGTGGCTCTATTCACATTCACATTACGCCTTAGTCTTTTCATCTTTATGATTCCGCATGCAAGCAATCCGCGTCCGAATACGGCGGGAACCGATTGTTATCACGTCAATCTGACCAGCTTTCCATCCGGCGTGTCAACTTGCCAATTCGTGTTCCAACAAGGTCAGACCCTGCAACACCGCGTTGCTCAGATTGCAGAAGATGGTTGCTTACAGTTCAAGTCAAGAAATCACTCCGCTCAGGCCACAGTATACTCGACTCCGAGAGTGGCAATCGCCCATTGAAGGTTCGTGAGATTCTACGCACGCAATCAAAGTCAGCAATCAATTTCATCTTTGTTACAACTGCTTCAACTCACGCCAGGCCTGAAAGTACCACCGACTGACAAATCGAGGTTGGTCCCTCCATTCGGGACGGCAGCAACGAACGATATGGTGTTCGAACCGTTGACATTGAACGAGCTGCGCCTAAGGCCATTGGTGGGATCATAGTCCCAGTCACGGTCGAGGATAAAAGCGCTGACTGTTGTAAGCGCAATGTCGGTAGCGGTATATGGGGCACATGTTGCCGCGTCCTAGAGAGCAATGAGCCGTGAACGCGGCCAGGAATTCCATATGCATACAACAATTGTGGCCGTGATAGTCTGTCCAGGGGCTGCCTTGATGCTGGTGTACAACCGCATGTACGAAATGAAGTACGTGCCACCGTTGAACCTAACCGCCCCACAGTCGCGCTCCACCGCTTCAGCGGGAGCAGCAGCGACGAAGGAGATGGCGGTAGCAGCGAGGACAAGTGCGAGGTTCGTCATGTTGAGCAACGAAGGATCTCCTTCAGTGCGAGTTCAACACTCCTGAGGTCTTCAACTTTTATAGGTGAACGCGGGGCTGCAAGGATATGTCAGCGTGGTACACACGCTGTGGGAAGTAGCAATGCTTCATGCTCGAATCCACCACACGATCGAGGAAGTAAATCGCCGTGCCAGCAGTTCAAGACTCTGCGCAATCTGACAATCACTGTCCACCCGCTTCCTGAAGCTCGACACAGAACATAGTTGTAGCCACTACAGCCATGAAAGAGTCAGCGTGGGTCCAGACCTGAAGTATGTGCTGCGGCGGCTCCACAACGCACAAGCAGGAGTGGCCGAGGTCATGTCCCGGACGTGCGGCTCTCAGTCAGATCCTGATCACAGCTTGCGGTCAGAAGCCACTCCCCGCATGACGATGTGCTCCGTTCGCCGCGGAGAACCTCACTCACTCACCAAGTCATATGGTATGACATGGTCTGCACAGCACGGTGAGTGGGAAATATCCATAATAGTCCTTCTGTATTTGCTTTCAGCAGTCACGCCCAAGCTGCATTCACAGTTCTTCTTGTCTGGTTTTCGCAGGGAAGCATACAAGGGACATCGCATCGATCTTCCCTAGCTGTTTCTCTGCACAACTGTGTGGCAAAATGTAATCGATATGGCTCTGACTTAACAATGTCATACACGCGAGGAAATGCCAAGAATCATCATCTCAATTTTGCATCACTTTTTCGGCAATCAGAAATAAGACACGTTCTGAATCAGAATCCCTAGATTTTGCGTCAGTGCCTCAATGGGGAGAACTGAAATTACCCAACCAGCCAGCGACACAAATATTGCGGGGCCAAACTATGTGATCCTGTCCGTTGTATGTGGCAACTCAACAACTCCCTCTATTTCTTAACACACTTCTGACTCGAGTCTGCTCATCATCATCTCGCCGTGATTAAAAGCCCTGAAGCGCTCTCAAGCCACAGTATACTTAACTCCGAGAGTGGCAAACGCCCACTGAAAGTTTGTGAGATTCTACACAGGCAAACAAAGTCAGCGACATATTTCATCTTTGTCAAACTGCATTAACTTACGCCAGGCCTGAAAGTACCGCCGACTGACAAATCGAGATTGGTTCCTCCATTCGGGACGGTAGCAACGAACGATATGGTGTTCGAACCGTTGACGCTGAACGAGCTGAACCCAAGGCCGTTGGTCGTATCATAGTCCCAGTCGCGATCGAAGACACTAGCGCTGACTGTGGTTAGCGCAATGTCGGTAGCGCTATATTGGACACATGTTGCCTTGTCCTAGAAAACAATGGATGAGCCGCGAGGGAGACCGGGGCTGCCATATGCGTACAACAATCGTGGCCGTGATCGTCTGGCCAGGTGATGCCTTGAGGCTGGAGGACAACTGCATGTACGAAATAAAGTACGTGCCGCTGCTGAGCCTAACTGCATCACAATCGCGCTCAGTCACTGCGGCCGGAGAACCAGCGACGAGGGAGACGGCGGTGGCAGCAAGGACAAGAGCGTAGTTCATCATGTTGAGCAAAGAGGGATGACCGTCAGTGCGAGTTCAACACTTCTGCAGTCCGTGGCTTTTATAGATGAACGCGGGGCTGTAATGATGTGTCAGCGTGGTGCACACGCCGCGGGAATTAGCAACGATTCATGTTCGGACCCACCACACGATCGAGGAAGTAGCTCGCTGTGCCAGCAGTGCACGACTCTGTGCAGTCTGGCAATCGCTGTTCACCGGCTCCCTGAAGCTAGATACAGAACAAAGTTGGAGGCGCTACGAATATGAAAGAGTTAGCGTTGGTCCAGACCTGAAGTATGTGCTGCGGCGGCAGGTGAACCACAGCATATGAGCAGGAGTGGCCGAGACATGTCTCACGTGCGGCGCTCAATCAGACCCCAACCACAGCTTGCGGTCAGAAGCCACTCCCCGCATGACGATATACTCCGCTCGCCTCGGAGAACCTCAGTCACTAGCCAAGTCATATGGTATGACATAATCTGCACAGAAGAACTGAGAGAGAGAGAGAGGCTACCGGTAATGTGCTACTCGGAGCAGCGGCATGGATTCGATCGAGCAGCTGACTGCGATGTACACGGTTGTCACATGAGGCAAAAACCCAGCCGTCCGGTCAGTACTCGCCGAAGCTCGTATGGCCGGTCTCTTTGGCGTGTTCGCGAGCTCCCTTCTCGCCTTTAAGGCCTGTTCGGCAGATCTAAACAACACCAGTGTCAGCGTGCTGCCTCGGGGTCCTCGGAACTAGCCAACTAACCTCACAGCGCAAATCGAACGTCGACGTATTTGTGAACTTCTTCTGCGCGCGCAGCTTGGTTGCTAGTTCTAGTGCACCTGCTAGTGCCGCCCCGTCTTCGACTCCGAACAAGGTCTCGTGGAACTCGGGTACAGCAACCGCGTCGACCATTGGTGCGCGGCTGACGGCGTCGTAGTGGATGCCGCTGTATAGTACGAAGCATCGATTTGCATAGCCTGAACCTTCACCGAAGCGGTCCGTGCGTCCGGTTTCGACGTCGATGCTCGTGATCTCGGTCTTGTAATGTGAGGAAAAGATGGAGAGTTCGATCGCGCCACCCCACGTCGACGGCTTCTGAATAGTCGCGATGTACGATGTACGAGGTTGGCTGCAGATTAGGAGGCTATTAGTTAGCGGATGAGAGCGAAAAGGTGCGTCGTGTCTTACCCGAGGAAGGCCTCATCGTAAACCAGCTCGTCCTTGGTAATGGTATCGGCGACCAACTGGCGCAACTTCGGTGCGGCGCTCTGACTTTGCTCGAAGATGATCCCAATGGAAGCAAACAAGCAGCTATTGTCGTCGGCTACAACGCGGTGAATGAGAATCCCCGCGTCGGTGCGAACCGTTTCGGGTCCAGACGATGACGAAGGCTGGGTGCGAGCGGGAGGGGGCGTTGAAGCTCGTGGTGCTGCTGGACGAGCAGCGGGTTGAGGCTGAGCCGGCGCTGAAGAGGTCCTGGTAACCGGTTTATTTGCGGAAGGGATGGCCCCGGGTTGAGGCTTTGCGGCAGTTGCAGCCGGCTTGCTTGCAACAGTACGAGTGGGAGATACTGGTAACCCACCCAAAGTAGGTCCGACACCCGATAAAGACGATCCAGACACGCGATGGCCGCCTGCGCCGGTGTCTGTGACGACCAGCTGGTCGCCGCGCTGTAGGCCCAAGCTTGAAAGTGGTAACTCGGGAATCAATGTGAGCGCGCGGGGAGGGTAGCCGAGCTTCACTACGTGCAGGCCAGTAATTACTATTCGTTTAGACATCTGATTAACAGGATGAGCTCACAGTCTTGCTGCGATGGCGGAATCTCGGTGTTGGAGAAGATAAGCAGCTGCAGATCTTTGACGGTGCTCGTGTCCGAATCGATCGCCAGCTCAATGGTGGTAACACCCTTAGGATGTCTCAAGCGTACTGGCGCCATGATTGGGGGAATGGCTAGGAATGGCGAGTTGGGTAGGTCACGGACGGGAAGAGAATGGAAGGTCAAGGAGGCCGCGCGTCATCGCAATATCCCGATCAGTGAATCATCCGTAATGGTGACGTCCATCGAAGGTCCGCTTGGTCAGGCAGACGGACCAATACCCTGCATAAGCGCAGATCATCCCTATTGATACCTACACATATAACGACGAGTTGGCAGCATACTCGATCAGGTACAAAAGAACTTGCGCCAATTCGAAAAATAGAAAGCAAAAGTTCAAACGAAAGTTGTGGACAGCTTTCTAGATTTCTGTACATGTCGGTTAAGTCTCTCGACTGCACATGCACGCTTTCTCATTCGCTATCCAGTTCATTGGACTCCGCCCAATATCCGGCCAGCAATCACGCATCCAGCCTGAACGTGCCACCAACGACGAACTGACTCTTCAGTGGCGACCGCCACCAGAACTCGCATTATCATCATCACTGCTCACAAGGACACACACCACCCACACGCGACCTCCACCACGTCTCGCCGAACACTGTCTTCAGAAGCCCGGCGTCGGTCCTATCTTGCTCATGTAACCCGATCCCTGTCCGGCGCCTGCCATCCCCAGCGTTTGTTCGGTCAGACGCCTTCCTCCGCGTCGCAGCAAGGAAACTTTCCTCGGTGACCTCATACAGTAGAACTCCTCCTAACCCATACCCTTCGGTCGACGCTCTGAGCTATGGGTTTTCGGATGTTATGGGTTTGCAGGGGTCGGCAATGGGCCGTGTTCCAAACCCAAATGATGCAGAAAATAGTTACTTTTGGGTACATTGTGTAACTATTTATCGAGTTAAGTGAGCCCTGGTCACTCTTTACAACGCTACAATGCCTTACGGCTGAAGTAGCTGGTGATCGTGCTCGGCATGAGGCCGTTCGTGACTTTGAGCCGCACCTTGCGGGCCAGCATGCTCAAATCATCGTCAAGATGGCAAGCTGGCGCATCAAATTTGAGCTGCGTATACTGTCAGACGATACAGATTGCCTCGAGTGCGGCATTTGCGGTTGGAGGAGGAGGAGGAGTGACCGGTGCTGAGTAAGCACTGTCCCCACCCAAAGCCCATCAACGCGGCTTTGGGTTGAAGCCTTGAGCTTTCCAAGCCCCAGACGGAGCTGCTCCACAGAGTTGCGCTTGGGAGGCCTGCGAAAGAGAGTGAAAATGGTCGACTTGTTGCATGGGTCGCGGGCCTTGAGTCCAGGCTTGGTTTGTGTGTAATTTATGCAGAGGGCTTCTGATGACGCGGTGTGCTCGCTGTCGGGCCGGTTCGATCTGAGATTCAGCGAGCTGTGACGAGTTTATTGGATGGCGACGTCGTCTGCAACGGAAGGCGAACGCCTACCCCTCTACAGTCGAGCCCCTTCGAACCCATACCCTCTGGTCGATGCTCTGGGCTATGGGTTGTGAGCGGTTAAGGCTTTTGCTGGGATTGTCGATGGACGTGACACTGTATACGGAAGACACGAAAGGCTATGGCTTATCAGAGGTATGGGATGAGATGCGTTCCACTGTATATCATCCTAGCTCGGATTATGGTGCATCCGTAGGCTACGAGCTCGTAGGGATGTCTGCCGGTAGTGCCAAACTGTAACCTATCGGCCACTGCTACGCTTGATCTGATGGTCATTCATCTCACTGCACAATTGAAATCACGGCTCAGCATTGCGATATAGTGATAATTAATTTGGTTTGCGTCGGTGGAGAGTTGCTGGGCCTATGGTTGCGAACTTCTCTTTGCCGGTCGCTCGAGGCCTGCTACTTGATTTATTTGCTCCATCGCACTAAGGCTAGAAGCGACATACTATTTTCTTGTTATTAGAATACCAGAAACAAGGAATATACACTGCTGAGTCATTTATAAGCATCCAGTCCTCAGTCCGAGATGTTTCAAGAAGCACTACAGCTAAGCACATGAATGTTAGGTCAAATGAAAGCCACTGATGAGGAGCTAATTATCAGATAGTTTTGGAGCAACGATTTTGTCCCAAATAGGAAATAGGAGTAGGCACATTTGAAAATGTGTTGAAATGTATTTAGCATTATGATCAACTAAATTTTCATCATCATCCAGTTACTGACTACAGTAGAACATCTCATAACGATTCACCCGAAATTGAATATTTCTCATAATGAATGAGATTTTTCTGTGATTCTTCATCAGCGGTGACGAGTACAGCTGCTTATGCATAACTGATAATGAATGGGCTGCCAGCTGTCTTTTATTCACGCCAGGTCTGTTGAGTGATTGCACAGCCAGGTGGCAGTGGCTGCCACGAGACCGGTGCAACCGTCGCCGGCCACAATTTGACACGCAATCTTGCATTTTTCCTTCCTTCCGCACTGCTAAACCCATAAAGCATGCCTAAAGTCGATTCAAAGCAGCCACAGGCCGTCGAAGCGAACACTTCTACCAAGAAACGAAAGCTGCGCGAGCTCACGGGTCCAGTTGGTCCACGAACCAAGCCTGAGAAGCCCAGTGCCCATGCAAAATCATCCGACACCCTCAAGAGTGGCACAAATCTCACCAAAGGCGACTGGCTGGTTGTCCTTAACTGGCACCACGAGCGTGGCAACAGCCAGGACCTCACTGTCACACATTTTCGCGAGCTTGGCTGGAAGGTCTCGCAGCCGTCTTTGAGCCGCAACCTTCGCAGTGAAGCCGAACTGCGCCGTCAGCTTGCAGCAGTGCCAAATGCAGCAAATGCCAAGCGGGACCGTGTTGTCACACAGCCGCAGGTGGACCAAGCCCTGTTCACCTGGCAGAAGGAGATGGAGGCCCGTGGCGAGGCAGTTACGGGACCGATGCTCATGGGCAAGTGCACCATCTTCGAGGAAAAGTTGGCAGTGCCAGAGGAGGAGCGCCTTCCTGGCCGAGGCTGGCTTGGGTCATTCAAAAAAGCGTGAGTCGCAACATTTTGTGGTGAGGAAGTTGCTGACTGATCTCTGCAGCTATGGGCTGAGGGAGCATCGTCGTCATGGAGATGCCGGCTCTGCCTTGCTTGACACCGTTGAAGCCGAGCGTGCTCGCCTGAAGCCCATCATCATGGCTTATGCACCTCGTGACCGCTGGAACTGCGACGAGACAGGGCTCTACAAGGATGCCCTGCCCAATCGAGGTCTCTCCACCGTGAAGATGTCTGGTAAAAAGGCTTTGAAAGATTGTATCACATTAATGTTTGCCTGTAATGCCGATGGTTCTGAGAAAGCACAGATCCACTTCATAGGTCGAGCCAAGACACCTGTTGTCTTTCGTGCCAGATCCCAGGCCCAGTGTGGCTTTGAGTGGGATCACAATAAAACGGCATGGATGAACAGTGCCATCTTTGAGAAGTGAGTTCCTGATCGCCTCACCACTCACTCTCACACTAACATAATCTCAATACAGATGGCTGAAGAAGCTCAACAATCGGATGCGTTTTGAGAATCGTCATATTCTTCTTCTTCTTGACAACTTTGCCGGCCACCATGTTAACTATCAACCTTCCAACATCCGCCTCGAGTTCTTTGAGCCGAATCTCACCGCACACGTCCAGCCCCTGGATGCCGGTATCATCCAGTGCTTCAAGGCCTGCTACCGTCACCTGTTCTGCATGCACGCCCTTGCGGCAGATGAAGCACGAGAGGCCAACATCTGGAAGATCAACATCAAGGATTGTTTGGAGATGGCAACCGAGGCGTGGAACGAGGTCAGCGCTGCGACGATTGCAAACTGCTGGTCTCATGCAGGAATCCTACCCACCAAGCATGGAGTTGCAGAGCCAGAGGGGGAGGGGAAGACGGAGAACGATCTGCGCACACCAGAAGGGCCAGCGGAGAAAGCATGGGCCGCAATCTTCAACTTCTTGGGCAATAACGAGTCGCTCCTGCAAGCCGAGGCTCACCTCGCAAGCATTCTTGGTACCGAGTTTACTGACAATGCAGTCTGGCCCAAGGTGCTTGCGCTTGCGAACGATGTTGAGGACGATGACGACAAACGCAACAAAGCACGTCAGCTTCTTGAAGCTCTCCAAGCGGAGCACACACACACCTCAGCACCCATCATCGATCCCGAGACAGCCATTATCGTCACCGACCTGCAGAAGCAGATAAGCGAACTGCAGAGCCGCAATCACATCTTCGATGCTCTGGACATCGATGAGTTTATCAAGCCAAAAGCCGAACACGACGCAAGCAAAAGCCGAAAAACAATGCCCACCGACGACCACATTGTTGCCAGCATCCAGCTCAAGAACAGTGATAGGGCCAAGGACGTGAGTGAAGCAAGCGACTGCGATACTGAGGAGGAGGAGGAGGACGTACCTGAAGCTGAACCAGTCAAACTTGGCGAGCTTTTGGAGCTCTGCACTCGCCTTGCCACAGGTTGTTGTGAGCACGGTGTTGGTGGTCTTGCACTGCAGCGACAGCTTCTACAGATCAAGGCCGACGTGCATCGTCAGCAGACAGAGCGAATGATACAGACAGGCATCAAAGACTTTTTTTGGGAGACCAGCAGGGAGAGACGGAGCGATGGTCGCATCTACCCCATGACTCGGCGCTCTCGGCTCCAATTGCACCCGCACCGGCATTTCCCGGATGTCTCCGTTTATGAATATTGCTCATAATGAATGATGATTTTGGCTGATTTTACTCTATTCGTTATGAGATGTTCTACTGTATATTGCAACATTTTTCAGAAATTTTGACCTTATATGGAGCAAGTCTGGAAGCTGTGTGAGTGAGTTACTGATGTGGGTCCAGAACCAATGCCATTAGTACCCTCACCCTGAGTGCAGTACATGTACAATTAGTCAAGATCATTTCATTAAAGTCTTATGATCATATGATGTCTTCAATTTTGTCACCTACACAAGTTGGGACACCTAGTTGAGCCTTGTAGAAAATATCTTGGCAATCACCAGTATTTCCTAATTGGGACAAAATCTTTGCTCCAAAACTATCTCATAATTAGCTCCTCATCAGTGGCTTTCATTTGACCTAACATTCATGTGCTTAGCTGTAGTGCTTCTTGAAACATCTCGGACTGAGGACTGGATGCTTATAAATGACTCAGCAGCGTATATTCC
>Ga0247815_10002290_pt1 | contig 14185 bp, 8 predicted proteins | sample UWRJL194509B1_FD_181014 | JGI IMG/M metagenome (GOLD analysis project Ga0247815, IMG submission 181014) | Plant litter microbial communities from Arlington Agricultural Research Station in Wisconsin, United States - UWRJ-L194-509B-1 | ecosystem: Environmental > Terrestrial > Plant litter >... | reverse complement strand
GCGTTAAGATGACCTTGTCATCAGACAAACCTTCAATAAAATATGAATATCTTATTATTTATGTTGGTACAAATATTTTACAATGCATAGGAGTTAAACATGTTTGTAATCAACAAAATACGAAAAAATATAATTAGATAAAATATTATTATCAGATAAATATTAACAATTTCCTATGATTTTTAACAGTTAAATAACAAAGTTTTGTTGTCCGCCATGCAGCTCTATACTTTTCCCTTTCCATAAGAAATTACCCGTTAGTTGGGCCGGAAGCGTAACCTCCACATTTAATCTATTTAAACCATCCCTCTTTAAACTCACCACTATTTGTCCATAAGGGTGGGGCATTGACCCTGCAACTTCATTCAGCTCACCCAACGCAGGCTTAATCAGCACTTTTTTAAACCCTGGTTCCGCTGGAGTTATCCCGCAAATAGTTGCAAGAAAATCATAATTTGGACTTGCGCTCCATGCATGACAATCAGACCTGGTCGGTTCTGGTTTTTCGGCGAATGTTGTTAAACCTAGTTGCAACATCTTTCTCCAGGGCGTCAGTTCACTATAATAGAGATCACCTAACTCTGCCTTTTTTAAAGCCTGAATCAAATAAAAGCGATAGAAAAAAGTAACCTGGCCAATCGTTTTGTCCTTCAGTAACCTCAACATCATTGGCTTCGCCTCATTCACCGGCATCGCCCCACTTAATACCGCCCATATACCAGCATGCTGACTATATGTCTTTTGTTCCGGGGAATCTGCTAAAAGTCCTTTTTCTGAATTATAACAAGCAGTCATCGTACCCTTATTCAGCTCAGCTGCAAGCGCAGTATACTCATCCGCTTGCCCAACGCGGTTAAAAGCCCGGAATAAGTCGGCCGCCTCATTTAATGTATAAACATATTGCAGCGTATTGATAGACGAGTTACCAGTTTCTGCAGCAGGAGGGACACCCCAGCTATTAAAGTTATCCCAGTCCACAAAATTCCACCACGTTAGAGGACCAAGCATTTTCTTATCATGATCAATCCGCATAGTATACCATTCCATAATCTCATAAATGGCAGGCAGGAACTGCCTGACAAATTTATCATCCCGACGATTCATCCAATAATCATGTATCATTGATACCCAGAACAATGAAAACGTTGGGATAATTTGCAGTCGGTTACTCGGATACCTGCCCTGTGTAAGCCCTTCTGGTGTACGTGAATGATAAAAATCAAGGATTGCTTTTCGCATCAATCTATCATCACCACTTACATATAACGAAATTAAAGATTGGATGCGGCTGTCGCCCGTATATTGAAGTTGCTCGTAATAAGGAGTATCGTAATACAATTCTCCAGCACAAAGTTGTGCCGTACGCCAGCCAACATTCCAAATATCCTTCAACGTTTGATCATTTGACGAGAATGAGGCATTCATTTCTAATGGATAGCCTGTTTTCATACTATAAATATCATTCAGGATCAGCGCTTCGTCCTTCGTTGTGATATCCAGTTGCAGATATCGGTATGCTCTAAACCACAATGGTCTAAATTTCCTGTTAGCACCACCATCCGGTTTAAAAATATCATAGTTTCCAATAATTTCCTTATTCTCTATCTCATCTCTATTCCCTTTATCTCCCTTGTTATTAAACAACGATTCTGCATAAGTCATCTTTACAGCTGCTCCTTTTCCCGCCGAGAGAATCAATTCCGGATAAGCTGCCGTATTTACCGTGCAATCCAACAAAATGCTCACTGATTGGTTAGGTGGAATTGTGACCGCTTTGCTTCCGTTTATAAAACTATCACTGAGCTTAGGCAAAGAAGTTCTCCTTAATTTCTTAAAACGTTCCAGATGCTCCTCCATCAATGGGATACTTCTTGGCGCTAAAGTCCACCTGTTATCTGTTCCATATCCGACAGGCTCCCCATGTGCTATTTGAATAGCACTCGCCCAAGTTTTATCATCAAATCCTTTATCCTGCCAATTCCACAAATAGCTATTACCATCAACCTCATCACCTGGTCCCACAACCATATACGCTTTTAGCCGCTCACCATTATTTAACGAAGTAGGCCTGTAGGCATTGCTTTTCAATACCTTCCAAGTAGAATCGGTGTTAACAATCTTTTCCGCATCAGAATTCCCCTGTACTAAAAATGCAGTTTGATTAGACACTTGTGCAACCGGCGCCAGCTGGCCCATGTTCCATACCAGGGCAGCTATAGTATTATTACCCTCTATAAGAAAAGATGAAATGTCAACATTCTCAAAAAACCAATTAAACAAATCTCCCCGTGCCGGGCCAGAACAAACCGGAACTCCATTTACAAACAAGCGGTAACGATTATCTCCCGAAACATTGACAATAAATGAAGAGGGGGGAGCACTTAGTTTAAAACTCTTTCGGAAATGATATACACCATATTCCTTTTGCTGACTACCATTGGATGTAATCCAGTAGGCAGGCCATGAATTCTTTAATAATTGTGAGTTTACTTTTAATGTTTGGCCATTGGTGATGCCATTTGAAAAAAGTAAAAAAGTTAGGAGTACTACAAATCTGAGTTTCATAATTAATAGTAAGGGTAGTTTAATTCCTTTGTTTTATATTAGTTTTTATTGCTCATAATACTTATATGTGTGAGTATAAAATTAGCGGCGCTAAATTATTTAAATTATTGTAAATTAAGTAATTGAAATAAATCTTTGATTGATTATATTCCTATGAGGTGTATATTTTGATGTTAAATTCATGTTTAAAATAATTTAAAAGCATTTAGCTTCTTTAAAAAATAATATAAAAAAAGGTCTTCAACAACATGTTAAAGACCTCCAGAAGGGAAGATTTATCATTGAAATCTTTTGATGTTATCTAGACTTTACTAAAATGTTATAAAATAAACATATTTCTTTGAACCAACTGGAGATTGAGGCTGTGCATTACCAGTTACCAATCCAGTCGCTATATAGTATAATAGGTTTGTTGAAATTGTAAGTGGATGCACCGTTCCTGAATACAATGCATTTATTGCACATAGTTTTCTCCCATCCCTACAGGTGACACGACCATTAGAATATAGATAGCTATTTGTTAATTCTGCATCCTGATAATCTTTATATGCGTACCATGCTCTAGCCATTGTCAGAAATTTTTAATTTATGCCTACTCTGTTCGGGGTTTTCAGCCTTTCCCATTTTTTAATTTGTTTATTTAATTTATGCAATAGGTTAACAAAGTAGTAGGACAGAAGTAGCAAAATTGATGGTAAACATTTTATATGGCTGTCTATTTGCTTGTTAGCATGTTTTTTAACATTTCATTTATTCTATTAGATGAATTGGAATTTAGGCTTACTCTTATTCAGAGTGCATTTTATCAAGTTGACTATTGAAATATTTGCATTCACCTTAGGACATGTTACCACTTTTATACACTTCATAGTATACAAGATTATGAATACACCTAACAAAAAGGAATTTTTAAGAATAGTAAATGCATTTCTCAACGGGACTGCAAATGCAAAACAGCATCGTTTTATTAAGCAATACTTTGATTTATTTTCTTCACAACCTGACTCATTAGAATCGAAAAGTAGAGAGGAAATAAATAATATCAAAGATAGGATGAAGGCTAAAATAGATGAAACAATAACTATCGCTGAAAGTCGCGGCAGGATGAATTATACTTTATATCAGTACATCGGGATTGCTGCTAGCTTAATAATTATTAGTGTTATTGGGATCTACTTCTATCATCCTTCTGAAAAGCAGCAGAAACAAAATATTAATATTGCAGCGCACAGTGACCTTTCTCCAGGATCTGACAAAGCTATTTTGACACTGTCTAACGGTAAAAAGATTAATTTATCAGATGTTGCACAGTTAAAAATAAAGGATGAAGATGGAGTGATCATCAACAAAACAAATGATGGTAAATTGATATATCAGACATCAGATATGAAAAGTCTGAAAACTGAAACTATTTATAATACGATTGAGACCCCGAGAGGCGGACAATACCAATTGATCCTTCCTGACGGTACCAAAGTATGGTTGAACTCAGGATCATCCCTTCGATACCCCTTAGCTTTCAATGGAAAACAACGAATAGTTGATTTAAAGGGTGAAGCCTATTTTGAGGTAACCAAAAATAAAACTAAAAGCTTTAAGGTTGTGACATTAAACCAGGACGTCCTAGTTTTGGGTACCCATTTTAATATCAATGCATATGATAACGAACCTCTCACTAAAACCACATTATTAGAAGGATCGGTGAGGGTAGAAAATACTGCTTCGTCAGCAAATGTTTTTTTAAAACCTGGTCAATCAGCTTTGTTATCTAATCTAAAACCAACAAGTTTTGATATATCCAATGTTGATCTAGATGAGGCTGTTGCTTGGAAGGATGGATATTTTATGTTCAACGATGAACCACTGGAAAGTATATTAAGAAAAGTATCAAGATGGTATGATGTAGATATTGAATACACCACTACAGCCCTCAATCGAGAAACATTTAGTGGAACAATATCAAAATACAGTAATGCTTCTCAAGTATTGCGAAAAATAGAATTAACAGGATCAGTTCATTTTTCAATTAATGGAAGGAGGATAAGAGTTATGAAATGAAAACCTACACCTCTAAATCAATAAGGTCAGGAATGCGTCAACACTCCTGACCTCCTTGGTTTACTAATCAATTTAAACAACCAATTAACCAACGGGAAGAAACTGACCTAGCCGATATTTTTCTCTCCGAAAAAACCAAGTACTAATATATGAATTTTTATACTAACCTCTCAGGTAGTCCTTGCGGCCGCCTGTATAAATTTCTGTGGGTGATGAAATTGACTATCTTCCTACTTATTTTTGGAATTTTGCAAGTGAGTGCATCATCCTACAGTCAAACTCTCACCTTGCATAAAAAAAATGCGAAGATTAAAGATGTATTCAAAGAAATCCGTCGTCAGACTGGGTATGACATATTATGGCAAAATGCAAGTTTCAACTCCGAACAACGTATAAATGTAGACTTTAGTAAAGCTTCTATTAGGCAAGTTATGGATTATTGCCTTACTAACCAGGGAATGAAGTTCGTTATTGATGATAAAAGTATTATAATCTTTAAACTTCAACAGCAAAATACTAAAAGTTTAGAACTCAGACAAGATTCAATCTTATATAGTGGGAAAGTAACAGACGAAAATGGAAAACCTATGTCTGGTGCTACTGTGAAGGTAAAATATAGTAATCGAAGTGTTTTTACGGGATCTACTGGGGAATACCGACTATTTGTACCTTTAGGTCAAGCTATTATTCAGGTATCGTATGTTGGATATACAATAAGAGAGATTTCCGTAAACGGAACTGAATCAAGAAGAATAAATGTAGATATGACGCCTGCGACTGGAAATTTAACGGAAGTACAGGTTGTTAGCAATGGCTATCAGGACCTCCCTAAAGAACGGTCTACTGGGTCTTTTGAAGTGGTTACAGCGAAGCAATTAGAGCATAGCGCTGACCCTGATCTGCTTAATAGATTAGTTGGTATTACAACAGGTTTAAATTATAGTGGAACATCTAATGTTACTTCAGGTAATAGAAACCAATCTCAATTAGGTAACCTAACTATACGTGGTAAAAATACCTTGACAGCAAATAATTTGACCTTCAATACTAGCGGTTACCCTTTGTTAGTCGTTGATGGTATTGCAAGTCCTTATGACATTTCTCAAATTAACCCAAATGATGTAGAAAGTATTACAATTCTTAAAGATGCCGCAGCAGCCTCAATTTGGGGGTCTAGAGCGGCAAATGGTGTCTTAGTAGTTAAGACTAAAAGAGGGAGTTATATGAGAAAGCCAACGATTACATTTTCAAGCAGCTATAATTTAACCGAAAAAGAAGACTTATTTTATCAAAAAAAGATGAGTGTATCTGATTTTATAGATGCTAAAAAATTACAGTTTATCGAATCTCAACAGGAGCTATTTGACCCAATTGTGACTACATCCCAGGGAGTTACAACACCTATTGAGGAAATTATGAACAATTACCTCAATAAGCACAGTATTACTGAACAGCAAGCAAATGAACAACTAGATGTCCTGCGTGGGAATGATGTGCGTAGTGATGCAAGTAAATATCTTAAAAGAAAGGCTTTTAATCAAAATCATTCCTTAAGCTTAAATGGCGGTAGCAAGATTATGGCTTATGGTTTATCTGTGGGTTATACAAAATCTATTACAAATGATATAAATTCACAAAATGATAGGTTAACCGTAGGGTATAATGCGTCCGTTAGACCATTTAAAAATTTAGAAATAAGAGCGATTATTGGATATACTCGCCAAAATCGTGAATTCCCTGGACCAAATACCGAAATTGGCGTATTACAGCCTTATGACCGATTAGCGGATGATAACGGCAACGCATTGGCATTACCTAGAATGTATCGCACCGCATTTTCGGAACTAATTAAATCTACTTATGGTAGCAAGGTGCTTGATATGACTTATAAACCTTTGGAGGATTTTAATCATGGAAGTTTAGAAAGTGTAGTTCAGAATATGAATTTTAATGTAAGTACGATCTATACGTTTAATCCATCGCTTTCATTGAATGTAACGTATGGGTACAACAGAAGCATTAGGAATGAAGAGACTTATTATGATAAAGACTCTTTCTACATGCGTGAATTACTTAACCGGTTTACTGATCCAGTGCGTTTAATAAGGAATATACAATTGGGAGGATATGATGAAAAAGCACGTTCCGTTGGAACACTTAATTCCTTACGTAGTCAGATCAATTATAATCATACTTGGAATAGTAGGCATTCTGTGAATGCAATAGCTGGTATTGACGCTAGCCAAAACTTTACAATTCAAAATTCGAATCCTTTTTATGGATATGATCCGAATACATTAACCTTTAATAATAATTTGAATTTTGCTAGTGATTATACTATTTTGTGGAATAACAATGGTGCTTCTGTAGGACGAATACCATATTTTCCATTATTACTTTCTAACCGAAGCAGAACTTTAAGTAGTTATGCAAATGCTTCGTATACTTACGATAATCGCTATACTGTTTCAGGTAGTATTAGAAAGGATGGATCAAATTCTTTTGGAATGGATCAAAATAAGTCCGGAACTCCTTTTTATTCCACAGGTATAAGTTGGAATATTGCAAATGAGAAATTTTATAATTCACAGGCTTTATCTAGATTACAATTAAGGGCAACCTTTGGATATAACGGAAACACTAATCCATCAGTCTTTCCTCACCCAAGAATATCATTTTCAACTAATCCAGGAACAATTAACGGTTTATTTTCTGCTTCACTAAACAGTACTGAGGCTACTAATAATAATCTCAGGCCAGAAAGAACAGGCGTTTTAAATTTTGGAATTGACTTTGGTTTGAAGGGTGAACGATTATCTGGTAGTATTGAATATTATATAAAAAACACTAAAGATCTAATATCCAATAATGTACTGGATCCGACTACTGGTTTCAACAACCTTAACTTCAACACCGGTGACTTACATGCTTATGGTTCCGATATAACACTTAATTCTCAAAACTTAAAAATCGGAAGATTTAGCTGGAATAGCAATTTCTTATTAAGTTATAATAGAGTGAAGGTTAAGAAATTATATATTCCAGGAGGAGTTGACGCTGGCTCTTTAATTTATGGTTCTGGTAGTAATAGATATACTGTTGGATATGATCTTACTAGAATATTCGCTTTCCAATGGGCCGGTTTAGATCACAATACCGGTTATCCTTTAGGTATTTATAATGGTGAAGCAAGAATCCTTAACGATGAGGAGGTTGGCAGTAATAATTATACATCGATTTACAGTGCTGCCCCCTCTACGGTAAAATTTATGGGTTCTGCGGTACCTATATATTTTGGATCAATTCGTAATACGTTTAGTTATGGTTCTCTGATGGTATCAGCAAACATTATTTATAAACTAAAATATGTGTCTAGGAGATCTCCTTCAACTTTAGCTTTATATTCACAGTTATTTAATAATTCAGTATTGCTTGGTGGAGAATTTGAAGATAGATGGCAAAAACCTGGTGATGAATTTTTTACTAATGTCCCAAAAATGTCATATCCAGCTAGTGGTGTTGCAGACGAGTTCTACCAATATTCGGACATTAATGTCTTTAAAGCAGACCACGTTCGTCTTCAAGAGGTGAATATAAGTTATGGTTTAAGGCAAAATAATTGGTACTTCAAAGATATAAGGGTATTTGCTAATGTTACAAATTTGGGCATTTTATGGCGGGCAAACAAATTAAATATTGACCCAGATAGCGATTCATTTCAACCTAAAACATATAGCTTCGGAATAAATGCAAATTTTTAATATTTGATTATGAAACACAATAAAATTATAATAGCGGTCAATTTTATATTTATTATGACCCTCTTTTCATGTGAAAAGTTTTTAGATATCAAAACCGAGAGTAGGCAAGTTTTCGCAGAGACTGCTGCGGATTGTCAGTTGATACTAGATAATTATTCATTAATGAATACAGGATATCCTTCTGATGGGGAATCATCTTCAGGAGATTCTTACCTTAATGATGCAGCTTATTTATCTGTATTTGTATCTGCTGAAGATCGGTCTATTTATACATGGAACTCTAATGCGGTTCGTGATTTAGCAGATTTGCAATGGAAGCCATGCTATTACATTATTTATAATGCAAATTTTATATTGGAAACTATTGACCGCAAATTAAAAGGAGTGACAGATCAAAATGTCATTGATGGTTTGCGTGGCTCGGCATTATTTTATCGTGCTTACTGTTTATGGCAACTTGCACAACTATATGCAAAGCCATATTCTTCTATTACATCCTCACAGGATTTAGGTGTACCTATAAGATTAAGCTCAGATATAAACGAGATATCTAACAGAGGTAATGTACAGCAAACTTATGATAGAATTTTACAAGATTTGAAAGAGGCGTCAAATTTACTACCATCTGCCTCTACTATAGCATCAAGACCTAGTAAAGTAGCATGTTACGCCATGTTGGCAAGAGTGTATCTCTCTATGGAAGATTATAATAATGCACAAATTAATGCATCAGCTGCATTATCTATTAAAAATGATTTGTTAGATTACAATTCATTAAATAAGACATCAAGTACTCCTTTCACACCTAGATTTAATAAGGAGATTATTTTTCAATCCGTTACTAGACAATCGCAGATGCTGGCTGCAGGTGTTGGCAGTTTTGCGAAAATTGATCCTATGTTAGTATCGTCCTATGAGGCTAATGACTTAAGAAGAATAATTTTCTTTAAAACTATTTCTGGCACACCTGCTAGTTATCTCTTTAGTGGTAATTATGAACCAACTATAAATGGAACATTATTCAATGGGCTTGCGGTTGACGAATTATATTTGATACGTGCGGAGTGTTACGCTCGATCTGGAAATGTTACATCTGCTTTAAGCGATTTAAATACCTTGCTCAGAACCCGCTGGTTGAGTGGAAGCTATATTGAATTATCCACAACAATTACTGCTGATGAAACTCTAATTAAAGTTTTGACGGAACGTAGGAAAGAATTGTTAATGAGAGGTCAGAGGTGGACTGATCTACGTCGCCTAAATAAAGATACCCGATTTGCTATAACCTTAACCAGATCAGTTCAAGGCAGAAATTATACTTTACCTCCCAATGATCTACGCTATACATTATTAATACCAAATGAGGTAATTAGAAATGCAAGTTTACCCCAAAACCCAAGATAAATAAGTGCAAATTATTTTTGCTTCAAATATTCAAATGATATTTGAAGCAATTTACTTACTCTAACTATGAAATATCTTTTATTAATCGTATTTATGACAGCCCAAATACTTGTAAATGCTCAATCAGATACTAGTAAATTTTCTTACATACAACCATTATTTGATTTTGACCCTTTAAGGCCATTATTTACTCTCAGGAATGAGCAAAGCTATAATCAAAGTCATTTTTTGCGGTTTTATGCGTTAACTGGTTATAGAGAAGGTATCGAAACTAATTCGCCATTATTTGGAATAAACTTCGATGGTATAAATGATAGTACATCTAACACCAGACGTTTGTATATGTATAATTTATCAATAGAAGAAATGTTAACTCATGGAATGGTTCCAAGAGACCATGTTGTATTGGAGGTTAAAGATCCAAGTAAATATAGGTATTTAACTAAATATGGTTCTAAAGAGAATTGGATGCGTAAAAACGCACATTGTTTTGAATTTTTAATGCCAATTGGAACTTTAAGTGTTCCTTTATTAGATGAAGTACTATGTTTAGCACTGCATGTAAAAATTGCTAGAGAAACAAGAAAAATTAAAACATTTGTTTTAGGAAGATCTTCCAAAAAAGAGAAATTTAAGGCCAAGGAAAATTATAATGGTTTTTTCGATGGAAAGGGCAAATTCAAGAATGTAACATTTAGTGCTTTTAAAAATGTTCTAAAATCTGATAGTATTCCATTTTTAGATGATACAGGATATTTAGGTAAGATTGACCTTGACTTACATATAAATGATTGGAATGATATCAAAAAAGTAAATCAGCAACTTCTAAAATATGATTTAACACTTACTGAACAGATGCGTGATATGGAAATGTTTATTATAACAGAGTTACAAAATTAAAATAGTATGAATAATATACTTATAGTTGCCATATTTATTATTTTTTATTCACCGACCCTTAGAGCACAAAAATATACTAATATTCCTTTAGATCATAAGGGGAAACTGAGGACTATATCCATTCTCAAAATAGGAGATACATTGCCAGATATTATAATAGCTAATGTAATTAACAATAAAAACACCTCTATTAATACTTCGGAATTTAAAAATCAACTACTTATAATAGATTTTTGGTCAATAGGTTGTAAAGGTTGTGTAATGGCTTTACCTATGATGGATAGTTTACAGCGTAATTATGGAAAAAGGATTAAAATTCTTCCTGTTACTTATGAAGATGAAAAATTGGTAGTAAATTTTTGGAAAAATAATCATTATACGAAAGGAGTGTCTCTTCCTTCTGTTGTGGGTGATAGTATTTTGTCATCATATTTTCGCCATAAAACAATACCCCATGAGGTATGGATTTATAAAGGAAAGGTGATAGGCATTACAACCTCACAGTATGTTGATTCTTTTCATATTGATCAGGTTTTAGGGGGGAATAAAATTAATTGGCCTGTGAAGGATGATTTTTATAGCTTTAATTCTGATACCCCTCTTTTTGTAATTGATACTAATCAGGTAAACCAAGAAAATACTTTTTTGGAATATGCTGCTTTAAGTGATTACCGAGAAGGTGTTAATAGTGAAAGCCTTTCTGGAGGTGGAGGGATTATTCGGAATTTAAATACAAAAACTATTCGATTTTTCTTTCTAAATCAACCTGTTTACACTTCGTATGCAAGTATATGTTTACAAGCAGATCGTAAAGATCCATTGATTAAGCCCTCTCTTATTTTAGAACCAAACCAAATTGTATGGGATGTTAAGAATATTAATAAGTATAAATATATTAGTCAAGAGACATCTGGTTATGAACAGGAATGGGTGAGGAAGCATGCATTTTGTTTTGAATCGATCCATCCTGATACTGGGCAGAGTGATAGAGTCGTTTATAAGCAAGCAATGAAGGACTTAAATCAACTTCTAGGTCTTAACGTTCATTGGGAAAGACGAAATGAAAATGTTTTTTTACTAGAGAAAGATAGTACAATTAAAAATATTAAAATATTAAACGTTGGTGCCAGAGCGTCGACATTAGTATACTTATTAAATCAAAATGCAAACTTTCCATATGTTTTTTCGGATTCTGCATCAAAAAAAATATTCATTGCAAACACTCTTAAAAATATAAATAACATCAAAGTATTGCAAGATTCATTATTATTATATGGATTACGTCTTTCGATAAAAAAGAAAGATGTTGACAAACTTGTTTTTTCTGAAAAGGCCGATTTTCTGTCAGATCAAAACTTAATTGATCAATATGATTTGATAAAAAAGAAGAGTATTTCTTTAAGCAACCCAAGTGATGTTGAAAATTTACAATTTTTAAAAAAGAATAAAAATAAATCTGGTGTAATTGAGTTGCCATCTGGATTGCAATATAAAATCATAGTACAGGGTAAAGGCCCTATGATAAAAAAAGAGGAAAAAATCAAAGTTAATTACACAGGAATGTTAGTAAATGGAAAAATCTTCGAAAGTTCATTATCAACCGGTCTTCCAATAACTTTAAAATTATCTGAAATGATTCTAGGTTGGCAAGAAGCAATTAAGATTATGCCTGTAGGATCCAAATGGATTTTATATATACCGGCATCTCTTGCATATGCATCAAGTACATATCAGGGAATTATTCCTCAAAATAGTACTCTAATTTTTGAAATAGAATTATTACAGTTAATTTAAGATTGCAATGGTAAAAATAAATAATACAAAAATTAAAAATATTCCCCTTCTTCTTGTTTTGCTTTTTGTAATTTGTAGTTTATGTTCAGTTTCTGCTCAAACCAAAAATTCTGAATTGATTTGGTCACATTTAGATCTAGATAAAGACCATATTTTTGGTGTAAGTAAGTTAAAAGCGGATTCACTTTTAAATGGCAAACAAATAAGACCTGTCATAGTTGCTGTAATTGATGGGGGAGCGGATATTAATCATACATCATTAAAAAATTGCCTATGGACTAATTCGGGTGAAATACCAAATAATAATAAAGACGATGATGGCAATGGGTATGTTGATGACATCCATGGATGGAATTTTTTAGGCTCTAAGAAAGGTAGTTTTTTATATGATAATACTGATATGGTAAGAATCCTCCGTGAAGCATTAAAAAAAGATTCTAAATCAAATGAAAGCATTCGATTACAAATAGAATTGGAAGCAAAAAAAAATGATGTGCGAAAAAAATTCCAAGATATAAGCAAACAAAGAGAAGCTTTGGCATCTATTATTGAAAAAACAGATGATTTAGCATTAACTGAGACATATTTTAGAAAATACCACTATAACAGTGTTGCTCAGAGAAATGTAATAATTTCAATTGTTAATGCATACAAAAATAAGTCTGATATATTTTCTTTTAAGCTGCAATTAGATTCTAGATATGAAAATTATAAAGACCAACTCGAATTTTTTTACAATGAAAATTATAATCCTCGACTTGATAAGCAATTTACTAAGTTTGGATATGGTAACGCTGATGTAAGTGGTATAAATCCTTACCATGGTACACATGTTAGTGGTATTATAGCCAATAAAGATGTTGATGGTTTTTGTTCTGGAATTTCTAGTAATGCACAGATTATGGTTATTCGTGCAGTCGGTAGGGGTGAATATTTTGATAGGGATATAGCAATGGCTATTAAATATGCTACTGATAATGGCGCAAAAATTATTAATATGAGCGTTGGTAAATCATCTACAACTGACCCGCTTCTGCTTGAGGAGGCTATTAAATACGCTATGACAAAAGATGTTCTTATAATTCATGCGTGCGGCAACGAAAGTAAAAAATTACATAATGTAAGAGTTTATCCTAACAAAAAATACTCTAAAGACGGCGAGGCTGAGTCTTGGATTGAAGTTGGTGCTTCAGGTAGAAAAAATGATGAATCCTTAATTTCTGCAGTGTCAAATTATGGACGGGAATGGGTTGATGTATTTGCTCCAGGAGAAGAGATTTATTCTACAATTCCTGGAAATAAATATGCTTATTTAACAGGAACGAGTATGGCTGCGCCTCTTGTTTCTGGTATTGCTGCTGTCTTACGTGGGTATTATCCTAATTTAAATGCACGTCAAATTAAAACTTTAATCATGAGATCTGTTACAAAAGTTAATCATAATGTTACTACCGGTTCTGGTGAAATTATTCAATTTGCGGACGTTTGTCTTTCTGGTGGTATTATTAACCTTTATAGAGCTATTAAATTAGCAGAATTAGCATCCAAAAATTATAAATAGTCAAAGAAAATTTCTAAAGGGAGTGTAAAGTGAACTGTGTCAACACCACTTCTTCCTAGGTGGAGGCGATCAGCCTCCACCTAGGAAGAAGTCGCCGAAGGCTTTTAATCTATCACCAAATTTAATATGGAGTTGCGACATT